>VFSW01012124.1_pt1 | contig 12061 bp, 9 predicted proteins | sample 5358111 | NCBI WGS metagenome assembly VFSW01 (sample SAMN11554181, study PRJNA540505) | mine drainage metagenome | isolation source: sediment from site ElyBrook_90M | place: USA: Ely Copper Mine, Vershire, VT | collected 2017 | reverse complement strand
ATGTATTCGGCGGTTTGCTTCATATTTTCCTTCCTGCTCGCACCGCTGGCGCGCGGACTCGGACGCCGGCTCACGCACACTCTCGAGTTGTTGTGCGGAGCCGCGGGATTGCTGTCCATCGCTCTCATCCACGATAAATACACCCTGCTGCTTTCGATGACGGGCGTGGGCATTGCCTGGTCGAGCATCCTTGCCCTTCCCTATGCGATTCTGGCCGGCGTCCTTCCGGCCGGCCGCGTGGGGATCTATATGGGGATCTTTAATTTTTCGATCGTGCTGCCTGAGATCATCGCGTCGCTGTTCTTCGGTTGGGTGATGAATCACTGGCTGGGCAACGACCGCATGGCCGCGGTAGTGGGCGGGGGAGTTTTCCTCGTGCTGGCCGCTCTGCTAATGACCCGCGTCCGGGAACAGGAGGCCGCTGCTCCGGTACGGGGCGCGATGGAGGTCCAATCCACGTCATGACCATGCGCCGCGCAATCGTCTGGTTCTTCCTGTGGCCGCTGCTGAGCGCCGCGCCTGCGGTCACAAGCGTTGAGCCGCCGAACTGGTGGATGGGCCTGTCGGTGAAGCCGCTCCGAGTCCTCATTCACGGGAGCGGCTTCGCCGGTGCGCGGCTGGTCCCCATGACTCACGGCACAACTGTCGGACGTGTGCAGGTGAGTGCTTCCGGCACGTATCTTTTCGCCGACGTCAACGTTCTCAGCGCCGGCTCGCATCCGTTCCGGCTGATCACTGCGAGCGGGTCGGTGAAGGTCCCCTTCGAAGTGCTTCCCCCGCCGGTTCACACCGACCGGTTCCAGGGCTTCTCGCCGGATGACCTGATCTACCTGATCATGACCGACCGGTTCGCCGACGGCGACCCATCCAATGACGATCCCGCGGTTTCGCACGGTTTGTTCGACCGTTCCAAGCCGCACTTTTATCACGGCGGGGACTTCCAGGGCATCCAGGACCATCTTCCCTACCTCAAGGATCTTGGAGCCACCGCGCTCTGGCTCACGCCCATTTACGACAACGTGAATCACTTGAACACCCGGGAACTGGATGGCGGCCGCCCGGTGACGGACTACCACGGATATGGGGCGGTCGATTTTTATGGCGTCGAGGAACATTTCGGCAATCTGAACACGTTTCGCCGTCTGGTTGACGCCGCACATGCACAAGGGATCAAAGTGATTCTCGACATGGTGGCCAACCACTGCGGCCCTTACCACCCCTGGGTGGCCGATCCGCCAACTCCGACGTGGTTTCACGGTACCCCGCAGGCGCACCTGAAAGAAACCTGGCAGACGTGGACGCTTCTCAGCTCCACCGCCTCACCCGCGTTGCAGAAGCCGGTGCTCGATGGATGGTTCGCCAATATTCTTCCGGATCTGAATCAGGACGACCCGGAGGTGGCCCGCTACCTGATTCAGAACACGCTGTGGTGGATCGCCTCCTCGGGAATCGACGGCGTTCGGGAAGACACGCTGATTTATGTGCCCCGAAGATTCTGGCGCGATTGGATGGCGGCGATCAAGCGGGATTTCCCGCGTTTCCGTGTTGTGGGAGAGGCATTCGACGAGGATCCGGCGCTGACGTCCTATTTTCAGGGCGGCAACGGACACGCCGACGGCGTGAATACGGGCGTGGACTCGGTGTTCGATTTTCCGCAGTACTTCGCCATTCGCAAAGCATTTGCGCAGGGCCAATCACTGCAGGGAGTGGCGAGCGTGCTTACTCACGACTACCTGTATCCGAACCCTTCGATGTTGGTCACCTTTCTCGGACTCCATGATGTGTCACGGTTCATGCAGGAGAAAGGCGCCGGGTTCGACGGCTTGCGGCTGGCATACACGTTTCTTCTTTCGAGCCGCGGCATCCCGATGATTTATTACGGCGACGAGATCGGCATGCGAGGAGGCCCCGACCCCGACAACCGGCGCGACTTTCCCGGCGGCTGGCCGGGCGATGAAAAGAACAAATTCGAGCCGGAGGGAAGAACCGGCGATGAACATACGCTGCTTTCTCATGTGCGGCGGCTGGCGGACATTCGGCGGCGTTACCCGGCGCTGCGGCGTGGCTCCATCTCGCTTCTCGCAGCCACGGAGCAGATGTTCGCTTATAGCCGTACGGATGGTCAGCAGAGCGTGCTGGCCGTTCTGAACAACGCCACGCAGGCGGGCGAACTGGAAATCGACGTGTCTCCCACTCGCTTCCACGACGGGGACCAGCTTCACGACCTGCTGGGGCTGGGGCCGGATCTGCCCGTCGTAAAAGGCAAAGTGACCGCTAAACTGGAGCCGCGCTCGGGCGCTCTGTACGTGGTGTGGAAAGCGCCTTGAGCTTTTCCTGCGCCATCGCCTTCACCTTGACAATGCTTTCCTCTTTGATGGATTCGTAGCCGCGAATCTGATCCGGCAGCGCGGCGATTTCGAGCGCCAGCGGAAGGCTCTCGGCGCTGAGCCGGGCTTGGGTTTCCCGGATCAGATCCTCATACCAGCCGATCAACGACCTCTCGAGCCTGCGATGCGCGGAATAGCCGAACAGATCGAGCGGCGTGCCGCGGAGAATCCGGAGCCCCGCCAGCAGTTTCAGCGGGCCTCGGAACCAGGGCCCCAGCGTGAGCTTCCTGCTCACACCGAAACGCCGAAGAAACGGGGGATGCAGGTTGTAAGACAAACTCTCGACCGCCTCCCACATTTCCCTGGCGCGGCTTTCGAACTGCGGCAGCGTGAGTAGCCGCGCCACTTCATACTCATCTTTGTAGGCCATCAGCTTGTACATCGATTTTGCCGCCACCTCGCGCAGCCGGGGCTCCTCGATGCGATCGAGAAAACTCGAATACCGGCGGGCGTAAGCATCGTTCTGATAGGCCCGCAATTCGGCCACGCGGTCGAAGGCGGCCTCCGCCTGCTCGGGTTTGGGCGACACGTGGCTCTCCACCCAGGCCGCATCCTCGTAATACTTGCGGCCCCAGGCGAAGACCCGGCGATTCTGCGCCGCCTCCACGCCGTTCAACTCGATGGCCCTTTCGATCGACCCGATCGAAATCGGGATCAGACCGGCCTGATAAGCCACGCCGGTGAGAAAAAGATTGGCCGCCATGTGTGTGCCGAACAGTGCCTCCGCAAGGCGATTGGCATCGACAAACAGGTTCCGGCCGCGCTCGTTGGAGGCGGTGACCACGGCCACCAGGCGCCCCGGACCCGATCCCGTGATGCGATTCCGGATGGTATCGATGGGGGTAGCGACATCGGAATTGATGACGGCGATGGTCTTGTCCGGATTGGCCGTCTTCAGGTTCTCCGAGGTCGCCACACCGATCAAATCGAAACCCAGCAACAGGTCCGCGTTGCCGGCGTTCACTTTCGCAGGAGCCTCAATCGGCTTGCCGCTGAGAAGAAGGTGGGACACAACCGCGCCGCCCTTCTGTGCCGTGCCCGTCTGGTCCAGCGTCGCCACAGACAGCCCATCCAACCACGCCGCCGTAGCCAGCAGCGCGCTGACGGTGACGACGCCGGTACCGCCAATGCCCGGCGCGATGATGCGGTAGCCGCCGTCAGCCGAAACCATCCGGCGCGGAGCAGGCGTTTCCGCAGGCGGGAGGTCGGGCAACTGCCGTTTCTTCAGCCCGGTGCCCGGCTTTAGGGTCACGGTGACGAAGGACGGACAATCGCCGAGCGCACACGAATAGTCCTTGTTGCACGACGACTGGTGGATGCGCATTTTCTGGCCCCGCGGCGTGTCGACCGGGATGAGACTCATGCAATTGGCCTGCTTGACGCAGTCGCCGCAGCCTTCGCAAACTTCTTCGTGGATCACCAGGCGCTTGACCGGTTCCACCATTTTGCCGCGGGAGCGGGCCCGGCGTTTCTCGGCGGCGCATTCCCGGTCGTACACGATGACCGTTACCCCCTCGGTACCCTCCATCTCTTTGAGTGTCCGGTCGAGTTCGCGCCGGTCGCGCAGCTCGGCGTTGGAGGCGAGCGGTTCCATTTTCTGGTAGCGCTCGACGTCCTCGGCGAGGACAACCGTTCGCTTCACACCCTCGGCTTGCAGCTTTTTGGTGAGCGCGGGAATCGGGAGTGCGCCGACGGCGTTCTGGCCACCGGTCATCGCCACGTGGCCGTTGTAAAGGATCTTATATGTGATGTTGACGCCGGCGGCCACACAGGCCTCGATGGCCAGATAGCCGGAGTGGAACAGAGTGCCGTCGCCGATGTTCTGGAAAATGTGGCTGCGTTCCGTGAAGGGAGACATGCCGATCCACGGTGCGCCCTCGCCGCCCATCTGCGTCAAAAAGGAAAACTGCCGCCGTGGATCCATCAGGCGCATGGCCATGGTATGGCAGCCGATTCCGCCGCCGGCGACCTGGCCTTCGAGCAACAGCGTCGAGCGGTTGTGAGGGCAACCGGAACAAAACGCCGCCGGCCGCGGTACGACGATTTCTTTCGATGCCGTCCCGAGCGCGGGGATTGCGCGCTGCCGGCTTGCGGGCACCGGTAGACCGGCTGCAGCCGCGATCGCTTGTCCGATCTGGTCCGGGTTCAACTCACCAGTCGCCGGAAGGTGAGACTTCCCGAAAATATTTGGCCGATCCGGAGACTCGTACAGAATCTCTTTCAACTGCATCTCGAGAAAGCTGCGCTTCTCCTCGACGACGATGAGCTTTGTGAGACCCGAGGCGAACTGCCGTGCGAACTCCGGTTCAAGGGGGAACGGCATCGCCACTTTGCCGATCCGGATGCCGCGCACCTCGCATTCGGATTCGTCGATTCCGAGATCGCGAAGCGCCTGGATCATGTCGTAAAACGCCTTGCCCGCGCTCAACAGGCCGACTCGCGCATTCGCCGGACCCCGCATGACGTTAACCCGATTCAGCCGCGCAAACTCGCGGGCGGCTTCGAGGCGTCTGACGACAACTTCGTGCTCCAGCGCCAGACTGATGGGGGCGACGATGCGGGCGTCGGTATACTTCCGGTATCCCTCGGGAAGCAGCACGCGAGGGGAATCCGGGTCCACGCTAACAGTTCCGCCGCCATCGCAAACGTCGGTGACCATCTTCATGCCGACCCATGCGCCAGAGAAGCGAGACAGCGCGATGGCCATTAAGCCGTAGTCCAGGACCTCTTGCGTGTTGCCGGGAAAGAAAAACGGAATGCCGTAGTTGTAAAGGCTGAAGTCGCTCTGATGGGGAATTGTGGAGCTCTTGGAGATGTGATCGTCGCCGGCCAGGACCAGGGCGCCGCCGTTGTTGCCCGCGCCGGCCAGATTCGCGTGGCGGAAGATATCGCCGGAGCGGTCCACTCCCGGGCCTTTGCCGTACCAGATGCCGACGACGCCGTCGACGCGCGCCTTGCCGAGCGTTTCGATAATCTGGCTGCCCATCACGGAGGTGGCGGCAAGATCCTCGTTCACGCCGGGCTGAAAATGGATGTCGAGAGGATCGAGCAGCCTTCGCGAGCGAAGCAGCGCGAGGTCGTAGCCGCCCAGAGGCGAACCTTCATATCCGGAGATAAATGCCGCCGTTTTGAGACCCGCGCGGCGGTCTCTCCGCATCGCGTCCATGGGCAGCCGCACCAGCGCCTGAATCCCCGTCAGGTAGACGGAGCCCTTTTCCGTTTCGTACTTGTCCGATAATTCCATGACCCGGGCCATTCCACTCAGTTTGGCAAGTATGCTATCACGTATGAGCGAGCATCATCCCTCCGTCCGCCGTCCGTTCATCTGGCCCCATCGCGTCCGCTTCGTCGACACCGACGCGTCGGGCCGCATCCACTACACTGCCATGCTCCGGTTCTTCGAAGCCGCCGAGAACGAGTATCTCCGGGCGCTGGGAGTCGACTACGCCGGGCTGGAGGATCGCCATACCAGCTTCCCGCGTGTGTATGTGGACTGCAACTATACCGGCGCCGTGCGCGACGACGACATGGTGGACATCGCGGTGGAGACCGAACGCGTCGGTTCTTCGTCGTTCACGCTCGCGTTCCGCGCCTCGGTTGGCGCGAAACCGGCCGCACACGGCCGGATTGTCATCGTTTGCATGAACGTCGAAACGCAAAAGGCGCAGGCCCTGCCGAGCAACCTGGCCGAAATTCTGCGAAATCAACTGGCGGCGTCCGGGGCGCCGTCGACTACTGCCTGAAGCGTCGCGATATCGTAGCTGCCGTCGTGCCGGACGCCGTTCAGAAAGAGGCCCGGCGTTCCATAAACGCCGTTCTGGACGCCTGACCGAAAGTCCTCGCGGACGCGGTCGAGATAGAGTTCGGATTTCAATTCCCGGGCAAATCTGCCGGTGTCGAGGCTGAGGCGCTCGGCGTAGGCCATCAGATCGTTCCGCTTCAGCGCGTGCTGATTCTGGAAGAGCAGATCGTGCATCTGCCAGAACTTTCCCTGAGCGTCTGCCGCTTCGGCCGCCTGCGCGGCTCGCTCGGCGTTCGGATGCAGGCGGGCAAAGGCGTAATGGCGGAAAACAAACCGCATCCGGGGGCCGAGCTTCTCCTGCAGTTCACGAATGATCCAGTATGCTTCGCCGCAGCCCGGGCATTCATAGTCGCCGTACTCCACCAGTGTTATCCGCGCCTTGCGGTCTCCGATGGCGTGATCGGAATCCCGTATCGGCAAAAGCTTTTCCGCCGTTCCATCCCACCCCATGCCTTGTCCCTTTCCTCCTCCATCATAGGATGCGGCCCGGGACGGGCATGATGCGCATCTGTTACCCTAATTCCCATGCGGGCGGCGCGGCTTCGGCCGGCGTGGCCGCCTGTGAACTGGTTCCCCGTCGAACAGTGGCGAGTGGGAGGAATTTCCGATGGCGACGTTAAGCGCCGATGCCCGATTCGACATTCCCCTTTTTCGAAAATACGAGATTGACGCCGCATTCGACGAGATGTTCGAGTCCGCCGGCCGTCCGCGGGAGCACTATCGGCCGCTTTTCGACGCACTGCTGGAGATGGCTCCGGAAGAACTCCGCCGGAAGAAACAAACCGCCGACCTCTCCTTCCTCCACCAGGGAATCACGTTCACCGTTTATGGGCGCGAAGAGGGCACGGAGAGAATTTTCCCCTACGATTTGCTACCCCGCATCGTGACCGCGGCGGAGTGGAGCCGTATCGAGCAGGGGCTCACGCAGCGGATCGTTGCGCTCAACCACTTCCTGAAAGACATTTACCACGACGGGCGCATTCTGAACGACGGCGTCGTCCCGCGTGAGATGGTTTATAGCTGCCGCCACTTTCGCCGCCAGATGAGGGGATTTCAGGTCCCGCGGGATATTTACGTTTCCGTTGTCGGCACGGACCTGATCCGCCTCCCGTCGGGCGAATACGTGGTGCTCGAGGACAACCTCCGCGTACCGAGCGGGGTTTCCTACATGCTGACCAACCGCCGGGTGATGAAGCGGATTCTGCCTGCGCTGTTCCAAAAGTGCGGAGTACGGCCGATCGATCATTACGGCCAGTCCCTGCTCTCTACCCTCCGCGCGCTCGCTCCGAATGCCCGCAATGAGCCGACGATCGTTCTTCTCACGCCGGGCGTGTTTAACTCCGCCTATTTCGAGCACACCTACCTTGCGCGCCAGATGGGTGTCGAGCTGGTTGAAGGGCGCGACCTTGTCGTTCACGACAACTTCGTTTACATGCGCACGACGGCCGGACTTCGCCGGGTGGATGTCATCTACCGCCGCATCGACGACGATTTCATCGATCCGCTGGCGTTCCGCGCGGATTCGATTCTGGGAGTGCCGGGACTGTTTAACGCTTATCGCGCAGGTAATGTCGCCATGGCCAACGCGGTGGGCACCGGCGTCGCCGACGACAAGGCGCTTTACGCATACGTGCCCAAGATCATTCGCTACTACCTGGGTGAGGATCCGATCCTGAACAACGTCGAAACGTTTCTGATGACCGATGAAGCACAGCGCCAACACGTGCTTGACCATCTCGATCGCTATGTGGTCAAGGCCGTGGGCGAATCGGGCGGCTATGGGATGCTTATCGGGCCGCACAGCAGTTCCGCGCAACGGGAGGAGTTTCGCCGGCGGATTGTGGACAACCCGCGAAACTATATCGCGCAGCCGACGATTTTGCTCTCGCGCGCGCCCTGCTTCGTGGATGGCGGTGTCGAGTCGCGCCATGTCGATCTGAGGCCGTACATTCTTTGCGGCGAGCGGGTCACCATCGTTCCCGGCGGGCTGACCCGCGTGGCGCTGCAGCGCGGATCGCTGGTTGTCAATTCATCCCAGGGCGGGGGCAGCAAAGACACCTGGGTGCTTCACGAATAACAGCCATGCTCTCCCGCGTCGCCGACAGCTTGTACTGGTTGAGCCGCTATCTGGAGCGTGCCGAGCACACGGCCAGGCTCACCGACGTCCATCTGAATCTGATGCTCGATCAGTCTCCTGAGTCCGCCCGGCGGCGCTGGCGGCGCGTTCTGGCGGCGCTCCGCGATCCGTTATCGGCATCGAGCAAGGATGCGTACGAACTGGCGCAGTTGCTGACGTTCGATCTTGGCAACGAGTCCTCGGTGGTGTCCTGCATCGTCAGCGCGCGCGAAAACGCCCGCCAAGTCCGCGAGCAGATCACTTCCGAGATGTGGGAACAGCTCAATCGCCTGTTCCACGAGGTGAAGAGAACCGATATCGACAATCTGTGGGATACCGAGCCGCTCGAGTTTCTTCGCGCCGTGAAGGAGGGAGTGCATCTGTTCCACGGCATCACCGATTCGACGATGAGCCACGGGGAGGGATGGCAGTTTCTTCAGTTCGGAAGGTCGATCGAGCGGGCCTGCAACGTCGCCGCGCTGCTTGACGTTCACTTTCAGCAGCTTCCGCTGTCGGAGGACGCCGACGCCACCGACCATGCCGAGTGGATCGGACTGCTCCGCAGTTGTACCGCGCTCGAAGCCTATTGCCGGGTTTACACGGCGGACCTCCGCCCGGAACGGATCGCGGAGTTCCTTTTATTGAACGCCGAATTCCCGTTCTCTGTGCGCTTCGCCGCCGACCGGCTCAGGGAGGCGCTTGAGGCAATTCATGTTTCGACTCAATCGCGCCGCGCCGACCACGTGAGCCGACTGGCCGGGCGCCTGAGCGCACTGCTCGGATATGGCCAGATCGACGAGATTATCGCCGGCGGCATGCACCAGTATCTGGACAACATCCAGCGCCAGTGCGCGCAGATCAATTACTCGGCATACCTGCTTTACGTCACCTATCCCATCGAAGCGGCTCTTGAGGCCTGAATGTTTTATTCGATCCGCCACCTGACGAAGTTCCGTTACAGCTCTCCCGTCAGCGAGAGCATCATGGAAATACGCAAGACTCCACGCAGTGAGGGGGCGCAGGGATGCCTCGCGTTTCTACTCACCGTCGTCCCCCGCGCCCGCGTGTTCTCGTATCGCGATTATCTCGGGAACACCATCCATCACTTTGACGTTCCCGGTCAACACCGGCAGCTCGCGGTCATCGCCGAGTCTCTCGTTGATGTTCACTCCCAGCCTCCGCTACCAGCGTTCCTGCCTCCCGACGCCTGGGAATCGCTGGACGCAGCCGTAGCCGCCGGCGATTTCTCGGAAATGCTTATGCCCAGCCACTTCGTCCGCAGCAGCCCCATTCTGGAGGATCTGGCGCGGGAGCTTGGCATTACTCGGCGCGACGACCCTCTCAGCCTGCTGTTCGAGTTGAACTCCGCCATCTACGACTGGTTTGAGTACGTGCCCAAGAGCACCCGTGTCGACTCGCCGATCGAGGACGTGGTATCCAACCGGCGCGGTGTCTGCCAGGACTTTGCGCACGTCATGCTCACGTTGATCCGGCGCCTGGGGATTCCGGCCCGCTACGTGAGCGGATATCTTTATCACGCGGGGCTATCGGACGAACGCTCTTCCGCCGCGGCATCTCACGCCTGGGTGGAGGCGTTCCTGCCGGAACTCGGCTGGGTGGGCTTCGACCCCACCAACAACCATGTCGCCGGCGAGCGCCATATCAGAACCGCGATCGGTCGAGATTACTCCGATGTGCCGCCCACCAAGGGCGTGTTCAAAGGCAATGCTTCCAGTGAGCTCACCGTCGCCGTCAGCGTGGATGTCACCGACGCTCCGCCTCCACCGGAGCAGGGGCAATCGATGCCTGAAGAATGGCAGGCTATGGCCGCGCCCGAGCCCGAGACTCCGCTTCAAAAGATCCAGCAGCTACAACAGCAGCAGTGATTCCATCGGCCATCCGGGCTCGTCTGGGAGAATGGAGACCATGAACTATCGACCATTGGGCCGAACGGGGTGGAACGTCTCGGCCATCAGTTTCGGGGCCTGGGCGATCGGCGGTTCCTGGGGCGCCGTTGACGATCGGGATTCGCTGGCCGCATTGAACAAGGCCATCGACTGCGGCGTGAACTTCATCGATACCGCCGATGTTTACGGCATGGGGCGCAGCGAGCGCCTCATTGCTCAGCTCAAGCGCGAGCGCTCCGAACAGATTTATGTCGCCACCAAGGCCGGGCGACGGCTTTCTCCTCACAACGCCAGCGGATACAATGCGGCAAACGTCACCGCTTTCGTGGAGGACAGCCTTCGCAACCTCTCCACCGATTGCCTCGACCTTGTCCAGCTTCACTGTCCACCCACCGAGGTCTACTACCGTCCGGAGGTCTTTGGGATTCTCGACAGGCTCTGTGAGGCGGGCAAGCTCAGATTCTATGGCGTGAGCGTCCAGACGGTGGAGGAAGCTCTCAAAGCCATCGAATACCCCAACGTAAAGACTGTGCAGATTATCTTCAACATCTTTCGGCACCGTCCCTCCGAGTTGTTCTTCGAACAGGCGAGCCGGCGGCGCGTCGGCGTCCTGGCGCGCGTGCCTCTCGCGAGCGGGCTTCTGGCCGGAGGCCTCAGCCGCGATAGCACGTTCGAGAAAGACGATCACCGCAACTTCAACCGGCGCGGCGAGGCCTTTGACGTTGGTGAAACATTCTCCGGCGTGGACTACGAAACGGCGCTCGCCGCGGTGGAGGAGATCCGCGCGCTTGTTCCCGCCGGCGCGACCATCGCGCAGATGGCCTTGCGATGGATCTTGATGTTCGATGCGGTAACCTGCGCCATCCCCGGCGGGAAGCGGCCCGCCCAGGTGCAGGAGAACTGCGCCGCCGCCGACATGCCTCCGCTGACTTCAGACGTTATGGCGGCGTTGCAACGCATCTACGATTCGAGGATTCGCTCTGTCGTGCATCATCGCTGGTAGCCCTGCGCCGGCGGCAGGTGTCCTCCCTCTACAAGCGCTTCGATCACTCGCCGCGCCGCGTCTTCCGGTGCCTCGGGCGCGCCGTGCACCACCACTTCCGGGGCACGGGGAGGTTCGTAGGGCGCTTGAACTCCGGGCACGTGCGAAGCCTCCCCGCAGCTGGCGCGCTGATAAATCCCCTTAGGATCGCGCTGGACACAGGTCTCGAGCGGACAATCGACATACACTTCGATGAAGTGCCGGAACTGCGCTCTGGCTTTGTCGCGATACGCGCGGCGGTTCGCAGTCGCGTCGAAGATTACCGGAACCCCGTGGTTCATCAGAAGCGCGCCGATGGCGACGAGTTGGGCGTAGAATGCGTCACGGTCCTCCTCCGAGTAGCTCGATGCCGGACGGAAGATCTGCCGCAGCCCATCGGACTCCAGAACCGCTGCGTCCACACCCCGCCGGGCGAGCTGTTGCTTGACCGCCGCTGCCAGCGTCGATTTACCCGACGCCGGAAGCCCTGTGATCCAAACCGCGAATGCCCGCTCCTGTTCACGCACCGCAGTATTCATTCACCCGCGCCGGATCGAACCGGTCGCTATCGAGCACGGCCAGCGCCAATGCCAGCAGTCTTTGGCGGACGATGTCCGCGAGCGTCGGGTACCACAGGGGACTGGCCATCACCAGGCACCGGAAGACACAGAAGGGAGCGGCGACTTCCAACATCTCGCGGTCGCCGCTACGTTCGAGGTAACGGTTCCAGAAGCGATGAAATATCGTCTCCAGCGTCCCTTCGAGACGGCCATTACTCTGCAACGAGAAGAACAGATAGTTGAGGGTCAAGCTCACCACATCATCGGC
>VFSW01012123.1_pt1 | contig 12062 bp, 11 predicted proteins | sample 5358111 | NCBI WGS metagenome assembly VFSW01 (sample SAMN11554181, study PRJNA540505) | mine drainage metagenome | isolation source: sediment from site ElyBrook_90M | place: USA: Ely Copper Mine, Vershire, VT | collected 2017 | reverse complement strand
GCGGTTCCGCGGGAGGGGGTTCTCGTCGGGGGCGCCTTCCTTACCACCCAGCTGGGCGGCGCCCGCCCCCGCCGAAGGAGCGGCCGCGCGCTTGCGCGATCCCATTCGCGTGTGGAGCCTGCAGGAGATTCACCAATCGAAAGAGACCGTCGCGTGACCCGTCGTGTTGCCCGGGCCCTTCGCCCCGGCGGCCCGGAGGTCATCGACCTCGTCAGCGAAGAGCTTGCACCCTTGCAGCCTCACCAGGCGCTGGTGCGCGTGGAGGCCGCGGGTCTCAACCACGCCGAGACCTTGATCCGCTCCGGCACTTATGTAGTGCGCCTGCCCTTTCCCTACCCGCTGGGCGGAGAGGGCGCGGGCGTCGTTGTCGAAGCCAGCACGGATGCGGCCATTGCCGTCGGCACCCGCGTCTGCTGGGGCGCGGTTCTGGGATCTTGCGCCACCCTGCTCGCCGCGCCGGCGTCGCTATTAGTCCCGATTCCCGGCGACCTCAGTTTCGAGGACGCCGCGTCCGTGGCTGTGGCGGGCCTCACTGCCGGCGGCTTGTCTCGCGTCTGGCCGCTCCAGGGACGCACCGCAGTAGTCTGGGGCGCAGCCGGGGCAGTGGGCCGCATGCTCGTGGCCATTCTGGCCGGACAGGGTACCGATGTCATCGGCATTGCCAGCGGGGCGCGTGTGGAGGAGGTTCGCGCAGCCGGGGCGGCGTGCACCATCGACCGCTCTTCGCAAGACGTTCGCGAAGCGGTGCGCGCGCATACTTGCGGGCGTGGGGCCGATGCCGTATTCGATCCCATCGGCGCGCCTACCTGCGAAATCAGCCTGGACCTGCTGGCGCCGCGCGGCTGCCTGATCGCTTACGGCGAGTTGTCCGGTGCACCACCCGCCATCGATCTGCGCCAACTATTCGCGAAGTCCCTGTTCGTAACTAAGTACAACGGCTCGCGATGGGTCGATGGCGCCGGCGAATTCACCGGCCTCATAGAGAAGGCCCTGGCGCTGGCCGCCGGGCGGCGCGCGGTCATCGCGGGCATTGCCGGCCGCTTTCCTTTCGACCGGGTCGCGGATGCATACCGCATGCTGGAATCCGGTGCGCCCGGTAAAGTGCTGGTGCTTCCCAACGCGTAAATAAAAAAACCCGGCGGGGTTTTTAGTGCCCGCCGGGCCGCGTCGTTTCAATTTGACCCTGTATTGGTAACTTCCTGGTCCCCTTCGTCTCGGGGCAGGGTCTCCTACAATATATCACTGAATCGTAGCCTTTTTAACGAAATCTAAACGAGGAAAATGTGCGTCCAGGTATTGATTTCCTTGTATCCCGATTTGCGCCGGATCGGGACCCTGGCCGCTGGGCGGCATGTCGCCGTAGCTGTCGTAGAAACTGTCCACCACTTCCATCCCTTGCGTCACCCGGCCGATCGGCGCAAAGCCCTTGTCGTCCAGCATGGAGTTATTCCGCAGGTTGAAAAACAGTTGCGTGCTGCGCGAATTCGGCGCCCCGGTGGCGGCGTAGGTCAGCATTCCGCGCACATTGCTCTGCCGCACGCGGTCATCCGGTATGGGCGCGTTGGCCCAAAGGTCATTGGTCTTGGGATCGCCATTAATGCCGAACTGCGTAACAAAATTGCGGACAACACGAAAGAAGCGATTCCCGTCGTAGAAGCCGGTCTTCACCAGCGTATAAAAATGATCGACGCCGTTGGGCGCCCAATCGCGATGCACTTCCACGATCACGGCTCCCTTCGAGGTATCGAAATTCACGTTGAAAAGGTCCGGCGCGGTTTCGTTTTTGGCAACCTCCGCTTTCTTTGCGGGCTCGCTCGACGAGCAGCCCGCCAACGCCACGCACAACGCACTGAGCAACCACAGACCGGCTGGTTTTGTCATGAAACCATTAGTATGCCATGCTGGGCGAAGCCATGGCTGCCTACGACGATTTCGCCTGGTTTTACGATCGCTACTGGAACGAAGAGTTCCACAGCCTGGCGTTTCCGATTCTGGAGCGCATCTGGCTGGCGCACCTCGCGGAGGGCGCTTCCATTCTGGACGTCTGCTGCGGCACCGGCTATCTGGCCGGAATGCTGCTGGCGCGCGGCCACCCGGTTACGGGCATCGATTGCTCGCCGGTGATGATCGAGTATGCGCGGGAAAACCAGCCGTCCGGCGTCTTTCAGGTGGCCGACGCCACTACGTTCCAAATGCCCGGGAACTTCGACGCGGCGGTATCCACGTTCGATTCCCTCAATCATATTCTGGCGCTGAAAGATCTGCAGGCCCTGTTCCGGCGCGTTGCCGCGGCCCTGAAACCGGGCGGGTTGTTCGCCTTCGACATGCTGTTGGAAGACGCCTACCAGACTAACTGGGGACAATCCTTCGCACTGGTCCGCGACGACCACGTGCTCACGATCACCGGTTCGGGCTTCGATTTCCGCAGCCGCAAGGCTCACTGCACCATCACCATGTTCCGCCTGATCGCGGGAGCCTGGCAACGCGCCGACGTGACCATTCACGAACGCTGTTACACCGGGAAGGAAATTTCCAGCGCGCTGGAACAGGCGGGGTTCGGCGAGATTTCTTGTTATGACGCGGGAGACCTGGGAATGGCCGGGCAATTGGGAGAAGGCCGGACCTTCATTGTTGCCACCCGCCGATAGCGTGGCTATGCGGCGTGCGAGCGGCGGTGATTGCGTGGAGCGGCGCCCGTCATTTTATCCGCGACGGCCATGTGATCCTCCAGCCACCGCGACGCGAAATCGATCAGCTCCCTGCCGGCTTTCCGGTCGCCCGCCCGGATGCGTCCGGCAAACACAGTTGCCCGCTTGCGCAGGCTGTCGTGCAAACCTTTGTGCCAGCCGAACATGGCATACTTTGCCGCGCGCATCAGCCGCTCTTCGTGGGTAAAGTGGTCCTCCACTTCGGCCAGCAGCGCGCGCACCTTGGTATCGATCTCTTCCGCGCTTGCACCGCTTGCCAGCGCCCTATTCAAGCCGGCCGCCAACAGATACAGGCTGCGATGCTCGGCGTCGACTTCGGGGACATAGATGGCGTTTTCTTCGCTCCATTTCAGGCGAGACATAACTCCATAGTCTATCAGATTCAGAGTCAGACATCCGCTTCCAACGGCAGCGCTTCCAACGGCAGCGCGGACCTACGCTAGCGCACCAGTTCAGCGGTCTGGGGCGCGTCCTGCTTGTGCTTGCATTCCGGGTTAGGGCATTGCCAGACCGCGCCGGTCTTCAGCCACTTCTCCACCATGTAGGGACTACTGCACTCCGGACACTTCTCGGCGATGGGCTTGCCCCAGGCTACGAACTTGCATTCGGGCCAGCGCGCGCAGCCGTAGAAGGTCTTGCCTTTCCTGCTGCGCCGCTCCACCACTTCGCCTTCGCTGCATTCCGGACACTTCACGCCGATGGTCTTCTGCTTCACGTATTTGCAAGTAGGGTAATTGCTGCAAGCGGTGAATTCGCCGAAGCGGCCCGACTTCAGCACCAGGTTGTTGCCGCAGGTGGGGCACTTTTCGTCCAGCGGCTGGTCGGGTTTTTTCTGCGCGCCGCCAATCTGCTTGGTGGTCTTGCATTCGGGGTAACCGGAGCAGGCGAAGAACGTGCCGAAGCGCCCCTTCTTAAGCACCATGGGACGCCCGCAGTTCTCGCAGTATTCCTCTTCGCCATGCTCGCTCAGGTCCACCTTATCGCCGTCGGGCAGGTCCACGGTAAGTTCGCGCGTATAGGTGCAGAGTTCGTCCTTCCTCCGCCAGGAGAGTTTGACGCCTTCGAAGGTCTCCTGCAACTCCACCGCATAGAAGTCGCTCATCCGCGCATAGCGCGCCAGAATTTTCGCCAGGCGCACCTGAACGATGGCGTAGTCCTTTTGCAGGTGTTGGGCGATGGCCTGATTCTGCTGTTCCAGGCGGTCGCGGACGTTCCGGGGAAGCCGGAAATCCGGATGGTGAATGAATTTGCTGTCGGGCCCCCAGGAGATCTCCACGCCCGGATGCTCCTCCCAGTTCTTCCACGTGCGGATCTTATCCAGACGCGCGTGGATATCCTTCATCAAACGGTCGTGCCGGACCGCGATCTCCTTCTCGAGCTTTTCGATATCGCCTTCGGCATTTCTGGGAGAAAAATCGGGGTAGCCGGTGCACGCGAAGAAACTGCCGTGCTTGCCCCACTTGATGACCAGGGGCTTGCCGCACTTCTCGCAGGTCAAGTCGGTGGGCTTCTCCATCCGCTTGATGTCGACCATGTGCTCTTCGGCGTGCTTCAGGTCTTTGTCGAAGCGGTCGTAGAACTCGCCCATGGCCTGGCGCCAGTCGCGCGTCCCCTCTTCGATTTCGTCGAGCTCTTCTTCCATCTGGGCCGTGTACTTCACGTCGAAGATGTCGTCGAAGCTCTCCAGGAGCAGGTCGGTCACTACCATGCCGAGTTCGGTGGGAGTAAACCGCCCGCCTTCCTTCTTTACATACTCGCGCTCCTGAATGGTGGACAGGATGGACGCATAGGTGGACGGGCGACCCACACCGTCCGCCTCCAACCGCTTCACCAGGGTGGCTTCGTTGTAGCGCGGCGGCGGCTCCGTGAAATGCTGCTCCGGCCGCAGGGCCTTCAGGCGCAACACCTCGCCCTCCACCACGCTGGGCAGACGATGCTTCTCCTCTTCGTCTTCCTCATCGGTCTGATCTTTGCCTTCTTCGTAGACCTTGAGGAACCCTTCGAACTTGCGCACCGAACCGGTGGCGCGGAAGGTATAGTCCACGCCGTTGTTGCCCCGGGCGGAGACGTCGATGGTAGTCTGGTCGTACAGCGCGGGCATCATCTGGCACGCCACGAAGCGGTTCCAGATCAGACGGTACACCTTCATTTCGTCTTCGGCCAGGTACTTTTCCACGATCTCGGGGGCATAGGCCATGGATGTGGGCCGGATGGCTTCGTGCGCGTCCTGCGCGCCTTTCTTCGATTTGAAAACGTTGGGAGCGTCCGGCAAAAACTCCCGGCCGTACCGCTCCTCGATAAAATGGCGCGCGTCGGCGATGGCGTCATCGGAAACACGCGTCGAATCGGAACGCATGTAGGTAATCAGACCGACGGATTCGGTACCGATATCCACACCTTCGTACAGCCGCTGCGCCAGCATCATGGTTCGCTTCACGCTGAAGCGCAGCTTGCGGGACGATTCCTGCTGCAAAGTGGACGTGATAAACGGAGCCACCGGATTACGTTTCTTCTCTCGTGTGGCGACGCTGTTGACGGTGTAGTGCGCGGCTTCGAGCGCGGCGAGGATTTCGCCGGACGCCTGCTGCGACCCGATCTCGGCCGTCTGATCGCCGATGCGCGTTAAGCGCGCCGAGAGCACCGGCGCCTTCTTCGCGTTCAGGTCCGCATCGAGCGTCCAGTATTCCTTGGGAACGAAGGCGCGGATCTCGCGCTCGCGTTCCACAATCAGGCGCAGGGCTACTGTCTGCACGCGTCCGGCGGAAAGCCCGCGGCGCACCTTGTCCCACAGCAGCGGCGAGATCTTATAGCCCACCAGGCGGTCCAACACGCGGCGCGCCTGTTGCGCATCCACCAGGGACACGTTCACCTGTCCGGGCTTTTCGAAGGCTTTCTCGATGGCCTTCTTGGTGATTTCGTTGAACATCACCCGGTAAATGTGCGGGCCGCCTTTTTTCTGCAGTTCTTCCTGCAGGTGATAGCAGATGGCCTCGCCTTCGCGGTCCGGGTCGGCCGCGAGATAAATGTTTTCGACACCTTTGGCGGCAGTCTTGAGCTCGCTGATGAGCTTCTTCTTGCCCTCGATGACTTCGTAGCGCGGTTCGAAACCGTGCTCGATATCTACCGCCAGGTCCTTCTTGGGAAGATCCTTGATATGACCGAGGGAAGCTTTAACTACGAACTGCTTGCCCAGGTATTTGTTGATGGTCTTCGCCTTAGTAGGCGATTCCACGATTACCAGAGCCTTTGGCATATTTTCTTTTCGGAATGATGGCAGATTACCCAGTGACGTTACCACACTTTAACAAAATTCTTTCCCGGCAGTTGTTTGACCAGTCCCAGCATCTCTAGTTCAAAGAGCGCGGCAATGAGCTCCGATGGCGAAATATCTTCCACCTTTTCAAGTAGATGGTCTAAGTGTATGGCGTTATCCACCTGCAGGGCGGCGAGGGCCTGACGTGCGGTTACACCCAGTTCCGGGGCCGGCTCACTTAATAAGGATGCCTGCTCGCCGCCAGAGGATGCAGCATCGCCCAGAAGCCGTTTGCGACTCCTATCGATTAGATGACGGCGGGATTCAGGCGGCAGTTCGACAATTACGTCGTTCCAGTCCTGCACCAGCCGGGCGCCTTGCTTAATCAACAGGTTGGGTCCCCAACTCAATTTCGAAGTGATGTTCCCCGGTACGGCAAAGACTTCGCGGCCCTGATCCATTGCCAACTTGGCCGTGATGGCCGATCCGCTGTACTGCGCGCCCTCCGCCACCAGGACGCCGAGGCTCATACCACTGATGATGCGATTGCGAATCGGAAAGTTTTGCGGAAACGCAGTGGTACCCATGGGGAACTCCGAAATGATCAGTCCCCGGGCCGCGATCTCCGCCGCCAGTTTTTTGTTTTCCGCGGGGTAGACTACATCGACACCGCAGCCCAACACCGCCACGGTATCGCCGCCCGCCGCGAGCGTGCCGCGATGCGCCGCCGTATCCACGCCGCGCGCCATTCCGCTGACGATGGTGAGTCCGGCATGCGCCAGATCGCCAGACAAGCGCTCGGCCACAGCCAGACCGTAGGGCGTAGGGTGCCGGGTTCCCACAACACCCAGCATCAAGGTCTGCAGCAGTTCCACCCGGCCTCGCACGAACAGTAACACCGGAGGATCGAAAATCTCTCGCAGCGGCTGCGGATAGCGCGGATCGCCGATGGTCACCAACTCAGCGCCGGCATCAAACATTTTTTGCTGCTGCGCCGCGGCGTCCTCGAAAGAACAGCCGCTGGCGATGGATTGCGCCACCGTGCCGCTCAGGCCGGCGCCTTCCAGTTCCGTGCGGGTGGCACGAAAGATGGCCTGCGGGGTCCGAAAGCGGTCCAGCAGTTTTCCCGACGTTCTGGTACCCAGACCCGGGATCAATTTGAGAGCCAGCCAGTAAAGTTCTTCTTCCCGGCTAAGAACGGAAGAAACCATGAGGGGAGACAACCTGAAGCTTCACGCTATCAGGGTCGCGCCGTTTCGCGCAAGTGGCGCAACTATTTCGCTTGCGCGAAAGTGGCCAGGTCCTTGGCCGCGTGAAAGAGTTCTTCTTGTAACCTGAATGATGCACATTTCGGGGGGCGTTCGACGCAACTGGAGTGCGGAGCGGACTTTGTGGTTGGCCCCCTCCTACCTGCAAGATCAGCATCGGCTCCCGCTTAAGAAAGCGCCGCGCCACGCGCTACACTCACTTCATGAAAGCGACGGATTGGGAGTTCAGGCACAGGGCGCTGCTCTTCGGACTGATCTTCGGCTTGACATTTCCACTATACGCGCTGGATCGCCACAATGCGGGGGTGGCCATTGCCAATTGGATTGGCCCCGCGCTGCGGATGAACCCACATCTCCTGTCTCGCTTTCTGTTCTTTATCGGCGCCGCTTTGCTCGCTACCGCGGCGTTTCTTCGCACGTGGGCCTCTTCATACCTGCGTGCGGAGGTTGTGTACGCAGCCGGCGTGAGAACGGAGGCGCTGGTGGCCGATGGACCCTACCGGAGGGTCCGGAATCCTCTGTATCTGGGCAACGTGATGATTGCCGCCAGCTTAGGCGTCATGATGAACCGAATCGGGTTCCCGGTGGCAATGCTGGCGACGGTGGTCTTCTGTTACCGGCTCATCCTGCGGGAAGAGGCCGAACTCGGCACGATCCAAGCCACGCCGTACCAGGCCTACCGTCACTCGGTGCCGCGACTTTGGCCCTCCCTGTGGCCGCGCATCCCTTCGGCCGGAGGGCAGCCCAGGTGGGCCGAGGGATTCAAAGCGGAATCCTGGTGCTGGGGCTTCGCCGCAGCGGTGCTGGCTTTCGCCGGCACCTTCAGCCTCGCGGCGTTCTACGCAATCCTCGCGGCCAGCGTTGTTTGGCTCTGGGTTTCGTCGGCCATCCGTGGCAGGGTTGGCGAAGCCAAGTAGGCCAGATGCCACTTCTGCGTGAAATCGCTCTTCCTGTTGCTGAACTTGCGGCGTGCCGCCCTGCGATCGAACTGCCAGTCGATCTTGTCCTCCATCTTGGCCAGGTAGTCTTCGTTCAGGTCGGCCACGCACCACATTTTTCCCGCCACGGCCTGAGGTCGTGATGGAGCAGCAGAATCCGGATAGTCTCCGTCCTACGCGCGGCACCAACCTGCGCTTCACCGCTTCTTCGGCCACCAGGCGCCTGTCCAGCGGGCGCGACCCTCGGGTGGATCGCTGCACACCATTGCGATGATCGGTAGTTTCTCGCTGCTGTCCAGCACTTCAGCCGCACCGGGCCGCTGCTTCTCATGGAGAGCGCCATCCAGACCGGCCTCCTGATAGCGATGGCCGAGTTTGCATTAAAATGTCTTTGAGAATCTTTTCAGACGGTCGCAGAACTAGCGCCAGCGGAACAGCTTTAACGCGACCGCGAAGCAGACCACGAGCCATACGGCAAGGACGCCGAGCTGCGGTCCGACCTGGGCCAGGCCGGCGCCCTGCAGCATGTTGGCACGGAGAGCGTCGATGATGGCGGTCAGGGGCAGCGCCTTGATGACGGGCTGGACCGCGTCCGGAAACCGCTGGGCGGAAAAAAAGACGCCGGAGACGATCCACATGGGCATCATGATGCAGTTCATGATGCCGGAAGCGGCCTCGATGGTCTGGACGCGCGAGGCGATCAACAGTCCGAGAGAGCTGAAGGACAGCGAGGCGAGCAGGCAAAGCAGGGACAGATCGGCGATGGTACCACGCACGGGAACGCCGAATACCAGCCAGCCGAAGCCCAGCACCGCGGCTACCTCCACCACCAGCAGCACCAGGCGCGAGAGGACGAACGACAGCAGGTAATAGTGCCTGGGCATGGGGGTAGCAACGAGGCGCTTGATGAGCTTCTTGCGGCGCGCGTCCACGATGGCGAAGCCCAGGCCCCAGATGGCGCTGCCCATCAGGTTCATGCCGAGCAGGCCGGGCACCAGAAAATCGATATAGCGGGAGCCGGGTTCGCGGAGAAGCTGGTCACTGGAGACGACCGGGTCGATGCGGCCCGCGGCGCGCTGGATGGCGCGGTCGGCCAACATGCGGGCAGTGCGCGCGTCGGGATTGGTGTCGTCGTACCGGTAAACTACGGTGGCGCCGGGCCCGGGTTCCGCCAGCAGGGTAACTTTGCCGTTGCGTAAAGCGGTGGCTGCGGCGGGCGCGCGCAATTCCTGCACGTCGAGCAGCTTTTCCTGCCGCAGGGACTGGGTCAATTCGGGGGTGACGGCGGCAATCTTCAGCACATCGGCGGGCCGGTTGCGAAACGCGATTCCCAGGCCGGCAGCCAGCAGGATGGGAAAAACGAAGACCCAGAAAATGGCTTCCGGTTCGCGCACGAATTCGCGGAAGCGCACCAGCGTGAGTTGTGCCAGGGGATGTTCACTCATCGCGCAAACGGCGTCCCGTAAGGGCGACGAACACGTCCTCCAAGGTGGCGGAATGGGTGCGCAGCTCGGTCAGCGGGACCGACTGGCGGCCTAACTCCGCCAGCAGCGCGGGCACGGCGCGATGCAGTTCGGTGACCTGCATCTGCACGCTGCCGTTATCGGAGCGGACTTCGCGGACGCCCTCGATGCGGCGAAGCGCGGAGAGGTCCAGCGGGTGAGAGTCGCTTCCGGCGGAGAACACCACCATGTGCTCGATTCCGATGGAGGCGATCAACTCACGGGGCGTGCCGAGCGCGATGGTCCGGCCATGATCCATGATGGCCACGCGGTCGCAGAGGCGTTCGGCTTCGTCCATGTAGTGGGTGGTGATGAGGATGGTTCGGCCGGATTCCTTGAAACGCTCGATGAGTTCCCACAACTGGCGGCGGGCCTGGGGGTCGAGGCCGGTGGTGGGCTCGTCCAGGAACAGGAAATCGGGATCGCCGACCAGCGCGCAGGCCATGGCGAGCCGCTGTTTCTGCCCGCCGGAGAGGGCCCCGACGCGCGAGTTCCGCTTCTCGTCGAGCTGCACCAGGGCGATCACCTCGTGAGGCGCCGGTCCCTTGCGAAAGAAACTGCGGAACAGGCGGATCGTCTCAATCACAGTGAGCTTTTCGGAAAGCTGCGTTTCCTGAAGCTGGATGCCGAGCCGCTGGCGCAACTCTCGGGAGTCCGAGTTCCAGCGCAGGCCGAGCAGTTCGACGTCGCCCGAATCCGCGGCGGTCAGGCCCTCGCAGATTTCGATGGTGGTGGTCTTGCCGGCGCCGTTGGGACCGAGCAGTCCGAAGCATTCGCCATACGCCACTTCCAGATCGAGGCAGTTCACCGCCACGACGTCCTTGTACTCCTTGCGAAGGTTGCGCAGTCGCAACGCGGCATCGGGCATCAAGACCTAGTATACGCAGGGACAGGCCAGGAGGCCCTGTCCTACACAGACCTGTCCTACACAGACTTGCGGGCTTTCCCGCAATGGTGATAGCTTGAGCATTAACGATCCCGAGGTACTTTTTCAAAGGAGCCCCCACAAAAATGCCACTAGTATCGATGCGTCAGCTTCTGGACGAAGCAGCAAAAGGCGGATATGGTGTTGGCGCGTTCAACGTCAACAACATGGAACAAATTCAGTCGATTATGGAAGCGGCCCGCGAGACCAAATCGCCGGTGATTATCCAGGCGAGCCGAGGCGCGCGCGCCTATTCCCAGGATCGTTTCCTGTATCACCTGATGATTGCGGCCACCGAAATTTATCCCGAGATTCCCACGGTGCTGCACCTGGATCACGGCAATTCGGTGGAGACCTGCAAGAGCGCCATCGAAATGGGTTTCACCAGCGTGATGATGGATGGATCGCTGATGGCCGATGGCAAGACGCCGTCCAGTTTCGAGTACAACGTGGACGTGACGCGGCAGGTAGTGGAATTGGCGCATGCCAAAGGTGTGACGGTGGAAGGAGAGATCGGCTGCCTGGGCGGGATTGAAGACGGGCACGGCGCGGGCCTCGACGGCCTGAGCCACCTCACCGATCCGGAACAGGCGGTGGAGTTTGTGAAGCAGACCGGCCTGGATGCCCTGGCGATCGCAATCGGCACCAGCCACGGCGCCTACAAGTTCAGCAGCAAGCCCACCGGTGAAACTCTGAAGATGCAGCGGCTGATCGAGATTCACAAGCGCCTGCCGAATACGCATCTGGTAATGCACGGCTCTTCCAGCGTGCCGAAAGACCTGCAGGACATCATCAACCAGTACGGCGGCAAGTTGAAGCCCACCTGGGGCGTGCCGGTGGAAGAGATCCAACTCGGCATCAAGAATGGCGTGCGCAAGATCAACGTCGATACCGATAACCGCCTGGCCATCACCGGAGCGATCCGCAAGGTGTTCATGGAGAAGCCCGAGGAATTCGATCCGCGCAGCTACCTGAAGCCGGCGCGCGAAGCCATGAAGAAAGTCGTTGCCCTGCGCATGACCCAGTTCGGGCAGGCCGGCCACGCGAGCGACTACACGCCGATCCCGCTGGCGGAGATGGCCAAGCGGTACGAAACGGTCGCGGCGTAACTCTCCTACGGTTCACAAATCGGACTCCCTGGTCTAGAATACGGACCAGGGAGGTACCTTCCCATGTGGGCCGTCTATACATTCATTTGCTACCTGGCTCTGGCGCTACTGGCGCCGGTTGCCTGGGCTTCGTGGCGCGTTTGGCGCAGAGCCGGCGTCTCGAGGCATGTGACCTGTCCCGCACTCCGCGCTCCCGCTTTAGTGCAGTTGGACCCCTGGTATGCCGTGCGCATGCACGCACTGGGGAATGACGAACTCCGCATCAGCCAGTGCGCGCGCAGGCGGGAATGTCCGGATTGCGGCGAGGAGTGCCTGGCGCAGATCGGCTCCGCGGCGTAAGACGGGGGCTGGGGTAGGGG
>VFSW01012122.1_pt1 | contig 12062 bp, 10 predicted proteins | sample 5358111 | NCBI WGS metagenome assembly VFSW01 (sample SAMN11554181, study PRJNA540505) | mine drainage metagenome | isolation source: sediment from site ElyBrook_90M | place: USA: Ely Copper Mine, Vershire, VT | collected 2017 | reverse complement strand
ATCCAATAGCCGCTTCGGACCCGTAAACGACTTTGGCGGCTTTGCTTGGCGGCGCGTCCGGTTGCTCCCGAACGCGGCCATGTGATCGCCCCAGCCCTACCGCCGTTCCTGGAAAAAGCTCTTGAGTAGCGCCGACGTTTCCGCTTCCGCGAGGCCGCCATAAACCTCGGGGCGATGGTGGCAGGCGGGCGAAGCGAAGAATTTCACGCCGTTGTCCACCGCGCCGCCTTTTGGGTCCGCGGCCCCGTAATACAGGCGGCGAATGCGCGCGAATGCGACCGCGCCGGCGCACATCGTGCATGGCTCGAGCGTAACGTAGAGGTCGCAATCGGTGAGCCGCTCTGAGCCGAGTACTGCCGACGCGTCGCGGATGGCCACGATCTCGGCGTGCGCAGTCGGGTCGTGGTCCGCGAGGGTGCGATTGCCGGCGCGCGCGATGACGGCGCCATCGCGCACGATGACGCAGCCGACCGGGACTTCGCCGCGTTCGCCCGCGGCGCGCGCTTCGGTGAGCGCCATATCCATAAACGATATCATTGGCCGTCATGGCCGGGCTTGTCCCGGCCATCCACGTCTTTCGTTCGTTCAGGTGTATAAAGTCGTGGATGCCCGGCACAAGGCCGGGCGTGACGAAGTATAAAAACCTATGACTTCCGCCAACAAAGCCGGCGAACGCATCGCCAAGGTGATCGCCCGCGCCGGGCTGACTTCGCGCCGCGAGGCCGAGGAATGGATCGCCGCGGGGCGCGTCGCCGTCAACGGCACGGTGATCCACTCGCCGGCGCTCAATATCACGGCGCGCGACCGCGTCGCCGTGGATGGCGAACCATTGCCCGGTCGCGAGCGTACACGGCTGTTTCTCTATCACAAGCCGCGCGGGCTCTTGACCTCGCACTCCGACCCGCGCGGCCGGTCAACGATTTTTCAGCATCTGTCCAAGCATCTGCCGCGACTGATCAGCGTCGGCCGGCTGGACTTCAACACCGAGGGCCTGATCCTCCTCACCAACGATGGCGCGCTTGCCCGGGTACTGGAATTGCCGGCGAACGGGTGGCTGCGCTGCTATCGCGTCCGCGCTCATGGGTCGGTGACCCAAGCGAAGCTCGACGAACTGCGCGCCGGCGTCACCATCGACGGCATCCACTATGGCGCGATCGAAGCGATGCTCGAGCGCGTGCAGGGCTCCAATTTGTGGCTCACGTTCGCCATCCGCGAAGGCAAGAACCGCGAGGTTCGCAATGTGCTCGGTCACCTCGGGCTGACGGTCGCGCGATTGATCCGGATTTCATTCGGGCCGTTCCAGCTTGGCAGTCTTGCCGAGGGTGCGGTCGAGGAGGTGCCGACGCGCACCTTGCGCGAACAACTCGGCGAACAAGTCGTCGCACGCTCGGGCGCGGATTTTTCCAGCCCGATCTCGGCGGCTCCGCCCGTATCTGCCGGATTAGACAAACGGGACAAAAAAGAAGACGCGGGCGGTGCGGCGCGGCCAAAGCCATCACCGGGTAAATCCAGCTCTCATACTTGGCGCGCACACCAACAGGAGCGTCCGGCAATAAAGTTGAAACGAAAATTCCACGGCACGCGCCGCGATAAATCCGAGGAGCGCCAGGAACACCAGGGACCCGGGCGTGCCGAAGTGCTCAGCGACCGCAAGGGCCGCACCGTTCATGTTGAACGCTTTGGCCAGCCGAGCCCCGTTCAAGAACCGGTCAAGCCGTCAGCCGAACGCGACCATCGCCGCCGACGCGCGCCGGACCGCGCCTTCGGCGCGCGGCCCCGGCGGCCGCGACCGCGCTGATGCGAGTCGTCGGCGGACGCCTGCGCGGGCGCGCGCTCGCCGGCCCGAAATCCGCGGCTATCCGGCCGACCGCGGACCGGCTCCGCGAATCCCTGTTCAACATCCTCATCCACGGCTACGGCGATCCCGTCTCCGGCGCACGCGTGCTCGATCTGTTTGCCGGCACCGGCGCGCTCGGCATTGAGGCGTTATCGCGCGGCGCGGCGTTCGCCCTGTTCGTCGACGAAGGCACGGAGGCTCGCGCGCTGCTGCGCGAGAACACAACCGCGCTCGGCCTCGGCGGCGTATCACGGATCTTCCGGCGCGATGCGACCAAGCTCGGCCCGGCGCATCCGGTCGAGCCATTCTCGCTCGCTTTTCTCGATCCGCCGTATGGACACGGACTGGCGGAAGCGTCGCTCGCCTCGGCAAGAACCGGATCCTGGTTGGTCCCAGATGCGCTGATTGTCGTTGAAGAGGCAAGGAAGGCGAAGTTCGCCGCGCCGGAAGGATTCGCGGAGCTCGAACGGCGGGATTACGACGATACCGAGTTGATCTTCCTGCGGTCGCGCTGACTCTACGTTCGCCCGAACAGCCGCTCAATGTCGGTGAGTTTTAGTTCGACGTAAGTCGGACGGCCATGATTGCACTGGCCGGAATTCGGCGTCACTTCCATCTCACGCAGCAGAGCGTTCATTTCCTGGGCTTTGAGCCTGCGCCCGGCGCGGACCGAGCCGTGGCAGGCCATGGTCGCGGCGACGTGCATCAGGCGGCGTTCCAGCGGCAAGGTTTCGTCCCATTCGCCAATATGATCGGCCAGATCGCGCAGCAGGCCGCCGCCATCGACCTCGCCCAAAAGCGCCGGCGTCTCGCGCAGCGCCACTGCGCCGGGGCCGAATGACTCGATCACCAAACCGTATTGCGCGAGCGCTTGCGCGTGGGCAAGCAGCCGCTCGACGTCGGCCTCGTCGAGTTCGACGACGTCGGGGATGAGCAGGATCTGCCGCGCCACGCCGGTCTTGGCGATCGCGGCTTTGAGCTTTTCGTAGACAATGCGTTCGTGGGCGGCGTGCTGATCGACAATAACGAGACCGTCCCGGGTTTGCGCCACGATGTAGGTTTCGTGCACCTGCGCGCGTGCCGCCCCGAGCGGGTGATCGAGCGCATCGGCCATGCCGGCCGTGGCTTCGGCGGCGAGGTGCGGATCGAGGCCGGTGCCAAGATCGGCCTCGGGCGCGCCGACGTCGAACGCGGCCTGCGCGGCTTCGGCGAACCCGCCGCCGCGCGGCAGCACCCATGCCGGGGGCAGACTTTCCCGCCGCGGACGAAATGCGGCAATGGTTGCGCTGCCGCCGGTCGTCGCGGCGCGCCCGGCGTCGCGGGCGAGTCCCGCTTTCAGCGCGTGGACGATCAAGGCGCGCACCAGACCGGCATTGCGGAAGCGCACTTCTGCCTTGGCCGGGTGCACGTTGACGTCGACTTCGCGCGCCGGAAGCTCGACAAACAGCGCGACCAGCGGATGTCGGTCGCGCGGTAGATAATCGGCGTAGGCCGCGCGCACGGCGCCGACGAGCAGCTTGTCGCGGACCGGCCGCCCGTTGACGAACAGATATTGGCCAAGCGCGTTGGCGCGCGTCAGCGTCGGCAGCGCTGCATAACCTTCGACCCGGACATCGTCGCGTTCGGCGGCGATCTCGACGGCGTTGGCGCGAAAATCAGCGCCAAGGATGTCGCCGAGCCGCGTGAGGCGGCCGGTCGAACCAGGGAGCGCGGCCGCGAAGCTGACCGGCGAGCGCTCTTCACCGGCGATCGTGAAGGCGACGTCGGGCCGGCTCATCGCCAGCCGGCGCACCACGTCGCGCACGGCCTCAGCCTCGGTTCGATCGAGCTTGAGAAACTTCAACCGCGCCGGCGTGGCATAAAACAGATCGCGCACCTCGACACGCGTCCCCTCCCCCAGCGCCGCCGGCTTGAGATCGGATTTTACGCCGGCGTCGACTTCGATCGACCAGGCATGCGGCTCGGAGCGATGACGCGAGGCAATCGAAAGCCGCGCCACCGCACCAATCGAGGGTAACGCCTCGCCGCGAACGCCAAGCGTGGCGATCGACCCCAGAGCGGCCCCGGCAAGCTTCGATGTTGCGTGACGCTCGACCGCGAGCGCGAGATCCGCACGCGTCATGCCTTCGCCATTGTCGGTGACCGCAATGAGCCGCCGGCCGCCGCCGTCGGTCAACACATCGATGCGGCGTGCGCCGGCATCGAGCGCGTTTTCCACGAGCTCCTTGACCACGCTCGCCGGCCGCTCCACCACTTCGCCGGCGGCGATGCGGTTGACGACGGCTTCGGACAGCTGGCGGATGGGCATAGGCGACTCGCTTTGAAGCGATCGAGTCTAGCTTGAGCCGGCAGCGGATGGCGAGCAGCCAATGGCTGCCGGGCCATTGCTACTCGCCATAACGGTCAAATCCACGGCGTCCGGAACCGGCAGCCGGTCCTACACCACCCAGCCGTGATGCACATCGAAGATGCGCGCCGCCTCCGAGACGTGCGGCAACTCGAGAACGCCGGGTTCGACCAGCGCGACCCTGGTGTCTTCGTAGCCCGCTTCCCAGTGTTCCTCCATCGCCAGCCGGGAAAACTCAAACATCTTCCCCGCAGTCTCGAATTTATTCGACTGATACTTCAATTGCACGATGGTCGCGACTTTCACCCGCGCTTGTTCGGAGAGGAATTGCACTTCCGGATCGTTCTGGCATTGTTCGGGGAGCTGGTCCAAGAATCGCCGCAGCGCGTGGCGGAATTTCTGCATCCTTTTGTATTGCTCCAACGAAATGTTGATGCGGCTCGCGCTGTGGATTTCCATGGCCCGCAGGTTGGCCGACGGAATATCCATCGGCGGCTCCCCACTGGCGTCCCAAAGATCGACTTGGAAGACCAGCGCGGTATGACCGCCGCGATTGTCGATCACGAACTGCATGGGCGAGTTCGAAACCACGCCGCCGTCCCAATAATATTCGCCGTCGATTTCGGTCGGCGGGAAGCTTGGCGGCAGCGACGAACTAGCCAGGATGTGATCGGCGGTGATTTTCTGCTCGCGATTGTCGAAGTAGGCCGGCACGCCGGTGCGGACATTGGTGGCGAGAGCAGTGAACCGCATCGGCTCCGGGTCGGCGTTGATGCGATCGAAATCCACCAGCCGCGCCAGCGTCTCTTTTAACGGCGTGATGTCTTAATAGCTCACGGCCTCGGGACTTTCGGCGGTGGAATTTACCGGCGGGAACGGCCGCGGCGAAAAGAAGCCCGGGGCTCCGTGCACCATGGTTGCAAACGCGCTGATCTTGTTGGTCCAGAAACGCGCCTGACCGTTGCCGTTCCACGGCAATTCGGTAAACCATGGGACATTGGGAATCCGCAGCGGCGGCTTGGTGACCGTTTCCCAGAAATCGCGCAACCGCTCAACCCGCTTCTCGGGGGGATTACCGGCAATCAGCGCACCGTTGATGGCGCCGATGGATGTGCCGCACAGCCAATGCACGTCGATCTTGGCTTCATAGATCGCTTGGTAAACGCCGGCCTGATATGCGCCCAGCGCGCCGCCGCCTTGCAACACCAGCGCGACGCGCTCGAACGGGAGCATGCGCGTTGCGCCTTTGATCATAAGGTTCGGAGAGGGGGTCTGATTCATAACGTCTCCTGCATTGCCAACAAGTTTCAAGCAGCCGGCGGCATTTCGTCCGCCGCCGATTGCGATAGCCCTCCGGATTTACGTGGATTTACACGAGTAGCTCTGACGCCGGCCTTCGAATGAGCCGTTCGCCGCGCGGGCATTTCCCATTTGGGAACTATGAGCAACGCGTCTCCTCCGCAAGGTTCGCCGGCGCAATACAGATATTTGATCGGGGCCGCGGCAAAGTTGATCAAGAGTCACAAAAATGATTCACCTGTCGCGAAATTAACCCGGGCGCCGCAAAATCGCCCGGAAGGTTTCCGGCGCGACGCGCTTAAAAAGGCAGCGATTCGAATAAACGCCTCATCTTTGTTCATTTGTGCCGTGAGAAGGGTAAGTACGGCGACAGCAGCAACGAAAGAGCGATTGAGTTCGACGTCGGAGGCTCCCGGACGACGATCACTCGAACGACGGTTTGACGCGGCGCAGGCGCTTGAGCCCGGCATGGCGCTTCTTTGTCTCGATGCGGCGTTCGCGCGACGCTTTGGTGGGCTTGGTCGGCCGCCGCGTCCGCGGCGCGATCGCTGCTCGGCGGATAAGCTCGATGAGGCGATCAAGCGCGTCCGCGCGATTGCGCGCCTGGGTGCGATGGCTTTGCGCGATGATGACCAGCACACCGTCGCGGGTGAGCCGCGCGCCGGCCAACCGCTCAAGCCGCTCCTTCACTTGCGCCGGCAACGACGGCGACCCCCGCACATCGAAGCGAAGCTGCACGGCAGTCGACAGCTTGTTGACGTTCTGCCCGCCCGGCCCCGAAGCGCGGACAAAACTCTCTTCGATTTCGCGCTCGTCGAGACTGATGTGGGCGTTGACGCGTATCATGGCCGCAAAGCCTAGCGCGGATTAAGCGGCAGCGAAATCCGCGCGCCGGCTGAGCCGAGCACGCATCGCCTAGCTCGCGCTCCGGGACGCCGCGTCGGCGGCAGTGTCTCACTGAGCTGTGGGCACCTCAACGGCGCCGGTCGAGGCGACCCCCTCAGGACGGCCCACTACGGTGACGAGAAGTCCGGCATCGAGCAACCTCTTGGCTACGCGCCGCGCGTCAGCGAGCGTTACCGCATTGATCATCTCTGGCCGGCGGGAGAAATAGTCGATGCCGAGACCGTCGCGCTGCAATTGCACGAGCAGCGCCGCGATCTTGCTCGACGTGTCGAGATTGAGCGCGAACGAGCCATTGAGATAGGCCTTGGCCTTGGCGAGCTCGTCCGCGGTCGGGCCGTCCTCGGCCAGGCGGCGGATTTCCTTCTGGATGAGATCGAGGGTTTCGCCGGTACGATCGGCGCGCGTGGCGGTGCCGCCGAGGAACAAGGCGCTGTGATTGAGCCAGACCAGGCTGTCATAGACCGAATAGGCAAGCCCGCGTTTCTCGCGCACTTCCTGGTAAAGCCGCGAGGAAAACGAGCCGCCGCCGAGAATGTGGTTGACGATGTAGGCGGCCATGAAGTCCGGATCCTTGCGGGCGATGCCCGGACCGCCGAAGGTCACCACGGCCTGCGGCACGTCGAGCTTGACCACGATGCGTTGTCCAAGGCCGTGCGGCGTGACGTTTGCCACCGGCTGCAGCTGCGGTTCCGCGGGAAGCGCGCCGAACACGCGGTCGAGCATCGCCTTGACCGCCTCGGCGTCGATGTCCCCGACCACGGCGACTTTCAGATTGCCGCGGGCCAGCACCCGCCGCGCGTAATCCTTGAGGTCGTCGACGGTGATGGTCGGTACCGATTCCAACGTGCCGGCGACCGGGCGGCCGTAAGGATGGTCGGCAAAGGCCGCGTGCCACCAGCTCAGACTTGCGATTTCCGCCGGGTTGGTCGTGGCGCGCCGTAGCGTCGACATGATCTGCGCGCGGTTCAGTTCGACGTCGGTCGGGTCGAAGCGCGCCGCCGTCAGTCCGAGCCGCAGCGCTTCGAACGCCTCGTCACGATTCTCCGTCAGCGTGCGCAGCGAGCCGCGGAGCGTGTCGCGCTCCGCCTCGTAATTCAACTCGATCGCTTTGCGCTCGAGCCGTTCGTGAAATGTCTTCGAATCGTACTCGCCGACGCCGTCGTCGAGCAAAGAAGAGACCAGGTGCGCAGTGCCGGCCTTGCCGGCCGGATCCTGTGTGGCGCCGCCGGCGAAAGCGAAATCGACGGCGATCATCGGAACCGCCGGCTCGTGCACGAGCCAGGCTTCGATGCCGCCGGGACTGACTACCCGCTCGATGGTGGTGGCGCAGGCCGGCGCGGCGAAGCCGGCGAGCACTACGATCGCAACGGCAAAACGTCGCGGCAGGCGAAGTGAAATGATGGCATTCACGAGTGTTTCTCCTTCGCCGGAAAGCTGCCGACCAGATAGCCGGTGACCGACGCGCGACGGTTGCACCAGGTGCGCGCCGCGTCACGCACGGCCTCGGCGGTCACTGCGCGAATTTCTTCCGGCCAATTGCGGACCATATCGACGGTCTCGCCGGTCGCCAGCGCGGCGCCGTACCAGCGGGCCAGCGCAGCCTGATTGTCCTGGGCGTAGACCGCGTCGGCGATCAACCGGTTCTTGGCGAGCGCAAGTTCGTCGGCGCTGATGCCGTGCTCACTGACGTCGGCGATGATGCCGTCGACTGCCGTTTCGACATCCTGCAAGGTCTTCCCCGGCGCTGGCACGGCGTGAACGCCGAACTTGCCGTAGTCGAGCGCGCTGCTCGAGTAATAGGCGGCGGCATTGAGCGCGAGGTTCTGCTCGACGACGAGCGTCTTGTAGAGACGGCCGTTCACGCCGCCACCCAACACATGGGCCAAAACCTCGAGCGCCTGGCTTTCGCCCGGCTTGGCCGTAATCCGCGACGGCACCAGATAAACCCGGCTGACGCTCGGCTGCTCGACCTTGGGATCTGCGAGCGTAACGGTGCGCGGCGCCTCCTGCGTCGGCTCCATCGGCCGATGACGCGGCCCGATCTCGGCGCGCGGAGCAATTTTGCCGTAGGTCGCCTCGGCGTCGGCCTTGACTTCGTCGGCGGTGACATCGCCGGCGATGACGACGATCGCATTGTTCGGCGTATAGAAGCGCCGGTAGAAGGCGAGCGCATCATCGCGGGTCAACTTTTCGATTTCCGGCCGCCAGCCGATGACCGGACGGCCGTAGGGATGGTTGAGATAGAGCGCAGCGTCCATCTGCTCGGTCAGCCGGCTGTTTGGATTGTTCGCGACCCGCATGTTCTGCTCTTCGAGCACGACGTTGAGCTCGGGACGCACGACATCGTCGGTGAGCACAAGGCCGGTAATGCGGTCGGCCTCAAACGACATCATTTCCTTGAGGTGCTCGCGCGGCACCCTTTGAAAGAAGCCGGTGTAGTCGTCGGAGGTGAAGGCATTCTCCTGGCCGCCGATCGCAGCCACCGCCTGCGAGAATCGGTTGCCCGGATTCTGCGCGGTGCCTTTGAACATCAGGTGTTCGAGGAAATGGGCGAGGCCGGAGTTTCCGGCGGTTTCGTCGGCGGCCCCGACCTTATACCAGATCATATGGGTAACGACCGGCGCGCGATGATCCGGGATAACCACGACTTCAAGCCCGTTACTGAGGGTGAAGTGCTCGACTTTCGGTCCGGCCGCAGCATCGGCGGCAATCGGCCCAACCACCATCAACGCCAACGTCAGCAGCAGAGTTTTCGGCACCAGTCATCTCCAGTTGGTTGGGTGATGCCCCACTAACAGCACCGCAGCAAGCAGCGGACGCGATCTCGGCTGCAAGGCAGCAAAGCAACGCGGCTACGAACGACGCTCAAGGAAACGCCATCGTCGGCCGTACATGCACTCGCGGCTAATGTCCCGTTCCGCTTCCCGGCGGGGTAACGGGGCCCAAACCGAAATCATTTGCACTCGCCGTCGTTTTGCCGGACTTTTTGTCGGGCCCTATGCCGTAAGGCTGCTCCGGCGACGGAACGCGGTAGCCCGCCGGTGGATCGGTAAGATCCTTCCGCACCGGTTCGCCGGCAAAGTTGGCATACTCTTCCTTGCTGAACCAACCCATCGGATTGTACCAGGGCTTCTTCTCGACCGGTGGATTTGGGGTTTGAACGGCCGTCTCGGGAACGACCGCCTGCTTGGCTTTGCTGCTCTTCGGCCGCTTGACCCGGTCGGTCGGCCAGTCCGGCGTCGGCACTGCCACCGCCGCCCCCGGCGCCGGCAGATCGCGGGTCGGCGGTACCACAAGTGGTGACCGCTCGGTGTAGTTGATGGCGGACTCGTCATCGGACGAATGCTTGAGACCGATGGTCTGCATCATCTTGTCAAAGACGGTCCCGTCGCTGCCATAGGTTTGGGCGCGAACCGCGGACGCGCCGGAAGTCGCGACGATACCGGCCAAAGCGGCCGCCATAACGGCACGCAGAAGGCCGACGCGCCCATCCGACATTCGCCCAGCATTGCGGCCGCGGCTTTGAACCTGATGCATGCCCTCACCCAAGACGGCGGTACGCCGGAGCATGGCCTAACTTTTAAGACGTTTTATCCGGGATCAGGGCGCTTTTACGGCGCCCCTGGCCCACAGCGAATCATACAGCAGAGCGACGACGCCTGCCACAATGGCCAGATCGGCAAGGTTAAAGACATACCAGCTGAAGCGCCAGCTGGCCGTTTCGATGTGAAACAGGACAAAATCCATGACTCCCGGCCAATGCAGCCGGTCGATGGCGTTGCCCAGCGCTCCGCCAATAATAAGTCCCAGCGCCGCCGCCATCAGCCGCGAAGACGCTCGCGCCAACCAGATCCAGAGCAAGATCACGGCGGCAACTTTGAAGGCGAGCAACGCCCACAGCGCCGAGAGCCCTTCTTGCTGGAAGAGCCCGTAGCTGATGCCGGTATTCCAGATGACGATGAGGTCGAGAAATGGCGTCAGCGCTACGCGGGTGCGGTCGGCAAGGCCGAACACATCCAACAGCCACAGCTTGGATGCTTGGTCGAGGATGCCGGTAACGACGGCAATGCTCAGACCGAATGCGCTCAGCGGCCCCCAGGCGATGGAGCGGTCCGCTTTTCCTTGCGCCGCCTCAGCCATGCCGGCCCCTACTCCGCAGCTTTGCGCATCGCGTCCCACTCGCGCAACGCTTGCGCATCGCGCGGCGTCACGTCCGGGTATTGCGGATCAAGACCGACAGACGGCGATATCTTCCACGAGCGCGCACATTTCCGTCCCGCCGCCGGTTCGGGCACAACGGCAACGTCCGGCGCATCCGCCAGCCGGAACGCCTCAGCCGGACCATCGCCTTCGACCAGCGCCAGGCCTGAAGTGATGCAAACCTCGGCGAGGTCGACATCGAGCACCGCGGAGAAAAGATCGGGATCGGCGACATACACAACAGGATGCGCCTCGAGCGAAGAGCCGATGCGTTTGTGCGCGCGTTCGATCTCGAGCGCCCCGGTCACCGCACGGCGTACCTGGCGGACCTTGCGCCACTTTTCCGCCAGCGCATCATCCCGCCACTCGGCCGGTACCTCGGGGAACAGCTGGAGATGGACGGAACTGCCCGACGGATCGCGCGCGAGCCAAGCCTCTTCAGCGGTGAAACACAGGATCGGCGCCAGCCAGGTCACGGTGCAGCGGAACAGATGGTCGAGCACAGTGAGGCAGGCCTTGCGCGTAACCGACGAATACGGATCGCAATAGAGCGCATCCTTCCGGACATCGAAATAGAACGCCGACAAATCGACGGTCATCAATGTGTTGAGCGCGGCAAAAATCCGCTTGTAGTCGAAATCGGCGTAGGCGCTGCGAACGAGCGGATCGACCTCGGCCAGCCGGTGCAGCATCAGCCGCTCAAGTTCCGGCATGCGCCCGACTGCAACATGATCGGCAATCTCAAAATGGGCGAGATTGCCCAGCATCCAGCGCAAGGTGTTGCGGAGCTTGCGGTAGGTGTCGACCGTGGTCTTGAGGATTTCCGGGCCGATGCGCTGGTCGTCCCAATAGTCAGTCGCGCAGGTCCATAGCCGCAGGATATCCGCACCCGATTGTTTGATCACGTCCTGCGGGGCGACGGTGTTGCCGAGTGACTTCGACATCTTGCGGCCGTTCCCATCGAGCGTGAAGCCGTGAGTGACGACGACGTCGAATGGGGCGCGACCGCGAGTGCCGCATGATTCGAGCAATGACGACTGGAACCAGCCGCGGTGCTGGTCGGAGCCTTCCAGATACATCACTGTGTCGCCGCCGCCGTCAGCCTTGCGCTTGATTCCGGCGAGGCCGGGAAAGTGCTCGGCGTCTTCCAGGACGAACGCGTGCGTCGAACCGGAGTCGAACCAGACGTCGAGGATATCGTCGACTTTCCGCCAGCCCGCATTGCCGAGCTTGCCGAGGAAGCGCTCGCGCGCGCCCGGCGCATACCAGGCATCCGCGCCTTCCTGCTCGAATGCTTCGATGATGCGGACATTGACCTCGGGGTCGTTCAAAATCTCGACCGAGCCGTCCGGCTGCTCCCTGATGAAAACCGCAATCGGCACGCCCCAGGCGCGCTGGCGCGAGATCACCCAGTCGGGCCGGCCTTCGATCATGCCGGCGATACGGTTCTCGCCCTGCTCCGGCACCCAGCGT
>VFSW01012121.1_pt1 | contig 12062 bp, 16 predicted proteins | sample 5358111 | NCBI WGS metagenome assembly VFSW01 (sample SAMN11554181, study PRJNA540505) | mine drainage metagenome | isolation source: sediment from site ElyBrook_90M | place: USA: Ely Copper Mine, Vershire, VT | collected 2017 | reverse complement strand
AAGCGAAGCAGCCGGCCCCAGAATCGACGGCCCCGAACCCGCCCGCCGGACAGGGCACACCGGACGGCGACGCGCTCCTGGGCCTCGTGGCGCGTGCGGAGGCGGCAGGAATCACGTCAACCCAACTCGGGCAGTTCACGATGGTGGTGATGAACATGGCTCTCGCCGAGATCACGGGCGGCGCCCTGGTCGCACTCAACAAGAAACTGGCGGCCGGCGACATCAAGAAGTGGATCGCCGGGCAATCCGACGACGTGCCTTTCTGACCCATGCGGCGCGAACTCCAACGAGAGATCACGGACCCTTCGAGCATCCCGCTCGCGCTCGATTGGGCCCGTGACCTGATCCTCCGGGGACTCCCGGCGGGCCCGGTGCGGCTCTCGATTGGGCGGCCGAGCCGGACGCTGGATCAGAACGCCCGCATGTGGGCGATGCTCGGCGACATCGCCAAACAGGTGAGGTGGCACGGGCAGACGCTCACTGCGGAAGATTGGAAGTGCATGTTCACCGCATCCCTTCGGCGTCAACGCGCGGTCCCAAACATCGAGGGGAGCGGCTTCGTGGTGCTCGGCGACTCCACGCGCCGAATGACGGTGCGGGAGTTGTCGGATCTCATGGAGTTGATGAGCGTATTCGGCTCCGAACGGGAAGTGGAGTGGAGTGAGCCATGCGACCGGAAGCAGTGAAACGGCGCATCAGGACGAGCCGCAAAGACACCTTGGCCTTCCGGGCCGCTGCCGCTTCGAGATGGCGCCGGCTGTTCGGAGACTGTCAGGACGGCCAGTGCGAAGAAGATGGGTGCTCGGTCTGGCTGTCAAAGGGAACAGTGCCGCACCACATCCACGAGGCACAGGGAGGGCTCGGAGGGAAGCGGAAGCACGACCCTGACTTATTGGTGTTCCTGTGTCCGCGTCACCATGACGAAGCCCATCGAATTAGGAGGATCGGATGAAACTGCCCTCTCTGTACGAAATCAGCACCGAATTGGCCGAGTGCCTCGATTCGGACGACCCCGAGGCCCTCGCCCGGCTAGACGACCTCGTGCCGATGCTCGAGCACAAGGCCGAGCACATGGCGCGCTGGATCGAGTACCAGACGGACTCCGCGGCGCTCCTGAAGGCCCGGGAGGAGAAGATCCGGGAGGAGCGCAAGACCCGGGAGGCGCGGGTGGAGCGCGCCAAGACGTACCTCTTGGAAGCGATGCAGCGCGCGGAGGTCCTCCGCATCACGGATAGCCGCACGGGGACCGAGATCAAGCTCGCCAAGAACCCGCCCAAGGTCGTGGTGGACAATGAGTTTGACGTTCCTGACGCCTTCTGGGTGCAACCGGACCCGCCCCCGAAGCGGCTGGACCTCGTGTCGTTGAAGAAGGCGATGAAGGAATGGGCCGTCCCTGGATGCCACGTCGAGCAGGGCTGGCGCGTTGAGATCAAAGGATGACCCACCGCGACGGCTGGCCGGTGATGTGCGGGTGCTGCCAGCTCGGCGAGTCGGCGCCCGCGTTCCAAATCCGATGCACGAAGGACGGGGAGTCGCGGCTGCGGTACACCGAGGGGTGTGAGGCTTGGATTCCGCTGGATCATAAAGAGATGCCCAAGGAAGTGTGTCACGACACATGAGACACAGGAGGAAGACGTGAAACAAGACCGCTTGCACCTGATCCTCTCGACCCTCACGGGTGAGACGATTTCGTTCCCCGCCGAACCCTTGCGGCGCGGCCAGAAGTGCGCCAGCACGAACGAGAGCCGGCTCTCTCTCACCGGGCTCCTGTTCACGCCCGAGGGCAAGCTTTACGCGAGCGATGGACACGTTCTCTACGAGGACGATCTCGGGGTGGACTTGGACGAGCCGATGCTTGTGCGGATCCACGCGCCGATCCCGCAGAAGGCCCTGACCGTCGCACTCCACTTCCTCTCACCGACGAAGGGCCACGCGCACTGTAAACCGCGCGGTGAGGCGCCCGAGAAGATCCTGGCCTTCGACCTCCTCCCGAGCGAGGAGGCCGTGAACCCCGAGGGTGTCCTGGCCCTTCTCGAGTCCCCCTGTTCGGCCGTGGGGCATGTGAAGATCGCCGGGGAACTCGTGGGCCTCGTGGAAGAGGTCTACCCCGGCGGCGCCACCTGGACGTTCCGCGGGCCCGAGGCGCCGATCGAGATCCGCACGGGAGACGAAGGGGACGAGTCCCGGATGATCCTGATGCCGATGTGCGAGGGGGAGTGACGTGGGCGTCGAGTTTTCGTTCAGTGTCCCAGGGGAGCCCGTTGCCAAAGGCCGCCCTCGGTTTGCCCGCGTCGGGGGGTTCGTCCGAACGTTCACGCCCGAGAAGAGCGTCCGGTTTGAAGACACCGTGCGGCTGATTGCCCAGGCAGCCGGCGCAGAGGTCATAGACGGGCCGGTGTGTGTGCGCATCGAGGCGGTTTGGCCGATGAAGGGAGCGCCCAGGAAAGGCGTTCCTCGTCCCTCGGTTCCCAAGACCACGAAGCCTGACGCGGACAACGTGGCAAAGGCGATCTGCGACGCTCTGAACGGAATCACGTGGCACGATGACGGGCAAGTCGTGGAACTCCTCGTGCGGAAGCGCCATGCGGCGCAAGGAGAAACGGCCCAAACCCTCGTGACAGTGAGCACGCCGGGCGCTCGGATCATCGTGGGGCCGGCGTGGTGAGTGAAGGAGGGATCGTGAATCAGATAGAAGCGAGTAAGAGTAAAGTAAATCGGAGCCTTGTTGTTCAACGAATGACGCCCCCGGAGGAACTTGCCAAGTTGGTTTACTATGTCGAGGAAATGCCTCGGCATCTGTGTGCGAGTGACTACGGGGAAACCATAGATGCACTCAGGAAGAAACGGTTTTCCTGGAAGGAAGTCCAAAAGTGGCTTTCCTCCCATGGCGTACAGTTCTCCACCCCCGCGATTGTTGCCGGTGTACGGACGTGGAGAAAGAACGCACCGTAGCCCAGCGGGGCCGCCAGTAGCACCGCGGCGCGTCCGAGTGTCTCACGACTCGTGAGACGATAAGGGGAGGGAACATGAATGGAGAGTGGGCGTACTGCTTGTTTGACCGGAAGGGTTCAACGCTTGTGACCCCGAAAGCGCATTGGTTTTCCCCGTGCGCCCCCTATTCAGCCTGCGGCAAGTATAGGGCGGAACAGGAAGTGGAGACTGAAAAGAGCGACGCAATTGCTCCTGGGCATAGGTGCATGAGGTGCGAGAACGAGGAGGCCCACGGATGAGCGGTTACGGCATCGTGGATCCCGCGTTTTGGGATGGGGAGACGGGACGGTTCCTGCGCGGACACTCCGAGGCTCAAGTTGTGGCGCTCTACCTTGTGTCGAATCGGCACGCCAACATGATCGGACTCTACACGCTCCCGATTCTCTATCTCGCACACGAAACGGGCTTGACCATGGAAGGGGCTTCGAAGGGGCTTCAAAGGACCATCGAAGGGGCTTTTTGCGCGTACGACGATGCGACCGAAACCGTGTGGGTGTTCCGGATGGCGTACTTTCGCGTGGGGCGGTGCTTGACGGGCAAGGACAAGCGCGGGATCGGCGTTCGAAAACTCTACGCGGAGGCTCCGAAATCGCCGTTTCTCGGTCCGTTCTTTGACGAGTATTCGGTGGCCTTTGGGCTCACGGAACGAAGGGGCTTCGAAGGGGCTTCGAAGGGGCTTCGATATCAGGGTCAGGGTCAGGGTCAGGGTCAGGGTCAGGGTCAGGGTCAAACAGATAAGCCGCCGACGCGCAAGCGCGCGGCTCAGAAATCGGCCGAGCCATTTGTCCTTCCCGACTGGGTTCCCGTCTCGGAGTGGGGGGCGTGGGTTGAGATGCGCACGAAGAAACGAAACGCTCCGACCGATCGCGCCAAGGAACTGGCGGTCAAGGAACTCGAGAAGCTCAAGGCCCAAGGGGAAGACCCGGCGGCCGTCCTGAATCAGAGCACGTTCAAGGGCTGGCAGGGCCTCTTTGCGGTGAAGGAGAATGGCGATGGGCGAACCAGTAGCGGTGAAAGAGGGATTCCGGGATCTGTTCCGGGTGCTCGGAGGGGGCCACCAAGAGCCGGGGAGCCCGACAAGTACGCGCACCTGTACCGAGGAGACGACCCCCCGGTGTGACGAGTGCGGCGAGCCGAAGACTCGGTACACGTTCGCCGGCCGAGAGGCGTGGGTCAGGGAGTGCGAGTGCGAACGCCGAGCCGAAGCCGAGCGGAGAGCGAAGGCGCGAGATGAGGAGAAGCGCTGGCGCAAGGAACGCCTGGACCGGCTCTTCGAGCAGAGCGCGCTCGGGCCTCGGTTCCGCGCGTGCACGTTCGAGTCGTGGAGCGAGCGGCCGGGGACGACGCAGGCCCACCAGGCGGCGTGGCGCTACGCCGAAGAGTTCGAGGAACGGACGAGGGAAGGGCGGGGCCTGCTGCTCTTCGGGGGCGGGGGAAACGGCAAGAGCCACCTCGCGGCGGCGATCGTCAACCGACTTGTCGCGGAGAACGTCGCCTGCGTGTTTCAAACCGTGCCGACGCTGTTGCGTCGGGTGCGCGCCACGTTCGCGCGAGACGCAGGGGCGTCGGAGGAGGAAATCCTCGGCGCCCTCGTGGACGTGCCGCTCCTCGTCCTGGACGACGCGGGCGCGGAGAAACACACGGAGTGGGGCGAGTCGACGCTGTACTACCTCGTGGACGAGCGGTACCGGCGCAGACTGCCCCTCGTCGTGACGAGCAATCTCAACCTGTCCGGGCTCGAGGAGGCGATCGGGTTCCGCGCGGTGGACCGGCTCATGGAAACGTGTGAACTCGTGGAGGTCACGGGGACGAGCTATCGGCAGGAGTTGGCACGCAACCGCCCCCGCACCTACGCCGAGGGGCCGAGTGAGTTGGAGGCCGAGAGGAGGGCGAGACGATGAGCCGGGACGACGGCATGGACGGGACGGATTGGAAGGCGCGGGCGATACAGGCCGGGTACAGAATCGGAGTCCTGACTGCGGCACTCGAGGCCGAGCGCATCCGAAATGCCGAGGTGGAGACAATCTGGGACCGGGACGCGCGGGCACTCGTATACAGCCTTACCGCACGTCGTTTCCTCGCCTCCCAAGATCAGAACGAATCGGTGCAATGGTGAATCTACGTCGTGCAATACCCGCTCTGCGGCAAGAATGGCTTCGTCACGGTCCCGAGCCCCACACACTTCACGCGAAAAGACTCGGCCTCCCTCGCCAAATGCTTCCACTTCCAAAGGCGCTTTAGGTTGTCAAGGGGCAAGGGGAGGAAAAGTGCAGGGGGGAGGAAAAACCGTGATTCATTTCCGCATCGCCATTGATTCAGAAGTGAATCCGGTGGTATGTGGCTCTCATGAAATTCTCGTCCCCTCGGGGGCGGTGGTCGTTTGGGGATGACGGATGCCGAAGGGTCAGGCAAAACGAACGCCGTCGAAAAAGGCGAGGTTTCTGCGGGCGCTGCTCAAGACGGGGAATGTGACTCTCTCGGCAAAGGCGGCGAGCTGGGCGCGGTGCATGGCGTACTTCGAGCGGGAGAAGGACGAGGCGTTTGCGGCGGCCTGGGATGAGGCGCACGAGGCGTTCCTGGACTCGCTGGAGGCCGAAGTGATCCGGCGGGGCTTTCGTGGGGTGAGGGAGCCGGTGGGCTGGTACCAGGGGACGCCCGGAGGATTCGTGAAGCGCTACTCGGACAACCTGGCGATGTTCGTTCTGAAGGCCGAGCGGCCGGACAAGTACCGGGAGAGGAGCGAAGTGGAGCACAAGGGGAACGTCACGCTCGTCGTCGAGAAGCTGTGCGATGGCTGAGGCCGTCCGAGTGCCCGTGCTGAACGGGTGGCGCCCGAGGCCTCACCAGCGGAAGCTCTGGGCGTACCTCGAGAAGGGCGGAAAGCGCGCGGTGGAAGTCGCGCATCGTCGTTGGGGGAAGGACGACGTGGCGCTGCACTTCACGGCCGCGGCGGCGGCGGAGCGCGTGGGGAACTATTGGCACATGCTCCCGGAGTACGGGCAGGCCCGGAAGGCCATTTGGGACGCGATCAACCCGCACACGGGAACGAAGCGGATCGACGAAGCGTTTCCGGTGGCGATGCGGCGCCGGACCCGGGACCACGAGATGATGATCGAGTTCGTCAACGGCTCGATCTGGCAACTCGTCGGCTCCGACTCGTACAACTCGCTCGTCGGCTCTCCCCCCTGCGGCGTTGTGTTCTCCGAGTACAGCCTGGCGGATCCGATGGCCTGGGCATACCTGCGGCCGATCCTCGCGGAAAACGGCGGCTGGTCGCTGTTCATCTACACGTCGCGCGGGAACAACCACGGCAAGCGCCTGCTCGAGTTCGCCAAGGGCGAGGCCGGGTGGTTTTGGGAGATTTCGCCGGTCGGCGCGACAGGGGTGTTTGGGGCCGACGTGCTGGATCAGGAGCGCCGCGAGCTGGTGAACGAGTGGGGCGAGGAGCAGGGGGAGGCGCTCTACCAGCAGGAATACGAGTGCTCGTTCGGCGGGGCGGTGTACGGGTCGTATTACCAGAGGCAGCTGGCCCAGGCGCGGGCGGATGGGCGGATTGGGCAGGTCCCGCACGTCGCCGACCAGGAGGTGTACACGGCCTGGGATCTCGGTATCGACGATTCGATGAGCGTGTGGTTTTTCCAGGCGATCGGGGGCCAGGGTGTGCGGTTCGTGGACTACCTGGAGGCGACCGGGGAGGGGCTCCCGTGGTTTGCCAAGGAACTGAAGGCGAAGCCCTACGTCTACGCGGAGCACCTCATGCCCCACGACGCGGGCTCTCGCCACGTCCAGACGGGCAAGACGACGAGGGAAGTGGCGGAGGGCCTCGGGATCAAGCCGGTGAAGGTGATTCCGAGGGCGAAGGACCTGCGCACGGTCGTTCGGGACATCACGACGGCCTGCCGAAACCGGCTCAGCGAGTGCTGGTTTGACGAGACGAAGTGCGCGCGGGGCCTCTCGGCTCTCGAGGGGTACCGAGCCGAGTACGACGAGGAGAAGCGCAAGCTCGGCGACGGCCCGCGGCACGACTGGACGTCACACGGGGCGGACTCGTTCCGGACGTTTGCCGTTGGCTTCGATGGAGCCGTAAAGCCGCCGCGGCAGTCCGTGGGCGCGCTTATGGCCGGAATGAGGATGCGATGATGCGCCGATTGATTCTCGCCCTGGCTCTCCTCTGCCTCGCCGGCCCGGCCCGGGCCGACTGGCAAGTGTCCACGACCTGGACCCGGGCATGAGCACCGAAGAGCGCCCCGACCGCGTCGAGCGCCGGCGCCAGAAGAAGGCGGAGGCGGAGCTCCTCGAGAGGATGAGGAAGCGTCTCAAGCGGGGTATCGACGCGGACCGCCACAACCGTACGGCGGCGATTGAGGATCTCAAGTTCGGCAACGGGGACCAGTGGGACGAAGCCGAGAAGCAGCGGCGGGACCGCCTGGCGCGGCCCTGCCTGCAAGTCAACCTGCTCCCGAAGTTTTCCGACCAGGTCATTGGCGACGGCCGGCTCAATCGCCCGCAGATCAAGGTTCGGCCCGGGAACGACGAGGCCGACGTACAGACCGCGAAGATCCGGGAGGGGCACATCCGGCAGATTGAGTACGCGTCGAACGCCCCGGCGATCTACGATTACGCGCTCCAGTGCATGATCGAAGGGGACCGCGGGGCGTGGCGGGTGCTGACGCGGTACACGGAGGAGAACCCGTTCCTGCAAGAGGTCTACCTCGAGCGCATCCCGAACCCCTACACCGTGGTCTTGGACCACACGGGGAAGTCCGAGGTTTACGCGGATGCCAAGTGGGGCATCGTCCAGGAGAAGATGCCCCTGGAGGAGTTCCAGGCGAAGTGGCCGAAGGCCTCCCTGCCGGGTGACGTGCTAAAGACCCTCGACGGGACGCAGCACGAGAACTGGTGGGACAAGGACACCGTGACGGTGGCCGAGTATTTCGAGATCGAGGAGACCGAAACCGAGATGGCGCTCCTCGATGACGGGACGATCCTCACGAAGGACGAAGCCGAGGAGAAGATCCGAAACTACCAGGCAGCCGCGGCCGAGGACCCGACGCTTCCCGTGCCGACCATCGAGAAGAGCAGGACCGTGAAGCGCCCGAAGCTCCAGCACTACTTGTGCACGGCGGCGGAGATCCTCGAAGGCCCGAAGCCGTTCCCCGGGCGGTTCATCCCGATCATCCTGGCGCGCGGCAAGGAACGGAACATCGAGGGGAAGACCTACACCCGCGGCCTCTACCGGGACGGGAAGGACCCACAGAAGCTCGTGAACTACTGGACGACAAGCGCGGCGGAGATCACTGCGAACGCGCCGCACTCCCCGTGGGTGGGCACGGCCAAGCAGTTTGAAGGGTACGAGACGGACTACGCCGCGGCGAACGTCGAGAACTTCCCGTTTCTGAAGTACAACGCGGACCCCGACGCCCAGGGCCCGCCGCAGAGGATGCCGCCCGCCGGGGTACCGGTGGCCATGCTCACACAGCTCGCGCAGGCCAAGGACGACCTCAAGGACGCGCTCGGCATGTACAACCGGGACCTCGGGCAGACGGGGCCCGAGCGGTCCGGGATCGCGGTGCGAGAGGCGCAGCGGCCCGGGGACGTGGGGACCTTCGTCTTCCACGACAACCTTCGGCGCGCGGTGGCGCACGGCGGGCGGGTCGTGGACGCCATGCTGGGCGAGATCTACGACACGGAGCGAGACGTCCGCATCCGCAACGCCGACGACTCGGAGAGCCTCGTCCCGATCAACACGACGGTGGGCCTCGCGCTCTCGAAGCTCGCGCAGCACCCGGACCGCTACTCGGGGCTTGACAAGCGGCAGTTGCGCCAGACGGCGAAGCGCAAGGGGGAGAACGCGCGGCTGCATGACTACGGGAAGGGCACCTACAGCGTGTTCATCACGACGGGCCCGAGCTTCACGACGCAGCGCCAGGAGGCGGCCGAGCGGCTCGAGCGGTTCGCGAAGATCGACCCGAAGCTCATGATGATCGCCCCGGATCTTGTGTACCGGACGCAGGACTTCCACCTGGCGGACGAGATCGCGGACCGCTACAAGCGCACGATGCCGGCGCACCTCGTGCCCCCGAAGGACGGGGAGCCGCCGCGTCAGCCTCCTCCGCCGCCGCCGGCCATGATGGTGGCTCAGGCGAAGATCGAAGTCGAAAAGGCGAAGCTCGAGATCCAGAAACTTCGGCTCGTGAAGGAACTCCAAGACGCGAAGGGCGAGGTCCGAAAGACCGTGCTGGAGATCCTCCGCGAGCTGCACGGGCCGGCGCATCCGGCCGACGGGATGGGGGGGATGGCATGAGCAGCCACGGCCGCCGGAAGAGGAACGCGCGCAGCCTGTCGGAGAGCCTCGCGCTGTCCCGGCTTCGGAAGGAGTTGAGGAGGAAGATGAGCGCGGCCAAGGTGCGCGGAGTCGTCAACGCTGCCTTTGTGGAGGCGCGCAAGTAAACGCCCAACAACTCGGGGCCCTTCTAACGGACTAGCTACCCGGAGGAAGGCGCAAGAAAGACCAGAAGGCGCATCAGGGTGCCCTGCACACCCGGTGCGCCTTCTTTCTTTGCCCCGCCTCTTCGGAGAGACTGATGCAAGACCTCGAAGAAGCCGCACTTCCGGGATCGGCTCCGGAGACCGAAGGTCAGGCCGCAAGGGCGGAATCGGCCCCCGTCACGACTGCCGCAGAAACGACCGCAGCACAGGGCTCGGAACCCACAGCGGCAGCAGACGCCCAGGACGCCGGGAAGGAACACCAGAAGTTGCGCCGGCGCGCGCAGCAGGCAGAAGCGGAAGCCGCGTACTACCGCGGGTTGGCCGAAGGCCGAGGGGGCGCACAGCCTGCCGCGGCCGCGGCCGCCGAGGGCCCCCCGCAAGAGGACGCCTTCGAGAGCTACGAGGACTTCCTCGTGGCGCGGGCTCGCTACGAGGTTCGCCAGGAGGAGCAGGCGAACCGAGCACGCGAAGCCAACCGCACGAGGGAGACCACGTGGAACGCGCGCCTAAAGGCCGCCGCCGCCGAAGATCCGGAGCTCCTGGACGCCGTCAACGACCCCTCACTGCCCATCAGCCCCGCGATGGCCGAGGCCATCAAGGAGTCGGATCTCGGCCCGAAGGTGCTGCGGCACCTGGCCGACCACCCCGACGAAGCCGCGAAGATCGCCCGCATGGGACCGATTGCCGCGGCGCGGGAGATCGGACGCCTCGAGCACGTTCTCACCTCGAGCAAACCCGAGGTGAAGCGCGTGAGCGGCGCTCCGGCTCCCATTACCACCGTCACGGGGGCCACGGGAGGAGACGTCGTAGACGAGGACAAGCTTTCCATCAACGACTGGATGGCCCGGGAGAACACGCGCGTCAACGAGGCGCGGTTCGGACGCCGGGCGTAAGGAGATGCCGTGTCGAACACTCTGCTGACCTCGACGAGGATCACGAGGAAGGCCCTCCAGATCCTCCACCAAAAGGCCCGGTTCATCGGGAGCATCAACCGGCAGTATGACGACCAGTTCGGCGAGCGCGGAGCCGACGTGGAGGGCGGGAAAATCGGCCCGAGCCTCCAGGTCCGCCTGCCGAACCAGTACACCGTGCGCGAAGGCTGGACCGCCTCGGTCCAGGGCGCGTCGGAATCGAGCGTCACCCTCACGGTCGGTTCCGTGATGGGCGTGGATCTCTCGTTCTCGGACGCCGAGCTGTCGCTCGAGATCGACGACTTTGCCGAGCGGCACCTTGAGCCTGCGATGGCCGTTCTGACGGCCAACCTGGAGGCCAAGGCGCTTCTGATGGCCAAGGACATCTACAACTGGGCAGGGACGGCGGGCTCGCTCCCGACGACGCTCGAGCCCTTCTTCAACGCCCGCACAGAGCTTCGGCGCTCACTCGCTCCCGAAGGCAAGCTCAACTGCCTCGTCGACTCCCCGACCATGGCGAAGCTCTCGGCCTCGCTCGGCGGGCAGTACAACCCGGCGCCCGAGATCTCGAAGATGTACCGGGAAGGGCTCGTCACGGAGGCCGCCGGCTTCAAGTGGTGGGAGAGCGAACTGGCCCCCGGGTACACGACCGGAGCCCAGGCTGGAACGCCGCTCGTGGATCTCGCCGGCCAGTCCGGAGCCACCCTGAACACGAAGGGCTGGACGAACGGGACCACGATCAAGGCGGGATCCATCTTCACGATCGGGAAGGACACGACGCCGGTCAACCGCGTGCACCCGGAGACCAAGACGAGTTTCGGCAGCCTCATGCCGTTCGTCGTGACCGAGGACATCACGGTCGGCGCGGACACCCTCGCGGCCATAAAGATCTCCCCTAGCATCGTAACAAGCGGCGCGGCGCAGAACGTCACGGCCTCCCCCATCAATGAGGCCGACATCGACTTTTTGACCGGCGCGGCGTCGACGGACTTCATCAACAACCTCGTCTATCACAAGAACGCCTTCGCGTTCGTCACGGCGGGTCTGGCGCTTCCGAAGGGCATGGATATGGCCGCGCGGGAAGTCTACGACGGCATCAGCATCCGGTTCCTGCGGGGCTTCGACATCGTCAACTCCCGGTACATCAGCCGCATGGATGTCTTCTATGGGAAGGCGACCATTCGGCCGCAACTCGCCTGCCGGGTGGGGAGGTAAGCCATGAGCACGAGTCAGAAGGTCGTCATCGGCGACGACAACCCGGACGGCGTCACTCTCGGCGCCGACACCTCGGCACGGGTCAGCCTCTACGGCGTCACTCCCGTAGCGCAGCGGGCCGGAGCCTCCCAGGCGGCAGTAGTCACGACGCTGGCCGTCTCCACGACCTCCAACATCTGGGGGTTCTCAACCTCGACGCAGGCGAACGCCGTCGTGACGCTCGTCAACGAGATGCGCGCGGCGCTCGTCGCCCTGGGCCTCATCAAGGGCGCGGCGTAGGTAGAGGCGAGACAACGGAAAGGAGGAGGGCTTCGGCCCTCCCCCTTCTTCGCTCGGAGGACACATGCGGGTCGTTCTGCTCTACGTGGGGGTCGGGGTGGCGGGGTTCAACGCAAGCCGGCCGGCCGGGGACCGGGAGGGCTCCTGGATCGGGCACGGCGTGGCATCGGTGGGCGC
>VFSW01012120.1_pt1 | contig 12063 bp, 9 predicted proteins | sample 5358111 | NCBI WGS metagenome assembly VFSW01 (sample SAMN11554181, study PRJNA540505) | mine drainage metagenome | isolation source: sediment from site ElyBrook_90M | place: USA: Ely Copper Mine, Vershire, VT | collected 2017 | reverse complement strand
CCCCCCGCGGGCCGGGGGGGGCGGGGGCGGGTCTACGCGGGCATCGACGAGCGACTGGAGAAGCCCATCGCGGTGAAGGTTTTGCGCGATGACTTTGCGCGGCGGCAAGACGTCGTTGCGAGATTTACCCAGGAGGCCCGAAGCGCCGCACGGATCAAACACGAGAACGTCTTGGACGTCACAGACTACGGCCAGACCGAGGACGGTAGCTTTTACATCACGATGGAACTGCTTCTCGGGAGCGACCTCGCGGATGTGCTCCAACAGTCACGAACGATCGATCCTGACCGTGGCATCGAGATTGCCACCCAGATCTGTCGTGCCCTTGGCAATGCCCATCAGAAAGGGGTGATCCACCGTGACATGAAGCCAGAAAACGTCTTTCTCACCCGTTCGGACGACGGGCGCGAGATCGTCAAGATCGTAGATTTTGGCATCGCGCAGATAAAGGATATTTCAGGCACGGCCCCGGATAGCGCCCGTAAACTCACCCGCACCGGGATGATCTTTGGCACGCCCGAGTACATGTCTCCCGAGCAGGCCGCGGGCAAGCCCATTGATCATCGGGTCGACGTGTACGCCACCGGAGTGATTCTCTACGAGATGTTCGCAGGCAGGGTGCCCTTTGTGGGCGAGTCTTTCATGGCGATCCTGACGCAGCACATGGCGGAGCCGCCACCGCCCATTCGCGAGATCAACCCCACGGCCGCGCTGAGCCCAGAGATTGAAGCGGTCATTGCCAAAGCGCTCGCCAAGTCTCCCGCCGACCGCTACGCATCCATGCACGAACTCGCCGAAGACCTCTCCCGGGCCCGCACGGGCGCGCGGCCCACGGCGCCGATGGTCCCACGGGTCCCGCGCCCGTTGCGCCACCCAACAGCAACGGCCGCGCCCGTCGTCGGGCCCCGCACGGACTCGTTGGAGGGCGAGCTTCGGCGACCATGGTTTCGCCGGGGGACGGTCCTTGCCGTGGGTGGGCTGGCTGTTCTGGGCGCGATGGCTCTTGGCGCCGTTGCATTGTCGTCGGCCTCGTCTCCGCCGGCTCTCCTCACGGCCCCTCAGCGGGTTCACCGCACGCACGCCGTGCCCCGTCCCGAACCGCTGTCCCATCCGCCGACTGTCGCTCCGGTTCTTTCGACACCCATCGTGCACGCGACGCCCACGTCCGCGCCGGCGAACGTGCGGGTTCACGTCACCACCGGGCGCTACGTCGCCAGGCTGACCACCCTCACCCCCGACGGCGCTGTCGTGGATGCCTGCGCCCGAACGCCCTGCGACCTCATCGTTCCCGCGGGAAGCACGCTACGGCTCACGGCGACAGCGTCCCACCGGCAGGGTACGACGGATGTTGTCGCGTCCTCCGACGGTCAGACTGTGGACGTTCCGCTCGGTGCGACGCACCGCGCGGCCCGACGGGATTCCCGCGCGGTCAACCCGTCGGCCGTACGTCATGGACACCCTGCGACGGTGGGCCCCGACGGGCGCCGTTGCGGCTACTTCGACCCGCAAACCCAGCTTCTTGTCCCGTGTTTTCCGTGAATACGCGCCGCTGGGTGTGGGTGGCACTGTTCCTCGCAGAGGCAACGGCGTCATGCGCCAACGTCCAGTGCCGACTCAACACCGACTGCCCGGCCATGGAGCACTGCTCCCTCGCGAACACATGCGTTACCGACTGCCTTGCCGACCGGGACTGTCTCGACGGACAGTTCTGTTCCGTCAACGGGGTTTGTCTCTCGTTACAGCCCTTGGCCGACGGGGGAAGCGGGTTTGACGCCGTTTCTCGTTCGGACGCGCGCCCGACCGACGCGGGCACCTTGGACATGGGCGCGGTCGGCATGGATGTCGCCACGATAGATACGGCTACGGATACGGTGATGGATGCCCTCCCCGACATCTTCACAGTCCCAGACGCCACGGTGGATACTCCCACCGTTACGGACATCCGTACGGCGGACATTCCGACGGGGGTGGACATCCCGACGGTGCCCGTGGACGTCGGCGCGGACAGTGGATCTCCCGATGCCACGGTCGATGCGGGCGCAGTGGGCGTTGGAGTCTATGCGTTTACGGGAATTCCCGCGCCTGCGGGGATGGTCGCGCCGGTCGCCGTGGTCTGGCACCCGAGCGGGCTGTACGCGTTGATTCTGTCTGAGAGCAACACCGTGTACCGGTACGAAGTCGCGAGCCGTACGGTCACCCCCGTTGCGATGGCTGGCGCAGACGTCTCGTGGCGAATGGGTGCGTTTACCCCGGATGGCACATCAGCCCTTGTCATCGGGTCGTCGTACGTGTCCGGCACGTCTACCTCGCACGGCAGACTCTTTGTCTGGTACGACGCGACAAGCACGCTGATCGAACAGTCCGCCGAGATCTGGACCGGCGGGTCGTACCAGTCCATCCGTTTGTCTCCAGATGGAACCCAAGCCGCCCTGCTCGGTCAGGGCAACCCGACGTCGGCCTCCACCTTCTTATGGTTCGTGTCTCTCACGGGGCACCGTACGAGCATCGCCGGGGCGCGGGGAGAGGTCCCTTCGACGGGTTGCAATGACTTTGCATGGACGACCGACGGGTTTGGCGCGCCCGCCCTCGATGTCGCTTGCGGGTACAACATGGGCCAGATCGCGCGGGTGACGCACCTCGGGTCGGCGGCGACCTTCAGCGTGGTCGCGAGCGCGGGAGATACAGGTAACGTCAACGCCATCGTCGGCACCCGCAGCGGCAGTCTTGAACTCGCCGTGAGCGCTGCTGCACAGCGGATCTACCGCATGCGAGACGGTGTCTGGTCTGCGGGCTTTGCGTCGCCGGTGGTGGACTACGGCGCGGGGGTTTCGTTTAACGATGTGGGCTCGCGGGCCTTTGCCTTTGGCGGGATGGGGTACCTCTACGAGTATCGCACCGACGACTACACCCCATCGGGAATCACCGTGTCGCAGATTCCCATCGCGGGCACGCCGTGGTTGCAACCCTCGCAAGCCACGCTCCGCGACGTGCAATGGCGGCCCGGGTGCGATGACGGCCTCGCCGTCGGCGGCGCAGACACCTTCGCGTCAGGCCCCACGGCTTTTATCGCATGGTTCTCGGCGATGAACGGTCGCGTGTGTCCGTGACTGAAGCCTACGACGCGCTGCCCGACACCATCTGTTCGCTCAGCGCCCAGAGCTTTGTGGCCATGCGCTCGTCCCTCGCGCGTGCCGACGGTGTCACCCTTCGGTTCTTTTCGTAGTACCCGCCGGTCTGCCCTTCAACGTCCTGGCTCGTCGCAAGATGGACGATCGTCTCGGCGCCCTGTTCTGCCGTCAGCATGGTCAGCCGTTTGATCACGTTCAACAACGGCTGCGCCCAGCGCGGTGCCCGCGTCCAGATGTTGGTCGCCACGGTGCCCGGGTGCAGGCAATTCACCGTCACTCCTGTGCCCGCCAGCTTGCCCGAGAGCTCGTGGGTGAAAAGCACGTTTGCGAGCTTCGACCGCGCGTACGCTGCAAAGATCGCATAGCCACCGTGGACGTACCCGATGTCTTCGAGGTCGATACGCCCGTACCGGTGCCCGAGGCTCGCGACATTCACGATCCGCGCGGGCGCGCTCGCCTTGAGGGTGTCGAGCAGCAGCGTGGTCAGTAGAAAGTACCCAAGGTGATTCACCGCGAAGGTGAGTTCGACACCGTCTTCGGTGACCTTGCGCGTGTCGCTCACCAACCCGGCGTTGTTCACCAGGATGTCCAGCCGGTCGTGCCCTGCAAGGTAGTCCTTGGCCATCGCCCGAACGGACTTTTGCGACGAAAAATCGCACACGAGGGCCGTGACCTTGTCACCCCCCGATCGACGTTTGACCGTCTCGACGGTCGCGTCACACTTGGCGGCATCCCGCGCGACGACCACCAGGTCGGCCCCCATGCGCGCAAGCTTCACACTGGCCTCAAGCCCGATTCCCGAACTCGCACCGGTCACCAGTACGGTCTTGCCTGTCAGGTCTGTCATGGTTCTGTTTCTCCCCTCGGTCCGATGCTCCGTACGTCACCATGGTGCCGCAAGATTCGGTGTCAACGGCATGGGCGAGTTTGTCGTGCCCGGCATTCCAACCACCCCGGGGCCTATGCCCAGGGGCAGTCGCAATTGTGACCACAGCCAGTGGTTGTACGCGATCACTGCCCGCGGCGCGCGGGTCTCTGCGATGCCCAGCACCAAAGCCCCTGCCAGCGTCGCAAGGAGTCCTACGGTCAGGGCCGCCGCGGGCGCCGCGGGGAAGGTATCCGCCGATGACGTACTGTAGGGGATGGCGACGAGGGCCGAGAGGTAACCCACTGCGCCGAGGACAATCCCCGTGATTCCCACGGCCTCCAGTATCGCTCGCTCGTTCATGAGTTCGGCGGCTTCGGGCGAGGCGGACAGCCACGGGCGGGCTTCGGAAGGCGAGAGGTCTTCGATGGATCGTCCACGGTGCATCGTGTGCCCCACCCACAAGCTTTGGTCGCTTGAGGCGCTGAGGGCGTCGTAGGCGGCCACCCGGGCTTCGAGCGGGGCAGACGGCGGCGGAAGGTTGGGCAGCATCGGTCCCGTGAACGAAGCGCACGCGGAACCTAACACCAACGTGCATGCGCCGATGGCAACACGCGGTGTCAACGTGGCACCGAGATGTCAAAGCTGTCCCGAACGATGCCTGTTTCGTCGACGGCCTCACCGTGGATGTTTCCGTCGGTGAGGGTGATGGCCATGGCGTGAAAGTATGGCCCGGAGGCGACGCGCATCGCGGCGTCCATGGGGTACGTTGCGACGCCGGCGTTGACGTTGCCAATGACCCCGCCACCACCCGCTGTGGTCACGTAGGTCACCGGCCCGACGATGAAACGTTCGTACCCGTGCATGTGCCCTGCAAGCACCAGGGGAATATGGTGGGCGATGATCCTGGCACCCAGGGACGACCGTAGTCCCACCTCGGGAGCGGCGTCTCCCACGGTGTACAACGGTCGGTGAAAATACAGAATGGAGAAGCGGTAACCCGGCGTGGCCTCGGCGGCCGCCATCGCGCTGTCCAGCCACGCAAGCTGCGCTGACCCCTCCGCGAAATTCTCTTCGGTGCTCAGCGAAAAGAAATGCACGCCCCCGGTGGCAAAGCTGTACCACTGGAGTTGCCCGTCAAAGCCAGGCTGATCCCAGTAACGCGCGTAGTAGTTTGCAAACTCCTGGCCATTGAGTTCGTTCTCGTGGTTGCCGATGCACGGTTGAAAGTCTCCGCCCTCGCGCAGCAAGGGTTGCATCAATCCCATCCACACCTGCCAGGTCTCCAAGATCGACGAGTAGTACTGCAGGTCGCCCATGTGCACGACAAACTCCGGGTGCCTTTCGAGCCCGTACCGCACCACCCCCGTGGTGTGTCCCAGCACAGGATTCGTGTCTCCAATGGCCATGAACTGCACCGGCGACCGGTCCGTCTCGTTGTGCATCGTGCAAAAGCGCCCGGTGACGTCTTCGTTGTCGACCACCCGATAGCGGTAGCACGTCGCGGGCGCGAGACCCGTCACGTCCACCTCGTTCATGTAAAACGTCCCGGTAAGATCCGGCTGGGTGATAAACGACACGCCCAATCCGTACCCCGCCGTCACCACCTGCGCGACGGCGCTTCCGGTCGCTGTCGTCCATGTTCCCGCGTCGGCCGCCTCGGATTGGAGCGTGATGGCTGTGACCCGAGGCATCGCCAGGGTCTCCCAGCGAACCACCGCCCGCGTGGTGTCTACCCTCAGCACCCACGGTCCCTTCTCTGGAGCCGTTCCCGTCCCCGCGTCCGCGCCCGCATCCATTCCGCCGTCGGTACTCCCAGCATCCTCCATCCCGTCGGTCCCAGCGTCACCCCTTCCCGTGTCCGTCGTTGCCACGGCGTCCGTGCGCACCACCGTCGCATCGGGACCGCCGCCGTTGCTCGCACAACCCAGCAATCCGCACACCAGCATCGCCGTCAGGGCTCTCACGCCGCGCATCGTACCCCTGTCCCGTGCTTTCGGGTCACGCTCCCGACACGCTCCCTTTATCCATCATCGGCGTTAGTCTCCATCCCTGATGGACACTCTTCCTTTCGACGCCCTCGGTCAGGGCCCCCCCGTGGTCTTTCTCCACTGTTTTCCGTTGGACCGCGCGATGTGGGCAGGGCAGCTTCCCGCCGTTGCAAGCGCGCACCGAAGGGCCTACGCGGTCGACCTTCCAGGCTTTGGCCACGCTGCGCTTCCCGATTCTGGGGCACCGTCTCTTGACGCCTACGCCACGGCCGTCCTCGCCTGGATGGACGCGCAAGAGATGCCTACCGCCACCCTCGTGGGCCTCTCCCTCGGTGGCTACACCGCCCTCGCGATGTACAGACTCGCCCCCGAGCGCGTACGTGCGCTGGTGCTTGCAGACACCCGGGCGAGCGCGGATACCCCCGAGGCCAAGGCCGGACGGGTCGTCAGTCAGGGCATCGTGCGGCAAAAAGGCCCCGTGGGAATTCTCGACCGATTGATTCCCGGGCTTGTGGCCCCGGGGACCCGCACGGCGCTACGGGAAGAAATCCGTGCGATGGCCGCGCGGCAGACGACCGAAGGCGTTTTGTTTGCCCTCCTTGCGATGCGCGACCGTGCCGACGAACGCAACCTCCTGGGCCGGATCACCGTCTCAACGCTGGTGATGGTGGGCGATCAGGACCAGGTCACCCCGCCGGCCGAAATGCTGGCGATGGCCGAGGCGATTCCGGGTGGGCGCTATGCCCTGGTGCACGGCGCTGGCCATCTCTCAAACCTCGAACGACCGACGGAATTCAACCGCCACCTCGCAGAGTTTTTAGCCGACGAAGAGTAGGCGAGATGGGATTCGAACCCACAGAATGTCCCGGATTTTAAATCCGGCGCGTCTACCGTTCCGCCACTCGCCCAAAGGGGGTTGTACCCTACGACTGGGGCGGAGGGCCGGTCAACGCCGAGACTGCTGCCGCCAGTCGCTACAGTGCGCCCGAACGCTCGAGCCGCTGGATGCGCGCGTCGAGCACCGCGATGCGCGTGGGAGAAAACATCCTGTCCACCGTGCGTCCGCCCGCGATGAGACTCGCGATGCCAAGGTAGTACCCCACCTGCAGGGTTGTGTCGGCGAGTTGATGGAGAACCCACCCGAGCCCGTAGCCCACGCCAAAAAAGCCCATCGCCACGGGCACGAGCGCGGTGTACCGATGGGCCTCCCACCAGGTGACCCGACGAAAGAGCGCGTCCCTCGCACGTCGGACCTCGGTGACGGTTGCGTCGGACGCGGACATCAGTCGGCAGTAAACGTGCTACCGCCCAGGATGGATCCGCGGAAGTCGCAGGGATCGCCTTCGCTGGTGAGGGTGACCTGGTAGCACCCGGGGCTAAACGCTACGCCGTAGTGCCCGGTCTGGTCGGCAGTGCACCGATCAGGCGGGCTGGCGACGAGGTCTTCGACGATCGAGAGGACCCCACTGACGACCGTCCATGTGCCCCCCGAGACCGGTGACGCAAAGCCGCCGGGAGAAAACGACGCCTGCCAGGTTCCATCGGATTGAAAGCGTAGGTACAGGGTGCCGAAGATCAGCCGGGCGCCGACCCAGGTGCCGATGAGGGTACACACGCCAGCGTCGTCGGGAGGCGGTGTGATGCCACCGTCCGAACAGTCAGGAGGAAGGCTTTCTGTGCACGACCAGCGGAAATCCGATGCGCAGGTGCAGGACACGGACGGTGCACAGGGACCTGAAGACGACCCGCCGCAGCCGGAGCCGGGAGCGTCGCAGGGGAGACCGTTCCCCGAAAGGGATCCCGGGCACGAAAACGGCGGCGGGCCCGAAGCGTCTGGAGAGGGCGGCGGAAAGCCTCCGTCGAAGGGAGGAGGCGGTGGAAAGCCGCCGTCAAACGGTGGCGGCGGCGGAAAGCCTCCGTCAAAGGGCGGTGGGAAGCCTGCGTCGACGGGCGGCGGCGGTGGAAAGCCTCCACCGTCCGAGCATCCCAAGGGAACGCTGCTGGTGCATGACCAGCGAAAATCGTAGCCGCAGGTGCAGGACACCCGAGGCGCGCAGGGATCGCTGGAGGCGCTCCCGCAGCCTTCTCCCGGCGAAGCACACGCGAGGCCGTTGCCGTCGATGCTTCCAGGGCAGGCGACGGGCTGACCGGCGTCGGACGAAGGCGGAAGGAAAACGTCGGGGGACTGCGGGACGTCCACGCCCGGTGTGACCCCAACGTCGACGCCGACAGCGGCGCCTGCGTCGGGGTTGACGCCCGTGCCGACATCAGAAGCCGGACCCGCGTCGACAGGTCCGATGCCCGGAATGGTCGCAGAACCGCACCCGAGCGCGAAGAGAAGGGCGAAAACGACGAGGAATTTCATAAGCGCGTCGTAGGGTACACCGAAGGACGGCCTCGGGCGAGCGAGGGGGCAAGGCCCGCGGCTGGAATCACCGCAGTCAGCGTCACGGTCAGCGCGACAGACCGAGACGATGGGTGGTGTGCATGGCGGGCGATTCGTGATGTAGCGTCCCCTTGCCATGGCAATCGTCCTTCCCTCCCAGCTTGATCCACTCGAAGCGCACGAGATTCCCGCCCAGTATAACCAGCCGCGGATCGAGGCCTTCGTCGAAAAGACCCGCGCATCAGGCGGAGCGGAGCTTGCCAACGCGCAGTCCATCGTGCGCGAGCTCTGCGAAGTCCTCGGTGTTGCGCCTCCCGATCTCAAGTCGTCCCACGCAGACAACGCCTACTGCTTCGAGGAGGACACGAAGGAGGTGAAGGCCCATCGACGCATCGACGTCTACAAGCGCGGATGCTTCGTGTTCGAGTGCAAGCAGGGCGTCGATCCTGCTGCAGGTGACGTCGATGCAATCGACAAGGCTGCGGTGAAGGCGAAGACGGGGCACAGCAAGACCACGCGCGGTGCAGGCGTACGCGGCACGGACAAATGGCTCGATGCGATGAGTGCCGGGCGCCATCAGGCAGGCAACTACGCCGTGAGCGTCACGGCCCGAAAGGATCCGAAGCCGCCGTTTCTCATCGTCGCGGACCTGGGATACCGCTTTTGGGTCTGGTCGAGTTTTCAACCGGATCCCAAGGACGACTACGGGGACTTTGAACTGCTCGCGGGGTTCCAGTGGGCCGAGCTTGCACGGCCCGAAGTGTTCAAGCTTCTGCGCCTGGTGTGGGAGAAGCCCGAGGAACTGAACGAGGAGGTGCAGGGCCAGCGGATCACCGCGGCGATTGCAGAAAAGGTCAGCGAACTCGCGGTGCGCCTCGAGAAACGCCTCGGCAAGAAGCACGGCGAGACGATCGGTGACTTCTTGATGAAGTGCGTGTTCACCATGTTCGCCGAAGACGTCGACATGATCCCTCGCGGGGTATTCTCGCAGTTGCTTGCCGGGTGGATCCTACGGGCGAAGGCGGGCCATCCCGAGGACTTCGTCAACGGACTTCGCGCTCTGTGGTCAACCATGAACACCGGTGGATCCCTGTTGAGCGGCGCGGGCATCCCGCAGTTCAACGGCTACCTGTTCAAGAACGTCGACCCCATCGCGTTGGACATTCCGGAGATGGAGGCCCTGTACGCCGCAGCGGCTGCCGACTGGCGACGCGTGTCTCCCGCCATCTTCGGCACCCTGTTGGAACGTGCACTCACGCCGGAAGAGCGACAGAAGCTCGGTGCCTATTACACACCCGAGGCGTACATCCGGCGGCTGGTGGACAAGACCGTGATCGCCCCGCTGCGCATCGAGTGGCGCGACGTTTGCGCCGCGATGGAAAACGAACTGCTCACGGCAAAGGCGGGTGCCAGGGCGGTCGCAGAAAAGAACGCAGTGGCCTTGGGTGCGACCTTTCGCCACCGGCTCGCCACGGTAAGGGTGCTCGATCCTGCGTGCGGCAGCGGCAACTTTCTCTACGTCGCGCTCAAGGAACTCAAACGACTGGAGGCCGAGGTCGATCGCTACCTGGCGCAGCGCAAAGGCTACAAGCGCGCGATGGACTACCAGGGGGAGTCCGTGCATCCAGCGCAGTTTCACGGCATCGAAGTCAAGCCATGGGCGGCCAAGGTCGCGGAGCTTGTTCTGTGGATTGGCTATCTCCAGTGGCAGATGAGTGCAGGGCGCTTTGCAGCGATGCAGCAGCCGCTGATCCAGGATCTTCACCACATCGAGTGCCGCGACGCGCTCATCAAGTGGACGAAGACCGAGCCCTCGGTGGATGCCGATGGGAATCCCGTCCTTCGCGCGGTGGGGGTGACCGACAAGCAGGCCGAGCGCCGCATGATCGAAGTAAAGCGCTACGTGGGCGTCAAGATGGCCGCGTGGCCCGACGCCGACTTCGTGGTGGGCAATCCACCGTTCCTTGGCAACAAGCGGATGAACGACGTGCTGCCGTCGGGTTACGTAGACGCGATCAAGGAGGCCTATCCAGCGGTTCCAGGCACGGCCGATCTGGTGATGTGGTGGTGGTGGCGGTGCGCGGAACTTGTCGCCAAGGGAAAGCTTCAACGCTTCGGGCTGGTGACCACGAATAGCATCACGCAGAAGTTCAACCGAGGCGTGACGTCGGAGGCACTGACCAAGGGATTACGGCTGGCGTACGCGATTCCAGACCACCCCTGGTACGACGAGGGTGCTGCAGTGCGAATCGCGATGACGGTGGCGGAGAAGACAACGGGGACAGCGACGCTCGGGCGCGTGGTCTATGAAGCGCGAACGAAGGCGGCGGACCTCGATCTGGTGGAAGTCGATGAGCGTGAGGTCGCGGAGATTCACCAGGACTTGTCAGCAGGCGCGAACGTGACAGCGGCGGTTGCACTGAAGGCGAATGAGAGGCTTTGCTACCAGGGGATGAACCTCGTGGGCGAAGGCTTCCGATTGACGGCAACGGAGCTCGCGTCGTTTGGCATTTCGCCCAACGCATTGCCACCCGTCGTCAAGCCGTACGTCGTAGGCAAGGAACTCGTACAACGCACTCAAGATCGGTATGTGATCGATTTCTTCGGACTCGATCCTGCCGTCGCACGCAAGGCCTACCCTGGTCTTTGGAACCATCTCGCTCGGCACGTGAAGCCTGAGCGAGCAAAGAACAATCGGCCGCTGTACAAAAGCAAGTGGTGGTTGTTTGGCGAGGTGCGTCCAGGGATGCGACGGTCCCTTGGTGGATTGCCGCGCTACGTCGCGACGGGGGAGACTGCGAAGCATCGGGTGTTTCAGTTCCTTGCAGGCGGCGTTACACCTGATCACAAGGTCTATGCGATCGCATCGACCGATGCGTTCGTACTCGGCGTGCTGTCGTCGCGCGTTCACGTTACGTGGGCTCTCGCCGCTGGAGGGACGTTGGAGGACCGCCCGACGTGGACGAACACCACGTGCTTCCTCAAGTTTCCATTTCCTGAACCGTCCTCCAAGCAGCGAGCGTGTGTGCGAAAGCTGGCGGAAGCAATCGACACCCACCGGCGGACACGCCAGAAGAAACACCCGTACCTCACGCTGACGGACGCCTACAACGTGCTGGCGAAACTTCGCGCAGGCGAGACACTGACCGCGGACGACGAAAAGGTGCGCGACATCGCACTCGTTGACACCCTCTTGCACCTGCACGACGAACTCGATGCAGCGGTTCTCGATGCGTACGGCTGGCCAAAGGACATCACCGACGACGACATCCTCACGCGGCTCGTGGCGCTCAACGCAGAACGCGCGGCGGAGGAAGCGAACGGGATCATCCGGTGGTTGCGACCGGAGTTCCAAGCGCCAAAGCCGGTGCAATCAACGCTCGCGATGGGCGAGGGTACCGTGACCGACAAGGGTGAGAAAAGAAAGAAGAAGGCGACTGCAACGCTGTCGTGGCCGCGCGAACTTCCCGCGCGCATCGAAGCGCTCATCGCGTTCCTGCGAAGGGAGGACAGGCCCGTGAGTACATCCGTGGTCGCGGCAGCGTTCAAGGGAGCCGCGGAGGCCGATGTGTGGATCACTCTGAAGTGCGCGGCCGCAGCGCAGGCCGTGACGCGCTATGACGAGGAGGACGGCAGCGAGACGTGGGCAGGCAGGGCGTAGGGTGGGCACGGCGAACGCAGGGAGGGTTCACC
>VFSW01012119.1_pt1 | contig 12064 bp, 9 predicted proteins | sample 5358111 | NCBI WGS metagenome assembly VFSW01 (sample SAMN11554181, study PRJNA540505) | mine drainage metagenome | isolation source: sediment from site ElyBrook_90M | place: USA: Ely Copper Mine, Vershire, VT | collected 2017 | reverse complement strand
ATCCCAGAGCCGTCTGAAAGCTCTCCTGAGTCCGGCAACGGCGCCGGAAAGGCGCGTCGGCTCAACCCAATCAAGCTGCGCCAGCTTCAGGACCGCTGCGCATTTGTGGAGGAGGAGATTCCGCGCATCGAGTCGGCCATTGCTCACACGGAGCAGTCGCTGGGCGCCTACGTCTCCGCCGAGGAGACCCAGCGCCTCGCCACACTCCTACACACGCTGCGCGACGAGCATGCCGGGTTCATGGCGGAATGGGAAGACCTTTCGCTGACGCTCGAAGAGCAGTCCGCTCTCTCCTAGAATCTATCCAAAAAACACAAGTGAGAGATTGTTTTGATGTTGCTCGTTTTGCTGTTGCTTGTATTGTTGTTGTCTGTTTCACGTCGTCATCCTGAACGAAGTGAAGGACCCCTGTATTTTGCTGTTGTTTGTTCTTGCTTCCGCGCAGACGACGCTTCCACACCACAGTTTTTCGACAGATTCTTAGCGTCCATGGCCCGGCTAACGTCAAATTGCCTTCATCGTTGATAATTCAAGTATTGTGACTTCACACTGGAAGCCTGAAAACTGGTCCGCGCGTCTGGCTGAACTTGAAGCCCGCAGCGGCGACTTGAAGGAAGCGCCTTTGCGCCGGGACGTACGCTCGCTCGGCATGCTGCTGGGAGAAGTGCTGCGCGAGCAGGCGGGCAAGCCGCTTTACGCTGCCGTGGAGGAACTTCGCCGCATCGCCATTGCACGCCGAGAGGCAGATGCCGCAGGCAATTCGCCCCGCGCCGCAGCGGCCATGGAAAAAGCTCTTGCGCAGGTCGAGTCGCTCGATCTCCGCGCCGCCTACCAGCTCACGCGTGCCTTCGGATTTTATTTCGAACTCATCAACCTTGCCGAGACCAACCACCGCAAGCGCCGCCGCCTCTCATCGCAGCTTGGCGCCGCCACGCCGCCTCAGCGAGGCTCGCTTCGTGGAACGCTCCGCCGCATGCGCAAGGCTGGCATCACCGCGGATGAGGCCGTTGCCTGGCTCGGCAGGATATGCATCACCCCCGTCTTCACCGCACACCCCAGTGAGGTGGCGCGACGCAGCGTCATGTTCAAGCGCCGCCGCATCGCGGAACTGCTGGAGCACCTCGACCGCATCCCCGTTCCAGACGAAGAGCTTGCCGCGCTGGAGCAGAGCGTGCTCGCGGAAATTACCGGACTGTGGCAGACCGATGATGTTCGCAGCGAACGCCCCACCGTGCGCGACGAAATCCGCATGGGCCTGGACTACTACGACGCCTCGCTGTTTGACACCCTGCCCGGTCTCTACGCCGAGGTCGCTTCCGCCCTTGCCGTGGAGTATGGCATCAAGCTGGATATGGCGCAGTTGCCCAAGCTGGTTGAGTACGGTTCCTGGATCGGCGGTGACCGCGACGGTAACCCCTTTGTTTCGCCCCGGGTTACGCGCGACGCTCTGGCCATGGCCCATGGCCATCTGCTCACGCACTATCGCCGCCGTCTGCAGGTTGTGTTTGACCAGTTGGCCAGCTCTACCCAGCAGGTGCCTGTGAGCGCGGCTTTGCGGGAGAGAGTCGAGACCTACCTTCAGCAGTTGCGCAGCGCTGGCGACCTGGCGCTGGAGAAACGCTTCCACTTTGAGACGTCACGCCTTCTGGTGGCCTGCATCATTTTGCGCCTGGGCGGCGTGCCACAGAGCAGCGTCCAGTTCGCCTCCTCCGCCTCAGTCCTTCCGCCCTATGCCTCCGCGGCAGAGCTGCTCAGCGATTTGCAGACCTTGCGTGAAAGCCTCGCCGCCAACTGCGGCCTCCGCCTTGCGGAGATGCTCGTGGATCCTCTCGTGATGGAGGTCCGCACCTACGGCCTTCACCTGCAGACACTCGACATACGCCAGCACGCGCGGCTGCATGCCAGGGCGCTCGATGAGCTGTCCGCATGGCAGAGCATTGCGCCGGAGGGCATCAGCGCGCCGCCGCCGCTTACGCCAATGACAGCGGAGATAGTGGACACCCTGCGCGTCGTCGCCGAACTCAAGCGCAGCCAGTCGCCGGAGGCCATCCGGCACTACGTCATCAGCGGAGCCACCTGCGCCAAGGACGTGCTCGGCGTCATCTGGCTGGCGCGCCTGGGCGGCGTGGTTGTGGAGGCCAGCGGGAACGACCCCGGCCTGATGCCCGTACCTCTGTTTGAGACCATTGAGGACCTTCAGAACGCACCTGCGGTCTGCCGCGAACTCTGGACCTCGCCCGCCTACTCCGCCCTGCTCGATTCATGGGGCCGCAAGCAGGAGGTGATGCTTGGCTACTCCGACTCCAACAAGGACGGAGGCATGCTCACCAGCACTTGGGAAATCTTCAAGGCGCACCGTGCCTTGCATGAAGTGGCAACGGAGTGCAACGTTCATCTGCGCCTGTTCCATGGCCGTGGCGGCACAGTTGGCCGTGGCGGCGGCCCCACGCATCGCGCCATCTTCGCTCAGCCGCTTGACGGTTTCATGGGCGAGTTGCGCATCACCGAGCAGGGCGAAGTCCTCAACTGGAAATACTCTGATGTGGTTCTCGCCGAGCGCAACCTCGAACTGATGATCGCTGCCTCGCTCGATGCCCTCACCCGCCCGGACATCAAGCTCCAGGCTGGCTCGCCGGACACACAAAACCACCTTACCGGAGTTCTGCTGCCGGAGTGGGAGCAGGCCTTTGAGCAGTTGTCGCAAACATCCTACAGCTACTACCGACAGCACATTGTGGAGGACCCTGAAGTCTTCACTTATTTTGAGCAGGCCACGCCCGTCGACGAACTGGAGCACGCCAAGATCGGCTCCCGTCCTGCCCGGCGTAGCGGCAAGCGCAGCTTCGGAGACCTTCGCGCCATCCCCTGGGTCTTCGGCTGGATGCAGTCGCGCCATCTGGTGCCGGCATGGTTCGGCGCAGGCTATGCGCTTGAGGCCTACGCCGCGCAGCCAAATGGCCTGGAACATCTGCGGACCATGGCGCGCGACTTTCCGCTGTTCATTGACGTGATGCGAAACATTGAGATGGCGCTGGCAAAGTCTGACCTGGGTATTGGCCGGCTGTACGCCTCTCTGGTGCAGGATGAAGCTCTGCGCGACCGTGTCTTCACCAAGATCGAGCAGGAGTTCCACCGCACCTTGCGCATGGTGCTCGCCATCCTGAACCAGAAGCAACTGCTTGAAACCAATCAGGTGCTGGCCCGCAGCATCCGGGTGCGCAACCCTTACGTTGACCCCATGAGCCTCATCCAGGTGAGCCTGTTGCGCCGCAAGCGCGCCGGGGACCAGAGCGACGACATCAACCGCGCTCTCGCCGCCACCATCAACGGCATCTCTGCCGGGCTGCGAAATACGGGGTGAGGGCTGCCGTCAGGACAATTGCCAATGTGTCCTGACTCATTATTCACTCATTAGTAATTCACTAACCACAGATGTCATCCGGCTCCGCATGCTTTCATTGCGGCTTTACTGCTACAACCGTAGCCTTGTTGTTCACAAACGTCACAAGGATCGGCTTGCCGCTGTTATAGTATTCCACCGTCCTGTTTCCAACCTCATTTGACGCGCTGGTGCTCACCTGTCCCAGGGCCAGCCCTGCCTGCAACTCGTTCATGCCGGGCTTGGCTTCGTGGCTGTCCACAGCGGCCCACACGTCCGCAGGCCAGTGCTTGTACATCACGTGCGGATCGTCGTAAAAGAAGATGTCGTCGAGCAGGAATTTATACTCTCCGCCATCGACGTAGCCCACCGGCACGGCATACTCGCGCGGGCCGCTGGCTTGGGTAAAGACCATCAGCACCTGCCTGTCTCCGGTGGGAATGCGTGTGGCCACCGTCTTCGGCGCCACCTGGGTCACCATGTCCTTCACTTCCAGCCTCTCGGCCCCCAGCAGCACGCCCGCGCTGTGCGCGTAGTCCGCGTGGTGCGCTGTGTAGGGGTAGTAGTCAAGCTGCCCCGCGGCAGCGACCCACACCGGCTTGCCCGCCAGCGCCTTCGCATCTTTCAGCGTGGAGGGCTCCAGCTTCCGCCGTCTTACCATGTCGTCATCCGTCAGCCGGGGGCCCGGATCAACCTGCTCGGCAACCGGTTTGTTAGCTTCCACGCGTTCACTATGGATCATGTAAACCCGCGCTCCGATCATCAGCAGCAGCACAGCGGACATGCCCAGTGCGATCTTTTGGGGACCCTTCATAGAACTTTCTCCTCTCTACTCTCCGGAGTATTTTCACCACTGGTGCAGGCAGCGCCCTGCACGCTCCACCCGTTGCCGTTTTATTGCCAGGGGCGAGACAACTCAAGCCTGCACTCACAGCAGCGATGAAAATGCTCCAAGTGTTGGATGTATCTGAGAGCCATTCGTTTATTTCCGGCGTTGCGGGAAGCGCTCATGAAAGGGAATTCAGAGCGTGCCATACGCGGAGAGAGAAGAAAGAATGACCGCTCCACTCTGCCGCCCTCTGGGCGGATTTGCTCTGGAAGGTCGAAGGTTTGAAGGTTATAGATCCGTGTGCTAATCGGACAGCGCCAGCGACTTTACCGTCAGCTCATCCGTGTTGCGCAGGGCAGGGAACAGCGAGCCTGCCAGGCCGGTCACCATCATCGATCCAATGCCGCCGATCACCACGGCACGAACGGCTCCCCACCAGTGCGCCGTCAGGCCACTTTCAAATTCGCCAAACTCGTTGGACGCACCCACAAATACTGAATTCACCGCGCTCACGCGCCCGCGCATCTCAGGCGGCGTGGCCAGTTGCAGCAGGCTCGAACGTATCACCACGCTGATCATGTCGCTGGCCCCAATGCAGTACAGCGCCACCAGTGAAACCGGCAGGCTCTTTGACAAGCCGAATATCACGGTCGTCACTCCAAAGATGCCCACGCATGCCAGCATCATCAGGCCTGCTTTTTTGCGGATGGGACGCCAGGTCAGCGTCAGCGATACGGTGAGCGCGCCGATGGCTGGCATGGCGCGCAGCAGGCCAAGCCCGCGTGCTCCTGCATGCAGAATGTCCACCGCGAAGATGGGCATCAGCGCCACCGCGCCGCCCAGGAGCACGGCAAACAGATCCAGCGAAATGGACCCCATCAGAATCTTGTTCTGCACCACATAGCGCAGTCCGGCAAGCACGGTATGCACTGACACGCCGCGCTTCTCCATCCTGCCCGGACGTACTGACAGAGATCCCATCAGCACCAGGAAGCTGACCAGCGTGATGAGCGTCGCGATATAAACGATGGGCGCTCCGGAGAACCGTTGCAGCCTGCCCGTCAGCGGCAGCGTAAACAGGATTCCGCCCAGCGCCGGCCCCACGATGTTTGCAAGTTGGAAGGTGGTCGCGCCCCACGTCACCGCGTTCACGAAGTGCTTTTCAGGAACCAGGTGCGGCAGCAGGGCCGAGCTGGCCGGGCTGCTAAACGCCCTGCCCGTGCCGACCAGAAACAGCACGCCATAAATGGGCAGCATGCTTTTTACCCCGTGCCATGCAAACCAGAAGAGTGTGGCCGTGCAGAATGTCTGCAACGTGTAGCAAATCAGCACCACATGCCTGCGGTCATAGCGGTCCGCTGTGTGGCCTGCCAGCAGCATGAAGAAAAGCCCCGGCAGAAACAGCGCAAGCCCGGTATAGCCCAGGTCGAGGGCGCTGTGCGTGGTCTGGTAGACCTGCCAGGCCACGGCCACCGCCTGCGCCTCTGCTCCCAGGATGACCAGCAGGCGCGCAATCTGGGAGCGGCGGAAGTCCTGCGACTCAAATGCGGCCCCACCCGCAGTGCGCGAGGATGTCGCTATGGCTTTGTTGCTTGTGTCTGAGGGGTGCGCAGGTTCGGGCATGCTTCACTCTATGCTTGCATATTCCTGGCCGGAGCGCTCTACCTGCCCAGGTAAGTCTTGTACTGCGACTCCACCACGCCGGTACGGGCAGCCAGCATCAGCTTCGCTGCGTTGTACTGGTACAGGCTGTTTACCAGCCGGCTCTGGGCGTCCGCAAGCACGGCATGCGCCTGCACCACGGGAAGGTCGTCATCCACACCTGCCTGAAACCTCTGCGTTGCCTGGTCCATCTCTTCCTTGGCCAGATCCACGCTGCTCCGGGCAACCTTCACCAGGTCGCCGGTCGCCTGCACATCAAGCATGCTGGAGCGGATCCGAGCATCCATGGTGACTCGCAGGTTCGCCAACTGCGCCAGCAGCCCGCTCAGTTGTCCTTCAATCACGTCGCGGTCGCCGCGCAGCCGAGCTTCGCGAAACACAGGAAACTTCAGCGTCCCGGCAGCCAGAAACGTCCAATGATAAAGGCCGTGCGTCTCTCCCGTCACGCCGTAGTTGCCGTTGAAGCTGAGCGACGGCAGGCGCTCGTAACGAACTGCCTTGCGGTCCAGTTGGGCTGCATGTACGCGCGCCTGCAGCGCCAGGTAATCCTTCCGGCTGTGGTAGGCAATCTCTTTGGCCTGCTCCAGCGAAAGGCTGGTTAGTTCGGCATACGGCGCGGGGTCGGTCAGTTGGATTTTCTGCGCGGGATCCAGGCCTATCTGGCGGCTCAGAGCTATCTTGTCTTTGGCAAAGGAGTTCTCCGCCCGTATCAGCGCCTGTTCCTGCATCTGGTACTGCACCTGCGCGCGCAACTCATCCAGTCGCGTCGTAACGCCCGCCTCATGCTCGTCGCTCACCTGCCTCAGCAGCAGCTTGTCTGCGGCCAGCAGGGAATTGGCATTGTCGATCTGGGCCATGTCGGCCAGTATCCTCAGGTAAGCCACCCCTGCGTCAATCACCACAACGCCGCGAGAGTTCAGCGTGTCGAGCTGAGACCCGCGCACCAGTTCCTTCGCCGTTCGGTACTGCTCAATAGCACTCAGGTTGAACAGTTGCTGCGACAGGTTCACCTGGGCGCTGGTCACATCTATTTTTACGATTTGGCTTACATGCAGGCCGGGCGGGGCGAAGTTGGCTATCAGTGACGGCTTGAAGCCCATCGCCACCAGGTCGAGTTGCTGCGTCCCGGTCTGCGCCTCCGCGGTAATGTCAGGGAGCAATTCATTGAATGCGGTCAGTTGCTCGGCCTCGGCTGACCTCTGTGTCTGCTCCTGCAGCGTCAGGCCCAGGTTGTGCTCCAGCCCCATGCGGATCGCGTCGTCGAAGGACAGCTTGACCACGTCCGCTGTCGGCCTGCCCACCACGACGCTGCCCAGAAAAGGGTTGGAGGCGGAACTGGCCGCCATTTGCGCAAAGGCAGCGCCCTGCGACGCCAGCCCAGCCAGGCAGGCAGCAACCGCCAGCGCGCTCCCCATGCTGGGCGCGAACCAGGGCAGTATTCTGGATTTTGACCGTTCCACCAAGTGCATGTTTCTCATCTGTAGTATTTAGTTTCGCCGCTCCGCTGCATTGCGTCCAATACAGCAGAGCGGTATCTTCAATATCATAAAAGTATCAACGCTCCTCCGGCTTCCATTCAGCAGCCAAATGTCCGGGGAGCGCGTAGCCTGAATGCCTATGGAACTCCGTCACATACGATACTTCCTGGCCGTCGCGGAGGAGCTGAACTTCAACCGCGCCGCCCGCCGCTTGAACATGGCGCAGCCGCCTCTCAGCCAGCAGATCAAAGCACTGGAAGAGGAACTTGGCGTCCGTCTCTTTCACCGCGACCGCCGCCATGTCGAACTCAGCCCTGCCGGAGCGGCCTTTTATCCCCGCGCCGTTGAGGTGCTGGCGCTGGTCCAGCTCGCCACCGAGGAAGCCCGATCCACCCAGCAGCGCCTGATGGGCCAGCTCAACGTGGCCATTGGCGTCGTCTCCCACTACAACCTGCTGCCAGACGTTATCCGCGACTTCCAGCAGCGCGCGCCAGATGCCAAACTCAACCTGATCGACATTCGCCTGCAGGAGCACGCCGAGGCGCTCCGCAGCGGCCAGGTGGACGTATGCTTCCTCTACCCCATACTGGACACAGGCAAGTTCCGCTGCGAACAGCTTTTGACTGAAGAGGGAGCTGTCGCCCTGCCCACCGGCCACCGGCTCGCGCGCCGCACCTGCCTCAGCCTCACCGAACTGGCCGACTAGCGCTGGATCATCTTCCCGACGAACACCTCACCTTCCATCCGCAACCTGCTCCGCCAGGCATGGGAGCGGGCCGGCGTCACGCCGATCATCGCCGCGGAGATGGAGAGCATGGAGGGCCGCCTGCAAATGGTTGCCGCAGGAGCCGGCATCACCCTCATGCCCTCGTCGGTTGAGCGCAATGGCCGGCCTGGCGTTCGCTTCGTCCGCCTGCGCGAGGACGACCTGAAGCTCCCCATAGGGCTGCTCTGGCGCAAGGGGGCAACATCGGCTTTGATTGATCTTTTTCTTGACTGTAGCCGCCGCGCCGCCGCCAGCCTGGCGCCAGAGGTGAACGCCTGCGACGACTCCTCCGCGCTACGCTCACCAGCATTGGTAAAATAGAGTCAAATATGCATCCGCCGCATACTGGGAGCCTCATGAAGTTCACTTTCCATATACCGTCCAAACTCGTTCTCATCGGCAGCGCGCTCTTACTGGCTATACCTGCGCTTGCCCAGGCGCCACACGCAAGCGACAAAGCCGTGCTCAAACCGCCTCCGGGGGCGCATGTCGCCATCTATGAGTTTGAGGACCTGGAGTGCCCCTCCTGCTCCAAGGCTGCGCCCATCGTTCATGATGCCGTGCGCAAGTACAACATTCCGCTGCTGCGCCACGACTTTCGCCTGAACATGCACCAGTGGGCCTTTGAGGCCGCAGTAGATGGCCGCTGGTTTGACAGCAAATCGCCCGCACTCGGCGACCAGTTCCGCGCCGCAGTCTTTGCCGCGCAGCCAGGCATCGCCACGCCTGACGATCTGCGGGCCTTCACCTACAAGTTCGCGGCATCGCATCAGGTCCAGCTTCCCTTTGTCATGGACCCGCAAGGCGCGCTCGCGGCCAAAGTGAAAGCGGACCAGGCATTGGGCAACCGCATCGGCATCGACCACACCCCAACCATCTGGGTGGTCACAAACAAGACGCGCGGCGTTCCCTATGTTGAGGTCACCGACATCAACAAACTGTACGAAATGATCGACCAGGCCATAGCCGAGACCGGCGGCGCCGTCAAAACCACCGTCTCCGCCAAAAAGTAATCAAGATGGTTGTAGCGTAAGTGATTGCAATTATGATGCAGTGTCATCCTGGGCGAAGTCTCTCGCAGTTTCATCGCGAGAGACGCAGTCGAAGGACCTGCTGTTTTCCCGCAGTTGCGACGTGATTTGCCTTGGAATAAGCCGCATCTCCTGCGCTAAAACCAATCGGCTATATATCGATACCTCCTGATGTACTTGCGAAGTCGATGATTCAACTGCGATTATGGGTTCGCAATTTAAACCCAAAGGCCATTTCATGCGCAAGCGTCTGCTCATTCTCACTGCTCTTATCGCTGCTTCCACCAGTCTGTTTGCGCAAAAGCCTGCCTGGCAGCCCGCTCCCGGCCACTTGACCTTGCCCCTCTGGCCAAACGGCGCTCCAGGCGCCCAGGCGAACCCGGGGCCAGAGGTTGAAACCACAACCACCAGCGACAAGCTCATCGCGGGCAAGCCAATTATCCGTCTGGGCAATGTCTCCAAACCCACCCTCACGGTCTACACTCCCAAAGGCAGCAACACCGGCGCCGCTGTTGTGGTCTTTCCCGGCGGCGGCTATCGCATCCTGGCCATCGATCTGGAAGGGACTGAGGTGTGCGACTGGCTCAACTCCACCGGCATCACCTGCATCCTGGTCAAATACCGCGTGCCCGGCTCCGGGCCTTACCCCAAGTCTTCCGCTGCACTGCAGGACGCTCAGCGTGCTGTCGGCATCGTGCGTTCTCACGCCAGCGAGTGGCACATTGATCCATCCAGGATTGGGGTCCTTGGCTTTTCAGCAGGGGGTCACCTTGGTGCAGCTCTCAGCACACACTTCGATCAGCGTCTTTACGATCCCATCGACGCCGCCGACAAGGTGAGTTGCCGTCCGGACTTTGCCGTAATCGTCTATCCGGGCTATCTCGCACTCGCCGACCAGCACTTCGCGCCGAACCCAGACATTCATGTGACCGTAAAAACGCCGCCTTCATTCATTGTTCAAGCAGAAGACGATCCGGTACATGTCGAAAACTCTGTCGTTTATTTCATGGCGCTGAAGAATGCCAGTGTTCCCGCCGAGCTGCACATTTATACCCAGGGCGGGCATGGTTATGGGCTTCGCAGGACCGCACTCCCGATCACCACATGGCCACAGAGTGTTGATATCTGGCTTCACACGATTCACGTTCTACCCGGTGCCGCTGGTTCCGACCCCATAGGAAAATGACCGCAGTGATGACACTGCGGGTCGAATGTGGACCTGCTTGCTTCTCCATCGGCAAAGGAAATACTTGCTACCGGATCTGCACTAGGTCTTCCGCGCCATGGTTGCCGGGGGTGGTCTGCTTGGTCTGCGGGGAGCGCCAGTGGTCGATGTAGCTGACCTGGTGAACGCAACTGACGGTGCAGTGCGGAGCGCAGGACTTCTCTGTCAGAAACTCCCGCTTCACATCCTTGGTGGTGTACTCCGCCAGTGGAACGCCGGGATACCCGCGCTGCTGGCTGCAATAGTGCACCAGGCCGTTCTCGCAGATGTAGATGTAGCGCGCGCCCGCGCGGCAGCGCCAGTCGTTCGGCTCGCCCTTCGCAATGGCTTCTTGAAAATGGTTGAAGCGTGAATAGTTGCGCTTGGTCAGTTCGCGCACCTTGCTCCACACTGTGCGTTCCTCGTCGCCCAGCGGCTTGAGTTGCCCGCTGCCATCGTGAATGATGCCGATGGTGGAGGTAAAGCCCAGCTCCAGCGCGCGCTCGGCAATCACCAGCGCATCCTGCGGATTGTTGACGCCGCCGCCCACCACCGAGTTGATGTTTACGTGGAAGTCCGCATGCTCGGCAAGCATCTGCAGCTTCTTGTCCAGCACCTTCAGGCTCTTCTTGCTCACCTCGTCCGGCTGCACATTGTCGATGGATATCTGCATGTGGTCCAGGCCGGCCTTGTTCAGCCGGTGGATGCGGTCAGGCATCAGCAGGTAGCCGTTGGTAATCATGCCTGCGATGGCGCCCGTTCTGCGGATGCGCGCAATGATCTGGTCCAGCTCAGGGTGCAGCAGCGGCTCGCCGCCAGAGATGGTGATGACGCTGGTGCCCAGGCGGCCCAGGTGGTCAATCCGGCGCAGCATCTCCTCCAGCGGAACGGGGTCGGACACATCATCAAACTCATTGCAGTAGGTGCAGGCCAGGTTGCAGCGCCGCATGGGCACAATGTGCGCCATGTAGGGGTGGCCCGTGGAGAGAAGCGCGGAGGCAATGGAGCCAAGCTCACGCGCCTTGCGCGTGGCAGCCTGTGCGCGGCGAGCGAGGGACTGCGGCCGCTTGATCGTTGTGCTTATTGCGGACATTACTTCTATTCAATCACAGCGGCCCGTCCCGCGCTAACCCCAGCCGGGGTATCAATCAGGATGCCCGCTTGCGTAAACCGTCTCGCGGAGCGCATTTACTCGCTGGGGCGTTCAAGCCGCTGCTGGAGCGGGCCGCCCGGGTCCTTCAACGCCACGCCGCTCAGCCCGAGCCTGCGCGACTCATTCATGTAGTAAACCAGCCTGCCTGCGGCCTCGGCATACCCCAGCCCCTCCAGCCGGATGTTGGAGATGCAGTTCCGCTCCGCGTCCGTCTTACCTGCACCCGGCAGCCCATTAGGCAGCCCACTCGGCTGCCAAGTCAGGTAAATCCCCAGCGAGTCCGGCGCGCTCAGCCCGGGCCGTTCGCCGATCAGCATCACCGGCATCTTCGCGCCCAGCAACTGGCCTATCTCATCGCCAATCGCCACCCTACCTTGCGCCACCACGCACACCGGGCCTGCTTCCCACTCCGCACCCAACAGAGGCAAGGTCGCATCCAGCAGGGCCAGAGCATGCCGCTCAACCGCCAGCGCCGACAATCCATCGGCAAGGATGAACACCACGTCCGCCGCCATGCCCGGCAGCGCCTCCATGCCTGGCAGCGACTCCACGGCCGCAACGG
>VFSW01012118.1_pt1 | contig 12064 bp, 12 predicted proteins | sample 5358111 | NCBI WGS metagenome assembly VFSW01 (sample SAMN11554181, study PRJNA540505) | mine drainage metagenome | isolation source: sediment from site ElyBrook_90M | place: USA: Ely Copper Mine, Vershire, VT | collected 2017 | reverse complement strand
TGCTCGCGGGCTGACGTGACGTTGGTCTCGTTGGGGCGGAGTGCCTCGACGAACGGCTCGCGTCAGATTCTTCTCCCCCACTACCCTGAGGCATGGCCGTCGTCCCGGTTCCCGACCCCCTCGAGGCGGAGGGGCTGGTACTTCGTCACGTTCGCCTCTGCGACCTCGACGTCCTGCACGAGGCCGTCATCCGCAACCGGGAGTACCTACGCCCCTGGGTCGGACAGTGGATTCTTCGTGAACCGGTTTCGCGCGAGGCTCGCCGCCACCAGATCGAGGAGTGGATTCAGGAGTACCCCACGGGGCGGGGTCGCAACATCATCGCAGAGAACGGTGAGTTCCGCGGGATGGCGGGACTCCACGACCGCAACGGACCACGCGACGTCGAGGTCGGCTACTGGGTCGACGAGATTCACCAGGGTCGAGGTGTGGCGACGAGGGCTACCCGGGCCCTCACCAGACTGGCTCTCGCCCACCCCGACGTCGACCGGGTTGTCCTGCGCCACCTCGTCGACAACCAGCCCAGTCGACGGATCCCCGAAAAGCTCGGCTTCACCCTCGTCGACCCGGCCGAAGAGTACGACGGACAACTCTTCGCCCTCTGGGAGATGCGGGCGACTCCGTCGAGCGAGACAGTTGGCGCCCGGCACTGACTAGGGACGGCGAGCGATGAGGGAGTACTCGAGGGGTAGGCGGGGTCGACCCTCTCCGAGGCGCCACCGCAGTTGACCCTCGAGCCGCTCCATCTCGGGCCAGGGAGCAAAGGACATCCCGTCGTGCTCGGCGAAGTACTCGAGTCGTAGTCCGACCCGAAGAAGGGACTGAATGACCGCCCCCAGGTGGTGTTGCCACTCGACGTTGGTCGAGTGCTCGCGCACCGCCCCGAGCGCGGCGTAGTCCCCGGGGTCCGACGAGACGAGTCCCGCCGGGTCGTAAAAGTAGTCGGCGCTCGGCTCGAGCACGGGCTCTTCTTCTCGAAGAACCCCGAGGAGGGGGTGAAACTCCACGAGGTAGAGCCGACCCCCCGGTCGAAGAAGAGACCACACGACCTTCGCCCACTCGGTGAGGTCCGCCAGCCAGTTGAGAGCCCCAATGCCGGTGTAGATCACGTCGAAGGACTCTTCGCCCAGTCGCTCCACGGCCTCAGTGACCGGTCCCTCGACGAAGTTCCCCGGGACCCCGCTTCTGGCGAAGAGCTCTCTCGCCACCCGTAGCGACTCCCCGGAGAGGTCGTAGCCGGTGACCCGGGCTCCTCGACGGGCCCAACCGAGCGTGTCGGTGCCGAGGTGGCACTGCAGGTGGAGGAGGTCGAGCCCGTCGACCTCACCGAACTCCTCGTCCTCGAAGGGACGTCGCGGGTCCAGACCAGCGACGATCTCGGCGAGCGGGTAGAGCTCGGTGTCGACGTGGAGACGGGCCGCCTCGTCCCACCACCGACGATTGACCTCGAGGTAGTCGGCGCGCGGATCGATCATCGGAGGTGTCCGAGGGCGCTGTAGAGGGCCAGGTAGTGAGCGCCGGCCCCGACGAGGGTGAGGGCGTGAAAGACCTCGTGGTAGGAGAAGACCTTGGGGTTCAGGCGGGGCCGCTTCGCCCCGTAGGCCACGGCTCCGACGGAGTAGGCGACCCCGCCGACGAGGACCCAGATGAGGCACCAGAGTCCGCCCCCTCGCTCGATCGGCACGACGAAGAACACGGCCCCCCACCCGACGACGACGTAGGGGATGGCGTTCACCCACTTCGGGGCCCCGAGGGCCACCTGGCCGACGATGATGCCGACGAGAGCGGCGAGCGCCACGATGAGGATCAACGTGGTGCGCACCCGGCCCGAGAGAGTCACCCCGGCGAGGGCGAGGTAGGTCCCGACGATGGCCGCGTAGATGGTGGAGTGATCCACCCGCCGCCACGCCCCCCGGGCCCGGGGGGACCAGGTGACCCGGTGAAAGAGGGCCGAGGCGCTCATCATCAGGCCCACGCCCCCGAGGTAGAACCAGATCCAGACCTCCCGGCCGTGGGCTCGAGAAAGAAGGAGGGGTGCCGTGGCCACGAGGAGTACCACGCCGGCCACGTGTAACCAACCCCGCCAGAGCGGGCGCTCCGCGCTCCTCGGTGTGCTCACCGCTCGAGGCTAGCCCCACTCCCCTACCATGGGAAGAGGACCTACGAGGAGAGAGTGATGCGCTGGAGAGTGCCGGTATCGGGGGCGCTCAGCGCGCTCGGAGTCGCGACCTTCATCGCCCCGCCACTCACCCTCCTCAACGCTCGGGCCCTCCCCGCGACTCCCGTCGCTCTCCTCGCCCTCGGGAACCACCTCGTCGTCGAGACCACCTCTCCGAACGAACTCCTGCTCTCGACGACAACGTCGAACTCCCCCGTCGCGACCCTGTCCCTCAGTACTCCTCGTACCGAACTCGCCGTTACCGGAAGCAGCCTCTGGACGGGATCACCCACCTCGAGCACCCTGACTCGCGTCCCCTGGAGCGCCCGCGGGTTCGCGACTCCGAGCACCTTCTCACTCACCAGCGCCCCGAGTGCTCTCGTGGGGGTCTCTCCCTCGAGCCTTCTCGTCGCCGAATCGGACCGCCGCGTCCACCAAATCAGCGCCGGGGCGACTCCCCAACTTTCCGGAACGTCTGTCGCCCTGCCGGCCGTCCCCACTCTGGCCCTGCGTGGGGCGACCGGCTCGGCGTGGTTTGGCTACGCCCACTCGAAGATGGTCACCCGCGTGAGCTCCGGTTCGTCACTCTCGACGCGGACCGTCCGGGCGGGTGGAGTGGTGGGAGCACTCGCCGCGGGCCCGAGTGGATCACTCGTCGTCGGTCTCGCGACTCGCCCCGATCTCCAAATCCTCTCCCCTGACCTGCACGCCGGTCCCCTCCTTAGCCTCCCGGTCGCCGGAGCCCGGGGCGTTCTCCAGATCGCCAGTTCGGGGTCCAGCCTCTTCGTTCTCGTCTCGACGAGTTCGGGGAACCAGATTCTTCGCACCACCCTCTCTCACGGAGCCCTCAGCCCCTTTCTCTCGGCTCCCCTCTTCTCCGTCTCGAACGAGCAGCTGGTGACGCCCCGACCAGTCGGCCTCTCCACGACGGCGAATGAACTCTGGCTCATCGACGGGGCGACGAAAGCGCTCTCCCAGTACGGGGCGGCCCCCTCGACGGCCCCGGTACTTCTAGAGCCCCCCCGGGTTCTCGACTCTTCCCACCACGGCCCGGCCGTGGGTGACACTCTGAAGGTCGAGGCCGGCCGCTGGTACGGGGCGCTCAGTGAGACCTACGCCTGGTACCGGTGCGCGGCGACGGTGAGTGTTGGTGACCCCACCCGGCTCCTCGACCCCCGCCGAACTCGCGGGTGCCGGGCCATCTCCCACGCCACCGGGGCGACCTACCTCACGACGAGCGCCGACGCCGCGACCCACCTGGTCGCCGTCGTGAGCGCTCACTCCGCCTCGAAGAGGGTCACCACCACCCCCTCGACCTGGACCCCCCTTCTCACCTCGCCCTCCATCGAGGTCGTCGCCCTCCCCTCCATCTCCGACGTGACGAGTCTCAACTACCGGACGGGCGACGTGGTGCACCTCGCCCCGGGAACCTGGCTCAACGCCACCTCCTTCACCTACCAGTGGTTCCAGTGCACGAACGGGGTCTGTTCGACTCCCATTCCGGGCGCCACCTCCCAGACCTACGTTCTCGAGGGAAGTGACGCCGGACACCAGGTCGAGGCCCAGGTGACGGCCTCTTCACCGGTGACGAAGAGCGTGACCCGTAGCACCGCCCTCTCTCCGCCCATCGTCTAGGAAGTTCCCCTCGAGGATTCGGCGGGGTCGGGGTGAGGTAGGTTGGCAAAGTGACCGACGGAGCGGCCTCCTCCCACCAGCCCCTGCGGGTCGGATACCTCACTCGCCCCGAGTTGCGCGACGCACTCGAGCGCGCGGGCGTTCAACTGAACGACGCGGCGCGAACCCTTCTCGAGAGCGCCGCCTTCGACGAGAGCCGAACGGAGAGCTTCTGCGTCGTTCTGCGCACCGTCAAAGACCTGCACCTCTCTAAAGAGGCGTCGTACTCGGCGATCCTCGCGGCAGGAAAGGCACGGGGACTTCTGCCCTGTCCTCTCGCCACCGCTCCCTACCTGCGCCTCGCGACACTCGACCAAATGAACGCGCCCGACTCTATTCTTTCGAACGGATCCGCCCCCTCGGGCTCCGTCACTCTCGCCTCACTTCGTCCGACCGGGGACCTTCCGACCGGGTTTTACCTGCGGGTGATCGACGGAGTTCCCTGGCTGCGCGGCTACCACGCCACCGACGACCACCACTGGCCACCCGAGGACTCTCTCGCGTTTCGCGTCGAGTGCACCTCGGCGAGACATCTCGCACGCCGCGCGGACTCTCGAGAGACGAGTCGAGGGTTGCGAGTCCCCCGCTAGATTTCCTCGGTGACCACACTCGGACTAGACCTCAACGAACTCGACTCGGCCGTTTCACCCCGTGACGATCTCTTTCAGTACGTCAACGGCAAGTGGCGCGCCGACGTGGAGATCCCCGCCGACAAGGCGATGTGGGGCACCTTCTACGAACTGCGCGACGGCGCCGACCGCCACATCTACGAGATCCTCGAGGAGATGGACCCGAACGACGAGGACCTCACCCGACGTCGACTGGCCCGCCTCTACCGGAGCTTCATGGACGAGGACCGGGCGAACGAGCGCGGCGCGACTCCTCTCGAGCCCTACCTTCGTGAAGTGGACGCTCTCTCGAGCCCCGTCGAACTCGCCCGACTGATCGGTCGCTACAGCGCACTCGGGCTGCTCACGCTCATCGGAGTCTCGGTGAGTGCGGACTTCTCCCGCGACGATCGTCAGGTCGCCTACCTCCACCAGTCGGGGCTCTCTCTCCCCGACGAGCAGTACTACCGCGAGGAGAGCTTCGCCGCCCTCCGCGACGGTTTCGCCCGCTATGTCGAGCGCATGAGCGAGACCCTCGGCTGGGGGGAGAACGAGGCGCGCGCGGCGCGCCTCGGCGCCATCGAAACTCACCTGGCGAGTGCGCACTGGACCAACGTCGACTCCCGGGACCGGGACAAGACCTCCAACCTGCTCACCCGGGCCCAATTAGAGGAGCTCGCCGGAGAGAACCTCGATTTGCTCGGCGCCTGGATCGAGGGGCTCGGAGTCACCGACCACTTCTCCGAACTGGTCGTCGCCCAGCCCTCCTTCGTGACCCACGCCCTCGAGGCCCTACGGACTCTCGACCTCGAGTCCTGGCGCGACTGGCTGCGCCTCCACCTCGTCTCCAGCCTCGCGGGACTTCTCAGCGACGAGATCGCCGAGGTGCACTTCGACTTCTTCTCTCGCACGCTCGCCGGAGTCCCCGAGCGACGCCCCCGCTGGCAGCGCGCGGTCGGACTGGTGAACGGGGCGCTCGGCGACGACGTCGGCCAGATCTACGTCGATCGCCACTACCCGGGAGAAGCGCGCGCCGAGATGGACCGACTCGCCGACGACCTCCTCTCCGCCTACGCCGAGAGCATCGCCGAGCGTCCCTGGCTCACCGCCCCGACCCGGGAGAGGGCCCTCGAGAAGTTGCGCCTGCTCAACCCCCGGATTGGCTACCCCCGCCAGTGGACCGACTACGGCGGGATCGAACTCACCTCCGACCTCGTCGAGAACTACCTCGCCCTCGCCGTGGCCGAGACGGAGCGCCAACTCGCTAAGGCCCTCGGTCCGGTCGAGCGCGAGGAGTGGTTCATGACGCCCCAGACCGTGAACGCCTACTACTACTCCAACTACAACCAGATCGTCTTTCCCGCGGCCATCCTCCAGCCCCCCTTCTTCGACCCGACGGCCGACGCCGCCGTCAACTACGGGGCGATCGGGGCCGTCATCGGCCACGAGATCGGCCACGCCTTCGACGACCAGGGTTCGAAGTCCGACGGCACCGGGGTGAAGGTCGACTGGTGGACCCCCGAGGACCGGGCCGCCTTCGACGCCCTCGGTGACCAACTGGTCGCCCAGTACGACGGGCTGCACCCGAGTGAGGCCCCCGAGACGAGCGTCAACGGACGCTTCACCCTCGGTGAGAACATCGGGGACCTCGGCGGAGTGGCGATCGCCTGGCGGGCCTACCGGTTGCGCCACCCCGAGCCGGCCCCCGAGATCGACGGCCTGAGTGACGCCCAGCGCTTCTTCATCTCCTACGCGCGCTGTTGGCGCACCGCGGTTCGCCCGGAGTTCGCCGCCCAACTGGTCGCCGTCGACCCCCACTCACCGGGGGAGTTTCGCTGCAACCAGATCGTGCGTAACGTCGACGCCTTCTACGAGGCCTTCAACGTCGTCGAGGGCGACGGGCTGTGGCTCGCGCCCGAAGGACGGGTCACGATCTGGTGATGACTCGCCCAGAGGGGCGGACACATTCCCTTCACGTGGGGACCGATACCGATCTTGTAGGCGACGAGGGTGACCGTCTCACCGGCGAGTCCGTGGGCGACGTAGGTCGCGAGGGGGGTCTCTCCCGGGGGCAGCGCACTGGGGTAACCAATCTCCTCGCAGGTCGTGTGGTTCGGGAAGAGCCCTAGCCAGAAGGGCTTACGAATTCCGCCCCCCGGAAAAGCGGGTATTCCCTGGAGCGAGGCGTACCAGTCGAAGCCCCCGTCGAGGCGGGTGGCGGGAATACCGGTCGCGACAATGAGGGTGTCGAAGTGCCACTCGGCCCCGTCGAGGGTGGCGGCGTCGTCCACGACGATGACCCCGAGAGCGCTAAAGAGCACCAGGACGACGAGGGGCAGAGCGCGCGTCGCCCGGGTGAGGGTTCCGGGAGCGGCCCGCCTCGCCCGGGGGGCCCGTTCGTGGGTCATGGACTCGATGGAGGCCCAGGCGAGTCCCGCCGCCAGGGGAATCGCCGGCAGGAGGTAGCGGTCGAAGAAGAACTGGGGAACGATGAGGACGTAGGCGAGCTCGGCCCCGACGAAAAAGACGAGGAACGTGGCGATGACCGTGATGCCCCCCGCCCGGTCGGTGTTCCTCGCCCGGTGCAAGATGTCCGGGGCCATCAGCACCCCGTTCAGGGCCACGACGCTCATCTGCAGGGTGCAGGCCCACCCGAAGAGTCGAATAAGGTCCCACAGGAGGGTCGAAAAGAGCACCGGGGGGTGTCCGAGGACGGTGTTGGAGTAGGCCCCGAGGGGGGTGAAGTAGTTCCCCGAAGGACTCGGTCGATACCAGACGAGCACGAGGGCGACCGTGGCGACGAGAGTGGAGAGGGTCTTCGGCGCGATTGCCCAGGCCCGGCGCCACGGGGTCGAGGTGGCCCAGGCGACGAGGGCCGGTCCGGCCATGAGACAGAGGGTGAAGAGCAGGTTCACGTCCCAACCCACGCGCGAGTGCAGGAAGGAGACCGAGAGGTCGAGACGGAGGTTCTTCGCGTTGGTGAGTTGGGACTGCCAGTGGTTGTAGCCCCAGACGAGGGCGAAGGCCCCGACCCCGATGGCCCCGACGACGAGGCGCTCGGCCTTCGGGCGAAGGATAAAGACCGAGACCACGACGGCGAGGAGAGCGACCGCGCCCACCTGGCGGATCATGAAGGCCCCGACCCCGAGCAGGGCCGCCAGGGTGAACCAGAGGTCCCGCATTTTTCCCCGCAGCGCCCGGGTCCCGGCGTAGAGAGTACCCATGGCGGCGGCGTAGGCCGGCACGTCGGTCATGAAGGAGGTCGAGAGTGACCCGAAGAGGGGCCCGAGGGCGACGACGACGAGAGAGAAGGTGGCCCCGCGCGGTTGGAGGAACCGGCGCAGTAACAGGTAGGTGAGGGTGAGCCCGATCGCCCCGATCGCCGCCACCATGATCTGCAGGGGGGCGAAGTGGGCCCCGAAGAGACTCACGAGGGGCCAGGCGAGGAGGGACTGGAGGATGAGACTCGACTCGTCCCAGCCCGAGAGGTGGTAGTGGTGGGTGCTCGCGAGGCTGAAGGTCGAGAAGTAGTAGGACCAGTCGTCGTTACGGGGAATTCCGAGCGCGTGGTGAACGGCGGCGTCGAGGACGAAGAAGGTGGCGACGAGAACACTGAGGGCAAAGACGACTACCACCTCGCGTCGCGTGAGCGCCGTCATCACCCTCCTCCTCAGCCGATTCAGTCTACTGAGCCGAGAAAACGGGGCGCGACCGGACTGTGAGCGTCCCGTGACGCCGGGGCGATCACCACGTACTCCTCGCCCACTCGTTCACTGACCCAGCCCCGCCAACGAAAACTCTCCAACCCGGCTACTCCTTCCGTGAGTAAGTGTCGAGCGAGCGCCCCCTTAGCGGCCTTCGCGTCGTGACCCACGACCGAGCCCCGGTCGGCCGACAGAAAGTTCACCCGGCGCACCCGGGGACGGGTGAGGAGGGACCAGTCGATAGCCCGGTGGTGCTCGAGTGGGAGGAGGTCGACGACTTCGACGGCTCCGAGTGAGTCGAGGGCGTGGGCTAACCAGGGCCGCCAGTAGGCGGCGAGGGAACCCAGTCCCTCGAGAGCCACGGTGAACTTCAACCGGTACTCCCCGATCGGCTCGTCGCCGAAGGAGAACCCGTAGAGAGCGCTCGGGACGAGGAGACGTCGTCGCTGCGCGACCTCCAGCGTTCCCGGATCGAGGTGGCCCCAGACGACCCCCTCGTAGCGGCGCCAACTGGGGAGCACCGGGGATACTCCCTCGGCACTCTTCCTCGTGACCTCGATCGCCGGGTCGAGTCGGGTCCCCCGAGCGTTCACGAGGACGCTACGGCGCGCCTCGTTCGCCCCGGAAAGTGTGGAGAGGAGAGCACCAGCGACCACTTCTCTCGGCTCGGACAGAATCTTCTCGAAGCGCCCCACGACGTCACCCATCCGTCCTCCGGAGACCTTGGACTCCGACGGGGGGATGAGGAGAAGGGGACGCGCCGAGCGCGCCGGGCTCAGGCGGCCACGTCCTTCTCCGTGACCCCGAAGGACTGCAGGAAGTGACGGACCCGGATCACCTGGTCCTCGGTGAGGTCCTTCGAACGGGCCGGACCGAAGCTGATCGTCTCGCTGTTGACCGTGATCGCCCAGTTGCCCCGGTGCGACTCGTGCACCTCGCCGAACCTCTCGAGGAGCGCGTGCACCTCCACCCACTTGATGTTGTGATTTATCGGGTGTCCAAAAATCTTCTGCGCGGTGAGACGGTGGTGGTGATCCAGCTTGACGGTCATCGTCAACCTCCTTCGGCGGCCGATTAACTCTTCGGCCTTCCCCCACTCTCCCTCCGGCTCTCGGCCCTGTCAAGGACTGCGACCAGTTCTACGTGTTCGGTCAGGGGAAACAGGTCGAACGCCTCGAGGGAGGTGAGGTCGTAACCCTCGCCGCGAAAGGCCTTGAGGTCCCTCGCGAAGGTCGCCCCGTCACAACTGACGTAGACCACCCGGGCCGGGTCGGACGCGGCAATCTCCTCCACGACCCCGGACGAGAGTCCGGTGCGGGGCGGGTCGAGAACGACGAAGTCGTCACCACGAAGGACGGGAAAGAGGGTCCGGGGCTCGACGCGTCGCTCGAGTACGCGCACGCCTCGACGACCCCCGAGGTTCTCGCGGGCGTCGCGCACCGCGGACTTCGAGCTCTCGAGGGTCACGACCTCACTCGCCCCGGCGCGCGAGAGAACGTGGGCGAAGAGCCCGACTCCGCTGTAGAGGTCGACGACTCGCGGGGCGGGACGCGCCCGCCAGGCGGCGAGGACCCGCTCACTCAGGAGAGCCGGCGCGTCGTGGTGGGACTGCCAGAAGGACTCCGGGGAGACGGTGAGAACGTGACCGTCGAAGTTCACTCGCGAGACGGTATCGGGGTGAAGAAGCTTCCCCTCGAGGTCTCGAATCTCGACGGGTCGACCCCTCAAGCGCACGACGGCGAAGGGGTCGCCCTCCCCGAAGGCGCGCAACTCCACCTCGGCGCCGCGGGGCCAGCGAGTCGAGAAGGCGCTCTCGGCGCGCTCGTCGAGGAGGTAGCACGTCGAGAGCATCTCGAGGTCGTGGCTACGCCAGCGACGAAGACCGAGTCGTCCGTCCTCGTCGACCGAGCAGCGCAGGCGGCTCCGCGATCCCCGGGCCTCTCCCACGCGCTCTACCTCGAAGGGGAACTCCAGTCCCCCGATGCGGCGCATCTGGTCGAAGAGGACTCCGGTCTTCCACGAGAGTTGGGTCGCCTCGTTCACGTGCTGAAGGTCACAGCCCCCGCAGCGTCCGGCCCCGGCGTGGGGACAGGGCGCCGCGACCCGGGCGGGGTTCGCCTCGAGTACCCCGATCGTCTCGGCGCGCGCGAACTTAGAGGAGCGCTCGGTGACCCGGACCCTCACTCGCTCCTCGTCGAGGGCGTGGCGCACGAAGACCGGCGAGCCGCTCTCGAGATAGGCGAACGCTCCCCCGTGCGCCGGGCGGAGAGTCTCGACGATCTCCTCGTCGAACCCGCTCACGAGAGACCGGCGTGGGTGAGAAAGAGGTCGACGAGACGGGCGGCGCGCTGTCTCGCTCCCGGGACGTGGGAGGCGGTGACGGCTAAGAGTTCAGCCGGGTCGTGCCCGAACTCCCGGGCGTCGTCGGCCGCGGTCTCCAGCCAGTCCCGGAGTTGCTCGTCGTCGATCTCGGGGTGAAACTGCACGCCGACGTTTCGTCCCACGCTGAAGGCCTGGGGGGCCCGGGGCGTGCTCGCCCAGAGGGTCGCCGTGGGGGGTAGTTCACAACGGTCGTAGTGGAACTCGAACCAGGGTCCGGCGTCGAGGTCGACCCCGGGTTCTGGTTCCACCTCGTACCAACCGACCTCGGCCTCGCCCGCGGGGGCCGGGTTGACCGATCCGCCGTGGTAGAGGCAGAGGGCCTGGGCCCCGAAGCAGATACCGAACACCGGGATGTCGAGCTCTTCGGCCCGACGAATCACGCCGAGTTCGCGACCGAACCAGGCCCGTTCGACCTCGTGGTCGTAGACGGCACTCTTCGAGCCGAGCACGATGAGCACCTCGTAGGGGTCGACGACCGGAGTCGGCGCCGACTCGTTCATCATCACCGCCTCCAGTTCGAAGCCCCGGGCTACGAAGGCCTCACCGATGAGACCGGCGTGATCTTCGTCGTGGTGGCGTAGAACGAGGGCGCGAGGCATCACCCGAGGTTAGCGACGTACGCGTCCCAGTTGGTGGCGACGTTGCGCCCGGCGTCGAGTTCGATGGAACGAAGCAGGTTGGCGACGGCGAAGTGCATCGTCGCGCGGGCCGGCTCAACGAGGGTCTCGCGGCCCTCCTCGTCGGTGACGAACTTGTCGAAGGCCTGCTGGAGGACGAAGTCGAAGGTCGTGACGGGGGCTCCCGCGCAGGCCGCCCAGATCCGCTTCAGGTCGACGAGGGAGCGAATTCCGTTCGTCGCCGACCCGGTCGCCACCGCGGCGTTCATGGGCTTACCCACGAAGGCGTGGCGGGGGGTCATGGGACGACTAGCCCAGTCGATGGCGTTCTTCACCACACCCGGCAGCGAGTAGTTGTACTCCGGAGTGGTGATAAAGACACCGTCCGCGTCGCGCAGCTTCGTGCGCAACTCCTCGACCGGAGCCGGCGTCGGTGAGTCGGGACCCTCCTGCACGTAGAAGGGGAGAGAGAAGATGTCGAAGTGTGAGGCCGTCACGCCCTCGGGGAGGTGGGACTCGATCACCCGAGAGAGGCGGACGTTAAGGGAGTCCGGACGTGCCGAACCAACGAGGAGGAGAATAGTTGTCATATCACCCACTCTAGGGGGACCTCGCGCTCAGTCGTTCGGGAGCGACCAGCCCATCGACTCGGCAATCTCCCGACAGGTCGGACAGATCGGGTACTTCTTCGGATCGCGTCCGGGGACCCACACCTTCCCGCAGAGGGCCGTCACCGCGGTCTGGTTGATCATTCCCTCCACGACCGAGTTACCCAGCGGCACGAAGTCACGGTTCTTCGGCGTGTAGCCCTCGAGCACGATGTGAGTGAATCGTTCGTGGTTACCGTCGTCCAGACGGGTCTCGGGGGTCGTGAGCAGTTCGCTGTCGAGCTGGGTCATGGAGAAAGAGCGTAGCGAGGAG
>VFSW01012117.1_pt1 | contig 12066 bp, 11 predicted proteins | sample 5358111 | NCBI WGS metagenome assembly VFSW01 (sample SAMN11554181, study PRJNA540505) | mine drainage metagenome | isolation source: sediment from site ElyBrook_90M | place: USA: Ely Copper Mine, Vershire, VT | collected 2017 | reverse complement strand
AGCGTCTCCTCGTTTCCGCGAGGCCAGCAAATTGTTCCTGAACCAAGGCCGCTCGACCACGGGCGGCCTTCTCGCTTTTTGGTCCGTGCACGAGTAGCCATGCGTGAGCGCGCGGCCAGACGTGCGGGAAGCTACTGGCCGCCGCCGTTCTTCTGGTAATCCTGAATCACTTTGTTGACGTAAATCTGCGTTTCGCGATACGGTGGCAGGCCGTTGTACTTGTCGACGGCGGCAGGGCCGGCGTTGTAGGCGGCCAGCGCCTTCACTACGTCGCCGTTGTATTTGATGAGCAGTTCGCGCAGCAGACGCGTTCCGGCGTCGATATTCTGCTCTGCGTTGCGCGGATCGGCGTCCAGGGCTTTGGCGGTGGAGGGCATCAATTGCATCACGCCAATAGCGCCCTTGGGGGACACCGTGTTCTGTCTCATGGCCGATTCCGCCTTGGCGACGCTGGCCACGAAAGCAGGAGGCAGCGCGTTGCGCTCGGCGGCCTCGCGAACCAGGGCCTTGGGGTCCATAGGCCTTGGGGCTGGCGGAGCGGGCAAGACCGCCGCGGGTACGGCCGGCGCGGGCAGCACGGGAGATGGCACCGCGGATGGCGCGTACTCCTCGGCCTCAAACGCCGTGATAGAGGCGGCGGGAACCTCGATCATACCGTCCCTGGTGAACAGCTTCACGCTGCCGCCGTCGATCTCGTGGCGTTCGGCGTGGATGCGGAATCCCGATGACAAAACGGCATATTCCCCGGCGAAGGCGGGCAGTGCCATGAGCATCGCGAGTATGAACCGTAACGGCAAAGGTCTCCTATAGGTTATGACGCAGGCCGCCGCGAAAGCGTGCAGGCTATTTCGCGGCGTAGTTGGGCGCCAGGGAGACCATCGCCAGGCCGGCGGCATAGACCACCAGGGTGCCCAGCAGCATCATCTTTACCCCCATCGTGGCGCCCTTGAACTCGCTCCACGCCACGCTTCCCCAAAGGACGCCGGCGATGGGCGCGCCAAACAGAAACACGGTCGCGAACGCGGAGAGCGTTGGAGCTCCCGGCGCCGCATTTTCCACCAGCGCGGCCACCAATCCCGTGGCCCAAAGCAGTCCCCCAAAAATTCCCCAGAAATGCTGCTGTCTTGTGCCCTTGAAGTAGTCGAGGACGTGGATGGGCGCTCCATGGACGGGGAAGTTAATGAAAAATGGCCCATAGAAGAGCGTGGAGACCAATGCGCCCGCGCCGATCAATGCCGCCGCCCCATAGGGTCCAACGCCGTTGTCTCCGGAGCGGCTGGCATCGACCGCGGGAAAGAAGAAGCCGTACACGATGCCGCTGACGGCGCTGATCACGATTCCGCGGGTCGCCAGAGGCGTTTTGACTGGCAGGCGGGTGCGCGGATCGAGTTGCGGAACACCCTTAATGCGGGTCACAAGATCATCCAGATGGGAGCGGTAGGCGAAGGTGTCGACAATCAGCGCCGCCAGCACCAGGAACAGCCCGGCAAACAGCAGAAGGGCATTGGCTTCGCGCGGATTTTCGATGAAATTCACAACCGAGGTGACCAGCAGTCCAATTCCGAAGGACAGGGGAAACGCCACGGCCATGCCGGAGACGGAAACTGCCCACGCTAGCAGCATATTGGCCAAGTTCACCACGGCCCCGGCAAGGAGGGCGTATCCGATTTTCCTGTATCCGGCGAGCGTCATGTTATCTGACATGCTAAGTTCCTGGGAGTTAGCCGATCCCAGGACCAAGGCGGCAATGGCGACGCCGACAGCGATACCAACGGCGAAGTCATAGTAAAAAAGCTCAAATCGCCGCTTCACCGCCAGCCTCTGGAAATTTGCCCAGGACCCCCAACAGAGCAGCGCCAGGAGCAGAAGAAAGACGCTTGCGAGCGTCGTTGAAGGAAGAATCATAGATTTTAAGGCCTTGCCGCTAAGGCTATCGTACTAAAGATTTGCTTCCGATCAGCCGAGTGACCTGATAATCGCGTCGCATTTTATTAAACCACGGTAAAAGGAGAGTGCGGGTGAAACGGTTGTTGTCCGTTCTTATCTTGTTCCTGGCTCTCGCGCCGCTGGGGCTGGCCCAACATCCGAAGCCGAATTTCGATCCGGAAACCAAGGAAGGTCTGCTGATCCAGCATATCCAGCAGGAGGACGATCCGGCGGAAAAGCTCCATTACCTGGAGCAGTTCGTGCTGCAGTTTCCCGATAATCCCGCCATGCCGTGGGTCTGCGGGCAGCTTCAGCCGGCCTACATGAAAGAAAAGGCCTGGGATCAGGCGATGCGAATCGGGCAAAAGCTCATCACTTTGGAACCGGACAATCTGGAGGCGGCGAAGTTGTCGATGGAGGCCGCGCAGCACCAGGGCAAGCCGGAGGAGATCGCGAAATGTGCGGACATTGCCTGGCAGGCCGCGTCAAAGGTAGCGGCCGCCGGAGGGCGTAACGCGGCCGACGCCCAGCAGACGCAGCTTTACGCCGAATACGCGATATACACGGTTGCCGAGCAGACCCCCGATCCGCAGGCCAAACTCAAACTGCTCGAGGATCTGCAACGGAGGAATCCCAGGAGTCCATACGCGGAGAATATTCCGGCGGAATGCTTCCAGATTTATAAATCATTGAAGCAGATAGACAAAGCGCTTGGGCTGGCGGAAAATACGCTGGCGTCGGACCCGGACAACGTGGACATGCTGATGGCGGTATCGGAGCACTATTTCAGCCAGCAGGACGCCTGGGAAAAAGTCATCTCCCATTCGACCCACCTGATTCAGGTATTGCCGAACAAGCCCAAGCCGGCGAATCTGAGCGGCGAGGAGTGGCAGGCCAAGAAATCCCGGCCGCTGGGGGCCGCGTATTACATGGCCGGAAGTGCCAGCAGCGTGACCGGGCAATACGCCCGCGCCGACCAGATGCTGCGGGCCGCGCTGCCGCTGATTTCCGGCAATCCGGCACAGATGGCCAGCGCGCTCTATCAACTTGGAATGTCGAACTACAAGCTGGCGGATACGAGTCCGGCGCGCGCCAAGGATGCGCTGGCGTTCTGGAGGCGCTGTTCGGATATCCAGAGCGCGGTTCAGGCGCAGGCGGCGAAAAACGCCGAGGCTGTGCGCAGCGAGTTCAACCTACCGAAACTGTAGCGAAGATCGCGGGACTTTCCCGCCCCTATTCGCGGGCTAGGGCGCGAGTTTAGTGCCCCCCGGCCGGGGCCTGCTCCTGCGCTTTCAGCGGGAAATGCGCGCCGGTGGGGATTTGCACCAGCATCTGTTCCTTGCGCCGGATCAGCGTGGACGTGTTGTAGCTGGCCAGTTCAAACCCGTGCCCATGCGTGATGGCGTCGGTGGGGCAGGCCTCGACGCAGAATCCGCAGAAGATGCAGCGGTTGTAGTCGATGTTGTAGACCTTGGCGTAGCGCTCGCAGCCGCTGATGCGCAACTGCTCGGTATTTTCTGCCGCTTCGATGTAGATGCAGTCGGCCGGACAGGCGGCCGCGCACAGAAAGCAGGCGACACACTTCTCCAGGCCATTCTCATCGCGCTGCAGTTCGTGCGCGCCGCGAAAGCGCTCCTGAAATTTCGCCGGAGACTCCGGGTAATCCTCGGTGATGGTCGGCTGCAGCATCTCCTTGAAGGTGATGCCCATGCCCTTGGCGATCGCCGAGGCGCTCGAAAAAGCTTCCGAAAGTTTCGAAGACATTTTTAATTAGTTTAGCAGCTTCCAAACTGGACGCTAGTTCTTCGATCTTCAGCCGGCTTTCCAGGCCGGGACGGATTCGCCTGCCTGGAAGATAGGCTTCGACGCGCGGGCGGCGGCGGTTTCCAGATCGGCCTTCACGAAGCCCTCGGAGCTTAGCGAGATGCGGCCATCGGGCTCCACCAGAAGCAGCGACGGCACGTGGGTGACGCCGAAGGCATTGCTGACCGGGTAACCGTCCTCCTCGCGGTCGATCAGTGTGGGAAGGGAAATGCCGAATCGCCCGTGAAATCGCTTTGTCGGCGCGGCGTCGTCCTGCGAAATCGCAACGGTTTGCAGCCCGCCTCCGGCAAGCCGGTTCAAATACGGCAAAGTGAGCTGGCAGACCGGGCAACTGATTTTGAAGATCGCCAGCAGAACGGGGCCGCGCGCCAGCAGCGCGTCGAGCGAATGCTCAGCGCCGTCCAGATCGCGCAGCGTGAACCGGGGAGCCTGGGAACAGGAAGACAGCATGCCTACTCGATGGGATCGTCCTTTTCCGCCTGGACGAACTTCAGAATGTCGAACGGGTGGATTTCCCGATCCGGGAAGAAACTGTTGACGGCGTCCTGCTCGTCGGAGAAGACCTCGAAAATCGTGTGCAGCTTCGTCAACAGCAGCAGTTCCACGTTGCGTTTATTGGGATTCACCAACTTCAGCGCACCGCCGGCCTTTTTGAGCGACGTGAAGCAGATGACCATTGCGCCCAGGCCGGTGGAATCGATGTATTCGACGTGCTCCAGATTCAAAATGACGTTGATGCTTCCGGCGGCGATGAGGGCGTTGATCTTGTCCCGCACCGCGCTCGATTCACCCACCGTCAGACGGCCCCTCAGCGCCAGGATCACGACGCCCTCGCGCGAACTTTCACGAATATCGAGACTCATTAGACGTTAGTGTAGCGGACTCGGGCGCGGGTTCGGAAGCTGAAGCCAGGGAAGGCAGCAGCACCGTGAAGCGCGTGCCTTCGCCCGGGTTGCTGGCCACGTCGATGCGTCCGCCATGCGCCTCCACGATCCAGGCGACGAAGCTGAGGCCCAGACCCAGGCCCTGAATCGCCTCGGTTTGCTTGCTGCGCACGCGGTAAAACCGGTCGAAGATGGGCGGCAGGCTTTCGGCGGGGATGCCGGCTCCGGTATCCTCCACCGAAAGTTTCGTCCAGCCGGGCTCGCGCGCGGGACCGGCGATGACCCGCACAGCGCCGCCCTTGGGTGTGTATTTGACGGCGTTTGAGAGAAGATTCGACAGCAGACGTTCGATCTGCGTGCGATCCGCCTCGACCAGCGGGCACGGCTCGAGGACCGCGGTGAGGCTCACGTCTTTCTCCTCGGCCGGGATTTGGAACTGGTCCACCAGATCCGTCACCACCGCGCCAAGGTCGAGCGGGGCTTTCTGCAGCGCCAACTGGCCGGATTCGGCCTGGGACAACAGCAGCAGGGCGCGCACGATGCTGGACAGTTTTTCGATATCCTCCATCGCGTTGATCATTGCTTCGCGGTATTGCTCCGGAGTTTCAGCGGTGAACAGCGCGCCCTCCAACTGGCCCCGGATGGCAGTGATGGGCGTGCGAAGCTCGTGCGAAACATCGGTCGAGAAGCGGCGGATCTGCTCGAAGGATTGATGCAGGCGCTCGGTCATCTGGTTGAAACTCTGGATCAGGTGATCGAGTTCGTCGCCGGCGCCGCGCAGGGGAATCTGCACGGTGATGTTCGAGCCCGTCACGTTCTGCGCCGCGTGGGCCACTGAGTTGACGGGGCGAATCGCGATGCCGGCCAGCCACCAGCCGAAGATGCTGGCAAGGATCAGCATGGCGGGCGCCAGAAGCAGATACGTGCGGGTGAAACTATCGACGGTGCGATAAGAGATGGCCAGGGAACGTCCGATAGCCAGAAAATATTTGTCCTTGTGCTCGTCCTGCGTCCAACCGGCGCGGATCATGTACGGCGTGCCGTCTTCGTCCTTCAGAATCGAGTATTCCTTTTCGCCGCGAGGCTCGTTTAAAACGCGCTGAATCATCTCGCGCGTCTGCGGCTTGTCGACGCCGATGGAATCGTAGATGGTCGAGCTTTGAAGCACGTTGCCGCTGGAATCGGTGAGCAAATAGACGTGGCGGAGCCGCTCCACGGTGTACGCTTCATCCGGATCGGTGCTGTCGTACACCCACTCCGGCCGCTCATGATCGAAGCGGACATAGCCGACGGTCGCGCCCCAGTCCGCTTCCACGGTCGTCTTAACGTCCAACTCGGCTTCTTCCTTCAGGTGCTTCCAGAAGAAAAAGCCGATCGCCGCCAGAAGAATCGCAAAAAAGGCAACGTAACTGACGGCGAGGCGGAACCGCAGACCGCGGAGGAATCCCACCCGCAGCGGACCGACCCCAAAGACTCGGGTGAACCGTGCCATGTTAGAGCGCCCGTTCGCCCGCCGTTTCCTGGATGTCGAGCATGTAACCGATGCCGCGTACGGTTTGGATCATCTTTTCCGGGAACTTATCGTCGATTTTGCTGCGCAGGTGGCGGATATAGACGTCGACGATGTTGGTGAGCCCGTCGTAATCCATGTCCCAGACGTGCTCGACGATCATGGTTCGGCTCAGCGGGCGGCCGCGGTTGCGCATCAGGTATTCGAGGATGCTGAACTCCTTGGGCGCCAACTCGATATTTTCGCCGGAGCGGGTCACCTTGCGGCGGATGCAGTCGAGCGAAAGCTCGCCCACCTGCAGGCGCTCGGGCGTCGGCTGGCCGCGGCGGAGCAGCACGCGGACGCGCGCCAGCAGCTCCACGAAGGCGAACGGCTTCACCAGGTAATCGTCCGCGCCGCCCTCCAGGCCCTTCACGCGGTCGTCCACCGCGTCGCGGGCGCTGAGGATCAGCACCGGCGGGCTGGTTTTGCGGTTGCGGACCTTCTGCAGGACGCTGAGGCCGTCCATGTCGGGCAGGCCCAGGTCAAGGATGATGAGGTCGTATTCGGTGCTGTGAATCAGGTCGACGGCGTTGTTGCCGTTGTTGGCGACGTCGACCGCGTAGCCGGCGCTTTCCAGTCCCCGCGACAGGAAATCGGCGATTCGCTTTTCATCCTCGACGACGAGAATTCTCATATAGTCGAGTGTACGAGAAAGTTCGCGAGTTTGGTGCGGATGAAAGGACTTGAACCTTCACTCCCTTTCGAGAACCAGAACCTAAATCTGGCGCGTCTGCCAGTTTCGCCACATCCGCATGACTCCGATTATATCCCGTGTATCCAGGTTCTCAGGATCTTTGAAGACCTGGCGATTTATGAAATCTGCTTCGGTTCCACTGATTTTCGGACGGAGCCGGAGGCTTATCTCTGGTCACTCCCAGCACCTTCCTTCGCCGTCGCGCCTTTCGTGATCTCCTTGGTCCGCTCCTCGATGTGATCCTTCATCTTTAACAGCGGCACGCCCTCGATCAGCCACTTGGGCGGTTCCTTGTCGCTGAGGCGATAGTCGAAAAACTCTTTCATGCGGACGGTGTAGTCCTTCATGTTTTCCGGCTTGCGCAGGCCGTGATTTTCACCTTTATATTGCAGCATCACCACCGGCTTGCCCATGCGGCGCAGGGTGTTGAAGTATTCGATGCCTTGCGTCCAGTCCACCGCGCCGTCCTTATCGTTATGCAGGATGATGAGCGGCGTGGTGACGTTTTTCGCGTGATACACAGGCGAGTTGCGCACGTACGCGTCCATGATCTCCGAGGGGCTGCCGGTGAAGCGGCCCTGGCTGCTCTCGAAGATCGGTTGATTCGCCGACCCGCTGTTCCAATAAATGGCGTTGTACATCGCGATCATATCGGTGAGCGGCGCGCCCGCGATGGCAGCCGCGAAGATGTTCGTCTGCGTGACTAAGAACGCCGTCTGATACCCTCCCCAGGAATGGCCGTCAATGCCGACGCGCTTGGGGTCGACGATGCCGGTGGCGATGGCCGCCTTCACGGCGGGCAGCACGCACCAGACCGCCGACATGCCCGGATCGTTGACCTTGTAAACGATATCCGGCGTCAGCACCGCGTAGCCGTTGCTGGTATAGGCGGCGATGTTGAAGCCGTTATACGTCGGCTGCGGATAGGCATTGGTCGACTGCGACAGCTTTTCGTAAATGTAGGTGATCGCGGGATACGTTTTGCCGGACTCGTAGTTGGCGGGCAGGTAGAGAGTTCCCTGCAGCTTGTCTCCCTTATCGCTGGTGTAGTCGATCACGCGCGAACCCTTGGTCCACAAAAAATCCTTCTGCTGCGGATTGGCGTCGGTGATTTTTGCCCCGTTCAGCACGTGATAATCCGGAAACTCCAGCGCGGTTTCGCGCGTGTAGAGATACACATCGGCGCGCTTGGCTTTCATCAACGTTCCGTAAGACGCGTCATCGAACATCAGCATCTTTGCGGTTTTGCCCGGCTCGATCACGCCGATGCCCGCCTTTTTGGTCCATTCGCCATAGGCGTTGACGTAGATGGGCGCGGCCAGATCGATGCCTTTCTCGTCGGGATCGAGCCGGTAACGCGAGCGGTAGCGAATTTTGTCCTTCTTACCGTTGACGGTGAGATTCACGCCCGCGCCGCCGTGCACTGGAGCCTTCCAAATGTCCCAGCCGTCGCTCAGCAGCACCGCGCTTGAATCCTTCGCCCAGCCGATGGGCCGATGGGGAGGCTTCACTACGTTGTGATCATCCTCTTCATCCCAGAACGTGGCAGGAATCTTTCCGGTGATGTTGTACGACTTGCCGGTGGCCGATTCGTAGGTGTAATACACGCCGTCTTCGTAATAAAGGATGTGCGAACCGTCGGGCGACGGCCCCATGACGTAATGAGCCTTCTTCACGGCGAGCGTGCGCGCGCCTGTCTTCAGGTCGATGGAGTAAAGATCCTCGTAACGGCGGCCGCTGAGGTTCGAATCGAGCTCATAATTGCGCACATCCGTACCCATGGCAAACTTCGACTCAGGCGTGAGCGTCACTGTGCGCACGTCGTCGTCGGCGAGGCGCAGGAATTTCTTCCCGGCCGGACGGTACTCGCACAAGAAGCTGAAATTCTTGTCGGCGTTCTCCTGCACCTGCTGCATGGGCTGAAGGCGCGAGTCCTTGTAGTGCCAGATCACCATGTCGGGCAGGTCGGGAGAAGCGTCGGCCGATTTGTCATCTTCTTTCTTGTCATTCTTTTTGGGATGCAGTTCATGAATGCCGAACGTCACCGCTGAAAAATCCGCCATCCACGCCGCGTTGCGATTCGGGCTGATCGCCATGCCTTTGGGAAACGACACGTCCTGAGACGGATCGAACACGGATTTTTTCACGCCATCGCCCGTATCCTGCCAGGCCACCACCGAATACAGCTTGTCTTCCCAGGCTTTGTCTTCCACGCCGCGCAGCGTCGCCAGTCCGTCGCCTTTGTCGGTAAACGTCAGGCCCTTGTAGGTGGCCTTGGCGCTGTCGAGCGAATCGACCATGCCGTTTTCCATGATGCGAACCTGCACGCCGTTGCCGATTTTGTCCTGTGCGTCGACGATCCACGCCAGATAGTTGCCTTTCTTATCGAAGGCAAATTCGGAAACGTTGCCAATGTTGATCTCCTCGCCGGAGGCGAGCATATAGAGGATAAGATCGGAGCCAGAGGGCTTGTCGTCCTTCGCGGCAGCATCCGCCGCGGCGGGCGCGGGCGGACCTGCAGGGGCCGGCGCGTAGCGATGCATGGCGATGGCGTTCGAACGCTCGCCATCGAAGGCGAAACGGCGAATCTTCTCGAACTCGACTTTCTTACCCGTCGCCAGTTCCACCAGGATCACCCGGCTTTGCACGGGCTTCTTGGCTTTTTTCAGACCCTTCGCTTCCTTGTCCGTGGGATAGGCGAGGAAGGCGGCGTACTTCCCGTCGTCGGAGATGGCGAGGTCACGGCCGGGGGGCGCAACAGGAGGCGGAGCGGAGAAGGAGACATCTACGCGAGGGATCTCGCCGATGGGAAAATGCTGATCCTTGCCGTCCCTGATGTTGCGGATGACCACTTCGCTGTTGCCCTCGGCAGGCGAGACGCGATAGGCGAACCATACTCCGTCGTTGGAGATTACCTGCGCCTGGATGCGCTTCCAGGCGAGAATGTCGGCCAGTTGAATGGGCCTCTGCGCGGCCTGGAGCAGACACGCGAAGACAAGAAGGTCGGCAAATCGGCAGTGCTTCATAGGTTACAGTTTATGGCAAACGCACGACCGTGCGCTTCCCCAGCGGATTTTCCTCATCTCCGATGATGAAACAGCCAGGGAAGCAGTAGGAGCCTCCATGCGCCACCACCAGGCCGACATCGCGCGCGTCATTGGGAAGCTGGAAGGACCGTTGTGCCTCCACCATCTGGCCTGGCGAGAGCACGACGTCCAATGGCGTCTCCGCGGCTCCGGGCAAAGGATCGAAGCGGCGGCCGGCGGCATCGGTCAAATAGACATGTACGCCATTTTCCCGCTGCGTGACGCGCTTCGCCTGGCTCGAAATCTGGAGCGTCAGGTGGTATAGGCCGCCCTCATGCTGCGCGCCGGCCACGGCGATGCACCAGTCGTCGAAGCAGCGGACGTCCCCGATCGCCAGGAACTTTCGCGGTGTGGCGACTGCCACGGCGCAGACCACCGCCATGTAGAGGGCAAAACAAATCGCCCAGCGGCGGAGGATACGGAGCCCGCCCTTCCCGCGGATCGACTGAACCGCCGAAATCAGCAGCGTGACAATGGATGCCAGAAGCAGGGCGAGAAACAGCAAATCGAAAATCGACATGGCAAGTACTTTGTAATATAGAGTTCTCGGCGGCGACTGTCAAGGCGGGCCATCCGCAAGCCGCACTCTGCCGGAAGGCGGATGCAGAGCCGGTTCTCCGGTGATATGCTTAGTCGCAGATCTGGCCAGGAGGCCTTTTCAATGAACAGACGCAATTTTTTGATGACGACCGCGGCTGTCGCCACAACCACTTCTTCCATGCTTGCCAGCGCGAATAACACCGTCCGGATAGCCGTTGCCGGCTGCGGCGGGAGGGGCATGAGCCATGTGAACGCCTGGACGTCGCTTCCGGACGTGGAGCTGGTTGCCCTGTGCGATGTGGACCAGTCCCACCTTGATAAATATGTGAAAGCGGTGACGGACAAGGGCAAGAAAAAGCCCGACACCTACGTCGACCTGCGCAAGCTTTTAGAAGACAAGAATATCGATGCGATTTCCATCGCCTCGCCGAATCACTGGCATGCACTGCAAACGATCTGGGCGTGCCAGGCGGGCAAGGACGTGTACGTCGAAAAGCCCTGCTCGCATAATATTTTCGAAGCGGAGCAGATGGTGCACGCGGCGCGAAAGTATGACCGAATCGTGCAGATGGGCAGTCAGAGCAGGTCGTCGGTGGCGCTGAAGGAAGCGGTCCAGAAAATGCGCGAAGGCGAACTGGGCGAAGTCTATATGGCGCGCGCGCTGTGCTTCAAGTGGCGCGATACGATCGGCAAAGCGCCTGTTTCCGAGGTTCCTCCCGGAGTCGACTACAATCTCTGGACCGGCCCTGCGCCGATGAAACCGTTCACCAAGAATCGTTTCCATTACAACTGGCACTGGATTTGGGACACCGGCAACGGCGATCTGGGCAATCAGGGCATTCATGAGGTCGACATCGCACGCTGGGGCCTGGGTGTGAAATTCCCCACCAAAGTGACCGCGATGGGCGGACACTATATGTTCGACGACGATCAGGAAACGCCGAACACCATCAACGCGCTGCTCGAGTTCGACGTCAACGGCAAGAAGAAGCTGATGGCGTTCGACGTCCGCCACTGGGAGACCAATCACGAAGCGGGGATCGGCGAAGGCAAGTTCGACCGGCGCACCGGCCGCGCGGCGGACACCATCGGCAACACGTTCTTTGGCTCCAAGGGTTACCTGGCGATCGACGGCTACACCAAGTATGAGACCTGGATGGGCCCGAAGCAGGAAAAAGGACCGGCCATGAATAAGGGCGGCGACCACTTCCTGAACTTCATCGAAGCCGTGCGCAGCCGCAAGCGCTCCGACTTAAACGCGGAGATCGAGGAAGGCGCGGCGTCCACGATTTGCATGCACCTGGCGAATGTTTCCTATCGCGTCGGCCGCACGCTGCACTTCGACGAGAAGCCTATGACGGTGGTTGGTGATCACGAGGCCAACAAGCTGTTTACGCGAGATTACCGCAAACCGTTCGTGGTGCCGCGCATTGGCTCAACCGCGGTCAGCGGCTAGGACCATTTCAATCACCGCCATATTCTTGAGCGCGTCCTCGAGCGGCACGGGAACCTCCCCACCCTCGAGGATTGCGCGCGAGAACAGTTCCCCCTGGATCGTGT
>VFSW01012116.1_pt1 | contig 12066 bp, 16 predicted proteins | sample 5358111 | NCBI WGS metagenome assembly VFSW01 (sample SAMN11554181, study PRJNA540505) | mine drainage metagenome | isolation source: sediment from site ElyBrook_90M | place: USA: Ely Copper Mine, Vershire, VT | collected 2017 | reverse complement strand
CGCACTGCAGGAGCAACGAGAGCTTCCAGCGGTACTTCAGGAAGGTGATGGACATCAAAGCATGCGGCGACTTCTGCGTCTTGGTGACCAAGGCGGGTCTTGCCTTGGCTTCCTTTGTTTCTCTCTCCATTCTCTGCCTTAGCGTCCAAATTTGATTGAAATTTTCTGATTGTTACACTTGCAGGGCGAGAACGGGCAGTTCTTTTTGACGCTGTGCACCAGCACCGGCCGGGCGGTGGAGAGCAAATACTTGTGGTTCGAGCCCAAGTTCCTGGCAATCACCGAAAGCGCTGTCATTGCGGCGTCCGACGATGTGGTTTACGCCTGGAACTTCAAGGCCGCGTTGATGTCAAAGGTGCGCGGACGAATATTTATATCGAGAGATCACGTTCTGATTCCCTCTCTTTCTCTTCTCAAGGGTAACCAACAGAAGGTCAAGATGAAGGGAGGCTTTGAAAGGATCTTTAGCATCAACGTACCAGGCTCGCTCGTGTCAGGAAGCCAGCCCAAGTTTGAATGGCGGTGGGCCGTACGGGACGAATTGCGTGACAACATCTGCGCCATTACGGCCGGGAGCGGGGCTTTGTTCGTGGGGCGAGATTCCGGGGTGGTGCTGCGCTTCAAACTTCCTTCGATGGCACCCGACGGGAAGTACCAGCTCCCTGAAAAGTAAGTTCAATAAGCAATTAATGATTTTCTTCTTAGCTTCTTGTTTTATAATTTGAAAAGAGCCAATCAACGTCTGTGCTCTCACTTGTCTCGCGGCAGGCCCCTGATGATGGAGCTCAATTGCGATGAGACCAAAGTGAGCATCGTCACCGAGAATGCCATCCTCATGTACCTCGATCTGACGGAGGAGGATCCCGACAGTGTGGTCAAGGTCCCTGTGAAGAAGATTGATGTAAGACACGGTGATTTGTCAGTCCCTGTAGGGGCTGAGAGAAGTAAGAGCTGTTTTGATGCAGAGATCATAATTTGTTCGTGCTTGGTTCCCCATCATCTAGGCTGTGTGGGATGTCAAGTGGTCCGAGGATGACCCCAACATGCTGGCAGTGATGAAGAAGCGGATCATGCTCGTCTTGAATGACATCAGGCAGACCGCGGCGGAGGACATTGCAGAGATCCATCAGTCAGAGGTCCAGAGCAGCGCCTTCCCGGTTTGTCCATCATTGACAATTCATCGTTTCCAGAATCTCAGGGATGAATGCTGACCTTCACCGTTCTGTTCTGACAGGTCCGGTTCTCAGGGCTGCGTGTGACATCGGTCTTTGTCAATGATTTGATGCAAAAGCCCACTGAGCCCGGGAGGGACCTCGTCAGGCTATACGAAATTGGGGCCCTCTCGTGAGTTCAGCACCAGCACCTTCGGGTTTATTTTTTAGAGAGGAGAGGCTGAGTTTGTGATTCTGGACACTGCAAATGCTTGCTTCACTGGCCCCTCCACATTTCCGCAGGCGCATCCGCGAGGCGCTCTCCCGCGACCCGGAGCCCGGTGTCCCGGCAGGGGATCCGCGCTGCAAGAGGTCTGCGGCCGTCATCGCCGAGGCGCTGGCCATCGCGGAAGGCTCGGGCCACCCCGACGCATTCGCGCTGCTGGCGGAGCTGGGCCTCGAGGACATGGACAGCGAGTGCAGGGGGCGCGTGCTGGCAAGGTGTAGTTCAACTGTGAATGTGAGTCGGGGTCTGTTGCAAGTGAGCAAAGGAGCATGTGACTCTGGGTGCTTCCATCTATCCAACTTTGTTTCTTCCACCAATCTTTGAGCTCTTTGTCATCCTCCCTTCCACATTTCAGGCCCTCATCAGCCCAGGTCTAAAGCGTTTCGCAGCAGCAGGTTCAGCAGCGCTGCCCCCAGCTTCAGGCTTCCCGGCTATCCAAGAGGAGTTGGAATCTGAAGGCAAAGGAGTCGATGAGGATCTCTCTGCTCCCGCGGGCAGTGGAGCTGCGACAGCAGAGGCGGATCAAGCTGTTGTAGTTATCTCAGGCAACGGTACGGATGGGACGGCGATCGATGGTTCATCAAGCTACCACCTTACGTCTGATCTGCGGGCAGCGGCCTGTGACACTTCTGCTGCTTTGGTTGATGATGGTGGGGCTGATACTCGTTTGCTGGATCCGAGCTCTCTTCCATCACTTGTGGGCCTGACGGCAAGCGAGGACGTCGTCGATTTCAGTGGCCTGGCTTCGCCCAACCCCAAGTGCATGGGCTACTTTTCACGGCCTGCTTTTAAGTCCAAAACCGCGGTGAGCTCATCAACGCATGCCTGGAGAGGCGTGGGCCCCGGAGAGGTACTTACTCACTCACCTTGTCTCATGCTTGCATGTTCAGGTGCGCATCCTTCTCTCTGGACTGCGGAGCCTTCACCTCCGCCGGTCAAGGTGGGAAACCAACCACGCACTTGGACGGGGCCGTTGTTTACCCCATGATTAATATGAATCGATTCGCAATTGCTCCATTCATTCATCTATCTAGGCTGGAGCCCGCTGGCGTCAACCTCAATCCGCCAGCTCAAGGGGTCAGCAACCCCACGACTGCGTCAGGAGTGACGTTACCTATCCTCCAGGAAATAGCAAGGTAGCGTGGCGGGTGGAGGGCTATAGTCCCTTCATTGATCCTTCCAATCGATCACCTCCAGGCATGTGCCACACGAGTCGATGTCCATCTCCTGCGTTTCGGCAACCTTGCTCGCCCCAGCCTGCCGAATGCCACCCGCCGCAGCGACGTTCCTCGGGATTCCAGGTATGCACTCCATCCAACTGGATTCAAACACATCCTGAGTTTCTCATGACGTCGCTGACCTTTTGCATCCAGGCCTCGCGCACTGCCAGTTTCTTGGCCCTGCTGATTACGTGGTTGCTGTTGATCCGGAGACGACGTCCTGGGGAGCCCTTGTCGAGGTGATTGATCGCGCCTTTTTGTCCTGCACTAAGACAGAGATGACTTTCCCCAATCAACTGATTTACAGGCCCTCGAGGACCACTCCCATGCTGTCTCCGCCGAGTTTGCTTCGCCGACGGCGCGTGGTCAGCACACAAACGGGCCGCGATACTGGCTCTCGTGCCTGGGGTGTCCTGCGGCCATCGACGACCCGCTCAGAGCCATCGAGCTGGCCAAGGCCGCGGCGATCTCAGCCCGAGGCGCGCTGCTGCTGCTCGGGCACGGCTCGACGGCCCTGTCGCACGCGTGGGAGATGCAGGCGCTACTGTGGGTGGTCAAGGCGCGCGGGCCAAAGGTGAATGGCGCGGGGGGGAGTCGGGCGCATCTTTTGACGAGAGCAATGCAGCCTGCTCTGCACTAAAACGGCACCTCAGCAGCAGAATTATCTGTTGGCTTCTTGTTCTTTACTGCTGGTCCTTCTTCCTCCCTCACTCCGTGTGCCTCAGGCGCTCTCGGTGTGGCCGTGCGCCGAAGGCCTCTCCTGGTCAGAGCTGAGGCCGATGGTCGCCGCAGTCGCCGAGACCTGGGAGCTCTCCACGTGCCGCCACGCAGCGCCCTCCGCCGACTCGCTGGAGTCGGCTCTCGCGGCGGCTCAGTTTGCGTCCGTGTCTTCTTCCCTGAACCTCGGCGGCACGGGTGGCCGCCGACGCGGCGAGAGCAGGGTCTCTTCTGCAAAGTCCGTTGCAGCAGCTGGGGCCGGGGTGCCGGCGAGAGCTGCTGCCGAAAAGCTTGCCGTCGGGGATATGAATGCCACCGAGAGAAGGTCCGAGGCGCAGCGGAGGCAGGGAATCAGGCAGCTGGCATCGGCGCTTCAGCAACAAGGCGTTCCCGGCCCGGCATTTGACGCTTGGATGAGGAGAGCCCTCAAGGTCAGGCTTGATCATGAGATGGCGGGACAAGTGATGAGTCACGGGTGATGAAAACGTAAAGAAGGACTTTTTGCTTTGCTTTCCAACTCAGACCACGAGTTCCAAGGCCATCTTCCCCTTTGAAACTCTCAGGCAGCATCAGTCAATCGGGCTGGACCTTGCCGTCCAGAGGCTGCGGGCGTCTCTCTCTCTTTCCTCCGCAAGTTTTGCAAAAGGCACGCTGAAGATCTCCAGCACATGACCACGACGGAGGTCGTTTCAAGGTCTACAAAATAGCTGTTCCGGCTTCCTTACAAAGGATGACAAGTGACTGAATTTATATGTCTAATGCACTTCAGGTTTGTCAAACCGGAGACCGCTGGCGCCCACTGCCGATACGTGGAGTCGGCAAAGGTGCTTCGACCTAGGTCTGGGATTCGGGGAGATGTCGAGGTTCTACTCATGAAATCAATGCTCACCTCTGGTCCGACGACCCCTTTTGCCCCAAGGTGTGGCAAGACTTGGGCATCAGCCCGGACGATGTCGGCCCTCCTCACTACTTCATCAGCCACGCGTGGTGAGAGAGCAGCGATGTTGCAAGCTCTCGATCCGGAAAATCTTTGAGATCATGCTGCCCTCCGACCTCTGTGATAAAGGGGAATGCGGTTCCTGGAGCTCGTGAGGAAGGTCGAGACGTACCTTGCCTCAGCGCCACCAGACACGTGCGTCTGGGTCGACATCTTTGCCATCAACCAGGTGCGCATGTTTTCACACGGGCACTCAAACTGCACTTCTTCTGATCAAAGCGAGGAACAAGGGCCTGACAATGCTTCCTTACCATAACGCCCTGTCATGAGAGATTACCGCCCTTCATCAATCCATCCTGCCCCTCGCGCTCAGCACCACCCCGACGCGGACCTCAAGGTGCTCGATCAGGTCATCCACAACGTCACCGCGACGCTGGTGTGTGTGCCCCCGGACGTGTCCGATCCCCGATCCAACCCGTTCCTGAGAATCTGGTGTCTCCACGAATTCGACGTCACAGGCAGGCCGGGATTTGGGGTCAAGATGTAGGCCGGGGTCAGCAGGGGGAGGGGTCTGGGAAGGATACGGGAATTTCCCCCTGTTTTCTCTGTGAATGCGTCTCAAACTCCTTCACGACAGTTCGCGACAGCGCCGACAAGCTCGTGCTGATGGCGGATGCGATGAAGCAGAGGCAACTCGCCGCTGTGGTCGGCGCCATCAATGCACGTGAGGCGCAGGCATACAGCCCCGTTGACCGCGCCCGAATCCAGGCCGAGATCTGCACGCACCACAGGTGCGTGGCCGCCATTTTAGCTGAAGTGAAGAGATATTAACAAACGAGTGTACACGAACCTTCCTCGCTCACAAAAATGCGCGCGCCTCATTTTCTCTCACACATGTTTACTTGCTTTCCTTCTCCGTCAGCGACCTCGACATTTTTAGCGCCCGCTTGAGGGCCAGGCTCTTGTTGGACCCCCTGGACTATACGGAGGATGTGACGGCGCTCAACATGCGCAGCGGCACCGACGTCGATCCTGACCAATGGGACTTTGCCGAGGTGCTGCGTTGGTCTCGGGACGCCGACGGACCGAGGGCGTTGTGCATCGCGGCTGGAGCAGGGACGGGGAAGGTGAGCAAAGAAGGCTGGGATCTTTGCAGCAAAGATTGTTTCTTCAAATCAGCTTCACATACTGAACTTAACTTGTTTCATAACATCCCTTGCAACAGTCCACCATCTCTGCTGCGCTCGTCTCACCCCAGCTTGTTGATCAAGCGCAAGGACTCATCACTGCGTATCATTTTGTCCGCTACAGCGACCAGAGGCGCCTCGATCCTGTCCGCATTGTTCGGTCCCTGGCTCACCAGCTGGCGCTCTCGATCCCTGAGCTGCTGACCGTCTACAGCGGAGGCGGCGTCGACGCCGGAGGGTCCGAGGAGGAGGTTGGCGCTGAGCAAGATGGCGATGAAGAGAGGGACGCAGGCCAGCAGGGCGTCGAGGAGGCCTTTGAGCAGCTGTTGGTGCAACCTCTCATCCGCCTGGAGTCTTTGCTAAATCGTGACAGCAGTAGCCGCGTGCCACAGGTAGTAATATGCCTCGGCGTTTTTGCGATTGGAATAGGCTATTCACATTGATACGACTGACACATCTCTCACATGCCCTCAGGCCCGCCCGAGACCGCAAGTGGTGATCCTTATCGACGCCCTCGACGAAGCCGACCCTCCGCCTCAGGAAGCCATTTGGGTGAGAGAGCCCATTCCTGCCACGGCCTCGAGGCATTCACTATGACAAAATCCTAGTTCATTACTCATCATCCATGAACGACAGGTTCAGAACATCGCGAAAGTGTCGACCGCAGGGAAGGCCGACAGGAAAGACATCTGTCTCGAGAACGGCACGATCCTCCAGCCGGTTGTGCCCTGCGGCAACAAAGTTCTCCAGATGATCCGTGAGCTGCTCGTGAAGCTGCCGCCGTGGGTCCGCTTCGTGTTCACAACGCGGCCCGACGCCCACGACGGCCAGCTCCTCCCGGCCCTCAGGGCTTGCTTCCCCGGAATGCTCGAATTGCAGCCGCAGCAGCTCAAGGCGATCGACGCTTCCGATGCCGCTGCTGATGCCGCTGCCGAGGAATCAGCAGCTTCATCTGCTTTGGCAGATCCCGGCAATCCCGAAGACGGGCAGCATGCAGCCTCCGGGCAGCAACAGGTGCTCGTGTTCAAAGCCGTCGTGTCGCTTGTCAGAAGCGAAGCGCTGCGCAACAGCCTTTTTGCTCTGGACGCATCCTCATCAGCCGCCGCGGCTGCAGATTCACAGCAGCAGCAGGGGCCTGAACAGTCACTCAATATCACCTCCGGCATCGGTCCTACTTATGCTGCGTATGAGGCTGTTTTTGCTCAGGCATGTTGAATAAACTCTTCGCAGCTAAAAATGGACTTCTGTTGAACTGATGAACTCTATCTTTCTTACCCCAGGACGTGCAAGACCTGGTCCTCAACGGTCAGCTCAGCGGTGTCAGCCGTCTCTTGTGCATCCTGCTGGCCGCCCAGGAGCCCCCTTCGCTCCTCATGCTCCACCAAATGGGGCTCAGGCAATGTTTGAAGCACCTCCCGGGGTGAGTGAGGTGCAAGGAGGATTTTGCAAAGCGACTGTCGTCCATTCATCATTCATCATGTTTTCATGGATCCAATATGTAGGTGGGGAACTCTGTTCTTTGAGCGGAACCACCACGTATACCTCCTGCACAAGTCCCTCGCCGACTGGCTTCTCAAAAGCTCGAGCGCCCTTGAGCTGAACAGCGAAGCAGGCCTCCTGCTGAAATCCGTCAACGTCGCTTCTGGCCACGACGAGATTGCAGCACTGCTCTCCGCCGCGGGACCCGAGGCGGGGTACGGGGGGCATTATGGGGTGCGCTACCTTGTGCGTCACCTCTGCAGCGGAACGAGTGAGGACGCCCTGGATGCTGCACTGGCCGGCGGTTTCGTTCCCTACCTGGAGCTGGCATTTCGCGAGGTGATTGCTTCGATTGAAATCTCGCAAGACGAAACAAAATCAGGCCAGGAAGCCAAATTTTTCATTCGCTTTGCAGGGGGTTGGCTTTGCCGTTGTCGCTGATCTGGCAGTTGGGAGGCTCCGGACGGATTTCAGTCGTGACGTCTTGCGATTGCTGCAGCGACATTCTCATGCATTCGCTCAGGATCCCACCGAGGTGTGTTCACTACATCAACGTCTGTATAAAGGATCTCTTGTGACATTTGGCAATCCTTTGGCCTTGTCCAATGTCCAATGTCTCCTAGGTTCGAAGAGCAGCGCTCAAATGCCCGATCCGGACGCGAGTCTTTCTGGAGGCGGAGGCGCAGGAGGAGCATGGGTGGCGCATGCTGAGTAGCAGCCTTGTCGAGAAAGAGTGGCCGATGCTCCAGTCGTCATTCGAGGTGAGGAAGCATTTATTGCATCAACATGTGAGTGTAACCGCATTCTGACAATTCACTCCCAGGGCCATTGGGGCGCGGTGTACTCTCTTGTCTTTACGCCGGATGGGAAGAGGGTTGTGAGCGGAGGTGGTGATGCGACAGTCCGCGTTTGGAACGTGGATAGCGGCGAGTGTGAGGCAATTTTCAAGGTAGGTGTCAAAGTTTTCATGCAATTTTGTTGGAGCCACTCTCCTCTTTTTTTCACTCAGGGGCACCGCAATGAAGTGAGGTGCGTGGCGCTTACCCCGAACGGGCAGAAGGTTATCAGCGCGGGCTCTGACAGGATGATACGCGTTTGGAACATGGCCAGCGGTGATTGCGAGGCATGCTGGAAGGTTGGTGGATGAAGAATAGCGCATAAAATTATAGCAAGAAGACACGAGTCATTTTTTTTCACTCACTAGACGTCTTGTCGACCTGAAATGATCACGACAAATTTGATCATGTTTTTACACCTAGGGACATGGAGGTATCATCAGAGGGCTGGCGACTGATGGCAGCTTGGTCGTCAGCGGCGGCGAGGATTCGACAGTCAGGATTTGGGAGATGGAGACTGGCCTCTGCCGAAGCATTCTGCAGCTGCCCAGGGGAGGAGAGGAAAACCATCTAGATTTCAGATCCGCTGTCCTCAGCGTCTCTCTTTCTTCTGATGGGCAGAGCATCCTGGCCTCTTGTGGTGACGGAGGTGTGCGCCTTTGGCAAATGCAAGAGTGCCTTCAGTCGGGTGGGAACGTTGCCGTGAAGCCGATGCTGGTCAGAGAGGTAGGTGACAAGTTTTAACTTCATCTCTAAATGTCCCTCGATCAGCATTTCATTGCCGATGAATATTTGCTCCCAATTTCATGCCAAGGCCGACTTCATTCTTTACGGTATGGCTCTTTCTCAAGATGGAAAATGGCTGGCCAGTGGAGGCCTCCCTTTTGACAGAACTGCAATGGAAAACAATTCTCCTGCTCTCAATCTTCGGTACTTCCACTATGGACCGCAAGTGAGCAAGATATAGAACGAGCGATAAACCACCTGCCTCTTATGGTTCCTTCATATTATCAGGGAGGGTACGAAACAGCAGTCGAGGATTCACAGGAGTTTATCGCGAAGCTTGGAAACGATTTGGCCTTTGACCTCAATTCTCGTGTGACAGGCTGGACTGCTTTGTCCAGCCTGTCGATTGTTCAGCCATTAGTGGTTTGTCCATCCTCGGCAGTCTCTTTGTTTCAAGCCTTCGGGGATTTGCCTGATTGCCACCTTCGTTTGGCCTGTGGCCTGAGCAGCGGCGAGATTTGCACATGGACCTCCGACACTGTGGCATCTGGTGCTCTCACCGAAGATAGGCGTCTAAGCTCACAATTTTTCTATCGTAGCATCAAGCGCAGCCAACTTGTTGTGAGTGAATGGCGAATGCACTTCGATCAGTTGTCACTGAAACAATTTTGACATCTTCGTCTCGAATTGTTTCCTTCACTTGCGTAGGGGCATTCTGATCGGGTCCAAGCTGTGGCATTCTCTTCCGATGGGAAAGTTCTCGCCAGCGGAGGAGATGACTTTGCAGTCCGCATATGGAATGTCGGGAGTCTCAGCAGCTCACGTGATGGGGCTTCGTCGGGTTCATCTCCAGAGCCAATTGGGCCCGTGTCATGCATCACAGCCAGCATTCAGCAAGGGGCCCAGCACGTTGTCTTTTGCGACTCTTCTCAAGTCATAGTCAGGGAAGCCACGACGGGGCAAAGTTGGAAGTGCGCACTGGTGAGGGGTCTGTGCACAGCTGCAAGCTGCACGTTTCATATTGAAGTCACAAATGTTTTCTTGCTCTGCAGGCGCAGAGCTCGGTGTCGTTTAGACCATGCTGCATTGCTGTCTTTGAACGATGTCCGACAAAATCTTTTGGAGCGGCTTCTTCAGCTGATGACCTGCATCAATACTCAGAAAAGCTTATTGCCATCGGATGTGACGACAACGTGATCCGATTCGCTTTTTATTGGCGAGATGATCAGAAGAATCCAGCAGATCCTACCAAAGACTCGTCACAAGTCAATTTCAAGCCGCTGAACAAAGAATGGCATGTGAAGGTAGGACGGCGGGGCGGGAGCTCGCAAGTCAGAATTTAAGACTCTCGACGGCCTGCGTAACGTCGGCATTTATGCTGCAGGGACACGTCGATTATGTCTCTGGCGTCGCCTTCTCAGTCAGCGGGGAGCATATCATAAGCTGCAGGTGGGCGACCGATTTTTCAATGCTTTTCTGCCAAACTTTTTCCTTGTGGCTTACTGCGCCTCTTTTCTTGATTCTAGCGGTGATGGCACGATCAGAGTGTCGAGCCTACCCTTCAAGCTCGATCCCAGCACAAAATTAAACCCTTTCAAATCAAATTTCAAATCAACGTACAAGAAATCTGTCGATGAGCCCCCAAAAATTCTGAAGGTGCGTTTGGAGCTGCTCCAAGTCAATATAAGTTAAAAAACTATTCATGCTTCACATCTCGTTCTCCACATCGTTCTCAGGGCCACGTTGGAACAGTTCACAGCGTTGCGACCTGTTGCGATGGCATCACTGTCGCAAGTGGTGGAGCTGACCGCACAGTCAGACTCTGGAACATCAAAGATGTCAGCAAGGCATTCGAGATCTGCATGTTGCGGGTGGGCAGATTTCACTGTATCGGCATATAACAATCACCTTAACACAACAGGATGGTTGTCTTTGCAGGGGCACTTGGGTGATGTTTACAGCCTCGTGTTCACGCCCGACGGCAGAAACGTTGTCAGCGGAAGCTTCGACCGGACAGTTCGCATTTGGAGCGTTGCCAGGAGGGACTGCGTGGTTCTTCGCGTAAGTTGAATTTCTCATTCAATTCACATACCTTAAAGGAGACGGAAGGGAAACGCTTGAAGCTTTTCCGCTCACTCGCAGGGTCACTCGGATGTTGTCAGGAGCATATCTGTGTCGGGAGACTGTTTGGTCAGCGGGAGCGATGACTTGACTCTGCGAGTTTGGGACGTGAAAAAAGTATTCGCCGGAATGAACGCAACTGCTTCCTCATCCTTGGAGGTGGCGTCCCATGAAAAAGCCATTGAAGCTTGCGTAAGAGATGCTGCGGTCCTTCAGGTGGGGATGAAGAGGTTGTTTTGTTGGTACTCTGGAATGATTTTCACGGCGATGTCCTCTTGTGCACTGCTAACTCAGGGTCACAGCGGCGCGGTGTCTTGCGTCGCGATCTCTCCCGATGGGCAGTGGGTGGCCAGCGGCAGCAGTGAGGACAGGACGGTTCGGGTGTGGCAGAGGCCGATTCCTCTGGCTCCGAGCAAATCACCATCGGAAGCGCCAGCCGATGGCGAGCACATGCTAAAGACCGCGCCAATCGCTCAAGATCAGCGGCGAGTGCTCAACACTAAGAGCAACGCTGCCCGTGGTGCGATGAGTGGGGGCCAGCAGGAGGGGCCGATCCAGCCTCAGTCTGAGGCCCCCGTCAGCACTACGGCAAAGGTAGACGCAAAGGCGGTCGACGCTGCTGACGGCGACTCGGATGGGATGCGGTGGCTCGCTGACCTTGCAGATGAAAGAATGTGGCTTCGAAGGGGACTGGCGAGACTCCGGTGAGGAATAAATGAAGGGCGACCAGCTGGGGCGTGGATCGAGGAAGCCTCCCTCGCGTCGCAAACTCTCCTAATGACATCCCATTATTGCCCCCTTTTCTTGCACGTTTGTGCTAGGGAGGATTTTCAGCGCTACAAGTGTTGTCGTGCCCAGGACGGCGACCTCGTGTATCACCCTTCGTCTCTGCAGTTCTGGCGAGTCGGCGCAGCGGCCGGCTTGGTCATCCTTCGCTCTCCGAAAGACTACTACTCCGGCTTATACTCTGCTTCATCGCCCGTGTCTGTTTTTGGAGTCTCCGTCGACGCCAGCAGCAAGGCCAAGAGGTACGGATTCAGGCTGGTGCCCCCCGACAGCGGATGCTTCACAGTCGAGCCCATGGAGGGCGTGTTGGATTCGTCCACTCCAGCCTTTCAAATCAAGGTTACGATGAAAAGCTGCCCTGCATGCGGGACTGCTGAGGGGGCAGCCGGCAAAGAGGCCGAGGACGGAGTCGGCAGTCAGATGCTCAAGCTCATCACCTGGCCGCTGCCGGAGGCTCCCAAGGGTAAGGGCTATGTCGCAGCGTCGAGCAGTGACCCGCTGCCAGAGGATGGCGGAGCGTCTTCAGGGCCATCAATCGTCTCAGGGACAGAGGAGAGGGAGATCAGCCTCGTCCCGATGCCGGGCGCTGGGAATCGATACGACCCTGAGGCGCAACGAGG
>VFSW01012115.1_pt1 | contig 12067 bp, 11 predicted proteins | sample 5358111 | NCBI WGS metagenome assembly VFSW01 (sample SAMN11554181, study PRJNA540505) | mine drainage metagenome | isolation source: sediment from site ElyBrook_90M | place: USA: Ely Copper Mine, Vershire, VT | collected 2017 | reverse complement strand
TTCGTCCCCGCTTAGCCATTCCGTTTTTACGCCAAGGCTGTTTTGAAGTCTAAGATTGCTTTGGAATTCTGCGACATCTTTTTCGTGTGTGAGAACAAAAATATAACCGCATTTGCGATAGTTGACATCCTGGCCGGTTTCATCTTTGAAACGCTCGATCATCGGCAGGCTGGCAATCGAAAGCCGAATGTTGATCTCGGTGCCGAACTGGTATCGCACTCCGCCTGCGCAACGCCCTGTAGCTCCCTGCCCGAAGAACTCATCGCGTTCGAGCAGTACGATATTTTTCACGCCTCGGGCTGCGAGATGATAGGCTGTGCTGGCTCCCATCACGCCGCCTCCGATGATGACAATATTTGCTTTCGAAGGAATTCCCATTGGATGGCCTTTTGTAAAGAGACCCGTTTTCAAGTGAAAACGGGTCTCGGTGTTGAAAGAATGTTTCTTCTGGTTTACTCAATTCCCAGATACGATTTTTGCACCATTGTGTTGCTCTTTAAGTTGGTGCCCGTATCGGTGAGAATGATTTCGCCAGTCTGAATGACATAGCCGCGATTGGCAATTGAAAGCGCCATCAGGGCATTCTGTTCCACTAATAGGATCGTGGTGCCTTCCTTATTGATGTTCTGGATGATATCGAAAATCAATTCGACTAGAAGAGGGGACAGTCCCATCGAAGGCTCATCCAGCAAAAGTATGCGCGGGCGGGCCATGAGAGCGCGTCCCATTGCCAGCATTTGCTGTTCGCCGCCGGAGAGTGTTCCGCCCTTTTGTCCGATGCGCTCCTTTAAGCGGGGAAAGAGCTTAAAAACACGCTCAAGGTCATCGCTCATGCCCGTTTTGTCTTTACGGGCATAAGCGCCCATTTCCAGATTTTCCATCACCGTCATGCGGGGGAAAATCAAGCGGCCTTCGGGGCTTTGGGCTACGCCGCGCATGGCAACCTCATGGGGCGGAAGTTTTTCCAGCGCTTCGCCTTCCAGTAGGACGGTTCCTGAACGGGGACGATTGATACCTTGAATGGTGCGCAAGGTGGTGGTCTTGCCTGCGCCATTCGAGCCAATCAGGGACACAATCTCACCCTTTTCGACCCTGAGCGATATTCCTTTCAAGGCGTGGATATTTCCGTAATAAGTGTGGACATCTTTGAGTTCAAGCATAGTTATCCTTGCCTTTACTTGGTAACAGTACCTTTGCCTAAGTAGGCTTCGATCACCCGCTGGTTTTTCTGGACTTCAGACGGGTGGCCCTCGGCGATTTTTTCTCCGTAATCCAAAACGGATACCCGGTCAGATATTCCCATGACCACGCGCATATGATGCTCAATCAGAAGAATGGCCAGACCGAGTTCCTTGCGTAGTCGCTGAATGAAATTCGTCAAGTCTATGGTTTCATTTGGGTTCATACCCGCTGTCGGTTCATCCAGCAACAGGATTTTGGGTTCTGTCGCTAGGGCCCGGGCAATTTCAAGTCTGCGTTGGAGGCCGTAGGGAAGATTCTTGGCGGTCACATTTGCGTCAGTGCGGCGGAGGCCAACGAAATCGAGCAAGTCCAACGCCTTCGCGCGGGCGCTTGCTTCTTCCTTCATCGTGGCTGGGTCATGAATGATCTGACCGACCAAATTTGAATGCAATCTTACATGTTCTCCGACCAGCACGTTATCCATTGCGCTCATGTTGGAAAACAGGCGAATATTTTGGAATGTGCGCGCAATTCCCAATGCGGTGATCTGGAACGGTTTAAGTTTTGTAATGTCATGCCCATCGAAGGTCATTTCGCCGCTGGAGACCGAGTAAATACCCGTGATCGAATTGAAGAAAGTAGTCTTTCCGGCGCCATTGGGTCCGATCAAACCGGCAATCATTCCTTTTTCGAGGGTGAAATCAACACTGTTGACAGCGGTAAGGCCGCCGAATATTTTTGTAACTTTACGGGCTTCAAAAAGGCTCACGACTGCTCTCCTAACTCTTCTTTTTCGAAGCGGCTTTGCTTGTGGACGATTTTTGCGCTGGAGCGGCCTCAACGACAGTTTCTGCGCCGGCTTCCTCGTGCATTTCTTGTCGGATCTGAGCACTAGGGATTAACCCTTCTGGACGAACGGCCATCATGATGACCAATGTCAGGCCAAATAGAAGGTAGCGGTACAAAATTGGATTGGCATTTTGCGCCACAGCAGCCTGCAAAGTAGGATTGGATGCCAGAGCGGGCAATACAGTGTGGTTGAGTAGCCCGCCGAGGAAATCCTTAAGAGCCGGAAGGAAAAGGCGGTCAGCGGTCAAAAGAACCAGACCACCTACGAGCACACCATATATATTACCCATGCCGCCCAGAATCACAGTACAAAGAATAAGAATTGACGCGCTGAAGTCGAAGACGCTTGGAAAGATGCCGGAAATATACGCCGCGTAAAATGCTCCGGCGAAACCAGAAAAAGTTGCACCCATGGAAAAGGCCAGAAGTTTTGTGCGGACCGGATCAATGCCCATTTGGGCCGCAGCCAGCTCGTCTTCCCGAATTGCCATCCATGCACGTCCGAGGCGGCTGGAGCGCAGGCGATTGATCAGGAAGATCGAAAGCAGGATGATAGCGATGATAAGGAAATACCATGGAATGGGCTGCGCATTTGTGAACTGTCCAATCCCCGGTAAATAAGGTCGGCCAATTGGATTGATGCCCTGCTCCCCAGCTGTCAAATCGAGGTGACTGGTGACAACGATACACGAGACCGTGGAAGCCGCTCCAAATAGTTTTTGTATCCCTGGAATAATCCAACAAGTAAGGGGTTCCTGGATCGTGACATCGATCAAATTGCGGAATACCACCGGGATGATCTCGCCGAACCCTAGAGTCACAATAGCGAGGTAGTCACCGCGTAAACGCAAGGTAGGGGCGCCCAGAAAGATACCAAACACAGCGGCCATGCCAGCGGCTATCCATATCACCAGCCAGAAATTGAGATGAATATTATGTAAGGGTGAAGACAGGATACCAGTTGTATAAGCGCCAATTGCAAAGAAAGCAGCATATCCCAGATCAAGCAGCCCGGCATAGCCAACAACGATGTTAAGTCCCATGCCAAGGATAACAAAGATCAACGCGAAAATAACCTGGGCTATCCAGCGCAAGCCTGTAAAGCTATCCACGAATGGAAAGGCGATCACGATTATAGCCAGCAGGATTAATCTGCCAATGCGTTCCTGCTTTTCAGATAACCCATGCAGGGCGGCAACAATGAGAGTAAACAGAACGCCACCCAAAACACCCATAAGGTTGGCCGGAATAACCACGTTGAGATCAACTGGTAATTTGCCAATTGCAGGTGCGATAAAGTAATTCTGTATCAAACTCAGTACAAGGAGTGTTACCCCCGAAACCGCAGCAACTGGAAGGGCGCGCATCGCGCTCTTGTATGGCGTATCTTTTGGCAGGCGCCCACTAACCGATAACCCAAGTCCGGTGCCCATCAAAACGCCAATTATTCCAACTGACCAGCCTCCAAAGATGAAAGCCAGCAATCCACCCATAATGCCAAAGGTAATGCCTGATTTTAGGTTCTGTTGCATGGGAACACCTTTTTATGCTTTCTCACCCACCTGCTCGCCGAGCAGGCCGGTTGGGCGCAGAACCAGGATTAACACGAGGACCGCGAATACCCAAGCTTCGGTCCAACGAGCATTCAAATAACCATCACTGAAGGAAGCCAGAAGACCAATTAAGAATCCGCCCAACATCGCGCCCCTGATATTTCCAATGCCTCCAAGGACGGCGGATGTGAATGCAAATAAGCCGGCGCGGAAGCCCATGAACAACCAGGCTGTACCATTGTATAAACCTGCCATTAATCCGGCTGCTCCAGCCAGGCCACCACCGATCAGAAAGGTAGCCGTGATGACTTTATCAATATCAATTCCCATCATTTTTGCCGCATCCCTGTTTTGAGCCGTTGCTCGCATGGCTTTTCCAAGGGATGTCCGCTGAATGAACAGATTGAGGCCGATCATCAAGAGGCCAGCCAAAACGATAACCAGCACATCTTTGACAGTGAGACGCAAGCCGAGTCCGCTGAATGCCAGCAAATTGACATGTCCCTGGAACAGCCGACTGAGCAAATCCGGGAAATCCTTCTGTGAAGCGCCACCTGTAGTGCCAAACGAGGGCACAAGCCAAGCTTGCGATGCCCATATCAGTCCAAGGTTTTCTATTACAAATGACATACCAATTGCAGAAATGAGCGGTGCAAGGCGCGGTGCATTGCGTAACCGTCGATAGGCAAGCCGTTCAATTGTCGCATTAATTGCTGCGCAGAAAGCAACAGAGACAACAAGAGCGAGTAATATTCCCCAGACGATATGAACCGGGTCCGTAGTGGTAAGCGTTCCGGTAAGGGATAAAACTGTCAGGGAGGAAAAAACCCCGAACATATATACATCACCATGTGCAAAATTGATCAACTCGATGATGCCATACACCATCGTATATCCAAGGGCGATAATAGCAACAATAGCGCCATTGGCGATACCGACAATCAGAAATTGAACTAACTGACCCGGCTGCGCCTGAATTGTTTTGGCGATACTGGGAACATCGAATCCGGCAATGGGTCCAAGTAGGAAAGCGAGATATAGTCCAAGGGCTGCGAAGAGAATTCGTATCAAAATGGTTTTGGTCTTCGTTGACATTTTGCTCCTAATAATTTTCTGTCCTAAGGCAGAAAAGGATAGGGGCGGCATTTTTGCCGCCCCTGAACGTACTTAAGAAGCTATTTGAAAGTGCCTACGGCAACGTAAGCGCCATTTTTGGCTTGATAGATGCTCATATCAGTTAAGCTGGTATCGCCATTGGCATCGAACGACCAGGTACCCAAGACACCATTGAAGTTTTTGATGGCGAACACTGCATCGTTGACTGCCTTGCGACTGCTGGGATCGCCGCCTGATGCGCAGACATTCTCAATTGCCTGCAGCAGAACGTTCATGGTCTCATAGCCGTAGATTGCGTATGGTTCGGTCAGCTTTCCATACTTGGCATTGTAATCAGTGAGGAATTTCTGACCAGCAGCGTTAAGCTTGTCGAACGGCAGGCCAGCCACTGAAGCATAGATACCTTCTGCAATCGTTGCGCCAGCGCCGTCAATCATAGCCTGGGTCTGAATACCATCCGGGCCCATGAACTTGACCTTGGTGTTGTCGCCCATGATGGAAACCTTATCCTTCAGCAGTTGGGTGGCGTTGCTATCAATCACCATGCCAACGAAAATGGCGTCGGGAGCTTTGCCGTTGTTGCTGGTGGATATCTTGGTCATCAAAGCCTTGTAATCAGCGGCCTTGGTGTCAATGCCTTCGTGACCCAGCACGGTCATGCCCAATGACTTGGCTGTTGCTTCAAACACACCGGCAACACCCGCACCGTACAATTGCTGATCGTCGAGGATGTAGACGGTCTTGACGCCGAGTTGCGTGAACATGAAGTTGGCATCGACCTTGCCCTGAACATCATCGGCAGTCACGACGCGGGCATAGTTGCGAACTCCCGAAGGATAGTAAACACCTGGCTCGCCTTGACCGTAACCAGGCTTGGTCAAACCGGGATAGGTATTAGCCGGGGAGATCATAACCAATGGGCCAGCCTGATTGAGAATCGGGATGGACAACTTGGCAGCGCCGGAGTTGAATGTGCCCAGGTAAGCAATGATGGTTGGATCGGCAGCAGCCTTGTTGCCGTTCTCAGTTTCGACAGCCGGATCCCACTGACCTTGGGCGGCTGAAGCGTCGTCCCAAGCTTCGTAGGACAAAGTGTATTTGCCACCGCAAGCGCTGTTATTAGCCTGCGCGAGGCGCAGTTGTTCAGCATTGACGATGGTTTGTGTCTGGGTAAGCGATGAGCCGGTCATTGGCAGGCTGGAGACGATCTTCAACGTCTTTGCAGTGCTGCCGCTGCCACCACAGGCAGCGAGCACCATGCTGGCTGCAATCAGCACGGAAAATAAAACAAACAAGCGTTTAGACATTTCTTACTCCTCCGAATATGTTTGGTATAACTAATTTCCGCTGAATAGGATGACCTATTGCGGTACGACAAACTGGCAGACAATGCTCTTTGATGTCCGCACCACCTCCTTTGGGTTGAATTCTAAACATTCTCACTTATAGCACAAAGCCGCAGAAACACCCATTGTCTGGATCAATTTCTGGCGGCTCATCAAACACTAAGACTTTTTTCCTGTAGCTAATATTAAGACTTAATAGTAAGGGCAATTTAAGCACCGGTCAAGAGTTTCTGTCTAGACTTTCCTTAAAAAACTCCACTTTTAGCTTTTGTACAAAAGCTGTTCGCGAATGCGCAGGTCTGTATTTCGAATTTTCATGGCCAGATCAGCAGCGAGATTATGCATCAGGCGATAGCCTAGTTGGGGATAGGTTTCGCACAACATAATGAGTTTGTCGCGCTGGATGATTAGCAGGTGTGTATCCTTTTGCGATGCACGAGCAGATGCTGAACGAAGTCCCTCATCAACGAGCGCCACTTCGCCAAACGACTGGCCTCGACGCAATTTCGCAATCACCGTTTCATGTTCGGACCCGGCTGCGGAATCCGCTAAACCGGGCGTGATCGTGATTTCGATCTCTCCCTGTGCAATGATATACAACTCTTTACTGCTGCTATTCTCTCTAAAAATAACTTCCCCAGTTTGGTAAATAACTTCCTGACACAGATTAGCAACCAACTCCAATTGGGTCGGAGTCAGTTGATAAAAAATATCGCTCTGTTTCAGGAAATTGACCAATGAATTCATTGTTTAGGGCAGGAGTGTAGCACAAAGATTTGCAATGTGCAACATAATCAAGACAATTAAGGATAAATTCCGTTCAACCAGTCCAACGGATTTACCTGAATATCATTAACCCACATTTCAAAGTGAAGATGCGGTCCTGTAACGTGGCCGGTCGCGCCGATATGGCCGATCAATTGCCCGGCTTGAACCTGCTGTCCGACTGTCACATAAATTCCACCATCAAGTTGATGGGCATAAAGCGTATAAACTCCCCAACCGACATCAATAATCGTGACATTTCCGCGCGCATTGAGCTTACCCGTGAAGACCACTTTGCCGGGTGCTGCGGCATAAATATCAAAAGGATGATCCGTGGAACAAACCCCGTAATCTACGCCGCCATGAAAGTAATGGTACATATTCCCATTATAGGGAAGGTTGCGTGGGGAACCGAACCAGTCCATGATACAAAAAGGCAATCCGACTGGCAAAATGAATTTGTCCTGCCAGTATTTGGTCGGAGTGGCTGGCGAGACAATTGATGCAACTTGTTTATCCTCTGACTCCATCACCGTAGGATCTTCAGGAGGCACTGGAATCGGTATTTTGAGTTGATCACCAACGCCGACTAATATCATTTGCTCGAAGGATTGCTTTGTGCCATCTGGCAATAGAGCATCCAATTCCAGTGGATAGACTCCAGGATCGAGCATAACATATATGCCTTGTAAAGCCACCATGCGGCCATCTTCCATCGGGAAAAAGTGCAACGGATAAGTAATCAGTGTTCCATTTATTGTTGCACCGTTTACCGGTTGAACAATAAGCTCGGCTGTGCCTCCTTGTTTGAGGGGCAGGGTGGTGATCTGGGCGCTAACGAAAGCGGAGGGCAATCCGCTGGCAGTCTGCTTGGATGCCTGGCCTTGGTCGTATAACACATCGCCGGGCAAAGCGTCCCAGGTGCCGTTTAAATCATTTAAGCTGGTGACCGTCCATGGATCGGTATTTTGCTTCACAGCCAATTCGAGCAGGGATTCGCCTGTAGCAAGCGCGAAGCGGTTACTTAAGTCTTTCGCGTTGTCCTGCTTGGGGATGATCATGCTTGCGCCAACGTAAAATTCGCTTGGGCTGACAATCCGGTTGAGTTTGCGAAGCAATTGAACCGTGACTTGGGTGCGGCGTACAAGGCTGCGAAAGGAATCCCCAAAATTCACAACTTCCGTGTCGAGGATGCCGGTGACGCCAACCAGACCGGGGATGACAAGCTGTTGCCCCACATCGAGCAGATTGGCATTGGTCATGTTGTTGGCGGTCAGCAGATCAGCAATTGTGACGTTGAAGCGCAACGCAATGGATGAAAGTGTGTCTCCTGATTGGACAATATAAACCGGGCCGGTCGTTTGCGCTGCAACAGGGCTTGTGGCAAGGAACAGACTGATTGTCATCAGAAAAATGAAGAATCGTTTAAACATTCTTGAACTCTACTTTATCGCCAACCTGGTAATCGTTAAACCGATCGGGATGGATTTCCAGCGTATAACGCGCTGCCCTGGCAGGGAAATAAGCCGGACGCCATGATTTGGCAATGACTTTGTCCACAACTTCATCGTTATTATTGATCCAGAAAACAGCCAGATCGAATGGAACGAAAAACATATGAATCGAAGAATCGGCGCGCGAGTCGCGTTTGATGACGAGCACGATGCCTTCATTTAAATTGAGGCTTGTGCGGAACATCAAGCCGCGCAAACGGCACAGAAAGGAATCGCAAAACTTGATGCGAGGCGGGTCCTGGATTGCTTGATTTTGATTTTGTATGAAAATAAAAGGGGGCATCATCTACAGGCTGGATGCTGAGCACTAATATCTACAGCACTGGCGAATTTATATTGTGGCTTTTTTCTGGCTCAAGACTTTTTCAACGCTATTGAGCAGATCCTGCGGGCTGAATGGCTTTGCGATGTAATCATCAACCTTCGCGATGTGCAAGCCGAGAACTTTATCAATGCTCTGTGCTTTGGCGGTGACAACAATCACCGGGATGTTGCGCGTGGAATCATCCGCTTTCATTTGCTGGTATACTTCCCAGCCGTCCATATCTGGCATCATCAGGTCCAGCAGAACAAGATCGGGCAATTGTTCGCGCACTTCTTTTAAACCAGCAGTGCCACCAGCCGCGCCTAAAACTTCGAAGCCGCGTCGTCCCAGGATGAGACGAATGAGATCGATCATCTCAGGCTCGTCTTCAATGCACAGAATTCGTTTCATCGTTTTATTGTCCACAATATTACCTATGATTAGTTTACCATATTGCAGAGCGCAGGAATAGATGAAGATTATTACGTGGAATGTGAATGGCGTCCGTGCCGCGCTCGGAAAAGGCGCGCTTGATTGGGCGTGGGCGCAGTCGCCCGATGTTCTTTGTTTGCAGGAAGTCAAAGCCCGACCTGAACAGTTGACGAAGGAACAGCATCAGGCGTTGAGTCTGCCTTTTGCGTGGAACCCGGCTCAACGTCCCGGATACAGCGGCGTGGCAACTTTTTTCCGCGAACCGCCGGATGAAATCCAGATGGGATTTGATGATCCGAAATTCGATGTCGAAGGCCGCGTCATCCGGACCCGTCACCGTGATCTCGTTTTATATAACATCTACTTCCCGAACGGCCAGCGCGGCCATGATCGCGTAGACTATAAGCTGGAATTCTATGCCCGCCTGCTTGACATTTGCGATGTGGCCCATAAAGCCGGGGAGCAAATCATCATTACAGGTGATTTCAATACAGCGCATATGCCGATTGATCTGAAAAATCCAAAAGAGAACGAAAAGACTTCCGGATTTCTGCCCGAAGAGCGGGTTTGGGTACAAAAATTCCTCGACCACGGTTTTGTCGACGCGTATCGCCGTTTGTATCCCGAAAAGGAGCAATATTCCTGGTGGACATACCGTTTTTCGGCGCGCGAGCGTGGAATTGGCTGGCGTATTGATTATTTCCTCGTTTCTGAGGCGCTTATGTCCCACGTTGATGATGTGATTGTCCACGAGGATGTTCAAGGTTCGGATCATTGTCCGGTGGAATTGATCCTTGTTTAAATGTAAGTCCAACGGTTTTCCGGTCATCAATATCGTACTCTCCTCAATTCCATTGTCATTTTGGATATATTAGAGAATCATATAAATATTTTGGATGTACTATTCGCCACACGGGTAGGTTGGTATAATCCAAAAGTTCTATCTGGAGGATTCTGTGAATTCAAATCGTAGTCAGTCGTATATTATCTACTTCCTGTTGATTGTTGCAATCGGAGCCATGCTTTATGTTGGTTTTAGACAAGACAGCACGACACAGCAACCATTGACGATCAATGAAGTAGCCAAGGCCATTCAGAATGGGGAAGTGGCGCGCGTCCAAATCCAACAGGACGACCAGATTCATATCATTTATAAATCTGGCAAGGAAGCCGACTCGCATAAAGAGCCCACTACAACGTTGGTGGATCAATTAATCAGTCTTGGTGTGACACCTGCGCAGCTTTCGCCGGACAATATCATGGTCGAGGTTCAGCCGCCTTCACTCCTGTCAGGATTGTTGAGTGTATTGGCCTACACTTTACCGTTGTTGATTGTTCTGGGAGTGATGTGGTTTATTTTCCGTCAGGCGCAGGGCAGCAACAACGCCGCCATGTCTTTCGGTAAATCTCGCGCGCGCATGTTCAGCGGCGAGCATCCTACCGTCACGTTCGATGATGTGGCCGGCGCGGAGGAGGCGAAGGAGGAACTCAAGGAAGTTGTCGAGTTTCTGAAAGAGCCTCAAAAGTTCATTCAACTTGGAGCGCGCATTCCAAAAGGCGTTCTACTGGTCGGCCCTCCCGGAACCGGTAAAACGTTGATGGCGAAAGCCGTCTCTGGTGAAGCGGGCGTGCCGTTCTTCTCGATCTCCGGTTCTGAGTTTGTTGAAATGTTCGTAGGTGTTGGCGCCAGCCGCGTGCGTGACCTGTTCGATCAGGCCAAACGTCATTCGCCTTGTATCGTGTTCGTGGATGAAATTGATGCAGTCGGTCGCCAGCGCGGTGCCGGTCTCGGCGGTTCGCACGATGAGCGCGAACAAACACTGAATCAAATGCTTGTTGAAATGGACGGCTTCGATACCGATACGAACGTTATCATCATTGCCGCCACCAACCGTCCCGATATTCTTGATCCCGCGCTTCTGCGCCCGGGTCGCTTTGATCGCCGCGTAACCCTCGACCGTCCCGATGTGAAGGGACGCGAGGCCATTTTGAAAGTTCATTCCAAAGGCAAGCCGTTGGAGCCGACTGTTGATCTCGCGTCACTAGCGCGCGGCACTCCTGGCTTTGTCGGTGCTGACCTTGAGAACATGGTCAATGAAAGCGCTATTCTCGCGGCTCGCCGCAACAAGAAAGCTATCGGCCAGCCTGAACTCGAAGAAGCGATTGAACGCGTCGTAATGGGACCCGAACGAAAGTCCCGTTTGATCTCGGACGAAGAGAAGCGCATCATTGCCTACCATGAAGCGGGTCACGCTGTCGTTGGCAACGCCATCGCTGAGGCTGATCCCGTTCAAAAAGTGACCATCGTCGGTCGCGGACAAGCTGGTGGCGTTACCTGGTTTCGCCCGGACGAAGACCGCATTTTGATGTCGCGCAAGAAGATGATGGCGCAACTTGCCATGGCGCTCGGCGGACGCGCTGCCGAAGAACTGATCTTCGACGATATTACCTCCGGCGCATCAAACGACATCGAGCAGGTCACACGCATGGCGCGCGCCATGGTGACTCGCATGGGCATGTCCAGCGAAATGGGACCGATGACCTACGGCCAAAAGGAAGAGTTGATCTTCCTTGGCCGCGAAATCTCGGAACAGCGCGATTACTCCGAAGCGGTCGCCCAACAAATTGACCGCGAAGTCCGCAAACTGGTGGAAGAATCCTACAAGCTGGCGCAGACAACCGTGCAGAAATACAAAGTGCAGCTTGATGCAGTCGCCAGGAAATTGCTGGATGCTGAATCGATCACGCGTGAAGAGTTCGAAGCCATCTTCCCGCCGCCTGCTGGAAAGAACAGCGGCACTCCACAACCGGCTTAATAAAGCATAAATAAAAATCCCTCCGATTGCGGAGGGATTTTTTATGTTTAGATCTATCTGAAAATACCGAGTCTTACCACAAAGACACAAAGCATCTAAGACTCGAAGAAAAAACTTTGTGCCTTCGGGCCTTTATGGTTAATTTTTGAATAGACCTTTATGCTTTTGTGGTTTCAGATTCTTTATGCTG
>VFSW01012114.1_pt1 | contig 12068 bp, 9 predicted proteins | sample 5358111 | NCBI WGS metagenome assembly VFSW01 (sample SAMN11554181, study PRJNA540505) | mine drainage metagenome | isolation source: sediment from site ElyBrook_90M | place: USA: Ely Copper Mine, Vershire, VT | collected 2017 | reverse complement strand
ATTCAACGTCGCCACATTCAACGTCGCCACATTCAACTACTGCATAATGAAGTTGGTGTAGTAGATTCCCGTGATCTCGTTCTTGCCGGTTGCAACTTTGATCACCTTGTTGAAGTCTTTTATTAGCTGGGCTGCGAGCTGTTGCTTGGCGGCGACTGATAGCAATTGGGTATAGGTCCACGCAGAAAGATCGTTTATCGCAATTGAGGTAAGACTCTTTGACAGAGGAGAGACGTCTGCGGCGAGGTCCTTTACGCCAAGTTGGAAGCTCATTGATACCTGAATCAGGTGGCCATCTGCGAGATTGGTTGTAATTTGGCCAAAGTCATATACGGGTCCAACCTTTGGGGGTACGAATGCTGTCTTGGCGGGCTTTGAACCTCCTAAGAGAACCGATGCTCCAACCCCTCCACCTGCAGCGGCGAGTACGACAAGGAGGATAATGAGAATAAGTTTCTTTTTACCACCCTTTTTGGCGCCGCCGTCCGTCTGCTCTTCCGCCTTTTTAGCTGTCGTAGCCATCTTCTTCATCCTTGTCTATTGATGTCCCCGTGCTGCGAGGTCGCCTAAAACTAAAGACGCATCACCTTGTTGTCTATATCGGTAAGAAAATCGCCAATCCTTAGTTTTGTAATCGTCCCTTTTGGGTGGTTCTTCTGATTTCGACAGACAACGATCGGTGCAACTAGGGCAGTTGCGAGCGAAGCTATCGGCTTCGTCAACTACAATCGAATTTCGATAGGTACTTGCCTGCGCAACAAAGTGGTGCTGGAGGATGATGCAGCTTCTCAATAGCGGAAATCTAGATTCGATTGATCGTCCTAGTGTCGTAACAATTGGAACCTTTGATGGATTACACATCGGTCACATGTCGCTCATCAATAGGGCGCGCCAGATCGCAACCGATCAAGGTCTAGCCTCCGTGGCAGTTACATTCAACCCTCACCCTGCTGCTGTCCTACGTCCTGAGCACGCTCCGCTTCTGATCAACTCATTTGAGGAGCGCATCGAACTGCTTTCGAAATCTGGCGTCGACTACTGCTACGTCGTTGACTTCGATAAAGCTGCAGCCTCCGAGGAGGCTCTTGAATTCGTGGAAAGGACCCTGATCGACCGTCTCATGGCAAAAGTAGTCGTGGTCGGTGTTGACTTTCGATTTGGAAAGGATCGAAAAGGGAGTCTTGAGTTATTGCAGGAGGCTGGCGGGGAATATGGCTTCGTCGTTGAGGGTGATCCGCTGGTAAAGATAGAGGGTGATCAGCTCGCCGAGATCTGTGAGACAATACAGGACAACTCCGGTTGCTCTTCGTTGGTTTCGTCATCGACGGTTATAAGAAAGCTCGTATCTAGGGGTCGGGTCGATCTAGCTAAGGAACTACTAAAACGAGAGTTTTTCATTACGGGATTAGTCGAGAGTGGGGACGGTCGGGGAGGAAGCGAACTCGGATATCCCACCGCCAACGTCTCGTACGGTAGCGATCGAGCTCTTCCTATGGATGGTATCTACGCCGGCAGCGTTGAGGTGGATAACGTCTCCTACCGTTCTGCTATCTCAGTCGGAACGAGGCCAACTTATTATCCTGGCGGTGGAACGAGATTGATCGAAGCTTTTATCCTTGACTTTTCTGGCGATCTCTACAATAAAAGGGTGAAGGTTAATTTCTCATCGTTTATTCGTGACCAGATAGCATTCGAATCCTCACAAGAGCTCATTGAGCAGATTGAAAAAGATGTAAAAGTGGTTGTTGAGTCCATAACGTTAGGAAGTTGACGCGCGACCGACTAAGGTGATTTATCCGTAATGTTCGCTAAGTGCGACCGGTACAAGGTGTTTTGATGATTGATAAGCAAGCAATAATCGCAGAGTACGGCAAGAGTGAGACAGACACAGGATCGCCAGAGGTCCAGATTGCACTCTTGAGCGCACGTATCTCTAGTTTGACTGAGCACTTAAGGGCTCATAAAGGTGACCACCACACTCGTCGTGGTCTAATGATGTTGATTGGACAGCGTCGTCGTCTACTTGACTACGTACGTGGTAATGACGTAGATCGTTATCGATCCATCATCTCAAGACTCGGTATCCGTCGCTAACTTCTTGGTTGCAGATATTGGCTAAGCCAATTTGCTCGAATTAGCGTTAGTTTTTTTCGTGCTTTTCGCGCGAGGATTTACTTTGGTTTAGGCCCTCTTCATCGAGGGCCTAAGTTCTTTAACCTATGTTTCCTCCTTCATCATTTTTAACGGTGTTTGTAGTTTGTGGTAGGCGATTTAGGACAGAGCTAATTTCCCACTTACAGATCTCGAGAGAAGTCTTTACTCTCTCGAGTTCGATTCAGTCTTAGTCAACGGTGATCCAATATTTGCACGATTGTATTGGAGTAGTTGAAAGCAGACGCTCTGCTGGGTCCTCAACTATCGAAGGTTGCCCCGAAATCGGCTAGCTTGTATGTGGTAAGCGTTTTGTTCCCCTCGCTCACGGCACAGCTTTCAGTGGAGCAATCCCGGAAATTCAATTTGGGGTTGGTGCACTGAGAACTGGCCGATTTTATTGAGCAATCTGATTCGCTTACCTAGCTGTCTCTCCTCCAACAGGTGGAGTTGAGACAAATCTATGAAAGGTAAGTAATGGCTGAAGTTATAAGGGATGAAGTCAAGATCGACTCATCTGAAAAGGTTATGTCCTTTGAAACTGGACTGCTTGCTCCGCTAGCAGACGGTGCTGTAGTTGCGAGAATTGGTGACACTATGGTGCTCGCTACCGCAGTGGCTTCCAAGGGCGTACGAGAGGGAATCGACTTTTTCCCACTTACGATCGACGTAGAAGAGCGTATGTATGCAGTTGGAAAGATTCCAGGTTCATTCTTTCGTCGAGAGGGTAGAGCAACGGACTTCGCAGTTCTAGCTGCTCGTCTCACCGACAGGCCACTTCGACCATGTTTCCCCAAGGATTTTCGTCACGAGGTCCACGTGGTTGGAACGATTCTTGGCGTCGATCACGAGAACCCATATGACGTTCTCTTCATTAACGCAGCCTCTGCAGCTCTTATGATCTCTGGTATCCCCTTCCAAGGTCCAGTTGGTGCGGTTCGAATCTCCTATGGTAAAGACGGAGTCTGGACGGCTTTCCCGGGATACGTAGAGGGCGATGAGTCATCCTTCGAGTTGGTCGTGGCCGGACGCGAAGTCATGGAAGGTGAAAATAAAGGCGATATCGCGATCATCATGGTCGAAGCCGGTGGTACCGAATCATCGTGGGGTAACTACCAAGATGGTGCACCAAAGGTTACAGAAGATGTTATCGCTAGTGGCCTTGAGGAGTCGAAGCGCTGGATCCGTCAGTCGATCGAACTTCAGAGAAGTTTCGCTGCTAAGGTTGGCGACATAACACCGATGCAGTACGTCTCCACTAAGGACTACAGCGATGAGTTGTTTGCTGAGATTGAGCAGTCATCATTAGATGCCATTCGTCACGCCAACACGGTAGCAGAAAAGCAAGAGCGACAAGAGGCCCTCAATTTGATTGAGGCCGGTCTCCAAGAGTCGCTAGCTGAGCGTTTCCCAGACTCGACCAAGGCAATCTCGCAGGTAGTTAAGTCACTGACGAAGCGAGTAATACGTGAGCGCATCGTAAACGATCATATCCGCATCGACGGACGTGACACAGTGACGATCCGTCCCCTCTCAGCCATGGTCGGACTTATTCCTACCGCACACGGATCTGCACTCTTCCAGCGTGGTGAGACTCAGGTCTTGAATGTGACTACCCTTGGTATGCCAAAGATGAATCAGCTCCTTGACTCCCTCGGAACAGATGACCAAAAGCGTTATATGCACCATTACAACTTCCCTCCATTTTCAACAGGCGAAGCTGGTGCGATGCGTGGACCAAAGCGTAGAGAGATTGGTCACGGCCTTCTAGCTGAACGAGCACTTCTGCCTGTGATCCCAAATGAATCTGAGTTCCCCTACACCCTTCGCCTAGTTTCAGAGGCATTCTCTTCAAATGGCTCTACGTCGATGGCGTCGGTTTGTGGCTCTACACTTTCTTTGATGGATGCAGGTGTGCCGATCAAGGCGCCGGTCGCTGGAATCGCTATGGGCCTTGTCCACCACGACGGTAAGTACACGACTCTTACTGACATCCTTGGTGCGGAAGATGCCTTCGGTGACATGGACTTCAAGGTTGCAGGCACTGACGACTTCGTCACCGCCCTCCAACTTGATACCAAGATCGATGGTATTCCCGCAGATGTTCTTGGGCGAGCACTTTCGCAAGCGAAAGAGGCGAGACTCAAGGTTCTAGAGGTCATGGCAGGTGCCCTATCGGCGCCCCGTGATGAGATCAATGGCAATGCTCCTAAGATCGTCTCCTTTGAGATTCCGCTCGATAAGATGGGCGAGGTAATCGGGCCTAAGGGTAAGAATATCAACGCCCTTCAGGCAGATACCGGCGCTGAAATCTCTCTTGACGAAGCTGGTGACGTTGCGGTAGTCACAATTGGCGCTCGCGAAATGTCAGCAGTAAATGCAGCGCGAGCGGCTATCGAGTTGATCGTGAATCCTCCTTTGGCTCAAATCGGCGGTCACTATCAGGGTAAGGTCGTCGGAATTGCCAAGTTTGGAGCCTTCGTAAATATCCTCCCAGGCAGAGATGGCCTATTGCATATCAGCAAGATCGGCGGGGGAAAGCGTATCGACCGAGTCGAAGACGTTCTCTCGATGGGCGAAGAGCTCAGGGTCGTAGTTGACGACATCGATGCCAACGGTAAGTTGAGTCTCTCGATCGTAACCGATGATAGCGAAGAGGATATCGAAGAGGTAGAAGTCGGTGATGAGAGCCCAAAAGCTGAGGTCGTCGTAACTAGCCGTTACGAGGAGGACGACATTGAAGTTGTCTCCTTTGAAGAGGTCTTCGCTGATGAGCTCTTGGAGCACTATGGTGACTTGGGCCCGAGCGTGGCCGAGCCACGCCCAAGCTTTGATGGTCCCCGTAACCGAGATCGTCGCGGTGGCCGTCCCCGTCGTGACTACAACAGAAGGTAGAAGTTAGTTAGCGTGGCACAGTTAGAACGACCAATCAGAGTAGCAGTCTTTGGCGCTGGTGGGCAGATGGGAATTAGCGTCTGCAAAGCGGTAGTTGCCGACCCCGCCTTGAAGCTTACGAAGGCGCTCGATCCAAGATTGGCTGGAATTGATTTGGGCCACGCTACGTCAATACTTGATACCGGCATAGTGATAGATGGGCAGCGTGAGGCTATAACGCATGGTGAGGTCGATGTTGCTATCGACTTTACGGAGGCGAGTGGTTGTTTCGAAAATGCCCTCTACTGTGCTAGCGCCGGTATTCACATGGTGATTGGCACTACCGGACTGAGCGATCTACAAATCAACGAGCTAGAAAGAGCCTTTTCTAGCTCCGAGGCGAACTGTTTGATTGCTCCCAACTTTGCTATTGGTGCAATTTTGATGATGAAGTTCTCCGAGATGGCCGCACGATTCTTCGAAAGTGCGGAGGTCATTGAGTTGCACCACAATCGAAAGGTAGATGCACCGAGTGGAACTGCCCTTGCAACCGCTGAGAGAATTACGGGAGCCAAAGGTGTGCACTTTGATCCTGACCCAACCAAGAAGGAACTTGATGGGGCGAGGGGTCATAAGTATCAAGGTGGGGTCAATATCCATTCGCTTAGGATCGCTGGAATGGTGGCCCACCAAGAGGTTATCTTCGGTACCACAGGTCAAACTCTGACGTTACGCCATGACTCCTATGACAGAACTTCCTTTATGCCCGGAGTGATCCTGGCGGTCAAGGGAATCTTCGACCTCGATGGCCTCGTCGTCGGTCTGGATTCGATAGTCGATGGTTTGCTAGAGTAATCGTTTTCATATCGTAAATTTTTACTAGAATGAAAGTTGTCTACTCGATGGTTTGTCCATCGAAAGTAGCTCGCCTGCTATCTGAGTGCTAAGGAGTCAAATGGGTGCCGCGCTAGACCAATTCGGTGCAGTTATAACAGCTATGGTTACGGCCTTCGACGAGAAGGACGCACTCGATATCGATGCGACAGTTACTTTGGCTAAAAAGCTCGCTGCCGATGGAAACAGCGCTTTGGTAGTATCCGGTACTACCGGCGAAGCTTCGACCCTTACTGACCCGGAAAAGATTCTTCTTTGGGAGACGTTGGCGTCAGAGTTGACGATTCCCATAATCGCTGGATCTGGATCTAATGAGACTGCTCATTCGATCACTATGACGAAGCATGCAACCGAGGTGGGAGTCGCTGGAATACTTGCGGTAGCGCCTTACTATAACCGTCCTCCTCAAAGTGGGATCTACGGTCACTTTGGTGCCATGGCAACGGCTACTTCATTACCGGTACTTGTCTATGACATTCCGGTACGAACTGGGCGTAAAGTAGCGGCTTCGACACTCATGCGAGTTATAGCTGATCATGCCAATGTAGTTGCGCTGAAGGATGCTGCGGGTGATCCAACCGCTACGGCTGCCCTTATACCTGGGCTTCCGAGCTACTTCGACGTCTATAGCGGAGACGACTCCTTGACGCTTCCTCTTCTTTCGATAGGTGCAGTAGGAGTCATAGGTGTCGCAACGCACTGGGCCACGGATCTGTTTGTAGATATGATTGAGGCGTTTTCAAAGGGTGATAACAAGAGGGCGATAGAGGTAAATCAAGCACTTCTATCGTCGTACGAGTACGAAACCGGAGAGGCTGCTCCAAATCCTATTCCGACCAAGGTTATGATGAACTACCTTGGACTAAGCGTAGGAAGGTGTCGCCTACCAATGGGTGACGCTCCAGCCGGCCACGAAGAAGTGGCAAAGAGGGTAGCTGAGGAGCTTGCTATCTCTCGTTCCAAGCTAAACATTAAATAAGGATTCAATTGAGTAAAGAAGGTAAAGCGCCAGCCACAGCACGTGTCGTCTTTTTAGGCGGACTTGGCGAAATTGGTCGCAACTGCGCAGCGATTGAAGTCGACGATCAGATCTTGATCATCGACTGTGGGCTTATGTTTCCAAATCACGATACACCGGGGGTCGATCTAATCCTCCCTGACTTTACCTACCTGGTAGAGAATAAGGACAAGGTGGTCGGAGTGGTTGTAACGCACGGCCATGAGGACCATATCGGGGCCCTCCCGTATCTCCTTCGTGAGATGAGCCTCGATATATATGGATCGGCTCTTGCCCTAGGCCTTGCCTCTAACCGTATCGATGAAGCCCAACTTCGCCCCAAGGCAAACTTGCGTACCGTAAGTGACCTAGAGAAGGTGAAGATCGGCAAATTCGAGGTGGAGTTTGTTCCGATTACACACTCGGTTCCAGATTCATTTGCACTTGTGATCAGATCCTCAGCTGGGGTGATCGTTCACTCTGGAGATTTCAAGATCGATCTCACGCCAGTCGATGGTCGCATCTCTGATCTAGCGCGTTTAGGCGAAATCTCCCGTGCGGAGGGGATCGATCTTCTGCTCGCGGATTCAACGAATGCCGAAGAAGAGGGGCACTCCATATCGGAGAGTACCATTGGACCGGTACTCGCTCAACTGCTCGCAGTGAACACCGATAAGCGGATCATCGTAACCTGTTTTGCCTCTCACGTTCACCGTATTCAGCAGATTGCAAATGCTGCAATAGGTTCGAAGAGGATCATCTTCCCGTTGGGAAGGTCGATGGGGAAAAACATAGCACTTGCTCGTTCTCTAGGTAATCTGCACCTGCCGGATCAATACCTTGATGACATTGAGAACGTCAATCGTTACGAGCCTGAGCAGGTTCTAGTTCTTTCAACTGGAAGCCAGGGCGAGCCTCTCTCTGCACTCTCCTTGATGTCTGCCAATGAGAATAGATTCCTCAAGGTAGACGATGGTGACGTTGTTATCATCTCGGCCGACGTGATACCGGGTAATGAGTCGGCAGTTGGAAAGGTGATCGACGGCCTTCATCGGCGAGGTGCTGGTGTTATCCACGCCGGGATCGCTCAAGTGCATACTTCAGGCCACGCGAAGAGAGATGAGCTAAGGCTCTTCCACTCAATTTTGCGGCCGAAGAATTTTGTGCCTGTCCACGGTGAGTATCGACATATGACCTCTCACATGCGATTAGCGATCGATATGGGCCAGGATAAGGGCCATACATTGGTCGCTAGCGATGGCGATGTAGTTGAGCTCTCCGGTGGAAACATCCAAATTGTAGACAAAGTGCCAGCGGATATGTTGTACGTCGATGGCGTTATCGATGGCCTGCCAAAGGCCACCCTGCGCGATCGTAAGACCCTTTCGACCGAGGGCTTTGTAGTAGTGGTGGCGGCAGTTGATGTTCGTAACAAAACATTGGTTGGCGAGGTAGAGATCGCAACGCGTGGTTGGGTTCACCTATCCGACGATGCTCCCGATCATATTGAAGCGCTTCTCGCCGACATTAAGAATGCCGTTCGAGCGACGATAGTCACTTCAATCGGGGAGATCGGTGATGATGTCGACTCATTGGCGCGCCACGTTAGAACCACGGCGGCCAAGATGATCGAAAAGCGCTCCAAGATGCGTCCCATGGTAATTCCGGTCATTACAGCCCTGTAGGGCAACTTTCAAGATATGGCGATGGCTCGACTTGGTTCTATTTGATAGACTCAAGTTGAGTTTCGTCGCTGTAATTTCACGTTTTGTATTATTTAGCTCTGCGGCGACTACCACGTAAAAGTTTCAATGCCATTGAGCCGATAAATACATCAAGGTGTACGAAGGAGGCGGTCAACCCTGGTTAGTCAAGGTTCATCCGGAACGTCAAAGAATTCGAATCGACCTCGAGCAAGCACATCCCGTAGTTCGTCAAAGAGTGCGACCCCTCGGGCAAATTCAACGCGATCCAAAGGTTCTTCTTCGTCAACAAACCGCTCAACTAACGGGCGATCTGCCACGTCTCGCTCCGGTGCTTCGCGTAACGATGGCGCCGTAGTTGACTTCTCGAAGTCCAATGGTCCTTCGCGAGCACGGTCCAGTTCTAATAGTCGTGCTGTCAATACGGGAACTAGAGGTCGCGCCGGAAGCCACTCCAAAGGTGATACACCTTCATCGATGATAAAGAGCGATATCGTTGGCCTTATCATCGTTGGTGGCGTTGTTCTCTCTACTTTGGTCGCTTTTCGTATATTTGGTGTGCTCGGAGATCGCTACAACCACCTCCTAGGTGTGTTCTTTGGACCACTGCGCTTCGTACTATTTATTTACCTCGCCTACTACGGAATAGCCCTAGCCCTAGCCGTTCGCAGTTCTCTCAAGGAGAGGTACCTTATCAGCGGTGGGGGAGCAATCTTATCTGCCGCCGTTATCGCCGCAGCGATCTTTAGCCACTTCGATCACGCATTGGGCCTTAGTTATGCTCGCCGCGGTGGGGTGATCGCCGATGGCCTCTTCGTTGCGCTCTCAAAGGTGATATCTCCTACGGGTGCAGTCATCGCTGCATCTATATCACTTCTTACCTTTGCAAGTGATCTAGCTGGATATGGCCCCTTGACCATTTTGCGTAAGAAGCGACACCTTGTAGCAGATCGCCTAGTTGACACCTCTCGTGGAAGTGCATATCTGAGGGACACTGATTCGAGAGGTACAGCTACGCCAAGCGCTAAGGACGACAGAAGTTATATCGACCTTGACTCTATGGGGCAGTCATTTACCGCCCGGGACTTCGAAGCTGAACAATCCGACCTTGATCTTGGTGCTGCTGTAGTGGACTTTAACGATGAAGGTGACTCCATAGATGAGAGGGGTTCCAATCGCAGAAGTATCCGACATCTGTTCCAGGATCGAATTCGCGACGGTCGTACAAAGGCAGGCGAGGGTTTTAACGTTCAACTAGGGGGCGAGAGTACCGATAGCGAGCTTTACGATCAGTTCAGTAGCGACGCGTACGTTCCAGATGAATTTGACGACGACGACCAAGTCAAAGACGAAATCGCCAACCTTGAAGGCGGTGTGGTAACAGGAGATTACAGCCTTTCCGGCCATCTGGTGCAAGAGCTACACTTTGAAGGAAGTATTGATCTTCGACCTCCGAATAGTTCTGAGGCGACACCTTCTCTAGGAGAAGTCGAGGGAGATATTTCACAAAGAGGTACAGAGGGAGGGAGTGTCCAAGGGGTATCGATCTACGACTACGTCGATGAAGAGGATGCGGTCGGCGACGTTCTTGATCTCTTGAAAGATGCTGACGTCGATCCTATGACATCGCTAGATGGTCTTTCAGTTGCTCCTACCCCAGGTAAATTCGGAGTGGGTGAAGCCTCTGATTACGAAGGTAGCGCTCCAGTAGATGATGAAGCTATCGATATGACGGCCGAGGACCTCGCTACCGAAAGTGATTCAAATGAGGGAGACCCATCTGAAGGAAAGGTGGAGTGGAAGCTTCCTTCGCCGACGATTCTCAAGCGTTCGCAGGTACGTAGCCTAGACAAGAACGAACTTTGGAATCGCGGAACGGTCCTTTGCAAGGCACTTGCTTCACATAAGGTTGAGACGACTCTTGTGGGTATGACCGTTGGTCCGACGGTAACTCGCTATGAGTTGGAGCTTGGTGCGGGAGTAAAAGTATCAAGGGTAACCTCGCTTCACAAAGATATTGCCTATGCTATGGCGGCCGCTGACGTCCGCATCCTGGCCCCGATTCCGGGTCGAAGCGCTATTGGCGTCGAGGTTCCAAATGAACAGCGCCTAACGGTCTCTCTCGGCGACGTTCTCTCCTCTCCCGAGGCTGCTGCTGCAACGCACCCCCTAGCGGTGGCGATCGGTCGCGACATCTCAGGAAAGGCGACGCTAGTCAACTTGGCCGAGATGCCACACGTTCTAATCGCTGGATCTACAGGCTCTGGTAAGTCTTCTTGCCTCAACTCAATCCTTACATCGCTCTTGGTTAGGTCTACACCTGATCAAGTGCGAATGATCTTGGTCGATCCGAAGCGAGTGGAGTTAGGGCAGTATAACGGAGTTCCTCACCTTTTAACTCCAGTTGTTACAGAGCCCAAGAAGGCAGCAAATGCCCTCAACTGGGCTGTGCGGGAGATGGAGTCGAGGTATAACCTCCTCAGCGAGATCGGTGCCCGTGACCTTGCATCGTACAATCTGATCCTCGACCAGATGGAAGAGGCTGAATCGATCGAGATCGAAGATGTTGAAATACCTGAAGATGCCATTGCTCACGGAGACTCTCCTCTCTTCGATTCGATTCAAGAGAAGAAGTATCGACGCCTCCCATACATCGTTGTCGTAGTGGACGAGTTGAACGACCTAATGATGGTCGCCGCCAAAGACGTTGAAGAGTCGATCTGTCGTATCGCACAGATGGCTCGAGCTGTAGGAATACACCTCGTGATAGCTACACAGCGTCCGAGCGTCGATGTAATTACTGGACTTATCAAAGCCAATATCCCATCCAGAATGGCATTTTCAGTATCGTCGTTAGCAGACTCTCGGGTTATTCTCGACCAACCGGGAGCTGAGAGGCTCATCGGTAAGGGTGACATGCTGATGCTAGGAGCCTCCTCTAGCCATCCGCAGCGACTTCAGGCGCCATGGGTATCTGAAGATGAAGTTCGTAAGGTCGTTGCGACGTGGCTTCGCCAAGGCAAGGCCAACTTCATTGAGGGCCTAGAACAGAGTGAGGAGAAGCAGAGTCCGATACCTACCGATGATGACGGCGACGAACTCTTCAATGCAGCTGTCGAACTCGTTGTTATGTCACAGCTTGGTTCAACAACAATGTTGCAGCGAAAGTTGAGGATTGGCTTCTCTCGTGCTGGAAGACTCATGGACCTACTTGAGAATAGGGGCATTGTAGGCCCCCAAGAGGGCTCACGTCCAAGGATTGTTCTATTGACCAAAGAGGAGTTTGAAAATGAGCGCGAAGCAGGGGGATTTTGAGAGGATTCGGTAGCCTTTAGTAAGGGGTTCTTTGCTGCGCCTACCTTGCATTTGGATACTTGACTTTGTTGCGACTCGAGAAATTGACCTGGACTAATTGGTTATGCGACTCTGCTCTCTTCAAATGGGCTAGG
>VFSW01012113.1_pt1 | contig 12069 bp, 10 predicted proteins | sample 5358111 | NCBI WGS metagenome assembly VFSW01 (sample SAMN11554181, study PRJNA540505) | mine drainage metagenome | isolation source: sediment from site ElyBrook_90M | place: USA: Ely Copper Mine, Vershire, VT | collected 2017 | reverse complement strand
CGCTGAGGGCTACCGGGCGGGGACGGGGGTGCCGACGGGCATCTGCTGCGTGACGCAGTGCGGGCCACCGCCACCGTAGGAGAGCGTGGCGCCGGGAACGCTGACCACGGTCCGGCCCGCGAAGACTTCGGCCATCCGGGCCAGCGCGGCCTCATCAGCCGCCGTTCCCGAGGTTGGCATGATCACTGCGCCGTTGGCCAGGTAGCAGTTGAGGTACGGGATCGCGACCTCCTCAGGCCCGGCGACGGCGGAGGCGGTCACGCCGAACGGCACCACCTCGATCGGCCGGCCCCGGGCGTCGGAGGCACCGGCCAGGCGGCGCAGGTTCTCCCGGGCGGGACCGGCGTCGATGTGATCGGGATCGTCGGGGACGAGCAGCAGCAGCGCTCCCGGCCGCAGGTACTGCGCGATGCCATCGATATGCCCGTCGGTGGCGCGGTCGGGGGGGGCGGTCAGCCAGATGACCCGGTCCGCGCCCAGATAGTCGGCCAGGACCTGCTCGATCCGCTCCAGGCTGACGCCGGGGTTCCGGTTCGGGTCGAGCAACGGGCCGTCGGTGGTGAGCAGCGTGCCCTCGCCATCGACGAAGAACGCCCCGCCCTCAAGCACCAGCGGCGCCTCGTACCGCCGGGCGCCTAGCACGTCGGCATAGGCCCTGGCCAGCGCGGCGTCCTTGGCATAGGGCAGGTACTTGCCGCCCAAGGAGTTGAATTCGAAGTCCACGACGGCCAGGCCGCCAGCGCCGTCGGTCACGAAGATCGGCCCGCTGTCCCTGGTCCAGGAGTCGTCGATCTCGATCCCGGCGGTCTCCACCGCGGCTCCGCACCGGTCCCTGACCTCGCCCGCGTCGCCGGGACGGCAGATCATCACCACCGGCTCGAACGCGGCGATCGCGCGCGCGACCCCGGCGAAGTCGGACTTCGCCTGGCCGAACAGCTTTCCCCAGAGGCCGCGCCGGGTGGGCCAGGCCATCAGGCAGCACTGATGAGCGGACCACTCGGCCGGCATCGCGAAACCGTCCGACCTCGGCGTACCTGAAGGGGACATGACAGCTATGCAAGCAGATAGCGGCGCGACAACGGCACCCGGTCCGCCGGGGCGGCGGCCAACTCCCGGCCCCCCAGCCGGACCTTGCCGTCCCCGTGATCCACGGTTATCTCCGGGCAGGCCCGGCCGGCGATCAGGTTGTCCCGGCGGACCGAACGGGCCCCGGACACCGCGATGAACCGCCGGCGGCTGCCAAGCCGGGCCGCAAGCCCCGCCTCAAGCGCCGCCGCGCTGGTGAAGGTCACTGACAGCGACGCCGGGGCCAGGCCCAGGCCGCCCCAGTGCGGGCCGTACCGGCGCGGCTGCGCGGCCTCAACGCTGGCGTTGCCCTCGCCGAACGGACCCCAGGCGAAGTGGCCGGCCTTCAGCACCAGTTCCGGCCGGACGCCGAAGTAACCGGGCCGCCACAGCACCACGTCGGCCAGGCGTCCCGGCGCCAGCGTGCCCACCTCGGCGAAGATCCCGTGGGTGATAGCCGGCTCCGTGGTGTATTTCGCCAGGTAGGCGAGGACCCGATCGTTGTCGTCCGGGCCGAGGCCGTCGTCGGCCAGCGAGCCGGGTGCCCTGGGGGTCAGCCGCCGCGCCAGCCTTTCATCACATGGGCCAACTGCCAGGTCCGCCGGATCGTCTCGCCGATCCGGCCCATGCCCTGCGAGTCGCTGTTGATGATCGAGATCGCGCCAAGCTCGTGCAGCGGCCCCTCGGCGGCCATCGTCGCCGGGCGGATCCGCTCCCGGGCCGCCGCCAGGCCCCCGGGGACACCCGGGGAGCCGCCGTGCACCGCCATGATCAGCTCGGCGTGCTGGGCGGCCGTCCCGATGCCATAAGGCACGGTCGGGGTGGTCGAGGAGCAGATCACGCTCGGCTCGCGGACCAGCGCGATCAGGTCGGGGATGTGCCCGCCGCCGGCGCCCTCGACGTGATAGGCGTGCACGGCCCGGCCGGCGATCGCCGCTACGGTCTCCTCCAGCTCGCACGACTCGTTCAGGCCGTCGGTGTGCAGGGCGACGGCGATGTCGTGCTGGCCGGCCACCGTCAGCACCGCGTCGATCAGCTCGGGGTAGGCGCCCCAGTCCTCATGGATCTTCAGTCCGGCCGCGCCGGACTCGATCACCCGCTCGGCCGGTTCGCGCAGGCCGGCCCTGGCGCTGGCCTGCAGGCCCAGGTTGACCGGGAGCTGCTCGAAGGCCCGGAATGTGGCCGCCATCGCCGACGGCGGTTCCTCGAACCCGGCCGTGATCATCGTGGTCACGCCTGCCGACAGGGCGACCGGGACCAGGCGGGGCGTGATCAGGTGGACGTGGGAGTCGATCGCTCCGGCGGTCGCGATCATGCCGTAGCCCATGATCGGCAGCGTGTCCGGCCCGATCGTCAGGTCCACGCCTGAGATCAGGTCCGGGTTGCCCGCCCGGCCGATCCCGGCGATCCGGCCGTCCTTGATCCCGATGTTGGTCTTGATTACGCCGAGCAGCGGATCGATCAGCAGCACGCCGGCGATCAGTACATCGAGTTCGCTGTCGCTGGCCGCCCGGTCCTGCTGGGTCATCCGGGACCTGATGTTCTTCGCGTAGCCCCAGAGCGGCTCATCCCCGTAGCCGACATGGTCGTCCTCGACCCGCAGCCACAGGTCGGTGTCGGCCAGCCGGATCCGGTCCCCGGTCGTCGGACCGAACCGCCGGGCGTACCCGGCCTGGCTGAGCTCCGCCCCGGTCATTGTCCGTCTCCGGACCCGGCAGCCGCATCCAGCCGGGCGATCTCGTCAGGCCTGGCGGCCTGACCGGCCGCGCCGGCCGAGCTATCCGCCTGGTCCGAGGCTCGCACCAGCGAGACTTCCCGTTCCTCGCCGGGCGCCCAGCGGATCGAGTCGCCAGCCGGCAGGTCGAGCCGGAATCCAGCGGCCGCCGCCCGGTCGAACTCCAGGCGGAGGTTCACGCGCTCGAACGGGTAGTGCGAGGAGACCCGGATCTGCCGGGACGACACATTTTTCACCTTGAGCTTTAGTCTCTTTCTCCCCGGTGCGAGCCGCAGCGTTCGCTCCGGGGAGCGGATCTCGCCGGGGCCGCCGGCCGGGCCGGGGCCGAACGGGTCGCGCAGGACGACCAGCCGGGTGCCGTCGCCGAGCAGGACCTCCAGGCGGATCTCGGAGATCAGGCCGGCGACACCGTCGAGGAGCTGACCGGGCCGGACCGCGGCCCGGCCGGCCGCGAGGACCCGCTCGGCGTCGGACCCGGACCGCGCCGCGCGGTGCATCTCGTCGCAGATCAGCGCGGTCGCCTCGGGCGCGGTGAGGCGGAGCCCTTCGGCGACGGCACGGCGGGCCAGCTCCGCGGCCAGGAAGACCAGCAGCCGGTCCTGCTCAGAAGGCCCGAGGTACATGGCCGCTACCGGGGCCGCGCGCGGCGGCCCGGTGGCAAGGACAGTCGCGAGGACAGTGGCGAGAACGACATGCGGGACCTCTTTCGCTCGCGCGGCCGGGGTGCCAGGATCAGCGGGTGCGAGTCCTGCGGACGCCCGATGACAGATTTGCCCGGCTTCCCGATTTCGACTACGAGCCGCATTATGCCGACGTTGGCGGGCCGCGGATGGCCTACGTCGAGGCCGGCCCGCCGGCCGGGCAGCCGGTGCTGCTGCTGCACGGGGAGCCAAGCTGGTCGTTCCTGTACCGGTCGGTGATACCTGTGCTCGCCGACGCCGGGCTGCGGGCGATCGCGCCGGACATGATCGGATTCGGCCGGTCGGACAAGCCCGCTGAGATCGGCGACCACAGCTACGCCAGGCATGTGGAGTGGATGCGCGCGTTCGCGTTCGACGCGCTGGACCTGCGCGGGGTCACGCTGGTCGGCCAGGACTGGGGCGGCCTGATCGGGCTGCGTCTGGTGGCCGAGCACCAGGACCGGTTCGCGAGGGTCGTGGCGGCCAACACCGGGCTGCCGACCGGTGACTTCCCGATGCCCGACGTCTGGCTCAGGTTCCGGGACGTGGTCCGGAACGCGAACGATCTCGACATCGCCCGGCTGGTCGCCTCCGGCTGCCGGACGCCGCTGCCGGCCGAGGTGCTGGCCGCCTATGACGCGCCGTTCCCCGGCCCGGAGTACAAGGCCGGGCCGCGCGCGATGCCGGACCTGGTGCCCATCCGGCCGGACGACCCGGCCTCGGACGCCAACCGGGCCGCGTGGGAGCAGCTCCGGCGCTGGGATAGGCCGTTCCTGGTGGCGTTCGGCGACTCCGACCCGATTACCGGAGCGATGGCGCCGATCTTCAGGGATCAGGTGCCCGGCACGGCCGGGATCGAGCATCCGGTGCTGATCGGAGCCGGCCACTTCCTGCAGGAGGACGCCGGAGACCGCCTCGCCGCGGAGATCGTGGCGTTCATCGCGAACCACGTCAGCGGCTAGCCGTCAGCCGGAGAACTGGCCGCCGCTGTACAGCACGGATACGCCGGGCACATTGCCGTCGGCGGTTAGCCCGCCGGCCGCGCTGGCCTGGCCGGCCAGGTACTGGTTGAGGAAATCGACGCAGACCCTGGCGACCACCGGCTCGGGCTGGGACTGGCCCTCATAGGGCGTGAAGTGGCCGTAGTTGAGCAGGTCCAGGTAGAAGCTGGTGGCAGCGGTGTCGGTGGTATACAGCTGCCTGCTCGCCGCGGGCGGATTGACGTTGTCCGCGTCTCCCTGGACGAACAGCATCGGCGGCGTGCCCGAGGGGAAGTAGGTCCCGCCGAACGGCTCCCACTCCGCGCCGGCCAGGATGATCGCCGCGGTCACCCTGGAGTCGACGCAGCAACTGTTGGCCGCCACGGCCGCGGCGACATCGCCGCCGTCACTGTGCCCGGCGACCGCGATCTTGTTCGGGTCGATCATCCCCGCCAGCTGGCCCGACTTCTGGGCGCTGAGCCCGAGCAGCCGCGTGATCGCGGCCGAGACGTCGGCGGGCTGGTTCAGGACGTCGGATTCGTTCGCGCTGGCCGACCCGCAGGCGGTCTTCGGGAAGGCGACGACCGCGACGACGTAGCCCGCGCTGGACCAGTCCCGCAGCAGCGGCGCGTAACTGGACTCGCACTGGAGCCAGCCAGGGGAGAAGACCACCAGCGGAAACGGGCCCTTCGCGACCTTGCCCGCCGTCACCTCGGCGGCGGGTACCACCGGATACCTGACCAGCACCGGCAGCGTGCGCACGCCCAGCTGCGGCCGGGTGGAGTCGTAGAACACATACGACGCGGACGCGACCTGGTAGCTGCCGATCGGGCCTGCCTGCGGCTTCGCGGGCGGCGGCTTGGGCCTGGGCAGCTGGCTGTGGGTCGGCACGGGATTTTTCGTGGCGCCGGACGCGCCGGTCAGGCCCGGTACGGCGATGACTCCGAGCACCACCAGTGACCCGGTTACGATCACGACGACCGAGAGCGCCCCCGCCAGGGCCAGCAGCACCCGGCCGCGACGGCGACGACGGCGGCGGAAGTCCCGGCGCGACCTGGGCTCAAGTGACGTGCCGTAGCTCACCGGGACAGGCTACCGGCCCGCGCGGTTAGCGCGAAACCGTGCGGAAGGCACTAACCCGCGCCGAACTTGGCGTGTTCTTAACCGGATCTGAAGTCATCCAAGACACGAAACAAAGGATCGCGTTGCTAGCCTGTCCTCCGTGACTGATTCCAGATCAGCGGACTATAAAGCGGCCGACGGTGGCGTAATCGGGAACAAGCGGTCCGATTACTACCGGCCAGCCCACGCGCGATCATCGGGGAACGATTCGGGTTCGCGATTGTCCCGCCTGGCTACGCAGACTACGGTCCGGCGGCAGCGCCGGGTCTGGTCCAACCGGGTTAATAGCTGGGATCATCACACCCCGGCTGGCCTGGAGAAGGTCACCGAGGCCGTGCTCGCCGTGGCCGAGGTCTCGCCCGGAGACCAGGTGGTGGACCTCGGCTGCGGCACCGGCCAGCTGAGCCTGCCGCTGGCTGAGCGCGGGGCCGAGGTCCTCGCCGTGGACGTCAGCCAGGGCATGGTCGAGCGCCTGGAGGAGAAGGCCAGGAGCATGTCCGTCTACGTAGACGGGCTGACCGCGCCGATCGAAACTCTCTCGCTGCCATCCGGCAGCGTCGACCTGATCGTCACCAGCTACGCCCTGCACCATCTGCGCGACGCCGACAAGGACCGCCTGGTGGCGGCGGCGTTCCAATGGCTGAAGCCCGGCGGGACGCTGATCGTGGCCGACATGATGTTCGGCCGCGGCGGATCCAGCCAGGACCGGGCGATCATAAAGTCCAAGGTCAGCGCCCTGGCGAAGCGGGGCATCGGCGGCTGGTGGCGGATCGCCAAGAACTCCTACCGGTACCTGGTCCGGGTTCAGGAGCGGCCGGTATCGACGAGCGCGTGGACGGCGATGTTCACCCGCGCCGGGTTCACGCAGATCACGGTGCGGTCGGTCGTGGCAGAGGCTGGCCTGGTGATGGGCCAGCGACCGCTCTCGGGCTGACCAGCTGCCCCGTTTTCCCGCTATCTGATCCGATTCTCTGACCTGTTGCCCTGACCTGTTGCTCTGACCTGTCTCCCTGGCCTGTTCCCCGGTTCGGGGCCTGGGCTTGGCGCCCGCCCGGTCCGCCAGGTGCGCGGGCGCTAAGCGAAGGTCAGAGCTTGCCCAGCGTGGCCGGGGCACCGAACTTGCAGAGCACCTCGGGCACGGCGACCTTGCCGCCCTCGTCCTGGAAGTTCTCCATGATCGCCAGGAGCGCCCTCGCGGTAGCCCCGGTGCCGTTCAGCGTGTGCACGAACTCAAGCTGGCCGTCGCGGCGGAATTTGATGTTGAGCCGACGGGCCTGGTAGTCAGTGGTGTTCGAGCACGAGGTGATCTCCCGGTACCGCTGCTGGGTCGGGAACCACGCCTCGATGTCATATTTCTTTGCCGCGGACGCTCCCAGATCACCGACGGAAATATTCATCACCCGGTAAGGAAGACCCAATTCCTGGGCTATTTCTTCCTCGTTAGCGAGCAATTCTTCATGGATATCGTGAGAATGCTCGGGCAGGCAATAGACGTACATCTCGACCTTGTCGAATTGATGCACGCGGAACATTCCCCTGGTGTCCTTGCCCGCCGCGCCGGCCTCGCGCCGGAAGTTGGTGGTGAAGCCGACGTAGCGGGCCGGCAAGTCCGACTCCTCCAGGCGCTCGTCGGCGTGGATGCCCGCCAGCGCCACCTCCGAGGTACCGGTCAGGTACAGGTCGTCCTTCTCCAGGTGATACAGGTTGGACTCTTCGGTCGGCAGGAAGCCGGTGCCGTACATCGCCTTCTCACCGACCAGGACCGGCGGCAGCACGAGCAGGAATCCCTTGCTGGCCAGCTTGCTGATCACGAACTGGTACAGCGCCATCTCGGCCAGCGCCACGTCACCGATCCGGTAGGCGAACCGCGACCCGGACAGCCTGGCGCCGCGGGCCATGTCGATCCAGCCCCGGGCCGAGCCGAGCTCGAGGTGATCCTTCGGCTCGAAGCCGAACTCGGGCCGCTGTCCGCGCTCGCGGACCACTACGGCGTCCTCTTCCAGCATGCCGTCGGCGGCGGTGGGGTCGGGCAGGTTGGGGATCCGGCCGAGCAATTCGTCCCTTAGCTGCGCCGCGTGCGCCTGCTCCTGGGAGGCGGCCTCGATCCGTTCGGAGAGGTCCTTCAGCCGTGCCAGCTCGTCGGGACCCGGCTTGCCCCTGGAGGCTCTCTTCTGCTCGGCCCGGAGCGTCTCGACCCGCTCGGTCTGCTCCCGCCAGCGGGCGTCGGCCCCGATCAGTTCGTCGAAGTCTTCGGCCGCGCCTCGGCGAGCGAGCGCGGCTCGGAACGCGGCCGGATCTTGCCGGGCCGCCTTTAGGTCAATCACCCTGGCGAGTCTAGCCACTTTCGGGAACCGCCGGCCGCCCAAAACAACGGCCCCCGAGTGACAATCCGGTACGTTCGCGCCCGCGGATCCCGGCAACGGCGGATCGCCGGACTGGTACCGGTACCCTCGCCTTGAAATGGCTCCCGCTGGGCGCCCACCGGTCCCGCCGCGCCCGGGGCCTTGAGAAACGATCAGGCGCGGATGGCGGGCAGCCGGGTACGCGGCGATCGGCACGGATGGCGGGCAGCCGGGTACGCGGCGTGTCAGGCGCCGAGCGCGGCGCCGGGCATGGCGTCCGGCGCAGCCGGCCCACCGGGCACCATGGCACCGGTCTCCTGGATCCGATCCGGGCGCGGCTTCGGCGCCCGGGTGGCCAGGACCGAGCCGGCCAGGATCGCGGCGAACCCGGCGAGCATCAGCGGCGTGACCCGCTCGCTCAGGACCAGCACCCCGAGCGTGACCGCGACCAGCGGGTTGAGGTAGGTGATTACGCTCGCCCGGGCCGGCCCGACCTCGGCGATCAGCCGGAAGAAGATAAGGAAAGCCACCGCCGTGCAGACCAGCCCGAGCACCGCCAGCGCGATCAGCACCCGGCCGGACGGCATCGTCGCGGGCCAGTTCATCGCCGCCAGCGGTGCGCAGACTACCGTGGCCAGGCCCAGGCAGGCCGCGGTGGTGGCGAGGGGCGGCACCGCGGCGAGCTTGTGGTTGGCGATCAGCGGCCCGGTCGCGTAGCAGAGCGCGACGAGGAGTACCTCGGCCACCGAGATCGCGGTGCCGTGCCCGGCCCCGGTGCCGATCAGGCTGGGCCCGGCCAGCAGCGCCACTCCGGCCAGGCCGACCAGCAGGCCGGCCCATCGCACCGCGCTAACCCCGTCGCTGATCCTGGTCAGCAGGCTGAGCACCACGACCAGGATCGGCACCGAGGCGACCAGCAGGCCGCTGAGGGAACTGGTGATCGTCCGTTCCGCCTGGGAGAGCAGGAACCACGGGATCATGATCTCGACGAACGCGAAAGCCACCGCCCAGGGCCAGACCGCCCGGACCGCGGCGAGCTGACGCCGCCGGATCGCTACCGGCAGCAGCAGCGCGGCGCCGATCGCGACCCGGGCCAGGACCAGCACCGGGACCGGGACGCCGCCGACAGCGATCTTGATGAACAGGTAGGGCAGACCCCAGAGCACGCTCAGCGCCAGAAACAGTGTCCAGCCCCGCCTGCTCATCGGACCGTCCCCTCCAGCTACGCCCGCAGCCCCGTTCCAGTCTGTCGCACCAGGACCGCTAGCTGGCCAGGTGCCGGCCCGCGGATACGCTCGCAAGAGCCGATCTACCGCTGGCCCGCAGGCCGGCGTCCCCCGAGCGCAACCAGGAGCGTCCTTGTCAGCGACCCGGTCAGGTATGCGGCCTGACGCGCCAGACGCGCCAGACGCGCCAGACGCGACGGGCTCGTCCGGCGAGCCAGGCCGGCCCGGCAGGCCGGGCGGGCCGGCCGGCTTGCGCCGCAGGTGGCCCCTGCTGGCCGCCCTGGTCGCCGGGCTGGCGCTGACCGGGGCGTTCCCGCCGTTCGGGTTCTGGCCCCTGGCGATGATCGGACCCGCGCTGTTCACGCTGGCGATCTGGCGCAAGGGCCCGTGGGCGACCGGCGGACTGGCGCTGATCTGCGGGCTCGCGTTCTTCGTCCCGCTGCTCTCCTGGCTGATCAACGTGGCCTGGTACGCCTGGCTGGCCCTGGCGATCGCCGAGGCGACGATCTTCGCCGTGCTCGCCCTGGCGCTGCCCGCCCTGCTGCGGCTGCGGTTCTGGCCGGTCGCCCTGGCCGGCTGGTGGGTCGCGCAGGAGGCGGTGCATAGCCGCGTACCGTTCGGCGGCTTCCCCTGGGGCCGGCTGGCGATGAGCCAGGCCGGGGCGCCGACCGCCGGCTGGGCCGCGATCGGCGGGCTGCCCTGGCTCACTTTCCTGCTGGCGCTGGCCGGGGCCTGCCTGGCCTGGCTGCTGACTACCGCTGCCAGCCAGAGCCGCTCGCGCACCACCTGGCGGGCACCGGGTGCCGTCACGCTGCTGGTAATCGGCCTGGCGCTGGCCGGCGACATCGTCTGGCGGCCCCCGGCCACACCAGCGGCCACCAGCACCGCCAGTACCGCCAGCAGTGCCAGCACCGCCAGCACCGCGCTGGTAGCCGCGATCCAGGGCGACGTCCCGCACGCTCGCAACCTGCCGAACCTGCTCCGCGCCACCACGGTCACCGCGAACCACGCCGCCGCCACCCAGTGGCTGGCACGCCAGGTCAGGGCCGGCCGGATGCCCGCGCCGGAGCTGGTGATCTGGCCGGAGAACTCCACCGACATCGACCCGGCCCTATCCCCGCCGACCTACCAGATGATCTATGGCGCCGTCTCCGCGATCAACCGGCCGGTGCTGGTCGGGGCGGTGCTCGACAACCCGGTCCGCAACGCCGGGCAGCTCTGGCTGCCGGGCCGGGGCCCGGTCCAGGTGTACCTCAAGCGGCAACTGGTGCCGTTCGGCGAGGTGATCCCGTTCCGCGGCTTCCTTGAGACGTTCACCTCGCTGCCCGAGCTCCAGCCTCGCGATTTCACCCCCGGCCACAAGGCCGTGGTGTTCCGCGTCGGCCAGATCAGGCTCGGCGACGTGATCTGCTACGAGATCGGCTACGACAACCTGGTCCGGTCCGAGGTCCTGGCCGGCGCCAACCTGCTGACCGTCCAGACCAACGACGCGACCTATGAGGTCGATGGCCAGATCGGGGAGAGCCTGCAGCAGCTCGCGATGACCCGGATGCAGGCGATCACCACCGGACGGGCGATCGTGGTCGCCTCGACCACCGGGATCAGCTCGTTCGTCGGCCCGGACGGCACCGTGATCACCCGCAGCGGCACCGGGCAGCGAGCCGTGCTCGAAGCCAGGGTGCCGCTGGAGACCGGCCTTACCCCGGCGGACCGGGCCGGTCAGTGGCCCGAGCTGGCCATCATCGCGGCCACGGCGCTGGCCCTGGTCTGGGCGCTATCCAGCAAGCTGACCCGGTACCGGCCTGCCAGCCGCGCCAGCCGGCGACCACACTAGTTTCGTGGCACTGCGGCGCGGTCTCGGGCAACCATGGAGATACGCCGCGCTGCTCGCCGGCGCGCTCCCGGTCTTCGCTTTCCCCGGAACCGACGTTGAGGTCCTGGCCTGGTTCGGCCTGGTTCCGGCGATCCTCGTGCTCCGGGCAGCGCCGACCGCCCGCGAGGGCGCGGTCCGCGGCTGGTGGGCCGGCGCCGGCTACCTGTCCGCCGCGCTGTACTGGCTGATCCCGAACCTTGGCCCGGGCCTGCTGCTGGTCGTGATCGTTCTTGGCGCGCCGTGGGCCGGATTCGGCTACGCGGCCTGGCACCTGCTCCGCCCGCGGCCCGCCGGCGGGCACCTGGTACTAACGGCGATGGCCGCGATGGCGGTGCTGCCGAGCTGCTGGGTCGTGATCGAGCTGCTCCGGTCCTGGCAGGGCATCGGCGGCCCGTGGGCGGTCTTCGGAGCGAGCCAGTGGCAGCACCCGATAGTGCTCTCGCTGGCCGCGGTTGGCGGCATCTGGCTGGTTAGCTTCGCGCTCGTGCTCGCCAACACCGGCCTGGCGATCGCGCTGACCGCCCCCCGCGTCGCCGCCCGGCTAGCGGGCGGGCTCGGCGCCGCGCTGGCGGTGGCCGCGGGTCCGGTCGCCTTCGCCCTGCTGCCGGCCCCGACGCCGACCCCGGCGCCGACCCCGGCGCAAGTCACTTCGCGGGCCCAGCCACCCGCCGGACCATCGCGAGCCAGCCAGATCACGATCGCGCTCGTCCAGCCCGGCCTGGTGCACCACCCGGGCCAGACCGTGGCCGCGGAGGAACGCCTCACCCGCCAGGCGCGCGGCGCCGACCTGGTCGTCTGGGGCGAGAGCAGCGTGGCCTACGACCTCACCCGTGACCCCCAGCTACTCGCCGCGTTCAGCCGCCTGGCCGCCGTCGCGCCCTTGCTGGCGAACACCGACTCGATCAACGCGGCCGGCCAGAAGTCGAAGACCTCGGTGCTGATCGGGCCGACTGGCATCGAGGGAACCTATGTCAAGACCCGCCTGGTCCCCTTCGGCGAATACATACCGTTCCGGTCCGCGCTCGGCTGGCTCACCAAGATCAGCC
>VFSW01012112.1_pt1 | contig 12070 bp, 10 predicted proteins | sample 5358111 | NCBI WGS metagenome assembly VFSW01 (sample SAMN11554181, study PRJNA540505) | mine drainage metagenome | isolation source: sediment from site ElyBrook_90M | place: USA: Ely Copper Mine, Vershire, VT | collected 2017 | reverse complement strand
CTTCGCCGCCGCCGTCCTTATCGCCGGGCTCTCCCACGCCCGCTCGCGCTTCGCAGCGCCGCTGCTCGCCCTCGCCGCGACCGCCATCCTCGCCGGGTCGGTGCTCACCAGTCACGCCGCCGCCCGACTGGACCATCGCGCGTTCGCCGGCTTTCTCACCGCGATCCATCAACTCGCCACCGCTGTTTGGATCGGCGGGCTGCCCTATCTCTGGATCGCCGCCCGCCGCATCGAGGCTCCCGGCGCCGCTCGTATCGTAGCGTCCCGCTTCTCGCGTCTCGCGGTGGCCAGCGTCGCCGCCCTCACTTCCGCCGGTTTGGCGATGGCGGTACTCTATCTCGGATCCTGGCCTGCTCTCTACGGCACCAGCTACGGCGCCATGGTGCTCATCAAGGCTGCGCTACTCGGCGTCCTGCTGGTGCTCGGAGCTCTCAACTATCGGCTTGTCGGCCGCATGCGCGCGGGCGACGCCTCCGCGCCGGGCTTCATACGCCGCTTCACCGAGGCCGAGATCGGCATCGGTTTCACGATCATTCTCGCCGCCGCCTCACTCACGTCGCAGCCGCCCGCGGCCGATCTGAGCGGCCAGTGGGTGCCCGCCTCGCAGATCCTGGAACGAGTCGCTCCGCGCTGGCCCTCTTTTCAAACTCCCCCCGTTAGCGCACTCACCCCCGTGCCGTCGGAACCGGACGCCTTCCTCGCGCTTTCCTCGGCGCCCTCGCGCTCTCGCGACGACATCGCCTGGAGCGAATACAACCACCACTGGTCCGGTCTGGTCGTCCTGGCAATCGGCCTGCTTGCGCTGCTTGCCGAGACCGGCAGCCAGCGTTGGGCCCGCCATTGGCCGCTTGCCTTCCTGGGCCTCGCCGCCTTCCTTCTGGTTCGCGCTGACGCCGAAAACTGGCCACTCGGTTCCCGCGGCTTCTGGTCGAGTTTCAGCGTCGCTGAGGTCGCCGAGCACCGCTTCTTCGTGCTGCTCATCGTCATCTTCGCCATCTTTGAATGGTCCGTCCGCAACGGCCGCATCAAGGCGGCCTGGCCGGCCTTCGTCTTCCCCGCCGTATGCGCGCTCGGCGGCGCGATGCTGCTCACTCACTCCCACGCGCTCAATGACCTGCGCGAGGAATTTCTGATCGAGATCAACCACCTGCCTCTTGCCTTTTTCGCGGTACTTGGCGGATGGTCCCGGTGGCTCGAGCTCCGGCTTCCGAGCCCCTCGCGCTTCATCGCGGCGCGCCTCTGGCCCCCTTGTTTTGTCGCCATCGGCGTCGTCCTTCTCCTGTACAGAGAAGCCTGACACGGAGCGCCGCCGCCGCTGTGGTACATTCTGTTTTCGCATGGAACCAATACGATTGCTCGTGCTCGGTGACCCGGCCGACCCTCACATTCGCACGCTGCTCGACCTTCCCGCGCCCTTTCAGGTCGAAGTGGGCATCGACGACGCGCTCATCCGCGCCGCCGCGCCCCGGGCCGATGTCCTTCTCAGCGCCGTTTTTTCCGGCGAACCCTTCAAGTCCGCCTGGCCGCTCGCCGGGCGCGTGAAGTGGGTCCACACGCTTTCGGCCGGCGTCGAGCACATGCTGACGCCCGGGTTCGCCGCCAGCCCGGTTCCGCTCACCAATGCCCGCGGAGTCTACAAACGCTCGCTCGCCGAGTTCGCGCTGCTCGGCATTCTCTTTTTCGCCAAGGACATTCCTCGGATGCGGCGCAACCAGGCCGCCGGACGCTGGGAGCAATTTGAGGTCACCGAGGCCCACGGTGGCGTGGCCGGCATCGTGGGCTACGGCGAAATCGGCCGCGCCTCGGCCACATTGGCGCGCGCCCTCGGCATGAAAATTCTTGCCAACCGCCGCCGTACCGCGCTCTCGGCCGAGCCCGACGGAATCGCCGACGCCGTCTTTCCGCCCGAACGCCTCAAAGAGATGCTGGGCCAGTGCGACTACGTCATTGTCGCCGCGCCCGGGACGCCTGACACGCGCGGCATGCTCGGGCCGGCCGAGTTGCGCGCCATGAAACCGGGCTCGGTCATCATCAACGTGGGACGCGGCACCGTCATCCAGGAAGCCGCGCTCATCGAGGTTCTCCGCGAAGGCCATCTGCGCGGCGCCGCGCTTGACGTCTTCGAGCACGAGCCGCTCCCGCCCGGGCATCCTTTCTATTCCATGGACAACGTCCTCGTCTCGCCCCACTGCGCCGACCGGACCAGCGACTGGCTGCATCAGTCGGTCGGTTTCTTTCTCCAGAACCTCAACCGCTTCCGCGACGGACAGCCGCTCGAAAATATCGTCGATAAGAAGGCCGCCTACTGATGTCTCGATTTACCTTTCCCTCACCGGGCGCCGCCGCCTGCGCCCTCTTCCTGGCCGCGGCTCCGCTACTGGTTGCCGCCCCGCCCTCCTACCATCCGAGCCCGGAGAACCTCGCGGCCCGCGAATGGTTTGAGGACAGCCGCTTCGGCATGTTCATCCACTGGGGCGTGTACAGCGTTCTCGGCGACGGCGAGTGGGTGATGAACAATCACAAGATGAGCGTGGCCGAATATGAGAAGCTGGCGCCGCGATTCGATCCGGTCAAGTTCGATCCCGCCGCCTGGGTGGCACTGGCGCGGTCGGCAGGCATGCGCTACATCACCTTCACCTCCAAGCACCACGACGGTTTCGCGATGTGGGGCACGCATCAAAGCCGTTGGGACATCGTCGACGCCACGCCCTACAAGCGCGACGTCGTCAAAATGCTCGCCGACGAGTGCCACCGGCAGAACGTCAAGCTGTTCCTCTATCATTCGCAGCTTGACTGGCACAACCCCGACTACTTTCCTCTCGGCCAGACCGGCCACTTCTCTCTTCGCCCACCCGGCGGCGATTTCAACCGGTACCTTGATTACATGAACGCGCAGCTTCGCGAACTCCTCACCGGCTACGGCCCCATCGCCGGCATCTGGTTCGACGGCATGTGGGACAAGCCGGACGCCAACTGGCGCCTCCCGGAGACCTACTCGCTCATCCACTCCCTGCAGCCAGCCGCTCTCATCGGCAGCAATCACCACCGCAAGCCCTTTGAGGGCGAAGATTTCCAGATGTTTGAAAAAGACCTTCCGGGCCAGAGCACTCAGGAGTTCAATCAGAACTCGGTCATCGGCTCACTGCCGCTGGAGACGTGCGACACGATCAACAATGCCTGGGGCTTCAACAGCAGCGATCAGCACTTCAAAAGCACGCGCCAACTCATCCAGTATCTGGTGCGCGCCTCCGGCAACAATGCCAACTTTCTGCTCAACATCGGCCCGCGGCCCGACGGCACCATACCGCAGGAATTCGTCGACCGCCTCCAGGCGATGGGCAAATGGCTGGACCGCAACGGCGACGCCATCTACGGAACCCGCGGCGGCCCGGTGGCGCCGCGCACCTGGGGCGTATCCACACGCAAAGGAAATCGCGTCTTCATCCACATCCTGGACTGGCCGGACCCGGTGCTCGCGCTCCCCAAGCTCGCCGCTGTGCGCTCGGCTCGCATTTTTCCCGACGGAGGCGCGGTTGCGGCGGTTCAAGTCGAGGGCGCCACTCTGCTCCGTCTTCCGACGGCTCCGCGCGATCCCATCGACACGATTGTCGAACTGGATGTGACCCGGTGAACGAAGTGACTCTGGAGGACATCCGCGCCGCCGCCCGGCGCATCGCGAACATCGCCCATCGCACGCCGGTCATGACCTCGCGGACTTTTAACGCCCTGGTGGGCGCCGAGGTCTTCTTCAAGTGCGAGAACTTCCAGCGCGGAGGCGCGTTCAAGATTCGCGGCGCCACCAACTTTGTCTTTTCGATACCGCCGGCGGATCTGCCGCGCGGAGTGGTCACCTATTCCTCGGGCAATCACGCTCAGGCCGTGGCCATCGCCGCCGCGGCGGCCGGAGTGCCGGCAACCATCGTCATGCCTTCCGACGCCCCCCGCGCCAAGATCGAAGCGACGCGCGGGTACGGCGCCCGGGTGGTCACCTACAACCGCGCCGAGGAGGACCGCGAGGCAATCGGCAGAAAGATCGCGCAGGAAACCGGCGCCACGCTCGCACCGCCCTACGACCATCCCTGGACCATCGCCGGCCAAGGCACGGTCGCCCTCGAATTGCTCGATGAAGTGCCTGATCTCGACGCGATGGTCGTGTGCGTCGGCGGCGGCGGCCTCCTGGCAGGCTGCTCGATTGCCGCCCGCGCGCTGAGTGCTTCGATTCGCATCTTCGGCGCCGAGCCCGAAGCCGCCAGCGACACTTACCAGTCCTTCCGCGCCGGCCATCGCGTGGAGATCCCGATGCCGGTCACATCCGCCGATGGCCTGATGTCGACCGCGCCCGGCGCTCTCACTTTTCCCGTGATCCAGCGCCTGGTGGAGGACATTCTGCTGGCCGGCGAAGAAGATATCCGCCGCGCCGTCAAGTTCCTGCTCACGCGCATGAAGATACTCGTCGAGCCGAGCGGCGCCGTCACTACGGCGGTGATGATGGCCGGAAAACTCCCGGCCGGCTGCAAACGCGTCGGCGCCGTTATCTCAGGCGGAAACGTCGATCTGGACTTCCTTCAGAGTCTCAGGGATTGATTCGGCCGGCTGGAGAAACGCGACATACTCCACCTGCGCGCTGGCGCGCGCCGGAATCCACCGGTAGCCCTGCGCGCCGAACAGCCCGTTCCGGTTGATCATTTTTCTCCGGCTTTCCGGCAGCGGCGACGCGCCGAACTCCATTCCCCATGTTGTCGTTTCGCCGTGCCCGGGCGGCTGCAGCCGCGAGTGGTTCTCCTCCCACACTCCCAGCCACGGAAAATCGTCCCGCTTCCACACGTAGCCGAACAGCATTCGGGCGCGCGGCGAGTAGGCCAGAAAATACGCCTCCGGACCCGGCGCCATCAGGTGCGTGTGGAAGCCGCCGGTGGGCGCATGGGACGGATACACGCGCAGATCCCTGCTTCCGTCCGCGGCCATCGGCCATCCGATCTCCCCCTCCGGGTCGAGCGAATACGAGCGAGCGACCGGAGCCCGGAACACCGTGGCGCCCCGCTCGACAAACGGCGGTCCGAGCGTCACGTGCTGCGTCCAGGCCACCGGATGATCGGCTGCCGAGAGATTCTCCACCTTCTCGGTAAATCGAACCGAGTGTCCCTCCAGCCGCAGCACGCGCTCAAAGCGCAGCCGTGCGACAGGCAGCGTGGCCCGCGCAATCAGGGCGCTGGTGCCGGAGGAGATTTCGTATGCGGTCACCGAGGCCTCCCCATGCACCGTCATGCCTGCCCACGCCTCTTCCTCCGACGGCGCCCCGAACAGGTCCAGGCACAGATTGTGTCCCATGATCCCGGCCAGCAGCTTGCTCTCGGCGTCGTTGCCATACTCGGGATGTTCGGTCAGCCGATAGCCGGACGGCTCGATCGTCGGCCACGGCGGAGTCCAGAGCGGGTTCACGCCGGTGGCTTTGTCCCGGATTTCGGCGATGTGGCCGCCCTCCACCAGAACCGTTACCTGCAGACGCTCGTTCTCCACCGTCACGGCTCTGCGGCCGCGGTACCTGGTTTCGCCCATGCGTCCGGTCCTAAGCGTTCACTTTCTTCTTGTTTGCCAGCGACTGGCGATAGCTCGTGTCCCTCTTGGCGAAATCGGCCGCATACTGGTCCGGCTTCCCGTCCAGGCCCATTTTGTCGATCTCGTTGAAGTACACCCGGCGCTCTTCCTGCATGCAGATGTTGGACAGAATGACCGCCGTCGAGTCCCGCAGCCCCACTTCCACATCGGCCTTCGGATGCCCGCCCGTCCTGGCGTCGTTGAAGAACGCCGTCAGCTCCGTCTCCACCGGATTCACGTCCTCGTCCGACGTCATCACGCCTTTGCTGTACAGCCAGCGCCGGGCAAACTTCATCTCCCGCGTGAGGAATCCATCGTCACCCGATATTTGGTCGCTGTCCAGAAGCAGCGGCAGCCCCTTCGATCCGGCGGTCAGCGCGTAGCTCGCCCCGGCCGCCGCGGCACCTTCCTTGCCGCCCGCCGGCTTGGCCGACACGTGATGCGGCTCTTTGTACCACAGGCCCGTGGGCATGGTGCTCTGCCCGTCGCCTACGGTGATCTCCAGCGCCGCGCCGGTTCCCATGATCAGCTCGCCAAACTCCGGCCTCGTCCCGCCCAGGTACGGCAGGTGCGAGTTTGTAGTAATCGAGCTGTAGACCAGCTTTTGGTTGTTCGGATACTTGTAGATGAGCTGGATGTTGTCGTAAACATCCCGCCCGTCCTTCCAGGTATCGAGGCCGCCAACGCCGATGACGTACTCCGGGCCCGAGCCGAAAATCCAGTCCGCCACGTCGATCTGGTGCGAGGCCAGCTCCGCCGACAGACCTCCCGAATAATCCCGGTACAGCCGCCAGTTGAACCCATTCATCACCCAGCCGGGATTGCGGTGCCACTGGGCGTGAATATGCGTCACATCGCCGAGCATCCCCTTGTCCACCATCTCCTTGGCCAGCGCGTAAAACTTGCTGTAGCGCCTCTGCAGGCCCACCTGCAGCACCTGCTTGGGATGCTGGGCCGCCAGCGCCCGCAGCGCGTGCACCTCGTACGGCGTGAACACGATGCTTTTCTCGCAGAAGGTCTGTTTGCCGGCGTCGAGCGCGTCCCGCGTGATCGGAAAGTGCGCAAACAGCGGCACGGCGATGATCACTGCCTCGACGTTTTTATCCGCGAGCAGTTCCCGGTAGTCCTTGTACTTGGCCGGACTCGTGCCGATGATGTCGGCCGCCCGGTCCAGCTTGTCCTGCTGGATGTCGCACACGGCCACGCAGTGCCCGTTGGTCACGTTCAGCAGGTGTTTCAGTAGATACGAACCGCGCCCTCCGGTGCCGATCACACCGTAGGCTATCGTGTCGTTGGCCGCCTTCACGGTCTGAATGCCCGGCGCTTCGAAACCGGCGACCGCGGCCACGGCTCCCGCCGCGGCGGCTGTCTTGATTACGTCCCGCCGTGTGATGTCCTGAAAATCCGGCATGGCAAGCTCCTTCATACTACGATTTAACAAGAGTCTATCCGCTTCAGGACGGACTCGCAATCGGGGTCTCATCTTTGGGCCCGGCGCTCCGCGCCGTCCAGTCCGCCCCCGCCAGCACGATCATCGCCGCCACGAAGCCGTAAAGCACGATGGTCACCGAGTAGGCGAAGGGCCCGTACTCCGCCGTCATCTTGATTCTAAGCCACGGCCACAAGGCGATATTTCCATACTGGATCACCTCCAGAAGCAGCCCCACCCAAAACGCAGCCCTCAGGCTCGCCCGCACCGGAACTTTGCAGTTCGGCAGCAGCCAATAGACGAAGAACAGCATCAGGATCGAGACGGGAACGGCAGCGATCTTGAAAGTTGCGAAGCCCAGCAGCTTCGCCAGAAACTCGCTGGTGCCCGACAACTGTTCGACAAACCGCTCGTTCACCGCCGTCATCGTAATCGAAAGCAGGAAGAGCCCTCCACACAGGAAGATCAGGCCAAGACTCAACAGTTGGTTGCGCACATAACTGCGGTTCGCGCGGCAGCCCCAGATGCGGTTCAGCGCCACTTCGAGCGGCACGAAAATCCCGTTGGCGGTAAACAGCAGCAGCGCCAGGGAAACGAACTGAAATGGCCGCTGGCCGACCGACGCCCTGAGGTTCCTTTCAATGAATGACCCGATATCGCCCGGAAACAGATCCCGGAGCGCGAAGTAGATCGCGTCGGTCGCCATGCGCCATCGCAGAACGTGTTCGCAGATGGAGACCATCACGATGAGAAACGGAACCATCGCCAGAAGGATGCTCACCGCCACGGCCATGGCGTAAACATGAACTTCGGTTTGCAACCAATATCGCAGCGTCGGAGTCCAAACCCGGCGCGCGGCCGATATGCGCGACGGCGGGCGAAGATACGGCTGAGGACTAGGGGAAATGGACAACGAAAGGATCCGAACTCTTATCTTAACCGCTCGCCACCGCCGCGGCCCCTCCGGACACCACCACCCCGAGCCCGGGATCCACCACACAACGACAAGCCGAGCCCGGCTTCATCGCCGGCACCGTCCCGCCGTCCCGCGCACGTCCGGGCCGGAATCTGCTATCAACGAAAGCATGCGAGCCTGGCAAGTGCATGCGTGGGGGGAACCGGAAGCCATGAAATTTGAGGATCTGCCGCTGCCCGAGCCCGGCCCGGCGCAGGTCCGCGTCCGCGTGCGCGCCGCCGCGCTGAATTTTTTCGACATACTTCAGATCCAGGGGAAGTACCAATACAAACCGCCCTTCCCCTTCACCCCCGGCGCCGAAGTTGCCGGGGTGGTGGATGCGTGCGGACCGGGTGTCTCGGGCTTTTCGGCCGGCGAACCGGTGCTCGCCATAGTCCCCCACGGCGGCTATGCGGAAGCCGCGCTGGCGCCTGCCGGACATTGTTTCCCCATGCCTGCCGGCATGGATTTTCCCGAAGCGGCGGCGTTCCCCATCGTGTACCAGACTTCGTATTTCGCCCTGGTCGACCGCGCCGCTCTCCGGCCGGGCGAGTGGTTGTTGGTCCACGCCGGAGCCAGCGGCGTCGGCATGGCCGCCATACATCTTGGCCGCGCGCTCGGCGCACGCGTGATCGCAACAGCGGGCAGCGAGGCGAAGCTCGATTTCGCCCGTGCGCAGGGCGCTCACGAGACGCTGCTTTACAACGAGCCCTCGTGGCCCGATCGAGTGAAAGCCATCACCGGCGGCGCCGGCGCCAACGTCATCTTCGATCCCGTCGGTGGCGACATCTTCGATCTGTCCTCCAAATGCATCTCGTCAGAAGGCCGCCTGCTGGTGGTCGGCTTCGCCTCCGGCCGCATCCCGTCCATTGCCGCCAATCGTATTCTGCTGAAGAACATTTCCGTGGTCGGCGCGGTGTGGGGAGGCTTCGTGCAAGTCCACCCCGGCTATCCGGCCCAGGCGCACGCCGCGCTGCTGGCGTGGTACTCGCAGGGCGCCCTGCGCCCGGCCGTTTCCTTGCGTTTTCCGTTGCCGGAGGCCCCCGCCGCGCTGGCTGAACTCGCCGGCCGCCGCGTGCTGGGCAAGGCCGTGCTCGTCGTCTGAGCGGCTCACCGGCCTTCCACGGACTCAAACCAGGGCCCCCGGGCAGCGCTCCCTACGCCAAGCTCGGGCCCGTCCCGCGCACGCCCAGCATCTGGCGCGCCGTCTCGAAGACCTGGGTCAGCATCTCCAGCGTCAGGCGGCCCGTCGCTGTGTTCTGTTGGCTGGGATGGTAGGAGGCGATCAGCAGCGGCCACTCCGGACCCATGTCATACGCAGCGGCGTGCGCAAATCGGGGTGCGGGCCGGAATGCCTCGCCGCGCCGGTCGCGCAACAGTGACAGGTAAGAGTCGAAGGCAATCCGCCCCAGCGCCACCACCACACGAAGATCCTTGAGCAACTCGATCTCGCGCTCGAGATATACGCGGCAGGCGGCCATTTCGTCCCTTGAGGGCCGGTTACCGGGAGGAGCACAGCGTGCCGCCGCCCCGATGTAGGCGCCGGTCAGCCGCAAGCCGTCCTCCCGGTTCGCGCTCTCCGGCTGTGACGCAAATCCTGTGTCGTAGAGCGCCCGGTAAAGAAAATCGCCCGACCGGTCTCCGGTAAACATGCGACCGGTGCGGTTGGCTCCATGCGCCGCCGGCGCCAGGCCGATGATCAACAGAGGCGCCCGCGTGTCGCCGAAACCCGGCACCGGACGCCCCCAGTAGACCCAGTCCCGGTACGCCCGCCGCTTTTCCCGCGCCACGCGCTCCCGGTACTCGACGAGTCGCGGGCAACGCCGGCACTGCTCAACGTCGGCCGCCAGCAGGGCAAACGCCTTCTCCGAATCCTCACGCGCAGCCGTCGTGTCCTTCACGCCGGCCACTATTCTGTCACGACGCCTAGACCGCAATCTCGAAACCGGTATCCGATATTGAATGATGCATCGAAAGCATACCCGACAGCTCCCGTACCGCGGGAACCATGATGCCCGGGAAAGAGTGCCGGCAAATGTCCAGAAACAGCGCCACGATCTCCGGATCTCTCCAGCCGCGCCTTGCCTCTTCCTTCAAAACTTCCGCCGCTTTGTCATGCACCATGGCCGGTTTGTAGCATCGCGCGCTGGTCAAGGCGTCGTAGACGTCGCACACCTGCAGAATGCGCGCCAGCAGAGGAATTTCCTCGCCCCGCAGTCCGTCCGGATAGCCGGTGCCGTCCCATCGCTCGTGATGATGGCGAATGATGGGCAGCACGGAGGCGAGGCTCTTCATCGGCCGGCAGATCTCCTCGCCCTTGATCGTATGCCGCTTCATCACTACCCACTCCTGGGCGGTCAGCGGCCCTGGTTTGAACAGGATATTGTCGGGTATGCTGATCTTCCCGATGTCGTGAAGATATCCGCCCCGGTAAAGCGCCAGCCGCTCCGCCGGCGTCACCCCGGCCGCCTTGCCCAACGCGACGCTGTACACCGCCATCCGATGGCAGTGCTCGCCGGTGTGTTGATCTCTCTGCTCCACCGCCTGCGCCAGCGCGAACAGGATCGATTCCGCCTTTTCGAGTGAATCCGTCATGCTCTTGTTCCGCAGCATGGAGGCAACGCGCGCCCTTACGATGTCCGAATTCAGCGGCCGGCTGAGCAACTCGTCGGCGCCTGAGGCGAACGCTTCCAACTCGCTCGCCGAGTCCCTCACGTTGGTCAATATCATAACCGGCGTCAACTGCGTATCCCGGTTTGCCTTGAGCCACCGGCACAATTCCAGACCCGACATGCCCGGCAGCGACACCGAGGCGATGATGAGATCCACACTCGCCTGGCTGAGCACCTCCAACGCTTCCCGCGCGTCCCAGCACTCCAGGATCCGGTACCGCGACGCACGCAGCGTCGCCCGCAACGCCTTCCGGCTTCCCTCCAGGGCATCCACAATAAGAATCGTCTGCGACGTCTCTCCACTGGGCAGAGTCGCCACATTTTGCCTTGATCCGATGGTGGAGTTGACTTCCCGTCGTTGTGTCGGCATAAGTTTCAATTAGCGCCGCCGACTACCTCGGATCGACCCTCCCGCGGAGCCACGACGCCTATCAAGGTTTCTATCGGCAGATTTCCGATTGGACTTGAATCTCAAAGGCTCTTAATGCCGGACCTCAGTTCGCGGCCCGAACTCATCAGGGACTCTTAGGCGCAGCGCCCGCCGCTCCACTCGCTTCGGCTGGGGGGCCACTGGCCCCGGCTGAGGCTCCATTCGCCGCCGCTCCAGTCGCCCCGCCCGCAACCGCGGCCGCCGTCTTGGACTGAATCGCCCCCACATAGTTCTTCGTCTCGGCCAGGTTCGGTACGCCACCGGCGTCGTCCACCCGCTTCTGCCCCGCGTTGTACGCGCTCAACGCCAGTGCCTGATCGCCGTGGTACTTGTCCAGAAGGTGCTTGAGATACTTCACTCCCGCCGTCACGTTCTGCGCCGGATCAAACGGATCGGTCGCACCCATCTCGCTCGCCGTCTCCGGCATCAGTTGCATCAGCCCCATCGCCCCTTTCACCGACACCGCGCAGGGCTTGCCCCCCGATTCCTGCTGAATAACGGCCTCCACCAGTTCCGGCTTCAAGCCCTGTTTCACCGCCGCCGTCTCGGCCAACGGTTTCAGATCCTTGTCCGGCATCGGATCGCAGTCAGCCTCGGCTACGCCGGCCGTCGGCGGAAGCGGAGGAAACGGCACCATGAAGAAGGAGTCCTGTTTGTCGTCCGGCAGCCCCGCCTGCCGACGCACGGATGCCCTCTGCTGATCGAGCGCCGACTCGATCGCCGTCTTCGGAATGTCGGCACCTGGAGCCGGCGGCGTCCCCTCAGCCGGATCCGCGGGCACCGCCTTCTCCGCCGTCTTCGGAGCCGCCGCACTCTGCCCCCACACCATCCCGCATGCCACCCAAAGCCCGAACCAAACCAGCGTCTTCCGATGCCTCACACCCTTCCATCGTCATTCCCCCCGTCCGCCTTTAGGCAGCGACGACACCCCGCCTCGATGTTTCCCCTCTCGGCCCAAGACCCTACGCCTGTCCCGTATTACTGGCGTA
>VFSW01012111.1_pt1 | contig 12070 bp, 7 predicted proteins | sample 5358111 | NCBI WGS metagenome assembly VFSW01 (sample SAMN11554181, study PRJNA540505) | mine drainage metagenome | isolation source: sediment from site ElyBrook_90M | place: USA: Ely Copper Mine, Vershire, VT | collected 2017 | reverse complement strand
AAGAAGATAATGGGGCAGAAAGGGTCTGAGCATTGAGTGCTGTCGGTGTCGTGAACGAGGTCGATGTAAGAATATTACCGCTTGTATTTATTACGCCGAGCGCAAATGACAGATTTGAGTTTGTGGCAGTAGTAGTATAATACCATAGTTGGATCTCTGCGGTGTTAACACTGCCGGTGGTTGATGCTACCACGGAAAAATATGATGCATAAGATGAATTGGCCGCAGCAGTAAGTCCGAGGTGTATGGTGTTTGCACCATCATTGCCCGCGGCAACAACCACTGCCCTGCCGGGTGCTCCGTTTACAAGTCCATCTATGGCTTGCTCTGTGTTCGAGGAATTATCATGGGCATAATACTGGGCACCGAGACTCATGTTTATAACCGCAGGTACATGATATTGCGATGCGAGGGAAAAGATATAACCGATCCCATCAAGGATGCCGCTCTCATCCATATTTGTTTTTACTATCACAAGCATTGCATCAGGTGCCATACCCGTATACTGATTATTATTACTGCCTGTTATGCCTGCAACGTGCGTGCCGTGACCGACTGTATCAATCTCCTTACACTTGCCGGTATTTATCTGATACCCTGTACATGCTTCTCCGTAAGCATAGCCGGTAGGAGGTGTGCCTGATGCTGTTTGATCCCATAACGCTATTACCCTTGTGGAGCCGTCGGCATAATGAAAGTCCGTATGGGTAAGATCCAGTCCTGTATCAATAATACCGATGATAACATTCTTTCCTGTGTAAGGTCTTGGCAATCCGGTCCCTGCATGGACTACATCGCCCCGCACAGCAGGAACACTCATGTCCAGGAGCGGATGCAGCTTCCGTGAGAGTTCCATGTTTATCAAACTCCGCTTTTCTGCCAATACAGGTGCAAGAGACAGAGGGACTGTTGCAGTGAGTATGCCGTTTATCGAGGTACCGACCGAACCGTAGTTGTTGATAATAAATTGTTTCATCCTGTCCGGCGATGTTGTCTTTAATACAACATTCACCATGATCTCGCCTGACGGGGATCTGCTTGTAACACTGTTTGATAACATGGGTGTTGATAGCGCATTGTAAGGAGAAATGCTGTTGACGGCATTGTATACCTGCACCAGCAAGGGGTCTACCTTTGAATTCGCATGGGCGGGAAGCGCTGTCATAAGGATAAATAAGATAACCACCAGTTTCTTCTGTATATGCTTCATAATGCATTACTCCTTTTCGTCATTCCGCACTTGATGCGGAATCCAGATTTTTTGTGGATTATCGCTGGAATTTGTCCCGCCTGCGGCGGTACGGGAATGACAAAGCAAGGACAAGATTCCCGCTTTTGCGGGAATGACATTCGTGGAAGTATTTTTATCTTCATTGAAACCTCGGCATCATGAGATTTCCTGTGATGGGGACATTAAAATAGCCGGAACTGTCTCTATTAAGATTAAAAAATGGTATTGTCTTTTTTATTTGCTCTTCTAAAGCTGGAGAAGGATTGAATCGCAAGGAGAGATTCAACACACTGCTTCCGATTGGATTTATCAGTATGATACTTCCGTTGAGTTTGGAATTTATGTCACTGCCGGTCTGAGCTGCGTCCTGGAATGAAACCTGTCCATTTTTTATAAATACCGGCAGGTTAATATCACCAAAATTTGTGTTTGGTAATGCGAAGATGCCGAATACCTTAGAAGGTTTAAGAATTATATGTTTCATATAGATAAGACCGCTTCCTTTATCTTTGGTAACATCATTCAGGTTGCCCTTTATGTCTAATTTTGTGTCCAGTATACCGTCTATATTCAAGCCGTAATTGCTTTTTATCAAAGTATACTTATCAATGTATATGTCCTTGATCACACAGTTCAAATTAAAATCCGTTTTATTCCTGCTGAAGTCTATCCATGCCTGACCGTTATAAAGTCTTGCATACACCTTTAACGATACCCAGCCCCTGAGCAGGGACAGTATGCCCGGTACTATTTTTATAGTACGCGCCTCGAGTAAAGGACTTTCATGAGTACCAATCTTTTCTGTAACAACCACATCGGACAGGGTTAATCCTAAAGGGAAGGCGCCGCCTGCTTTTCTTACCGTTACATCCAGGGATGTTTTATTTTTAAGTTCATCGCTCAGTCTTGTTACGGCTTCATGGTAAGGGAAAAGAAACCATAAGAAGATAACATAAAAGAGAAGAACAACCGCTCCGTACGCTCCTCCCTTTACCAGTGCCCATTTTTTTTCTATAAGAAAATCTTTCACGGAAACAAGGGAATTTTTTATTTTTTTAAAAAAGTTATTCATTGGCTGACTCCGGTATTACGACCTGTAACCCAACATCCAGCATCGACGGATTGCTGTACGATGTTCTGACGTTGAGTCTTTTTATCTTCAACTGATACTGTCCGCCTATTTCTATTTTGAACAAAAGATCCGTCAATTGATAAAGGTTTATGTTCTTAAGACGAACATCAACATACGATGTACTGTTGTCCGATGACGATCTCGGCTGTATTGAATCATAGGATACACCCGCAGCATTGGCCACACCCTGAAGGTATGTCATTATGGAAAAATCCTTTGGCACGCTTTCATTACCCCGGAGCAACACTTCATATTTTTTATGCTCGCCATACAGATTTTGCATCTCAATCACGGCAGACCTGTCCGTCTGCACTTCTTTTTTCAATCTTTTGCTGTTACGGTATACCGGCGTAATTACCCCGAGATCCAATATGACCAGGACTGTCAGAGACAATGCACCGAATAACAGCCATTTCTCTCTCCGGCTCAGGCTTCCCAACGCCCTTTTCATCTCCAGGAATATGTCAAATTTATTTAAAAAATTACTCATTATTTTAAGGTTATGTTTAATTGAAATTTAAAACTTTTTTGATCGGCTGACCTGTTGGTATCAAGAACCTTTACGTCTTTTACGCTGCTGAGATTTTTAAAGCCGGCCACTATCTTGTCAATGGCATCTATCGTAGGGGTTTTTCCTATCAGGGTTATCTGTTCAGGATCTATTGATAGTTCTGTCACATCGACTGTTATATCCTTTGGTATAGCCGTACTTAATTCTCTTAGCACCTCGATTACCGGCAGAGAACTGGACAGGTTTTCCGCTTTTTTCTTTTCCTTTGAAACCAGATAGTGCATGGTACCGAGCGGATCCCCGAGAGACGGCTCGTTGGGAAAGGCATTTTTGAACACGGTGTGCATCCTTTGTTCAAGGGTGTCTTTCTTATGGCGTAAGCTCACATAGCCGTAAGAAATATTCACGATAGCCATAATAACCAGTAGGCCCGCTATAATCAGGGTAGTAAGTAATCGCCCTTTTATCTGCTCTATCGCACGCTGGAATCTGAACAAGCCCGTTCTCAGATTTACCGTATTGCGGGCCCGTTTCATGATGCTTCTCAAGGTTAAGGTCAATGCGAGGGTATACTGCGGCTCCAGAGAGGTGTTTTCGTTGATCGCCACTTTCACAATATCATGAACAGGTACGGAAAACGTCTGTAATTCAAGCTGCTTTTCGAATGAACTCCCCGCTTCGGAGAATCTTCCTGCAAAAACCGCTGCTTGTATTTTCGTATTGTATCTTTTTTCAGCAGCATCAACTGCAAACTTTATCTGGTTTATGAAGGTGTTTGCAACCTCCCGGTTGAGTTCATTTTTCCCTGTCGTTAACCCCAGCATCGGTGCGGTTATCCTCAGGTCTCTTGCAAGGAACAGACCGTTGCTGTCCATAAAAGAAAGCGAGGTGTGCGCATGACCTATGTCTATAACGACAAAGGGGGTATCAAGTTTTAAATACGTTGCAAGGTTTGAATAAGCACAGTGGGAAACATCGATTATGTTCGGATCCAGACCGAAGAGCAGGAATGCGTCAAGCCACAGCTTCATGGTATCGCTGTTCATAGAAAAGGTAATTACCGAGGAACGTCCGTCTTCTTTCCGTATAATGTTGTAATCCATCGTGGTCTCTTCGAGACTGAGTGTGCTGACCTCTTCCAGTTCCGGGCCTATTGCCTTTGCAATAAACTTATCGTTGGTGAACGGGACTGAAATTGTATGTACGGCTATCAGGTCGGATGGAATGCTGACGATCACATCCGCAGACTCCAGTCCTTCAACCGTAAAGAAATCTCTCAGATTGTTTGTGTTTGAATCGGAAAATACCCCTGTTCCCTCAGGGAAAATAAACTCTTTTGACAGATTCAGTTCCGAACCCCGTATCGTCGTCTTAACCCCGGCCATTTTTATTGAATATCTGCCAATATCAATTCCGAATATATTACCCATACTATTGTTACTCCACGCCTTCCCTGAACTGTCCTATAGTCCTATACCGTTTATATCTGTTTTTAACAAGCTCATCTGCCGACATGGATTTAAGCTCTGCAACGGCCTTCACAAGAGTATCTTTTATTGTTTGTGCCATTACTTTGGAATCATTATGCGCCCCGCCTGCCGGTTCTTTTAATATCTCATCAACGATGCCCGCTTTCTGCAATTCATACGATGTTAACTTTAAAGCCTCTGCTGCCAGCGGTGCCTTTGATTGATCCTTCCAGAGGATCGATGCACATCCTTCAGGGGATATAACAGAATATACGGCATATTCAAGCATAAACATTTTATCGACAAGACCTATTGCAAGTGCTCCGCCGCTGCTGCCTTCACCTATGATACACCCGATTACCGGTACCGGGATGCTTGCTAATCTTAATATGGATGCGGATATTGCCTCTGCCTGACCCCGTTCTTCTGCACCGATACCGGGGTAAGCCCCCGGGGTATCGATAAAGGTGATAATGGGCAGGCCGAATTTTTGTGCTATGTCCATTGCGCGCATGGCTTTTCTGTAGCCCTCGGGGTGCGGCATGCCGAAGTTTCTCAAGGCACGGTCTTTTGCACCTCTGCCTTTCTGTTCACCTATGAAAACGACGCGGTTCGTGTCGAGCAACCCTATACCGGCAACCAGGGCGGTGTCGTCTTTGAATCTCCTGTCCCCGTGGATCTCTATAAATTCATTTGAGATGAGATAGATATAGTCATAGGTGTACGGCCTTTCCGGATGCCGGGAAAGCTGTATGATCTTCCATGCATTCAAATTAGAAAATGTTTCCTCCTGAAGTTTTTTGACCTTTTTCTCAAGCCTGGATATCTCATCGGAGAGATCGATACCCTCTGAAGACGACAGCTGCCTGAATTCTTCGATCTTCTTTTCTAATTCAAAAATAGGTTTTTCAAAATCAAGTGGTTGATGGATCATATTCAGCATAAGATAACATCCAGATTCAACCGCGTCAATAATCTTGCCCGCTGCTATTTTCCTGATAGTGCCTTGCTTCATCCTTGACACAGTTTTGGCGTATGTGCTACTAAAGATAACATAATGATTAAGGAGGACTTATGGGTAAAAAGATTTTACTCGCTGATGATTCAATAACTATTCAAAAGGTTATATCGATCACATTTTCTTCTCCTGAATATGAGATTACCATCGTTGATAACGGCAATGATGCAATAAAAAAAGCAGGAGAAGTGAAACCGGATATAATCCTTACGGACATAGTCATGCCCGGAAAGAATGGTTATGAAGTATGCGATGCAGTGAAGAGTAATCCTTCTTTGCAGGGAACCCCGGTCCTCTTATTAACAGGAGCTTTCGAGGCTTTTGATGAACAAAAAGCGAAACAGGCCGGTGCAGATGCATGGCTTTCGAAACCGTTTGAAACACAGGCGCTGATTGACAAAGTTAATGCCCTGTTTTCCAAGCCTGCGGTGAAAAAACCTGCCGAGGCAAAGACAGCGGCCTCCAGGCCGGCACCCCTTCCGCCTCCCACATCAAGACCGGGCGTACCACCTCCGCCTCCTCCAAGAAGGCCGGCGGCACCTCCAATCCCGAAACCAACTCCGCCGCCTCCTCCTGCACAAGTGATGCCCAAAGAACACAGGGAGGAAATACACGAACTCTCTGAAGCAGAAACATTTGAAGTAACCGGGGACACCATCGGGGACGAGAGCGGATGGGAAACGATCCCTCTCGGTGAAGAAAAAGCAAAAACCGGACATGCCCAGGAAACATCAGTAGAGCCATTATTGGAGGAATTCCCTGTCGAGAAATTGCCGGAAGAGCAATTTGGAGAAGAAACAAAGTCTCCGGAGCTGCTGAGTGAGACAGAAGAGAGCAATGTAGGTTTCGGCGATCTTGAAGAAGCAATGGAAGAGGCAGAAACAACGAAACCGGAAGAACCGGTCCTGGAGCAGGAACACTACGAAAAAACATTCGAAGAACGGGGAATCGTAGAACCGATAGAACCAACAGAACCGATAGAACCAATGGAACCTGACATGGTAACGCATAACGAAGTAGCACCGCAGGTTAGTATCAGCAGGGAAGAATTGCTGGAGAAGGCATCTGCAAAAATAGAAGGTTTGCTCAAGGAGCTCCTGCCCGATACTGTACAGCAGATAGTCGCGAGTAAGGCAGATACCATCATACGAGAGGTGGCGGAAAAGATTATATGGGAGGTAGTGCCTGCTTTAACCGAGACGATGATCAAGGAAGAGATCCAGAGATTAAAGACGACAAAGAAAAAAGCTTAAGCATAAACCCTCTATAACTGTTTAACGTTCCGGCGGTCTTTAGGTTTACAGAAGTAGCTTATCGTAAAGCACATGGACAAGGCATATACCCACAAAAATATCGAAGAAAAATGGTACGCCGAATGGCTGCAGAAGGGTTTATTTCACTCACAGCCGGACAAACGGCAGCCGTATTCAATCGTTATTCCCCCTCCAAACATCACGGGCTCCCTGCACATGGGACATGCATTGAACAACACCCTGCAGGATATCATGGTACGTTACAAGATGATGCAGGGATTTAATACTGTCTGGATCCCGGGTACCGACCATGCCGGAATAGCTACTCAGAATGTCGTTGAAAAACAACTTGCCAAAGAAGGACTCGACAGGTTCAAAATAGGCAGGGAAAAGTTTATACAGCGCGTGTGGGAATGGAAAAAGCAATCAGGCGATACGATTGTCAATCAGTTAATGAAACTCGGGGTGGCATGCGATTGGAAACGGCAGCGTTTTACCATGGATGAAGGATTGTCGCGGGCTGTTAAAGAGGTGTTCGTCAGGCTCTACAACGAAGGTCTTATTTACCGGGGCGAATATATCATTAACTGGTGTCCGCGATGTTCTACCGCACTGTCCGATCTCGAGGTGGAACATAAAGATGAAGCTGGTAAACTCTACTTTATATTTTATCCCTTTACCGGACGGAATGAAGGGATAACGGTTGCAACCACAAGGCCTGAAACCATGCTTGGGGATACTGCTGTCGCAGTCCATCCGGATGATCCGCGATACAAAGAGATGATCGGTAAAACGGTCGTGATTCCTCTGGCGGAACGGGAGATACCGGTCATAGCAGATCAAGCCGTTCATAGCGATTTTGGTACGGGTGCCGTCAAAGTAACGCCCGCGCATGATTTCGATGACTTTGAAATTTCCCGGAGGCATTCGCTGCAATCCATTCAGGTTATTGATCTCAACGGAAAAATGACAGCTGCAGCCGGTAAATATCAAGGGATGGACAGATATAAGGCAAGAGCAGCCATTCTTGAGAGACTGCAGAAGCTCGGCGTACTCGCAAAAACAGAGGATTACAAATTATCCGCAGGCACATGCTACCGGTGCGGGACCATTACAGAACCCATGGTTTCCACCCAATGGTTTGTTAAAACCAGTCCGCTTGCCCAGGAAGCAATCAAAGCCGTCCAAGAGCACAGGACGCGGATCATTCCGCAGCAGTGGGAAAAATCTTATTTCGAGTGGATGGAAAACATCAAGGACTGGTGCATATCGCGGCAGATCTGGTGGGGACACAGGATCCCGGCATGGTATTGTGACGATTGTAAGAGTATAACCGTTTCGACACAGACACCGCAGGCGTGTGAAAAATGCGGCAGTACGAATATTCATCAGGACGAAGATGTCCTTGATACGTGGTTTTCCTCGGCTCTCTGGCCGTTTTCAACGCTCGGTTGGCCGGACAAAACCCCGGAGCTTGCGTATTACTATCCTACCAGCATCCTTATTACGGCCTTCGATATACTCTTTTTCTGGGTTGCCCGTATGATGATGATGGGGTTAAAATTCATGGGGGATGTTCCTTTCAGGGACGTGTATATCCATGCCCTTGTACGGGACGAGTTCGGCAAGAAAATGAGCAAAACAAAAGGGAATGTCATAGACCCCCTTATTATCATAGATAAGTATGGAACGGACGCATTCAGGTTTACCCTTGCATCAATGGCGGCACAGGGACGCGACATAAAGCTTTCGGAACAGCGGATAACCGGTTACAGGAATTTTATAAATAAGCTGTGGAACAGTACACGATTTCTCATGATGAAAGTGACAGAGTCGGGATTGACCCACCCGCCGAAACAGGAGAACGGCATTCCTATCGATGCATGGATTAATAATAAGCTCCGCACTACGATACTGAATGTGAAGGATGCCATAGAAAACTACCGGTTCAATGATGCAGCAACAGTCCTGTACCAGTTTGTCTGGCATGAGTACTGCGACTGGTACCTCGAAATGGTCAAGATTTATTCCAACGCCTCATCCGACAAGAGGCCGGTCGAGAATATGCTGTTTGTCCATGAAACCATAATAAGGCTTCTTCATCCTTTCATACCCTTTGTTACCGAGGAGATATATCATATTATCCGGCACACTCCCGGATATGATACGGAGAAGGATGATTCGATCATGCATGCACCGTATCCGGATCCGGCACAGCTTGTCAGCGCGGACGACTCTGCCGGGGCTTTTGCGGTTGAGATCGATACCGTCATCGAAATTATAACGAAAATAAGGAATATAAGGGCGGAATGCAATGTCCCTGCGGCAAGCCAGGTTGGCCTGAGTTTTACCGGTGCAGAAGAAAAAATAATCCTGACGGGTAAGTACTCAAACTATATAACTCAAATGGTCCACGGTAACATACTCGACCAGCAAACAGCAGGAGAGGATGTAAAGGGGAGTGCAGCCGACCACCTGGACGGGTTAACCATCCACGTCCACCTTGCCGGGGTCATCGAGCCGTCTGTCGAGATACAGCGCCTTGAAAAAGAGATGGGCAGGCTGCAGTCCGATCTCGAAAAATATAAATACAAGCTCAGTAATGAGGATTTTCTGAAAAAGGCGCCGCAGGAGGTCATTGAGGAGACGAAGACTACCAACAACCAGATAAGGGAGCGGTATGAGCAGCTCAATGCTTCCATGAACAGGATGAAAGAATTGCTGAAATGAGAGGATTAGAACGCCTTATTGCTGCAGCTCTTGATGAAGATATTGGAACCGGCGATATTACGACGGACACCATTATAGATGATGCGTTTTTTGCCTCCGGTATTATCAGGGTCAAAGAAAATGCGGTCGTTGCCGGTCTTATGGTTGCAGGGCAGGTCTTTACAAGAATAGATCCCCGGGTAAGATTTACCTGCATGGTACAGGACGGGGAGAGCGTAAAAAGCGGTAAAATACTGGTCAATGTAACGGGGCGTGCATCTTCACTCTTAAAGGCCGAGCGTACAGCACTCAATTTTTTGATGAGACTGTCCGGAATAGCTACTCTTACCCGTCTGTATGTCCAAGAGCTTGCGGGCACAGACACAGTATTGCTTGATACGAGAAAAACCACGCCAGGACTGCGTATCGTTGAAAAATATGCTGTGAGGGCAGGGGGGGGGACAAACCACAGATTCGGTCTGTTCGACGGTATTCTGATAAAAGACAATCATATAAAAGCGGCAGGCAATATAAAAAAAGCCGTAAAACACATCCAGCGGATCAAACCGTATCATAAGGTCGAAGTTGAAGTTAAAGATATGAAGGAATTAAAAGAGGCAATAACTGCCGGCGCAGATATCGTACTGCTCGACAACATGGATCTCAAAAAGCTGGAACAGGCACTCTCCCTGGCCCGTGGTAAAGTCCTGACAGAGGTTTCCGGTAACATTACCCTCGGGAACATAAAGGCAGTAGCAGGGTTAGGTCCGGACTTTATATCAACAGGTGCAATTACCCATTCCGCAAGGGCTATTGATATTTCAATGAAGCTGACTAACATTTACAAAAAGGAGAGAACATGAAAAATTTCTTGATTCTATTAATTGTCGCCCTGTTCATGCCGGTCTATGCCCATGCGGATCAACCGCAGCATGAGGCAGGCGCGATTATTCTAAAAGATATAGACAGAACAACCGTATTCGGCAATTTCACCTATACAACACTGGAGCATGAAAAAATAAAGATACTCAACAAGAGAGGGGTAAATGACTACTGTGAAGTTGTGCTGCCCTACTCCACAGAATACCAGAAAATAGAGATCCTCGATGCAAAAACGATTACACCCGACGGCAAGATATTAAAGCCGGACAAGAAGGCAATCAACGATGTGACACCGCCTTTTATCGTCAGTGCTCCCATTTACTCGGATATCAAGTACAGAACCATAACCATGCCGGGATGTACTCCCGAATCCACCATAGATTACCAGGTGAGGATAACAACCATAAAACCGTATATGGACAATAACTTTTTTGACAGCGACCACCTTCAGACAAGCGATCCGATAGAGTTGTCGACCTACGAACTGAGTTTCCCCAAAGGCATGAAGTTTGATTATAAGCAGTATAATTTCAGCGGTCCGCCTTCTATTGTTGAAAAGGGGAACAGGGTAGTGTACACATGGGAACTTAAAAATATAACCCAGATCATACCCGAACAGAATATGCCGCCCATGTCCGATATCTCCAACCGTGTTGCTGTCAGCACTGTTCCGTCGTGGGATGCGCTGGCAACCTGGTACTGGGGGCTTGCAGGCAGTCAATATGAAACCGACCCGGCCCTTGATCAAAAGATCGGGGAACTGACGAAGGGACTTTCAACCAGGGATGAAAAGATACGTGCAATATACAACTATGTTTCCCTCAATATCCGCTATGTCGGAATAGAATTCGGCATAGAAGGGTATAAGCCGCATAAAGCCATGGACATATTTAAGAACAAATACGGTGATTGTAAGGACCACGCAACACTGCTCATAGCAATGCTCAAGCATATAGGGGTAACAGCGTATCCGGTGCTGGTTGATACCGCGGGTATAGCAAAGATGGATCCGGCGTTGCCGTCACCGGGACAATTCGATCATGAAATCGTTGCCGTCCCCCGGGACAAGGGCTTCTGGTTCCTTGATTCGACGTCCGACGTCACGGGTTACCGCGACCTTCCTCCCATGGACCAGGGCAGGGACGTTGTAATCATACAACCGGATAAGGCGATCATTATAAAAACACCGGTGTTTCCCGCAGAGACGAACAGTATCATCGACGACAGGACGGTAAACATAACAAACAACGGTTCCATAGATATTTCCATGAAGCTTACCTACAACGGAGTGTACAGCATGTATGAAAAATCCATGCTGCGGGACATGAAACCCATCCAGAGGAAATCATTTATGGAAGGAACTGCAAATGACGTGTGCCCCGGCGCAATCGTGAGCAGTTACAGCATATCCGATATCTACAGCCTGAACATACCGGTGGACATAAGTCTTCATTTTACCTGCCAGGATTATGTTATAAAGGCAGGGGACCTTCTGATTGTAAAGGTGCCGAACATGTCCCTGCAAAATCTTTCCCAGATTGTGGCGCGTGATAAAAGGACCTATACTCTTCTAATCGGTTATAACTTCGAAAAGAAGAATATCGTTACCTTTAATATACCGGACGGATACAGAATACGTTATATGCCGGACAATACGTCTTACACCAACAAGTTCGGCAGCTTTACTGTTTCCTACAAAAGACTTGAGAAACACCTGGGCTATACCGGCACGATGCTTTCGGATGCATACGCTGTTCAGCCGCAGGATTACGTGCTTATAAAACAGCTCTTCAACAATGCGGTAATAACCGGGAAAAACCAGGTCGTTGTATTCGAGAAACTGAAATTCAAGAAGCACATGGTAA
>VFSW01012110.1_pt1 | contig 12072 bp, 7 predicted proteins | sample 5358111 | NCBI WGS metagenome assembly VFSW01 (sample SAMN11554181, study PRJNA540505) | mine drainage metagenome | isolation source: sediment from site ElyBrook_90M | place: USA: Ely Copper Mine, Vershire, VT | collected 2017 | reverse complement strand
CCGTGGAAACCGGCATGCAGGTGAGCGTGCCACCAGTCGGTTCAAACGTCGCGCCGGAGGCGATGGTGAGGATTCCGGAGTGCGTTCCGCCGTTGTTCCAATTAAACGTCCCGCCGTTAACGTTAATTGCCCCGTTGTTGGTTATGGGAATGCCAATAGCGCTGGAAGACCAAATATTCATCTGGCCGGCGTTAGCAAAAACACCACCGCCTTCGAAATACAAATTATCATTGGTGATATTGATGATGCCAGTGGGTGAGTTGCTAAAGAATGTTCCGGCATAGCAATAAATCGGATTAGCGCTCCAGCCCATTGTGCCGGTGTTAACGATTTGCCCGCCAAACGAGTTGACCCCCTGCACAGTCACATTGCCGCCGACACATTCGACATTCGCTTCAAGCGTTCCGCCGGACCAGTTGAACGGGCCGCTGGCTGACAACAGTTGGCTTCCGCTCATCGTTCCCGAGATGAACGAGATTCGGGATGGCGTTGCCGTCGCGCCACCTGTGAAGTTGGCCGTTCCGCCATTGACGCTCAAAATCACGCCATTGACGCCCCCTGGCAGGCTCAGCGCGCCCGTTGAATTAAGCGTGCCAGAGACAACGCTCAATGTTCCCGGCCCCGCGATGGCGGCGCTGGCGGTGGACGAGAAGGTCGTGGACGAATTGGCCACGGAGAGAGTCGCGCCGGACGCCACCGACATCGTACCGGCATTGGTGCCAACAAAGGTTGACAGCGTGCCAGAGTTGACATTGATGGTGCCGGTGTTCATCAGCCCGATGCTGACGGTATCCGCATTCCAAAAATTCATCGTGCCACCGTTGGCCAGCAATCCTCCACCCGTCTCGTTATTCCATTGAGAATTGGTGACGTTTATAATTCCAGAGGCGGAATTGCTGACTTCCGCGCCGCTGTACATGTTGATCGGATTGGCAGCCCAACCTAGTGTTCCCGAGTTAACGAGCAGCCCGCCGGTCATGGTTGAGTTGGTGGCTGTCACCGTTCCGCCGTTGCATTCCACGATGCCATCAAGCGTCCCTCCGGACCAGGTCATCGGCCCGTTTACTTGGAACGGCTGGGTGCCGGATTGAACCCCGTTGGAAAAAATAAAGGAAGCGGCGGTGAACTGCCCGCTTCCATTCAAAACCAGATTTCCCGAGGATAGCGTGACGGAATCCCCGACGTTCACACTGGCCGAGTTGGTGATCGTAACCGTGCCGCCGCCGATATCGACGGAATTTGTAAAATTAGCGGAACCGGCCAGCGTCGCCGTTGTAAGCTGATTGAACGTGGCAGCGCCGCCGACGTTAAGTGTTCCGTCAAGCACGGCGACGGCGCGCCCGCCAAGCGTCAGCCCATTGGAAACGGACACGGTTGACGCCGAACTGACTTGATTGAATATGCTCGAAATATAGAGGCTGCCAGCTTGAAGTTTGCCTGAATTGGTCAGTGTTTCAATGCCGTAAATCGAGCATCCATTCGTTACGTGCAAGAGTCCGCTTATTTCAGTGGTTCCCTGGTCGGTGAAGCTCGGGCATTTGACGGTGCCGTCAATGTGGAGGGTCGCCCAGTTTTTGAAGACCCCTTGACTATCAACAATCGAGCCGGGATCGAATTCATAAGCGCCGTTGGTGCATATTAGCGTGCTATTTAGGCAATTGGTCACCACGCCCGCGTTCGTGCCACCGCCGTACAATTCGAGCGTGGCGCTGTTGGTGATCACGAATTCGCCATTGTTAATGAATGAGGGACCGACGAAGTCCTGTCCATTCGGATCGGAAACCAGCAGTGTGCCATTGTTGACGAAGGTGCCGTAGCCGCCGATGCCATTGGTCGGAATAATGTGATTCGGATTGTTGCCAAGCAGGGTTAGGGTGACCGTCGCCCCCGGCGCGTTGCTGAGAATCGTGCCTGCCCCGAGATTGAGCGGGCCAAGGCATATTGTCATGCTCCCGGTGTTGACCCATTCGCTGCCGGTGAAGCCAACCGGGCCGGAGTAAATGAATGGACAGCATAGAACCGCGTTGGCGGTTGTAATTTTGGATAGTGTGATATTGGCGTTAACCTGCCCGGGGAGGATCCCATATTGGGGCACTTCCCAATACAGCGGTCCCGCCAGCGTCATGGTTCCGGAGCCGTTCAAGAATCCGCCCCCGGTGTCGGGTTGGTAATTATCGGCATTCTCGATCACCGCGTTGGCATTGCCCGCACACGCGCCATTGAGGACCAACCCTCCGGCGATATCCAAGGTCTGTGTCCCACTGCTGGCGCCGAACGTCAGATTGCTGATTGAAACAAGTTCTATCGGGCTAACCGAAATCGTGTAAGTGCCATTGCTGAGAACGAACGCAGTGTCCGTTCCGCCGGGGACTTGGTTGGGCTTCCAGTTTGACGCCCCACTCCAATCGCCTCCGCTGAGATTTGTCCAATACAGTGTGGCAGCGGAAGCATTGCCGCAGGACAGAGCAATTAAAAACACAGCCGCAACACGCGCAAACACGCGACCTTCCCAACGACGCAAATTTACCGGCAAAGATATGGCATTCATGGATTTCAAAGTTCACCGTGCCCCGATCAGGCGCCGGCTCTCCACGTTTCTGACCCCTTTTCTGCGAAAGGTTACAACCGAAGTGAGGAAGAAGCCTGTTACCAGGCCAGCGACATGGTCGCGAGCTGCTCCTGCAAATGGCGCAAGTGCCAGATCTGCGGTGGCGCATCCACTCGCGTGACAGCCAGTTCGCTGGCGTCCGCGTTGAAGGCCAGGGCGATGATGTCGTTGCCTGGGACCGGCTCCAGTTGGGCCAGAATGTTGCCCGTGGCCGGCTCCACTAACCGTATGACCGATCTTGAGTAAGCCAGCGCCATCAGCCTGCCGTCGCTCGAAAAAGCCATGACGCCCGGCAAGTCATCCATTCCTGGCCGAGTTATGCCATGGGTTGGGGTCCAATCTTTGACATTCCAAAAGCGATATTCGCGGCCGGTGCTGGTAACGAGCCAGCGGCCATCAGGGGTGAAGGCGACATTCGGAGAATTGGCGGTCGGAAGAGTCGTCACTTCTTTTCCAGTCGCGGCGTCCCAAACTCTCGCGTTTGGCGTGTTCCAGGCGCCAGTGGCAATCCAACGGTCATCCGGGCTGACCGCCACGAACTTCATGTAAGGCTGCAAATCCGTGACGGCTTTGAGAGCGTTGCTCGTCAAATCAATGACAAAACAACGGCTGCCCGCCACCAGCGCCGTGGTCTTGCCGCTGGCAGAACAGCCGAGGCGGGATGTGGCCTGTCTGAGCACCTCGCTCTTAAATCCGTTGGGCAGCCACTTCTTAATGGCGTTGGGAGCCGTGATCTGAAAGGGAACTGGCGCGGCCAGCTTAAGCGCGCTGCCGTCGAATTGCGGTTCGAGCAAATAGAATCCGTTGGCCCACGCGAGGACGGATCGCTTGCCCGGCAGGTTTTGCAGCCAGCCAGCCTGCAAATTCTCGGCGCGGCCCAGAAGTTTTCCGTCGCGTGGATTCCAAAACGTCGTCGTGTCATCGATGCTGGTCGCGAACCACGGGTTTGCCGAATCAAAGAGCGCCGCATCGCCGGCGCCGTTGCGCGGCAAATCATTTAATGTCACCACGGATTGATTCTCTACAAGTTCGAAGATATTCAGCATGGTTTCGGCCCGGCCATAGTTCGCGATGAACCGTCCATCGGGGGAGAAGAAAATGGCCTCCGCTCCCGCTGCTATTCGAATGATCTCTTTCCCGCGGCGCCAATCCCACAAACGCATGAACCCGTCCCAGCCCGCCGAAGCAAGAATGTTTCCGCCGGGGTGAAACGCCACGGACGTGACCGAGCCGAGATGCCCCGCCAACGGCGGCAATTGCGAGCCGTCGGTCACGTCAAAAATCCGGATTTTTTTGTCAGCGCCGGTCGCGGCAATATGAATTCCGTCCGGGTTCCAAACCGCCTCGACGCAGCCGGTCGCCAAATCGAATTTGCGAATGAGAGCGTGGGAAGCGGAGTCAACAACGCACACATAGTTCTCACCGGCGAAAGCGATCTTGCTGCCGTCTGGACTCCAGTCGGCGCAGCCCACATTGTTCGGCAGCGGATAAGCATGGCTGGAACCGGATCCATCAAGCTTGACGATGGTGAAGGAATTCGATCCGACATCCACGACCGCCTCGGCGTTGTTGGGGCTGAAGCAAACAAAGGAAGCGTTGCTTAGAATCAAAGGTTCAGCGTGCTTTTGAAGGTCAATAATTGAGACCTTGTCTTCTGTGTATGAAACTCCCAGCCAGCGCCCGTCAGGACTCATGCCTTTTACGAAATCGATTCTCCCCAGCGATGGCAGGCGCATCACTTCGGAACGATCTTCCCAGCGCCGAATGCTGATGGACCCGTCGGGGGCGGACCAGGCGTATTGCTGATGCGCCCAGTCCACATAAAGCCGCTCATCGCGATTGCTTGTTGCGGGTGTGTTGGGGAGCAGCCGAATATCGGTCAAGCACAGGCAGGCGATGGCTTCGTTCCGCAAGGCGGTGGACTTGCGAATCGCGGCGGCGCTGTTGATCGCTGCAAGACCGTCGAAGCGTTGCCCTGGCCGTCCGCTCCAGCGCTCCGCGCGAGCCTGGGCCAGCAGGCTGTTCCACAATTTCCCTTTCGCGTCCTTTTCAGCCGCCGCGAGGCTGTCGCGAGCGCGCTTGATGTGAAAAGCCTCGGAGGTGGAAATGACCGCCACCGCCACCAAGGAAAGAATGACCAGCGCGCTGAGAACGGCAATGGCGGGATTGCGGCGGCACCAGCGAAGAAAATTCTCCGTGCCGGTGGATGGCAGGGCGAAGATGGTTTCACCGTTCTGCCAGCGTTGCAAATCTTCCGCCAGCGCCCGCGCCGACGTGTATCGCCGCGCCGGTTCTTTCTGAAGGCATTTGAGGCAAATGGTTGACAGCCTTTGGTCAACGGACGAATTCGCGCGATGCGGTGGAACAGCTTCGCTTTCGACAACCTTCCGCAGCGTTTGCACGGCCGTCGGCGCGTGAAACGGTGGCTGGCCGGTCAAGAGTTGGTAGAGAATGGCGCCGAGGCTGTAAATATCCGTCGCCGTCGTCAGCGGGGCCGATTCCCCGGCGGCTTGCTCGGGCGCCATGTAGGCGGGCGTGCCGGAAAGCGCGCCGGTCTGCGTCAAAAGGCTGTTGTCACCCATCAACTTGGCCAGCCCAAAATCCGCGACGTGCGGGCGGCCTTCGTCATCCATCAAAATGTTCGCCGGCTTGAGATCGCGATGAAGAATGCCGCGCTGATGCGCGTGATGCACGCCTTCGGCCACCATGCGGAGCAGTTGCGCTATTTCGACTTGACGCTGGTGGGAGGCCGTTGCGCCCTGGTCTTGATTCGGAGGCGGGCAGCGAGTGGCCTGGCCGCCCAGATGTCCGCCCTCAAAAAGTTTCATGCTGAAAAAGTGGCGTCCGTCGTACTCGCCAATTTCGTAGATCGGCACGATGTTGGGATGGCTGAGCTTGGCGGCGGCTTCCGCTTCCAGTTGAAATCTCTCGATGAATCCCGGCACGGCCAGCGGACCTTCCAGGATCATTTTTACCGCGACCAGCCGATTCAAAGAAAGCTGGCGCGCGCGATATACGACGCCCATGCCGCCGCGCGCGATTTCTCCCAGCAATTCGTAATCGCCGAAAAAACGGGGAGGCTTGCCGCCGAATCGGGCCGGGGAACTCTCGCGCGGCTTGCCAGCGGACGCAGGCAGCCCGCCAGCGGCCAATGCCAACAGACAGCGTGGACAGTGGCCGCCCGGCGAATCCGGCGGCATCGGCGCGCCGCAAACCGGGCAGTTCGATTTATCAGGCATCCCAGTCAATCAAAGACCTTTTTTTCCGAGATGGTTACACGAATTTTATTTAATCGCGGCCTTCTTCACGATGCCAGCGTCGCCAGCAGATGGCGCAATTCGTCATCGACGTCCTCGGTGGCGGAAACCGTGTCCGCAATTTCCGCCCGCACCAATTCACCGTAGCGCGACCGCATCCGATGGACGGCGACCTTGACGGCGCCTTCAGTCATATCCAGCTTCGCCCCCAATTTGGCGTAGGTGGAATTCGCGCCCTCGCCGGTGAGGGAGCTTTCCAACGCCTCAAATAGCGCCAGCCGTCCGGCGCCCGCGAATTCGTCGCGCAGGCGGTTCATGGCTTGGTTCAGCAGCGTCAGCGCCCAGCGGCGCTCGTAAATGTGCTCGGCTGTCACGTTATCAACGGCTTCGACCAAGTAGCGATTTTCGGCATCGCATTGGTCCAGCGAAAGAATGACGTGGTTGCCCCCGCGTTTCAGGCGGTTGGCATCGCGCCATTCCTTGGCCAGGAAATGTTCCAAGGCGGCGAGCAGAAATGACCGGAATTTGCCTTTTTGACGGTCGAGTGTGCGGAGATAATTTTTCGCCAGCAAACGCGCGAAGAATTCCTGGGTGAGATCCTGCGCTTCCTCGGGCTTGTATCCCTTTCGCCGGACATAGGCGTAAAGCGGATACCAATAAACCGAGCACAAGCGCGACATCGCCTCGGCGGCTTCCGGCGATTCCGATGCGGCGGCGTGAAGAACCACGCTCCAACGCGTCGTCCGGAACGCGGCGCCGGGCTGACGTTCCACCGGCCCGCTTTCAGAGTCGAACGATTTATGCGGGTCTGGCGCCGCCATTCAGATCACTCCAGTCAGTAGTGAATTTCGGCAGGGCGAGGCTCCCGCCGAGCCATGTGTTTGGCTGCGGCTCTGCAGGAGCCTCGCCCTACCGCACGTCGGTTTTTCGGTGAGCGACATCAAGAATTTAGTTTACCAGAATCGCAGCCGCGCGCAAATGCGACCGAGCGTTGAAAAGAGGGAGGCGGGCGCAAACCAGATTTTGCAAACTGATTTGCTGCCCCCATACCATCGGCTCAGATTTGGTTCGCTTGGATTTGATTCGCATCTGCGACCAATGTTCATATTATAAATTGGCACATGGGCATTGTCTGGCCTCAATGCCCATGTGCCAATTTTAAGACGCGTTTGTTTGTGTGTCCAGCAAAAAAATAAAGGGTGTCGGCGCGAATTCAAAAGGAGACAGCGGCTTTAATCCAGGTTACGTGACAAGAGGTTCAAATAGAGCGTATTGCGGGCGCGCCCTCGCGCGTCCGACCGCAGTGGGGTGCGAGCTAAGGCTCGAAAGCCACCCCTCTGCTCGTCTTACCTTGCTAATGCCCGACCAAGGGTCGTTCCCATAGGTGAAACACCTGTCTCCTTTTGAATTCGCAGATGTCTCCTTTTGTTCCCGCCCCAACAGCAAAAAAATAAAGGGGCATCCCGCACGACCTGTTTTATCCGCAGGAACACATTGGGGCCGCAAATCTGGTCCAACCGCTCTTTGGGGAAAAACCGACGCCTCCAAAACTCAGTGGGAACAATGGGCCAAGACGCTCAAAGAGCAACCCGACGGTTTGGAGATCGTCTCGCGGGAGGCGCGCCTGGCGCTGTCAGGCCGGGGCGAACGGCGAAAAACCGCTCTCAAACAGATCGCTTACTTCGAAAGCAACACCAACAAAATGCGTTACGCAGAGTATCTGGCACGAGGCCTTTTCATCGGCTCTGGAGTGATCGAAGCCGGCTGTAAAACCGTCATCGGCCTGAGACTTAAACAGTCGGGCATGTTCTGGGGCGTCACCGGCGCGCAAAACGTCCTAGACATTCGCACTCTGCTGGAAAACCGCCAATTCGCCCCGTTCCGGGAATAATATCGCAAACCCCTGCCTATAGCCGCCTGACAACTGCCAAGATTGGTAACGATTCTGTCCTGCACCCTGACAAAAGAAGCCACTATGACGAAAGTTGTTGTCAAATTTATGAGAAAACTCATGGTCCGATCTTTTGGCTTCGGCGAGGTTGCAATCCCATGTCGTTTGTGTGACAGCGCTCTCAGGCGCGGATTTGTGCGATCCCTAATGGCCTTTTTTGTGGTTTTTGGCCTCTCACCGGGCGCCAAGGCGCTTGTCTACCAAGGCTTGACCAACACCTCGCTGGGCAACGCGAGCGTGGCTGTCGTGTGCTGCGTCTCCAACCTGAGCAGCAGCGGACAGGATGGGGTGTCCCTTGCCTTGCCGACCTACCTGACGGCGTTGGAGGTCAACTAACTGCCATTGGATGTTTCGAACACGCTGCCTATCGGAGCCTATCTTCAGGAGCAAGCGGTTGGGACGGCCAACGGCATTGCCAATAATATATGCGGCACGATTTCCGTGACCAAGACTGGAACAGCCAACTACTCGGTTTCGGCGGACTTTTCGCCCATTGGATCGACCGCCTGCACGATCCAGGCCTTTCTTCACGGGGCCGTGGTGGGGCAAGCGACAGGCCCGAATGGGTCGTCTTTGGCGGAGGAGGACCAGATGTGCTCTTCATGGGACATTGAGATCAGTTGCTGTCCAGTCGAATGGCACATGACGCATGGCTGGGGCGGCAGCGCCACTAGTGTCACGCTCATGGGCAGCGCCGCCATGACCTGCGACCACCTGTTCATCACGCCCCAAAAAGTGACGATTGACAGCGCGCCCACAGCCTTACAGATCACCGCGTCCATGGAGCCTTCTTTAAACATGACCGCCGTCGCCATTTCACCGCTGGTCGCAAGCGTCAGCCAGACCGGCCAGAGCGTGACGTTGCAATGGTTCGGCACCGGCGTCCCGCAACAATCCGCCGATCTCAAGAACTGGTCGGACGTGAGCGGGGCAACTTCCCCTCTTACCGTCCCAGTCAGCGGCGCAAACCAATTCTTCCGCATCCTGCAAGCGGCCCCAAAGTGACTGAGTGCGGATCAGCATCGCGGGCGCGGCCTCCAAACTGGTTGGGTTGACTTGTGGCTTTCGCGCGCCGCCTGCTTGGTGGTTCGCCCGACGATTTGATCCCGCGCGGTGTCTTGGTTGAACAGGAGCAGCGTGGGCATAATAGGAATCATTTGATTTTTTCCGTTAATCCTAAACAGCGCCTTTCGCCTCAGCCTTGCGTGGGTCAGACTGCTCAAATTCGAGCCCCAGTTGGCGCAACAGCAGCGTCAGTTCCATCCCAGAAGCTGGAATGCACGCCGGTATCTGTGCGGAACGCTCCCGGACCCACTCGTTGGTCAAGGGATTAGCCTGGGGACCGCCTTTCCAACCAAGCAGTTGCTGCCATTCCGTTCGGCGCTCCAAGTCGTAGGTTTTCAACAATTCTGGCGAACCGTTGCCACGTAAAATCGCCGTTAATTTGACGGCCAGATCCGCGCCCTCCCGAAATCCCATGTTCATACTTTGCATTCCCATGGGCCCCGTCTGATGCGCGGCATCGCCGGCCAGCCATGCCCGATCCCGGCCAAATTGCCGCGCCAGCCGATGCTCGAACTGGATATCCTTGACCCAGCCAACGTCCTTGATTTGGGCCTCAAACCACGGAGCATGGGCCGACAGGAGTTTGTGCAGGTGATGCCGGTTGTCATCCGGGCCAGGAGAATCCGCGATAGTGAATGAACTGCGCGTTTTCTGAGGGAAGTCAGACGGAGCGTTCGCCCGCAGCCATTGAACGCTCCATCGGCCCTTGTTTTGAGTGAATGGCCACAGAACGCCCTCCATGTGCTTGTCCAGCACTATTCTAATCTCCGACGGCAACTGTCCGTTCGTTTCAAATTCGCAAACCTCGAAAAGCTGCGGATTGCCGACCCGCTCGTAGCCAATGCCGAGCCGCTCCCGCACCATCGAGCCTTGGCCGTCCGCGCCCACCACAAAATCGGCGCTGACCGACTCGGTTTTCTTCACCGCCATCTCAATATCCGGCACGATGTAGCCTTTGCCTCCAATGGCCAACTCATCAATGGTGGCGGTGACGGCGCAGTTTTTCGTCTCCAGATCCGCCAGCCGATGATTCCAATGAACCTCCACGCCAGCCTTTTCCTTGAGCTTCTCCTCCAGCAAGTCTTCGAGGACGTTTTGCGGTAAAACCAGCACAAAGGGAAACTCGACCGGCAACAGGGACAGTTTGATTTCCGCCCGCCGATAAGCGCCTTCGTAAAAGGCGACCGTTTCTATCGGATGCCCAAGTTTGATCGCATCCTGGGCAATGCCCAACTCGTCGAGCAACTGGAGGGTGGCCGGGTGCAATGCGCAGGCGTAACTATGCCCGGCGGTGCAGGCCTCCTGATCGATCAACTTGACGCCAATCCCGTTTTCGGCCAACCGAAGCGCGGTAAACATTCCCACCGGCCCAGCCCCCACAATGAGAACCTGGCTCGGGGTTTTAACTTTGTTGAACATAATAATTATCCTTTCCATTGACGATAGATGCCGGTTGCGCCGGTTTGCAATGGCAATTATGGAGCAGCGGGCTGAATTTATTGGAGGTTTTGACCGTTTCGGTGTCACCCCCCACTATTTGCGCTAAATGAGACCGGCTGGAGTTTCGGCGGCTCCAAGACGAGTTGTGCGGAATACCTAATCGTTATTGAGAACACCGACACGGGCTTCTCAGCGTATTCACCAGATTTGCCTGGTTGCGCCGCGACGGGCGAGACGCGGGATCTGGTTGAGTCCGAGATGCACGGCGCCATTGAGTTCCCCATCGAGGGGGCCTGCGGAGGGCCGGTGAGCCTGTGCCGGATCCCGGTCTCATGCTGCGTATTGCGACCTGGCGGCTTAAGAGGTTCCGTCCGTCAAGGCGGCGATTAGCTCAGTTCCACGTTCCACGGTTTCGTCGGGCATAATACCGCCCGAACCTCTGTTACGTTTTAGTGCGAAATCCGCCCATAAAATAGACGACAAGGCAGATGACCAGAATGAGGCCAAGTCCACCACCGCCAATTACAGGACCACCGAAATAAAATCCGCCGCCACCGAATATCAGACAAAGAACCAGCAATATAAGTAATAGATTCATAATCCATAAAATACCACACCGCTGGAAAGCCGATATAGGGTCTTCTCCGAATACCGGGTTGAACGAATGCACTCTATCCGATTTCGATCCAGGCGGACATTTGGCGGGCCACGAGCACGTCGGTCTCGCCGCGGTGATCTTCGTAGTACGGGAGGCACGCATACACTTGCGCCCGAATGATGTTCGGGAAGGAGCGAGTGACGACACTATCCACGGTTTCACCATTCTGGAGCAGGCTGAGAACGTCGCGGACCCCAACGCGGGCGCCCTTGATGATGGCGTGGCCGCCGCGCACACCCGGCTGGCGTGTGATGCAGCGGTAGCCGGCACTGGCAGTATTTCCGTTCACAATTCCAATTCCAATAATATCCCAAGTAGGTTCGTCAAACGAGTCCTTGATTCGGCTCCTTGCCGTCCGACTAGAAGCCGGAGACGCTCTTAACCGCCGCATCCGGCACATCGACCAAGACGATAACTCCCCGCCGCGCCGAGAGAACTTCCCAAAAGCGGGTGTGGTTGGAAGCGGGTGAGCGCTGAGATGGAGTTGTTGAAACGCCATGGCCGGCGAGTGCCGTTAGGCACGCCATATTTGTAGCAACCACGAAATAAGAGTCCCGAGCCCCGTAGGGCGCGACATATTTCGCCCACACAAGCGGCCCAGGCCAGCCGCTTTATTCATTCTTCATAAAGATGACGAACGAAGCGGCTCAATCAGGAGATTTACCTTTAGGGCGCCCCTTTGCACTTCCCGCGCTCTGGCGCGACAAGGGCAGCGCAGGGTTGTCAAGAGAACGGGCTGCGCGTGTCCACAAAAGGAACGTGAGCAACTTCGCGGGTTACAACCGTCAGGCCCCAGGCGCGGGCGATCGCGGCAATGGCTGAGTCCCGGGTGGCTCGGGAATTCCAGAAGCTCTTACGGCGCTATGCAAAGATAGGTCGGCAGTTCCAATCCTTTAAGCCGCTTGAAATGTTCGGCCAAAGGCAGGCGGTGGCGCGGTTTCTTGCCCAAGCGCGCTCGCAAGACCGGCATCCCCAGCTTTAACGATTGGCGGATCACGTCGGCCTAGCTCAGTTCTGTCTCGGCAGCGGTCGCGGCAAGATCCTGGGCCCACCCCTTCGACCCGGGCACTGGAATTGTGGTAGCATGTTTCAC
>VFSW01012109.1_pt1 | contig 12072 bp, 25 predicted proteins | sample 5358111 | NCBI WGS metagenome assembly VFSW01 (sample SAMN11554181, study PRJNA540505) | mine drainage metagenome | isolation source: sediment from site ElyBrook_90M | place: USA: Ely Copper Mine, Vershire, VT | collected 2017 | reverse complement strand
CATTGGCAGGACCAGATGAACAGCTTGATATCGATTGTTGTGGGCGCTGCTATCGCGCTCCTGCACGTGAGCAACGGTCAAGCGGTTGTGAATGACGTGCAGACCATTGCCGGCGCGCTGGTCGTCATTGTGACGACAGTGACGCATCTACGAGCAATTGTCGCTGTGAAACGAAACATCTCTTTGCCGAATGTTTCGATTGCACCGAAAATTGAAGCAAGTACGGCGTCTACGCTCAACTAGACGCTTCTCTATAGTCGTCGTGAAAAAGCCCCGATCCAAGAACGGATCAGGGCTTTCTTAGTAGGTTTCAGGTGTTGGGAGTGGAGTTAGTCGCATTTGTGGCATTTGTTCAGGCTTGAGATAGTGAACCGGATCTGAAAAATTGATGATGACATGGCCGGTCTGGACGCCGATATAGACGGCAGCCAGGGCGGTTGTCATCAATACATTCGCGATAATGGCAAAGACAAGAACAGCTATCTTCATAGTACACCTCGCATCTGACCTTGCAGAAATGGTGCCAAAGACCCGATCATTTTACGAACCAGATGGTTATTCTATCAGTTTGTGCCTCATATTCACCTTCACCAAGCTCAAGTTGTTCAATCGCTTCTTTTCCAACAGAGCAGCGAGGCATTCCATTGTTTTGAACATTCGTCACGGCGTAGCCAGTTCCTTCCATCGCAGAATAAATATCGATTCGATTTTTCACTCTCGATATCAATACACGATCTGGTCTGCCAATTTTCTGCCATAATTGACGACCAATGAAAACGAAGTAGCCACTATTGATGTTGCCAGTTGGCGCGCCATCGCGTCCATATGTTGAATCGGTTCTATGTACAATCTTGACAGTTGTTGCGCCGGTTCCTACTGGTCGATGTGGAATTGCCATCACCTATCCTCATTTCGCTTTTATTTCAGCTTTTGGATCGCTTCGTGCATGAGTTGCCGAGCATATTCGAGGCGGTTAGCGTCTGTTGGTGTGTATTCAACCGGACGCATCCGCAACATGGCATCGATAATATCTAACTCCTCAGCATTCAGATAGAACGTGCCTCTGATTCCGGGCTTTTCCTTCGCAGCATTCCGGCTGCCCTTTGGTGCTCCGCGTGGTCTCATATTTCCCTCCTGATACGGGAAAACGGTTGATTATTCATCAACCGTCTCCTCTTCTGATTCTTCGTCATCGTCCCAATAGTTTATGTCGGTGATTTCGTCGAGTGCCAACATACTTGCTATTGATTCATTGCTACATACACTATCAAGATAGAATGCCTTGCGCTCCTGAAATGCGCTCTCAAATACATCGGCTTCAACCTGATATCCTGCACTGCAATACCATACACCAGCTATCGGATTCCATGATAACGTATCCATATGCACGCTCCTTCGTTCCGTCAATTCCCTACTGACATTTATATTATACACCCAAATTAAATAAATGTCAAGGGAGTGACGAAAACTCGTCTAGGTTTGAGGTGCCTCAATTTCAGATGTTCTGTCCTGTATTGTCCGTTCAAGCCAACTTTTCCAGGGATCGACAGCTAGTGTTCTGATGCGCATATCTTTGAGAACTTCACGTAATGGAGCGCCATAGGACGTGCCGATCATTGAACCTTTTCCAATGGTTGCGACAATGTTCTTGGCATCATTCTCGCTCAATTGACCACCGCAAATCTGTTGAATCTGTGATGTTGTGACCCATATACCGCGTGCTTTTGTTTCAGGCTGTCCTTTAGCTTTCCTGATCATTGATGGGGGATCTTCATCAAACACTTGGAGGTAAAGCTCGCGCAAGTCATCGCTCTTATCACGCATTGACTCGCTGAAGGTATTTGTATTACCGATACCTTTGCGGGGTCGTATGGCGCTTCTAGAGAGCGATAAACCGTCAAGTTCGGGGTAGGTATCGATGAGGAAAGGCGGCAGATTCCCTGTGAGAAGCATCGACGTAATGCCGGCCATTGCCTCATTCTTGATCTGTGCAATGGTAGTGCTGTTTTCAAGATTCAGTTGATCAATTTGCCGGGAGAGTCCGGTCAATCGTTCCTCGTATTGCTTGATTAATGAGTCGATGCGTGTCTCGTATGACTTTGAAAGGGTATCATAACGCTCATCTTTTTCGGGGGTTATAGCGGACTTAAACTGCTTAATAAGCTCCTCATCTTGTGTTTGTTCTGGGACTGTCGCGTCAGTGGCGTAATGATACATATTGAGTTGCATCTTATACAGTGCAATAAGATCGAAGCGGCGCTGGCGTTCTTGTTCGATATTGACACCATCAGGCATCGGCTGTGAAAGATCGGACTCTAGCGCCATCAATCGCACACTGGTATCAGCACGTAATTGCATTTTTCGATCTGACCGTTCATAGACGAGCTGCTTCACAAAGACGGCGAGATAGGCTGGCGTCAACACAAAAATAATCGGTCGAAGAATGCTGACAATATCTGTTAACTGGCGAGCAATATGAGCAATGAGTGTATTACTGGCTTCAAATTGTGCAAAAAAGAGAATCGACAAAATAGATTCTGTGGTAATTAAAAAAAGAAACATCAATACTGACGGGATGAGCCATTGCGCTTCTTTCCATCCGCGCTGCACGTGCATCTGGATGCGTGTAGCGGCTATCACGATAGTCGCGTCAACGACAATGCCGAGGCCCAGCATGAGGAAGACAACAAAGGCATTGAGGAGAATTTGTTGATTATTGGCAATGGCTACAATGTTTTCATGAGCAAGCTGGTAAACACTAATAAACGACAGAACAGTTGAAGCAAGGAAAACCAAAAGAGGGCGTAATCTCTCACTCCAATGCTGAGTATATGTTTTTTGTTTTTCCGTTTTCTTCCCAACAACGGGGACGGAAATAGTAATATCCTTTTGCATACTTACCTCCTAAAAAGACAATGAAGCTATCTCATGGTAGAGATAGCTTCATGATACTTAGAATGGAAAATCTTCACCGTCGTCAGTGCGAGGCTCTGTTTCAATTGCCGGTACTCGCTGTGTTGGCAGTGCTGTCGATGCCATGTGCTCGATGAGATTTAACGTGGCCCGGCAATCGCCGATAGCGGTATGGTCGCCACCACGGAGTTTTTGCCATTTGAAGTCCCCACGGTATTCATTCCATTCACCGACGAATTTGGCGTACTGCAACATGGCACATGTGGACTCAAATTCGATGGGAGGTAAGCCGTGGCGAAAATCGGATGTTTCAGAGAAGAGGACGCCAGTGTCATATTGTGCGTTGTAGATGACAACGGTACGTCCCGTGAGCAACTTTACTAGAAGGGGATAAATTTCAGGGAATGTCGGCGAATGCTCCACATGCTGATCATAGATGTGATGAATGGCACTTGCGCCGGATGGAATCTCACAGCCAGGATTGACCAGAGCATCCAACAAAACATGACCATAGGCATCCATAATGCCGATGCTGACTACTTGCGAATTCGTGGCGAGTCCTGTTGTCTCTGTATCCAGGATAACGAAATCCTTTGTTTCGAGTAGTTTACGTGCCCAGAGCACGGCTTCGGTTTGCGCTGCTTCTTTGTCCATAATGAACTTCCTTTCAATTTGAATATTGCGCATATCTATGATATCATAGAATTGAAAGAAAGAAAAGATTGTAAATGTGTTAAAACTTGAAACTTGAAAAAGAGAAAGAAGGGAAGCAATAGTATGCCAAAAATACCGATCATTGGAGGTCTGCTGGGGGACATGCCGGATGGCACTCAGAACATAGTCGAAATAGCTAAAGAGTTGGGGATCTCGAAATCAATCATCATGCGATTGATTAACAGCGGAACAATTAAGAGCTGGACATATTTGGGCAGGTACATCTATTGCTATAAGCAAGAGGTGATAGAAGCCCTGAAAGGAAGAGAAAACACTTCCGAGGGGGATGATTAAGATTAGTATATTCCTGGTATTTGTGTTGGAGGTGGTGTGATCTGGTACTGTGGCATTCTTTCAGGAAGAATGGTGGGGGATGGGGAGAAATTGAGGATGATGTGTCCTGTCTGAATGCCGAGATAGACAGCGCCTAATGCGGATGTCATGAGCACATTCGCGACAATGGCAAAGACAAGAACAGCGATTTTCATACGATGCCTCCATGTAGCAATCCTTGCAGAAAGCGTGCCAAATCATCCAGCTGCGTTGTACTTTGCCTCTTCCTCACGAATTGTCTGGATGATATGCTCTTTCGCTTCATCTGGAAAGGGAAGCTTATTCACGTTTGATACGGCCGTCTCCCATGGGGAAGGGGGAACCGGAGGCCACTCGAAGCCGGCGATCTCGAATAACTGCTCTATCGTAATCGATGTAATCCCTTCATCGACCATTACAGCGTGTAGCCGGATAATCGCCTCTGGTCGCGGTACGCTCACCCCCTTGATCCAATTCAGAATGGCAGTTGTAGAAAGTCCTAACGCCCTGGCAAGCTTTGATGCGTTCCAGGGTGGTTTCATTTTCCACATAATATCTTCTTGCAAAAATCTGCCAAATTCTTTTTTGTCGTTTGCCACGTGCCGCTTCCTTTTTCAGTATGCTATCAGCCTCATTATACGAAATATATTTAACGTTTTCAAGGTTAAATATCAATACACAAGCAACTATTAAACAGTTTGAACATGTGATTTATTTTAAAGCCACACTTGACAAACTTTAATATGCTGAAGTATAATAAGGGCACGCGGTTGAAAAAAGGAGGGAATATGGCTCAAACTCGTAGGAAGCGCGGGGTACAGGTTGATAATTCGTCACTGATACGGATCATTCAATCATTCCCCATTCGGGGATCGAAAACATGGTTAGCTCAGCAGATTGGTATTTCTCCACAGCGATTATATCGCTATGAGAAAAGTCGAGATCAAGCACCTGAGTGGATAGTCGAAAAAGCAACCCGCGCTGTGATCAAGGCGCAAAATTCTATCCATCTTTGAGCATAAAAAAAGAACGGCTGGTGACACAGCCGCTCAGGAAACCTTATCGAAAGCATAGGTACATAAGCGATCAACTCACTGTACCTACCCTCACCTGCTCATAGCATAGCATGATGCAGGTGCAAAAATCAAGGAAGTGAACCATGAGTAGTACTGACATCTTGGAGCGAACGGCTCCTGCACTCACTCAGAACGCATCTGAGACCTATCATGTACTTGTCAAGAACACAAAGCATGGCGACATACACATGACCAGTCAGCGCCATGCTGACGGCACCTACACGCATTATATTCCCTCTTCGCGCCATCCTCGCGTGACCTATGAAGTCACCTGCAAGGATGGCGTTTTTCCTATTCGCGGCCATTGCAACTGCCCGGCAACCGCAACGTGCTACCACATTGAAGCGGCGCTGAAAGCTGAGCGGGCCGTGAGTCTTTGGATCTGGGAGATAGCACGCGACATGCAATTTTCCGAATGCACAGAGTTTTACATAGATGCGCTCGATCTGAAAGAGCGCATTGAATCTGGTCGAATGGAGGTGCAAGCATGAAATACCACATCAAAGGCCGGTTAGATATCACATACGCAGATATCCGTGATACTTATGAAAATGTTGACATGGAAATTGAAGCCGACTCAGAAGATGAGGCCCTTGAATTGGCAATTCAGCAAGTCGAGAGTGACGAATACTGGCATTACGAAGATGTTGAGTCAGAATGGAGTCGACGGCCTGTTGTAGAGGAAATGGAAGATAGGGATACAGCAGAACGTCATAAAACATACAGGGCAATGGTAGCGGCGAAGATGCCAACACTGTTTGATGAGGTGCAGGCATGAAACGCTTCTTTTGGGGACCGTGCCGCAAGGGACTATTATTTGTGCATTGCAATGGCAAAACATTTGCCGTGATAGCCTATTCGCACAGGGAAGCCAAGCGCGAGGCCCGTAAGCTTATGAGGGAGGTGCAGGCGTGACTGTTATAACGATTCAGTGCCGGAACGGTCAAGCGGTCCGGCTGGAGGGCGATTTTGATGAGGCGCTCCAGTATGTGCGGTCTCTGAAGGATCGTTCCTGGAACGTAGACATGCAGGAATGGCGTACATCATTACCGGCCACATCCGTAGCTCAGAATGCCCCAGTCGCCCTGGGTATAACCATTCAGGAGCCATTGATACCAAGTTTCAGAAAGAAGGAAGTCCAATGAAAACAGTCTACAGAGTCAAGGGTATCGTCAAGCAAACACGTATCTATGAGATTGATGAAACAGTCAATGCGTGCTCAGAAAGCGACGCGATAGATGAATTTCTCGATAACTTCGAGAATAACCGCGATCTTTCTTACTCAAAAGTCGTTGATCAACAAAATGACGTGAGCACAGTCGCAACTGAAACGCACATTCTTGAGACAGTCGAGGAATTACAGGCAATCGTCGGCGAGTATATCATCGGACTGTCTGTCTTTTATTCGTATGTGTTTCATTCAGCGGTGAACAAACGCCCGATTGTCTACTTCATCACCGAGAAGGTCTCGATGTGGATGATTCAGGCCATGTCAGATGGCACATTCCTGGTCGGATTTCACAACGCAGAGTTGCTGCACAGGAAGTACGACGTGTCTCTTAAGGCATTGCAATTTGTCTTGCAGCACGTGAGGACGTGCGAAAACTTGAACGAATTATTAGGGGAGTGTGTAGAAGCATGAATACATCAGTAGCGATCTACAACCCTCAGCAAATGGACATCATTCGTAAGACAGTCGCCAAAGATGTCAATGAGCAAGAGTTCCAATTTTTCCTGGAAGTCTGCAAATTGACCGGATTGAATCCATTCAAACGGCAGATTTATGCTATCAAGCGTGATAATCGCATGACGATACAGACCGGCATCGATGGATACAGAGCGATGGCAGAACGCACCGGCGAATATTTGGGGCAAGAGGGGCCGTTCTGGTGTGGTCCTGATGGTAAATGGGTTGATGTGTGGCTTGATTCTAAGCTACCGGCAGCCGCGAAGGTTGGGGTCATTCGCAAAGGATTTGCTGCAACATTTTGGGCTATTGCCAGATACTCCAGTTATGCCGTTGAGAAGAGCGCTACATGGTCAAAAATGCCGGATGTAATGCTGGCAAAATGTGCCGAGGCGCTGGCGTTTAGAAAAGCGTTCCCTGATGCAGTTAGCGGCGTCTACACTCACGAAGAGATGCAGCAAGCAGATGCCCCCGAAAGCTATATCGATGCTCAGGTGGTAGAGTCCGAGACAGCAGAAGATATCGACAAATATGAGATTGATGTCTGGTGTGAATATCACGATGTCGCCGATGAAATCATTACCAGATATATGTCGGCAAAAAACATCAAAGACTACACACAAATGCTCAACATTTTGAAAAACAACGCTCAAGAGTGCGTCACCATATGGGCAAAAGGGAATGGCCTGACGATGGCCATGATCACTGCCTACCTCAACGGCAAGCACATATCATATCCCAAATTGTGGGAAGAAATCGAAGAGTCATACAAGACTACCAGCGAAACAGATCCACCGTTTGATCGCATCATCGCCACATTTGCGTATCCACTGGTTACAAAAGCCAGCGATGAACAGATGGCAGAAATTCACGCATTGCATCTTGCGCTGGATGGCGATCCTGCGGAGGTCTTGTCGGAGATGACTATTGCAGTAGCCAATGAGACTATTGCCGGATTACAGAAGGCACTGGAACTCACCAAAGCGGAGGTGAAAGCATGAACGACAAGGCGACACCTGAAGAAATTGCTGAACATATCGCGTCAATCAAGGCAATTCCAGAGACACACATCACAGAAAGTGAGCGTCTAAAGTATCTCGCTGAGGCAGACAGGGATGTGTATGCTTATTCTTCTGTCAATGCTTGGTATATCTGGTTTGAGAACATCCGGATACCACTTGCGCCACTAGCGGATATCGTCTGGCAAATTGGCAGTTGGGGAAAATGGAAAGACAACACATACACGGTAAATTTTCACAACCAAGAAGGCAAACATTCTTGCATTGCCGTTCATTTGCAACCAAAACAAGATCCATGGCTGCAAATGGTGGCGCTGACAAATGACGTCGCGAAATGGCATCGACAGCCGTCTGAATATGACGGCAAACATTTAGCGTTTTAGGAGATGACAATGACCAAAGCCGAACTAGAGAAAAAGATCCGTGAAATTACTGAATCTACATTAAATGGCAAATTGTCGATGAAAGAAGCGCTTGTCAAACAATCGCTTATCCTTGCAGATTATTTTGCAGATACAAGCTGCAACCCCCCACTGTCGGTCGTTGAAATCGCCGGCATTGCAGTCACTCAAGATGAAGGAAAACTTATTGTACAGGTCAAGGATGCTTATGGTTTCTACATAACGATTTTTGAGGACGCTACTTTTGAGGTTGGCCAGTACGTGTTTTCAGCAGAAACTATCAAGGAGAAAATGAAGCATGAATAACAGTATATTTGTGTACGAATTCCTGGTCGTTATCTCAATTTTGGTGTTAGCCGTCCTCGGTTGGATCATGGTGATGTCATGTCGGGACGCTAAGGAAGGGGTGAAATAGTGGCAGAACTAGAGTTTGAAGATAGCAAGGTCACAGTCATTGCCGCAAGAGGGTGTGACAACACTAATTACGAAATTGGTAACTGCATAGAATTTGCGAGCTGGGTCATGATTCAACCAATAACATTTGCTGAATCGATGTTAGACAGTCAACTAACTATCAGAATATTTGCTGATGATGAGTTATTCGATTACATCAAAAACAGTTTGCTGTTGCCAAATAAACCAGGTGTGTACAAACTTCATTGCCTTTTAAATGGCTGGTCAGATAATGGTGTCTATGGCCCAGAAGGTGAGCCTCCAGATGAGGACCTCTCACTAACATTTGTTTCAGCGGAAATAGTGTATGACCCGTCCCAGGAAGAGGTGAAGCATGACTGAGGAAGAGCAGGAAAAAGAGCAAATGAAGCAGAAACTGAGAAATATCATGCTTCAGAGCATTATTCCGCTGATGATCGTCTCTGACGAACTGCAATACACCATCTTCGGAGAAGAGAACGGCGAGCAATATTTGTACGCCATCATTAAACAGCCAGTCAGCAACATTACTGTTATAGAGAGTGAGAAAGGATTCACGCCATGCTGAATTTTAGCCCATCCCAGATCGAAGCGATGCGCCGCTTTTTGGAAGCGAAATACGAGGCAGAATTCGTTGAGACGGTGCAGCGAAGCATCGATCTGCACCGTTTTGCTACACCGTTTACCCAGATGCCAAAGACGCTAGTCGGCATCGAAATGCAGCGGCAGCTCGCGCGATGGAGCCTGCACGAGCTGAACGCCAACAACCGGATCACCCTGACTGATGAGATGAAATCCTGGCTAGCCGATCCCCGGCACGTGCTGATGTTTCACCTTGAAGTTGCAATGCAGCCAAATATCGCAATGCTCGACGACGAAATCGACGCAATGATATTTACGCACCTGGCGAAGAATCTGATCTCGATACCGCTTGACAGAATTGCGTTAGGCGTGGTTCACCGGCAATCATTCGCGGCGATCTGTGAGATGCAGGTCTACATCGTGCCGGACGTGTTGCCGGCGCAGGTGACGCTTCTTAACCACTTCGGGCGCTACTATCAGCGCAATTTCTTAGACCGTGTATTCTACGAGCCGCAATACATGCAGACGACGGTCTGCTCACATTGCGGGCGTCTTGGAAACATAGCATTCGTCGATGATGGTGGGGATCTGTATTGCGACAAGTGTATTGTCGTTTCATAAAAAAGTGAAAGAAGGTTCACATGGAAGTACGATTTGAGGACATGAGCATTCGGCAACTACAAACTGCATTAAGTACGCATCGCAACGCATTCATTGCGATAAACACACGGCTTGCGAACGATCAAGTAGACTTGATGAATCAGAAATTTGAACTACAAAAGAAAGAGGCTGCTTTGCGCCAGCAATACGTAGCAGCTGATCCTAAACTGTCGATTGCGGCACTGGAGCGGAGAATTGACGACGATCCGTCGTTGATGCATCATCGCGGCGTCATTCTGGCGATACAAACAGAGATCGCGTTGCTGCAATGCGATCTTCAGAACGAACAGCAAACGCTCCATATCTTAGAATTATTTTTCCAATATGCAATAGCCTGAAAAATGAATAAACATCCATTGTCAATTTCAGAAAGTGGTGATTAGGATGAAAGCAATCTCAACAAATACGCCGAAATATTGCCTGACAGTTGAGGAAGCGGCGGAAAAGCTCGGCATCAAACGCAATCTGATGTATAAGCTTCTGCTCAGTGTGCCGCCACGTGTCAAGAGTTTGAAGGTGGGACACCGGCGATTAGTTCCTGAGAAAGCGCTGACCGATTTCATCGAGCAGGGGATGGCAGCGAATGGGTAAGCGTGGTAATGGTGAGGGAACGATCTATAAGGACCATAATCGCTGGCGCGCGCAGCTTGTGTTGCCAAATGGCACACGCAAATCGGTGTACGGCAACACACGGCAAGAGGTGCGGCAAAAGCTGGCGCACTTGCAGCGCGAAGTTGAAGCAGGGATGCACGGACGCAAAGATAATGAACAGACATTCAGTGAATTTGCGATAGCGTTTCTGGCTCTCAAGAAAAACATCAATCGCAAGCGAACCTATCGTTTTTATGAATCGTACTATCGCAACCATTGCCAGTCGCTATATGACATTCCAATCGCGAAAGTGACGGCGCAGGATATCCAGAAAATCTATGCTGAAAAGCTCGCATCTGGTTTATCAAAGACATCTGTGCATCATATTCACTCGACGATTCATGTCATTCTCGACGCTGCGGAGCGCATGGGGTTGGTTATGCGCAATGTTGCCGATCTGGTAAAAGCGCCGCAACAAGACAAGAAAGAGCAAATGACGCTTTCAGATGGCGAGGTGCTGCGATTCTTTGATGTCATTCGCGGGGATCGTCTGGAGGCGCTGTACATTCTCACATTGACGACGGGCTTGCGTGAATGTGAAGTCTTGGGGCTGAAGTGGCCGGATATTGATTTTCAGCGCGGCACAATGACGATCCGGCAAACGTTGCTGCGAGATAACGGCAAGCTTATTTTAGAGTCAAACGCGAAATCAGAAGCCAGCGCCGCAACGCTCAAAATTTCACGCACTGCGCTCCAGGCATTGTTGGTGCATCGCGAGAAGCAGCGCGAGGAAAAGGAAGACATCGGCGAAGCGTGGGATGATTCCTGGAATCTGATTTTCTGCACGCAACTCGGAACGCCAATTGATCCAACGCACTTATTAGAACGCCAATTTCGCAAACGCTTAGCGGATGCCGGACTGAACACCGAACTTCGCTTCCATGACCTGCGGCACACCATCGCGACATTACTACGCCAGCATGGAGTCGAAGCAAAAATCGTACAACATTTGCTGCGCCACAGCAGCATACAAATCACATTAGACCTTTATGGTCATGTCACATCGCCGATGATCGATGCAGCGAATCAGACCATTGATCGCTTATATTCCGGTGATGATTCTGACCATAGCTGAAGGGTATTGCACGAAAAATTGCACGAAAACGGCAAACAGTGAGAAGTACAATGAATGAGAATGATAGGATGTATCAGGTGGGGCGAGCGGGACTCGAACCCGCACAAGTGTTACCTTAGTGGATTTTAAGTTGTTAAACTGACGTTTATCCTTATTTCTCATTCATTATATATGTCTCCACACGATGTATTATCGTTTATTCTCGTTTGCCGCAATACAGTGATAATTTTGTACGTTGCACGAAAAATTGCACGCAATACCCTTCAGTATCTTTTCACATAAAGGTTGCTGAAGATGGCCTATCAAACCAAAAGGCCGCCAATTCGACTACCGGTTGAGCGGCAAAAAAACAGGCACACTGAAACCTATGATGAGCCAATGTCATCTAAGAGTGTGCCAATTTCTGAAGAGGCGCTAGTGAACGCTGTCTTCACTTCCATCGAGAATCACGATCCGCTTTTAGACGATCTGATCTCTGGCTATCTCGTTATCGCCCCGGAGATGATCTCTCATCCGATGCATCGACTTGCTTGGGACGCGATAGGGCGAC
>VFSW01012108.1_pt1 | contig 12072 bp, 9 predicted proteins | sample 5358111 | NCBI WGS metagenome assembly VFSW01 (sample SAMN11554181, study PRJNA540505) | mine drainage metagenome | isolation source: sediment from site ElyBrook_90M | place: USA: Ely Copper Mine, Vershire, VT | collected 2017 | reverse complement strand
CGAGCTTCTGCATCTCGCCCTCGAGCATCTTGGCGACGGGGATGCCGGTCCACTTGGAGACGACGGCGGCGATGTCCTCTTCGTCCACCTCCTCCTTCAACATGCGCGCGGGAGCCTGCGCGTCTGGCGATGCGGCTTCGGTTAGGGTGCGGAGCTCGGCCTCGGCCTTGGGGATCTCGCCGTATTGCAGTTCGGCGGCGCGTTGGAGGTTGCCTTTGCGGGTCTGCTCTTCGGCCTGGAAACGGAGGGCTTCGAGGTGGGTTTTGAGTTCGGCGATGCGTCCGATGGCACCGCGTTCCTGTTGCCAGCGCGCGCGCAGGGCTTTGGCCTGTTCGCGGACTTCGGCGAGATTTTTTTGAATGACTTCAAGCCGTTGGCGAGACGCTTCGTCCTTCTCGCGCTTGAGGGCAGCCTGCTCGATTTCGAGCGCGGTGGCTTGGCGTTCGAGGTCGTCGATCTCGGTGGGGACGGAGCCGATCTGGTTGGCGAGCGCGGCGGCGGCCTCGTCGACCAGGTCGATGGCCTTGTCCGGCAGGAAGCGGTCGGAGATGTAGCGGTGGGAGAGCGTGGCGGCGGCGACGATGGCCGAGTCCTTGATGCGGACTTTGTGGTGCGATTCGTATCGCTCGCGCAGGCCGCGCAGGATGTTGATGGTGTCCTCGACGTTTGGCTCACCGACGTAGACGACCTGGAAGCGGCGTTCGAGGGCGGCATCCTTCTCGATGTACTTGCGGTACTCGTTGAGCGTGGTTGCGCCGATGGCGCGCAGCCCGCCGCGGGCCAGCGCTGGCTTGAGCATATTGCTGGCGTCCATCGCTCCCTCGGCCGCGCCTGCGCCGACCAGGGTGTGCAACTCGTCGATGAAGAGGATGATTTCTCCGTTGGAGTCTTCGATCTCCTTGAGGAGGGCCTTCAGACGGTCTTCAAACTCGCCGCGATATTTGGCGCCAGCGATCATGCTGGCGAGGTCGAGGGCGACGACGCGCTTGTCTTTCAATATTTCGGGGACATCGCCGTGGATGATGCGGCGGGCGAGACCTTCGACGATGGCGGTCTTGCCGACGCCGGGTTCGCCGATGAGGACGGGATTATTTTTTGTGCGGCGGGAGAGGACCTGCACGACGCGGCGAATCTCTTCGTCGCGGCCGATGACGGGGTCGAGCTTGCCCTTGCGGGCGAGGTCGGTGAGGTCCTTGGCGTACTTTTCCAGGGACTGGAACTTGGCCTCGGGGTTCTGGTCGGTGACGCGCTGCGATCCGCGCACGGCGGAGAGGGCCTTGAGAACGGTATCGTGGGTCGCACCCGCAGCGGTGAGGGCGTCGCGGGCGGGGTCGGATTTGATTTCGGTGAGGGCGAGGAGCAGATGCTCGGTGGAGATGAAGTCGTCCTTGAAGGAGTCGGCCTCTTTGGCGGCGCGGTCGAGAATCTTCTGCACAGATGCGGCCATGGTGGGCTGCACGTTGGAGCCGGAGACTTTGGGAAGCTTGGCGATGGTGGCGTTCGCGCTGGCCAGCAGATCCTGCACGCGGACGCCCGCACCCTCGAGGACAGGGACGACGACGCCCTCGCGGTCTTCGAGGAGGGCGACGAGCAGGTGTATGGGCAGGACTTCAGGGTTGCCGTTCTCGGCGGCGAGGGATGCGGCGGCCTGAATGGCCTGCTGCGACTTGACGGTCAACTTCTCCCACTGGAATGCCATGGCACTTCCTTGGATGCGGGCGACGGCGTCCCAGTGTCGTCGCCAAATTCCGAGAGCGTGTTTTTTCGTTGCGAAGATTGCCGGGTCGACGTTTTGTTATTGGAGCACCGAATGGGATTTGAACCCATGAATACTGGTTTTGCAGACCAGCGCGTTAGCCACTTCGCCATCGGTGCTTCCGGTTGCCCATTGTTGCTATCTAATGGTGGACGGTCTTTTTGGTTGACGGGGTCTCCGCGGCGAGCTTCGCCTCCAACTCGTCGATGGTCTGGTAGAGCACCGAAACGTCCGTCACATGTACCCACTCGTGCTGCGTACAGACAACGATCAAGGGCGTGAACTGTAGTCCCAGCTTCTCGCCAAGGGCTTTGTCGGCTTGTATCTCCTTGTCAAACTGCCCGGTGGGATCGGCCACGAAGGGCATCTGCAGCCCGTGGGCGAGGAAGAAGCGCCGGGTGAAGACCTGTAGGTCGTCCTTGCTGGCGATGCTGCTCTGTGAGGCGAAGACCGCCCCGCGGTACTCGTCGGCAACCTTGAGAGAGACCTTGTCCTGTAGGTAGCGCGCCCAGATCATCGCACTGAGGCTCCAGACGTGATAGGGCAACGGATAGTCGTGCTGCATCAGCGGGATGTTGTAATGCTCCGCCGCAGCATGAACGATGGGGAAGGCGTGGGCGCAGGCCGGACACTCCAGATCGGCCAGCTCGAAGATTGCGATCTTCGCCCCTGGCGGCGGCTTCAGCATCGACGTGTCCTTGAACGTCCCGCCCGATCCCGGAGGCGCGGATGTCTGGCCAAAGAGCGGCGCAGACAGAGGCGTGGCGGCGAAGGGCAGGGCTATCGCGAGGACAACGGCGACGACCAGAGAGCGTAGGCGGGTCACATCGGTCAGGCGTGTGGCGTGCATCACAATATGCTAACAAACCGCGCGCCGTTTAGTCGCCGCCTGTTTCTGCTGTCATTTTGGGCGCAAATCAATTCGGCGAGGGCCGCTCGATGTGGTCAATGACCAGTAGCTCTACCGGCCCCTTGGTGGACTCGAGCTTCAGCCCCAACTGTTCTTTCATAGCCTGCGCAAACGACGGCCCCGACTCCTCGCCCTGCGTGTTCGGGCCGGGGCCGATATCGCTGCTCGTAACCGGCTGCGCCCATTCCAGCGAAAAATCGAAGATCCCGCCCAACCCAGTCCGGTCGATGACCGGTTTGGGGAGCACTGCCAGCCCGGTCTGCGGCGGCAACGACTCGGCCAGCATCGCCAGCGTCACATTGCGCCCGCCAATCCTGTGCAGCCCCGGCGCGCTCGGCGGCAGGTGGGCAATCATCCCGCACGGAATGGGCAGTGTTTGGCTCACGCTAGCCGCGCCTTTCTTCGCGCCGGTATCGCTCGCACTTTCTGGAAACGTGGTGGTGGCGCAGGAATCACTAGCCGGATGCACTCGTAGTTGCGGCCCCATCGTCCCCGGCTTCTCCAGCACCATGGCGAAGACCGGCACCTGCCGTGTCTCTTTGTGCACCGCCAGCTTGAAGCGCTCCGCCAGCAGGCTCTGCATCATCAACCGCATCTGGTCCTTGGTCACGGGTCGAGGGGCGCGCGCCTCGATGTCAAATAGCGTGTTGTTTACCCATGACGGCACATTTGTGGAGAGTCCGGCCCAATACTTGAACCGCAGCGCCAGTTCCTGCGTACCGCCCAGCTTGTACGCAAAGAGGATGTACCGCATCGGTGTCTGGTTCGTCGCTTGAAACAGAGTTCCGGAGGGGGCAAATGTGTCCCCCTTGTTCACAATGAAGTAAGCATTCCCGTTATCCAGCGAAAAGTTGCTGTAAGATTTTCCGCCGGTCTTATTCTCGCGCACCGATGCGACCTCGAACTCCTGCTTGCCCCCAGCAGTCTTCATCCAGTCCTGGTCAGCGGATTGCGCTCTCAGCGGCGCGTTCATAATGCCGAATATTAGGGGCGTCGCAATCGCTGCAACGCCAAGCACAGCCAGTGCCGTCTTCCCAACCCAACTCAGCCGCCGCAGCCGCAGCGTCATGATGGAGCGCACCCTGCGCGTCAGGTCCGCGCCGGTGATTCCGGCTACGCACGGCAGTGGCGACTCCACGCAGAAGCGGACGGCTTTCAGCAGGCTTTCGGCGTAGATGCCGGGCCGGCTGCCCATCTCGACGACCGCCTCGTCGCAGGCGCGCTCGCGCTCCTCCACCATCCGCCGCCCCATCCACCACACTATGGGATGGAACCAGAACGCCGCTTCGACCGCCATGTGCAGCGCAGCGGTCAGGTTGTCGTGCCGCCGTACATGCATCAGCTCGTGCGCCAGGATCGCCGCAATGTGCTCGTCGTCCAGCCGCTCCGAGAGACGCTCCGGCCAGATCAGCACTGGGCGAAAGATGCCAAAGATTCCCGGCTCCATCAATTCGCGCGAGAGCAGCAGCGGAATCGGCGGCGCGTGAGAGATTGCAGGCAGCGATCGGGTGCGCCCGCGCCCGGCCATCGCGTGTTCCACGCGGCGCAGCAGGTCCGCTTCGCGGCCGTCTTCCATCCGCACCGCTCGCCGCAGCGTCCGCGCCACCTGCCGCCAGCGGATGCACCACGCGGCGAGAACCACCACCGCGCCGCAGAGCCACACAGCCAGCAACAGCAGAGGAAGATCGTGGATGAACCGCTGCGTCCGGGAGAGGTGGACGGCGACAGGAGCAGCCTCCGCCGGCATCTGCGAAAACGGCAGCGCTGCCGAATCCACGGCGGAGTAGACCGGCATCGTGACGACCTCGCGCTGCGGCCTGGGCAACAATCCGCCCAGCCCGACGAGCAGCGAGAAGGGGAGCAGAAACTTCAGCGACGCCGCCAGCCAAAGCGCATAGCGCACCCGCGCCTGGTTCCTGCGCAGCAGCAGCGTCGCCAGCCAGACCAGCGTGGCAAACGCACTGGTCTGCCACAGATGGTTCCCCACTGCCGGACCTATTGAAGAAAGAAGATCGGTCATCATGATGCCTTGTCTCCGTTGTTCAGTCTTTTTAGGGTCTTCTCCGCGAACTCCACATCGGCCAGCGTCAGTTTGCCCGACTCGATCAGGTGCGCTACGACAGGGCGCGACTGGCCGCCGAACATTGCCAGCAGGTCGTCCACCAGTCTGCGCTGGGCCGCTTCGCGCGGGACGGTCGCGACGAACATGTGGAAGTTGCCGACCTTACGCACCCGGCGCACTGCCTGCTTCGCCTCCAGCCGGTAGACCATGGTCTGCACGGTCGTGTACCCCGGACGCTTCTTAGCAGGAAACGCCTCCTGCATCTCGCGGATTGATGCCTCGCCGCGCGTCCACAGGGTCTCCATGATCTGTAGCTCCAGCTTGCTCAACCGCGCTCCGGCCATATTCTATGACTCCAGTCATTATATCTATGACAACTGTCTGTAATAGGTACAACAGTCATGCAGGAGGTGTCAAGGAAAAATGACAGCGGATCGTCTGGAAACTCTGAAGCCCGTACAATGAGGGGGACAGGACCGGTTGCGGAGAGTCGCAGCACAGAGACCGGAACGGAGAGATTCAGTGAGCATTGCAGAGAAGATTGGCGCGGACATTATTGTTGCGATGAAGGCACACGAAGAACACCGGGTGACGACGCTGCGGATGGTGAAGTCCGCGCTGCGCTCGAAGGAGATCGACAAGCGGCAGTCGCTGACCGACGCGGAGCAGACCCAGGTGCTGACGACCCTGTTGAAGCAAAGGCGCGAGTCGGTGGAGAGCTTTACCAAAGGCGGCCGCCCGGAGCTTGCGGCGAAGGAGCAGGCGGAGATCGCCATGATCGAGGTCTATATGCCGCAGGAGGCCAGCGAAGAGGCGGTCCGCGCCATCGTTCAGGCTGCCATTGCGCAGCTTGCCGAGGGCGGCCAGAAGCCTGGCCCCCGCGAGATGGGGGCTGCGATGAAGCTGGCGCAGCAGGGTATATTGGCCACCGGGCTGCGCGCCGACGGAAGACTCGTCTCCGAACTGGTGAAGGCGGAGCTGGCAAAGTAGATACGGACAAGAGGCACAGCCGGACTTCATCCTGAAATGACTGTTGCTGCATGGCTCAATTACAATAGAGACATGATCTGCAAGACACGTTTATTCACCCCAGGCCCCACGCCCCTACTTCCTGCCGCCCAGTTTGCCATGGCTGCGGCCGATATTCACCACCGTACCCCCGAATTCCGCGCCATCTACAGCCGCGTGCTTGCGCAGCTGAAGGAGTTTGTCGGGACAAAAAACGACGTTATCATTCTCTCCAGCTCGGGCACGGGCGCGATGGAGGCCGCAGTCTCGAATCTGACCTCTCCGGGCGACCGCGTGCTGGTGCTGAGCGCGGGAAAGTTTGGCGAGCGCTGGACTGGACTGGCGAAGGCCTTTGGCTGTGAGGTTGACGTTGTCACCGCGCCGAACGGCGAGACCTTCTCGCTGGACGCGGTGAAGGCCGCACTCAAGCTGGAGACGCGCGCGGTCTTTCTACAGGCGACCGAAAGCTCGACCGGCGCACGCCACTCGCTGTGCGGCGTTGCCAAGCTGCTGAAGGAAGCCAAATCCGAAGCGCTACTGGTTGTGGACGCGATCACTGGCCTCGGCACCACGCATATCGACATGGACAAGCTGGGCATCGACGTGTTGATCGGCGGCTCGCAGAAGGCCTTCATGATTCCTCCCGGCCTCGCCTTCCTGGCCGTCAGCCAGCGCGCGTGGGACCGCATGGAGTCGAGCTACAATCCGCGCTACTACTTCGACCTGCGCAAGGAACGCAAGAATGCCAAGGACGGGCAGAGTTCCTATACGCCCGCGGTCGCGTTGATCGTCGCGCTGGGCGCGTCGTTCGACTACATCGCCAAGCAGGCCGCGACTGCGGAGAACCCAGCCGGAGATCTTGCGGCCGGACGCAAGAAGCTGATCGAGAATGCAGAGACGATCGCCGCGATGACGCGCGCCGCTGCCGCCGCGCTGGGCATGAAGCTCTTTTCGCCGACCTGCCCCGCAGCCGCCACCACCGCGATCATTCCGCCCGATGGCGTCGACTCCAGCGTCATCGTCAAAGAGCTGAAGTCGCGCTTCGGTTCGGTCGTCGCCAACGGACAGGGCGAGATGAAGGGCAAGATCTTCCGCATCGCTCACCTGGGATTCTTCGACTACATGGACTGCATCGCGATCATCGCCGCGCTGGAGCAGGTGATTGCAAAGTCGTTCCCGTCGCCCAGCTTCGCCTTCGGCAACGGCCTGACCGCCGCGCAGAAGCTCTATGCCGACCGCTCGCCGACCGCCGCGGAAGACTCCTGTTGCTGCGCGCACAAGCAAGCGAAGTAACGCATCGTTTGCCGGACGGCTCTGGGAGTGAACGCCTCTGGAGCACCGGAAGCTAGATCGTTCGTTCGTGCGGGCGCTCCGCGGTTGAGCGCCCGTACGACCCCATCCCGCAACCGCCGTCTTCTCTGAGTGTGCTGTAACCCGCCGCGACACGAGCGTTGGCGGAGAAGGGTATTTATGAAGATCGTTCTCGCAGAAAAAGTCTCGCCAGCGACGCTGGCGGTGTTGCAACAGGAACATGGCTGGAACGTCGTCACCGCAGATGCGATCGCGAAGATCGGCCCCGGCGGACTCGAGGCCGAACTGGCCGATGCCGATGCGCTGGTGGTCCGCTCCGCGGTGAAGGTGAACGCCAAGCTGTTGGAGTCCGCACCGAAACTGCGGGTGATCGGTCGCGCGGGCGTAGGCGTCGATAACATTGAAATCGATGCGGCCACGCGCTCCGGGATTGTGGTGATGAACACGCCTGGAGCCAATGCAGTCGCGGTGGCCGAGATCACCCTTGGCCTGATGATCTCGATGGCGCGCAGCATCCCACGCGCCAACTCCACCACGCACGCCGCCAAGTGGGACAAGAAGTCGCTGCAGGGGACCGAGCTGCGCGGCAAGACGCTGGGCATAGTGGGGCTGGGACGCGTCGGTCTGGAGGTTGCGCGCCGCGCACGCAGCTTTGGCATGGAGTTGATCGGCTACGATCCGTTCATCGCTCCGGTCATTGCGCGTGAGAACCAGGTCACGCTGCTGCCGCTCGACGAGATCTTCAAGCAATCCGACTACCTCACGCTGCACGTCGGACTGACCACGCAGACCGAGGGCATGATCAACGCGTCGTCGATCCAGATGATGAAGCAGGGCGTCCGCATCGTCAACTGCGCGCGGGGCGAGTTGATCGTCGAAGAGGCGCTGGCCGAGGCCATCGCATCGGGCCACGTCGCGGGCGCGGCGCTCGATGTCTTCCGCAAGGAGCCGCTCAAGGATTCGCCGTTCTTCGGACAGGACAACATCCTGCTGTCGCCGCACATCGCCGGCTCCACCGACGAGGCGCAGGAGGCGATCGGCATCCAGCTCGCCAAGCAGGTGCGCGACTATCTCAAGCTCGGCGTAGTGCAGAACGCGGTCAACCTGCCGTCGCTGACGCACGAGGAGTACGTCGAGATCGCGCCGTACATCGACATGGCGGAGCGGCTTGGGGTCTTTCTTTCGCACGCCACGCCGGGCAATCTGGAGAGCATCCAGATCACCTACGCGGGACGGCTGGCGCATGGCAAGACCGACCTGATCCGCAACGCCGCACTGGTCGGCATCCTGGCCAACACCGAGGGCGACTCCGAACAGAGCACCCTGGCCAACCGCATCAATGCAGCAGCCCTGGCCGAAGAGCGCGGAATCCGTATCCAGGAGGAGAAGAAGGAGGCGACCAACGGCGGCGCGGGAAGCACGCTGAAGCTGGTGCTGCACTCGTCGGCTGGCGACGCCAGCGCGTCGGCAACCGTACTGCATGGAAACTCGCCGCGCCTGCTGACCTACGACGACATCGACATCGAAGCCGCGCTGCAAGGGACGATGTTGGTCTTCCGCAACCACGACGTTCCAGGAGTCATCGGACGAATCGGAACGATCCTGGGCGAGCATTCGCTGAATATCGCAAACTTTGCGCTGGGCCGCTCCGTCCGTTCGCAACGCATCCCGCAGGGACAGGCGCTGGCCTTGGTGCAGATCGACGTTGAAAGCCCAAGCGACGCCAAATCCGCTATAGAAGCGTTGCGCAAGGTCGAGGCCATCGTCAGTGTGCGCCTGGTCGATCTGGGGAAGGTATAAGCAATTTCGTATAAGCAACTAAATTCGTTACAGATTTATGCGGGCTGACGAAACATGCAACACTGGCTGTTACAGATTCTCTGGATTTGTAACAGCCAGTGTTTCAATCTCTGGAAACACAAGCGATTCGGTGCAATTGTTGCAAAGGAAACAGCCATGCCGCTCTACGAATACAAGTGCAAGCAGTGCGGGAAGCACACGGAAAAGATCCAGAAGTTCTCCGATGCGGAGATCACCGAGTGCCCGCACTGCGGAGGGCTGCTGGAGCGCGTTGTCTCCGCCGCAGCCATCTCCTTCAAGGGCGGCGGCTGGTTCAAGGATGGCTACAGTAGCGCGAGCGCCAAGGCGTCGGGTGGGAGCGAGAGTAAAAGCGATTCAGGCGCACCGACTGCATCGTCCACCGAGGCCTCCAGTTCATCGAGCAAAGAGAGCGCACCCGCCGCAGCACCTAGCGCGGCATCAACGCCCGCACCAGCGGCACCTTCTGCGTCCAGTTCAACCACATCGTCCAGCTCCGACAAAAAATAACGCAGATTCATAGCCGCTATTCAGCGTTGTCGAGCTTGCGGGCGACGAGTTCGTTGAGCAGCGCGGGATTTGCCTGTCCCTTGGAGAGGCGCATCACGTTGCCGACGAAGAACGCGGCAACCGTCTTCTTGCCACCGCGGTACTGTGCCACCTGCTTGGGATTGGCTGCGATCACTTCGTCGATCATCGCCTCGATCGCGCCAGCGTCTGAGATTTGCCGTGGCTTGTCGCGCTCGTAGATCTCGGCGAAGTCCTTGCCCTCGGCGAAGCAGGTGTCCAGCAACTGCTTGAGCATCTTGCTGGAGAGATCGCCCGATTCGGCGAGGTCCGCCGCCTGGACAATACCCGCGAGTGTCACGGGCGATTGCTCCAACTCCAGGCCCGCCGCCTTCAACCGACCGGTCAGCTCGCTGGTAATCAGCGAGACGACGCGCCGTGGACTCTTGGCCGCCTTGGCCGCCTCTTCAAAGCGATCGGCAAAGGCGCGGGTTGCGGTCAGTGTCATCGCGTCCTGCTGCGTGATCTCATACTCGGCGATCATGCGGGCGCGACGTGCCTCGGGCAGTTCGGGGAGGGCGGCTAGAATCTCTCGCTGCCACGCCGCACCGACGATCAGCGGTGGCAGGTCCGGCTCGGGGAAGTAGCGATAGTCGTGGGCTTGTTCTTTGGAGCGCATGGAGTAGGTGCGGCCCTCGGCGTTGTTCCAGAGGCGCGACTCCTGCACCACGCGGTTGCCGCTTTCGAGCACGTCGATCTGACGCTCGATCTCGTACTCCAGCGCGGCGCGGATATAGCGGAAGCTGTTGACGTTTTTGACCTCGGCTTTGGTGCCGAACTGCTTTGCGCCTTTGAACATCACGCTGACGTTGGCGTCGCAACGCAGGCTACCCTCTTCCATATTGCAGTCACTGACGCCGGTGTAGAGCAGGATCTCCTTGAGCCGGGTAAGGTACTCGAAGGCCTCGTCGGGCGTGCGCAGGTCCGGCTCGCTGACGATCTCTGCCAGCGGCGTTCCGCAGCGGTTGAGGTCGATATAGGTGCGCGAGACTGAGTCCGCAAAGCCATCGTGCAGGCTTTTTCCCGCGTCCTCTTCGAGGTGCAGGCGAGTAATTCCGATGCGCCTGGTCGTGCCCATCGCGGCTGGAATTTCGATCCATCCGTTCTCCGCGATGGGCTTGTCGAACTGCGAGATCTGATAGCCCTTCGGCGAGTCGGGATAGAAGTAGTTCTTGCGCGAAAAAATACTTGTCTCGCGGATTTCGCAGTGGATGGCCTTCGAGGCCAGCACGGCCAGCTCGACGGCGCGGCGGTTCAGCACGGGAAGCGCACCGGGCAGGCCGAGGCAGGTTGGGCAGACGTGCGTGTTGGGCTCGCCGCCGTAGCGGTTCACACAGCCGCAGAAGGCCTTCGACTCGGTCAAAAGCTGAACGTGAACCTCCAGCCCAATCACGGGCTGGTACTTGGCAAGGATCTCAGGCGAAAGTGCGGTGGCGGGTGGCATAGATGCGATTTTATCAATGCAATGATTGATTCGGAACCGGCTCAAGCTGGCGGTGTCGATACAGTTACGATTGCATCCAAGACTTCAACCACCTCTGCGTCAATCTTTTTAACGAAAGGAGCGAGTTTGTGATAGTTCGTTTTTCTCATGATATTTTCATGGCCTAAAGAGGCGAAGAACCGTTCAAACACAATGTCAAGAAGATCGTCGCTGACCTTGGTGTCATTCCAATAACGATATTGAGGGTCTTCGAGAGCAAGAGGTGGTACGACCTCTTTAATCGTTTGTTGCATCGCATCTATAAGTCTACCCTTTTCCTGATCTTCAAAAAGGGGGCCTAGATTCATGGCTCCGGCTAGACCTGCCGCATACGCTACAAGTGTATCGGGTTGGCAAAGATAATTCTCAATTTCCTTTTTCCTCCATGATTTACCAGTCAATCCAATCCCTAGATTAAGATCTCTATCCAATCTGTCGCATAGGACAAACCCTCGGAGGTCTTGCTTCGCTTCGCGTAGACCGTAGTAATGAGTTTTTGCTCTCTCCGGTTGATTCAAAATGTAATGTACGAAGACATCGCTCAGTGCGACCTGTGCAGGATGACCCAAGGTTTGAGCAAAGGACATAAGTATGGAGAGGTCCGTAGCACCTTCTAGATAGAGCACCCATCCTTTTTGCTCGGCCTGATAATACTGTTCGAATCCGATCTCTTTGAGAGATTTAAGAACTTGTGCCCCGCGATCATCCATACGATGCGGTCTGCCTACAAATGCTACAACGACATCTTTATCTGCGGCCTCGTTGAGAATGACCTCGGAATGGCTGGCCGCGATGATTTGACTGTGCTGCTCTTCAGCCATTTCGCACAAGACCCGATAGATTTGGCGTTGCCTGAGTATCTCCAGATGCGCATCGGGCTCATCCAATAGCAGCACCGAGTTGGGATTGACCGACATATATGAAAGCAAGAGCAGTGTCTGTTGAACACCACGTCCAGACGATGAGATATCTAACTTAGTACCTCTCTTCGTTTGATAAGACATGGTTAGTTCGGCCCTCTCGGGTGCTAGCACAGGCGGTAGAATTTGAATCCCGAAAAGCTTGTCGATTTGTTCGACCATCCAAGGCCATCTATTATTGTTAGAGCGTGTTTCATAAACATTTTCTCAGGGTAATCCAGAGGCAGGCGAGATAGA
>VFSW01012107.1_pt1 | contig 12073 bp, 12 predicted proteins | sample 5358111 | NCBI WGS metagenome assembly VFSW01 (sample SAMN11554181, study PRJNA540505) | mine drainage metagenome | isolation source: sediment from site ElyBrook_90M | place: USA: Ely Copper Mine, Vershire, VT | collected 2017 | reverse complement strand
GTCCAAGATTCCGTCGCTGAAGAGCACGAACAATTCGCCGGGTTTCATTCGGAACTTGAATTCTTCGTAGTCCGCTTCGTCGAACAGTCCGAGCGGAAGTCCCGTCGCCTCGATCACTTCGTTCTTGCCGCCATGCAGGTATATGGGGCGGGGAAGACCCGAGTTCGCCACGGTCAAGGTTCGGTGCTCGTCATCCCACACGGCATAGATGATGGAAACGAACTGTGCCTCGATTCGTCTCTCGGCGAGCGACAAATTCACAGCCGAGAGCATTTCTGCGGGCCCAGGTTCAATGGGCGCGTGCGAACGAAGAATTCCGCTGACCAGGGCTGCGTAGATAGCGGCGGGTGCACCCTTGCCGCTCACGTCGCCGATGGCAATACCCAGGCGCGACAAGGAATAGGGAATGAAGTCGTACAGATCGCCGCCGATGGCCCGCGCAGGAACAAATTTGGCCGCAACATCCAGGTGCGCAAGCTTCGGCGGGCTCTGAGGTAGAAGCCGAGTTTGCAGTTCGCGAGCGAGTGCCAGATCGCGCTCCAGTCGCCGCTCTTGACGCTCGATCTCCTCGTAAAGCCGCGCATTCTCGATGGCGATGGCAATCTGCGCCGCCAGCGTCATCATGGTGCGTTTGTGATCTTCGGTGAAAAAGCCGCGCCGGGTGTGCTCCATGTCGAGCGCGCCGATTACTTTGTTCTTGTAGATCAAAGGTACGGCCAGTTCGGACCGCGTTTCGGGATTGACCGCGATGTATCGCTGATCCTTGCTGACGTCGGGCGCCAAAACCGCCTGCTGGCTTTCTGCGGCGGCGCCGACAAGTCCGCGGCCGAGCGGTATTTCATGCTTCAGATGAATGCTCTCGTCAAAGCGGAGCGAAAATCGATGCTGCAGCTTCTCTCCGGTTGGATTCAGCAATAGGATGCTGAACATCTGGTAGTCGATCAAACGCCGCACCAGTTCGGCGATTCGGCCCAGCAGTTCGTCCAGATTGAGAATCGAGGTCAGCTCGCGCGAAATCTCGTTCAGCAACAGCAGTATCTTCGCCTGCTTGCTGATACGGGTATAAAGCTGTGCATTCTCGATGCCGGCTGCCATACGGGAAGCCACCAGCGTCAGCACTCGTTGATGTTCTTCTGTGAAATAGCCAGCCTTGCGCGCTTCGAGAGCGATCACTCCAATGACGCGATTCTTGGTGCTCAGCGGGATCGCGAGCGCCGATCGCACGTTGGGCACGCCCTCGAAATAGCGCGCATCTTTCGTGACGTCGTCGATCAGAATGGCTTGCTTCAGTTGGGCAGCCAGCCCGGTCACTCCCTGGCCCACTTTGATCCGGGTCCGGTCGACGAATTCCGTCGGGTAGCCTACCTGGAAGCGGAAGCGCAATTCCTGCGTCTTCTCATTGAGCAGCAGGATGGCAAAAATCTCGTAATCGATGACTTTGCGCACCACCTCGGCCACGCGCCGTACGGTGGTGTCGAGATCGAGCGACGTAGCCAATACATCGGCCACGTCGAGCAGCAGCGACTCGACCGGCAAACGCTCCGGTTTCGTGATGACGGAACCCATTCTTCGTATGATAGCAGCCGCGTTTTCGGCAGACAGACAGCGGCGTCGGCGAACTGACGCCGCCTTATTCCCTGGGCACCACGCAGATGTCGGCAAGATTGCGGTATCTCTCCGCGTAGTCGAGACCATAGCCAACAACAAATTCGTCAGGAATTTTGAAGCCGACGTAGGGGCCTTCGTGCGGAAGCCTCCTACGCGACGGCTTGTCGAGCAGCGCCGCCACTTTCAAGGCACGCGGTTGTCGCGCCATGAGCATCTTCTTCAGGTAAGTCATGGTCAGGCCGGTGTCGAGAATGTCCTCGACCAGAACCACGTTTCTATCTTTGATCGATTGGTCGACATCTTTGAGCAGGCGAACTTCGCCGGTCGAATCCCATCCGCTCTTCAATTCGCTCGCCGGACTGGGCCGGTTGCCGTAGCTCGACACGCCAATGAAATCAAAAGTGGCATCGAGATCGACGTGCCGGGCCAGGTCCGAAAGAAAAATGGCCGCGCCTTTTAATACTCCCAGCAGAATAATGGATTGTCCGGCGAAATCGTGGGTGATCTGTGCGCCCAGTTCACTCACTCGCTTGGCAATGTCCTGCCGCGTGATCAACACCTTGAGGTCGGTCATGCCGTTTCATATTAAACTATGAACGTCGTAATTCTGCCGCCTTTTGCAATTCTTCAGTCGACCAAGAGCCAGGAGCTAATCGTTATGAATCTGAATGGCGTCAAACTCACATGGTTAGGGCATGCCACGTTCCGCATCGAAACGCCTGCGGGGAAAACTGTCATTATTGATCCTTGGATCATGGGAAATCCCATGTGTCCCGATGCGGAGAAAAAAGTGAAGAAGGTCGATATTCTTCTTTGCACGCACGGACACGGCGACCACATCGGCGACGCGGTCGATGTCTGCAAGCAGCATAACCCGGTGGTCGTGGGCATACCGGAACTAGCACGTTGGCTGGGCAAGAAGGGCGCCAAGCAGATTGCCGAAATGAACAAGGGTGGAACCCAGACCATCGACGACATCAAAGTCACCATGGTCCACGCCGATCATTCCTGCGGCATTCAGGACGGCGACGAAACAATCTATGGCGGCGAGGCGTGCGGATACGTCGTCGAGTTCTCCAACGGTCTGAAGATCTATCACGCCGGCGATACCAACGTATTTGGCGACATGGCGATCATCCGCGATCTCTATGCGCCGGAAATCGTGATGCTTCCGATCGGCGATCATTACACGATGGGACCGCGCGAAGCAGCGTATGCCTGCAATCTGCTAAAGCCGAAGACGGTCATCCCCATGCACTTCGGGACTTTTCCGGTGCTTGTCGGGCGTCCCAGCGAGTTGCAGAAGCTTGTGCCCTCGGTTCAAGTGCTGGAAATGAAGCCGGGCGTGACCATCGGCTGAACATTGCAAATCATGGAGTGAAAGGATTCGCGTGCCTACTAAGAAAACAGAGACGGCAAAACCAAGCTGGCGGCATTACAACTTTGTTACGGCCGGGCCGGTCGACGATTATCTCTACTCGATGTTGCCGTCGCGCGACGAAGTGCTCGCCGAGATGGAAGAATACGCGACGAAACACAGCGTACCCATCGTCGGGCCCGCGGTTGCGCGGGTACTGCAGCAGTTGGCCATGACGATTGGCGCCCGCACCGTTTTCGAACTTGGTTCGGCGATTGGGTATTCGACCATCTGGTGGGCGCAAGCCGTCGGAGAAAGTGGACGCGTCATTTATACCGATGGAGACTCGAAAAATGCCGAACGCGCGCGCGGACATTTCGCCAGAGCGGGAGTCTCCGATCGCGTTCAGGTCCATGTGGGCGACGCGCTCGAGTTTCTTTCTGAGCAAAAGCAGGAGTTTGACATCATCTTTAACGATGTCGACAAGGAAGATTACCCACGCGTGCTGCGGCTGGTCGCGCCACGCCTGCGCAAGGGCGGACTGTTTATCACCGACAATGTTTTGTGGAGCGGGCGCGTCGCCGACCCAAAATCGCACGATAGCAGGACCAAAGCGATTTTAGAGTTCAACCGCAAGCTCTGCGACTCGAAAGATTTCTATACGACAATTCTTCCCATTCGCGACGGGCTCGCCGTGGCAATGAAGAAATAATGCCACTCAATTCGGCAGCAGCCCGTACACGTCGATCTCGGTCCGCGTGCTGACATACACCTTGCCATTCGCAATGGTTGGCGGCACAAACTTCACCGCATTCCCCGCCTGATCTCGATTCCCAGGCGCCTGCGTGCTGTTCCAGTACTCGGTTGCAAGATTGGTCGCACTGTAGGCATGCAGAATCGCGGGGCCGGTGCAAGCGGAAGGCGGTGGATCGACGTAACAGTTCGTGGTCCCTGCGTTCTGGCTGGCATAGCCGTAGAGGCCCGCATCGATGGCCCAAACAATGCCGTTTGCGCCCGATGGAGTTGAAGACACTGATGGCGAAACTCCAGGGAAGCCGAAGACTTCGCTCGATACCGACGCCAACGTTGTATTGAACAGTCCGGTGGTCGGGTCAAACGAATACTGTTTCAGCGAGTCAGTAGCGCCCGCGTATGCGCCTGCGAAGTACAGATTGTTCTGCCAGAACGCCGGGGTTCCCCAGAACCCAGCGATCGCCTGGAAGTTCTGCACGACCTGGTTACTGCCGGAGTTGAAGAAACCCATGCTGTCACGATTAATTAAATAAATAACCCCGTCTTTGCCGAGTTGGACCAGAAGATTCGGCGGTCCGACCGATTGAGTAGGCAGTAGCACTGGTGCGCCCGACCCGAGATCGGCATCGGCCTTCTCGAGGTTGTATTCGTCGTCAGGGCTGAACCAGCCGTTCACCGTCATCGCCGTCCCAGACAACGGAGCACTCAGGCTGAGTACGCTGTCGCCATAATCGTTCTGCAAGCTGTCGCCAGTGCCCATGTCAAAGACGCCGTTTCCTGTGGCCACGAAAACATTGTTGGAACTATCCAACGCAGGCGCTCCGCCTCCACCCCAGATTCCGCCATCCGCGCCGCCAACATTCGGGATGAACACTCCATTCGGCGTCGTATTGAACACGCTGACCTGTTGCTGCACGTTGTTGCCGTGGTAGCCCAGCAGCCACCCGTGATACGGCGTGGCGTCCTCGTGCGCGGCAAATGCGACATAAACATTTTCGTCGGACGTCAGGGCGAGCCCAGACCGGTTGTGTTGCAGTTGTGAGGTGAAAGTCACCACGCCGCCCGAGGAACCGTCGCCGACTCCCGCCACAGACGCGGCAATCGTCGCCGGCGCACCGAACTTTTCGCTTCCCGAGGTGATGTCGAGCGCATGCAACCGGTGGTAAAACGTCCCGGACGATCCGGCGCAGTTGCCCGACGATCCACCCGGGATCTCCGACGCCGCGACCACATATAGAACATTCCTGTTGATATCAATCACCGGCGTCCCCGTGACTCCAACCTCTGGGTAGATGTCGCCATAGCATGCACCTACATCATTCCACACCACTGCGCTTTCTCCAGACCCCAGCAGGCTGACCTGCCACAGAGTTATGCAAGGATTGGTATCGGCATCGAAGGCGTATACGCTATCGTGCTGCGTGGCTACGTAGACCACGTTGTGCACCGCGCCGTTGATGTTCACTCCTGGCACCCACAGCGGCTGAGTGTAAACCGCGCCGTCCACGCCACAAGAAAAGAGTTTGCCAAAGGTTGATGTGGTTACAGTGGAGGAACTAAGCGCGTATTCCTGCATATTAGCTCCATCCCGCGACACGTCATTGTGGTATGTGAAAACACCCGCGAGGTCGCTCACCGCGATTGTGGCCGCCGCGCTTTTAGTGGAGTCGGCGACGCTAGTCGCCGTGATAGTGTGCGTTCCAACTCCGCCCGACGCCGCACTGGGGGCGAAGTAATTCCCCGGTCCCGTGATGGTACCCACCGTGGAATTACCACCAGCAATCCCGTCGACGCTCCAGTTCACCCCGGAGTTCGAGGAGTCGCCGGTTACTGTCGCGGTGAATTGCTGCGTTTGCACGCCTGCCGCCACCGCTGCCAGTTGCGGACTCACGCTGACCGCCACCGTCTGCATCTGATCGCCGCCGCCGCTTCCCGACCCACAGCCCGCCAGGCCGGCCAGAGCAATCAGGCCGGCGCACAAAAGAAAAGTGTTCCGTTCCATAGAATTTCGCTCCTCCCCCGCGGCACGTCGAACACAAAATTCCAGTCGACCACGCCACCAAGAGCTATTTCGCCGGCTGAATCAGCTCCACATCGATAGTGATCGAAAGCTCGTCACCGGCGATGCCGGGAGCGCCGTTCACACCAAAATCTTTGCGATTGATCTTGGTTGTCGCCGAGGCTCCCATGCGCTGCCCCATACTATCCTTGATCGGCGCAGATGGCCCGTCTACATCGAGAGACACTTCCTTTGTGACACCGTGGATGGTCAGGTCACCAACGATCTGCAACTTGCCGTCGCCTGCGGCTTTCACCTGCTTCGAGTGAAACGTAATTGTCGGGTACTTCTGCACGTCGAGGAAGTTTGCGCTGCGTATGTCGTTGTCGCGCATCTCCACGCGGGTATCCACTGAACCTGCATCAATCGTGGCGTCGAGCTGAGTTTTGGAAACGTCTGCGGGATCGTATTTGGCCGAGCCGCTCACTTTCGTGAACGCTCCCCGAACCGTCGAAACGCCGAGATGTCGAACCGCAAACTGCGCAGTGGAATGATTTGGATCAATCTTCCAGTCTCCCTGCGCGGCCACGTTAACCACTGCAAGCAGTGAAAGGATGAAGGCAAAGACAAAACGACACATGCAGTAATTCCTCCTGAAAGGCAAATGAGTTGGCCAATGCTAAATGGATTTCACCGGAATCGCCAACAGATCATCGATCAGCCCGACTTCTTTTTGCAGAAACGGTTCCGCATAAGTCACCCCGCCGAGCATGCCGTAGAAGCGCGCCATGGCGTCGACGCGCGCGCGAATTTCGTCGTGAGCAGGGAACAAGTCATTGCCTGCGGACTGATCGCTGAACTGCGAAGTGTAGGCTAGGATCGAAGCAAACTTCGCTTCAAACTGTTCGCTGATGTCGACGACAAATGCTGGACGAACATCGTAGTAGAGCGTCGCGTAGATGATCTTGAACGGCCGGTGCGGAGGAAGCGAATCTGCTGTCTTCGCTTCGGAACCAGTTTGGCTGACAGCTGATAGCTGAGAGCTGATAGCTAGTTTCGCCAATCCTGCCAGAAAGCACGCCTCATACCCGAGCACCGAGCACGTGTAATGATCGGGATGCCGCCCCTTCCAATAAGGCAGAATCACAACTCGGGGCCGGGTCTCGCGGATCACGCCCGCAACTTTGAGCCGATTCTCCCACGTGTTTTCGACGCGGCCGTCGGGAATATCGAGCGCACGTCGCCACACCGCACCGAGAATCTTTGCCGCATCGTCGGCCTCGCGCGCGCGATCTTCCGCAGAGCCGCGCGTGCCCATCTCGCCTCGCGTCAGGTCGAGAATGCCGGTGCGTTGCCCACTCTGCGCAGCCTTGAGCAGCGTCCCGCCGCAAGTCTGTTCCACATCGTCCCGATGCGCGGCGATGGCGAGAATGTCGAGGGGAGGATCGAGAGGAAGGGAAGGCATGTCAGTCCAGATTTCCCTGCTCCAGAACTACGTTCTCGCGCACGATCAGCCGATGCGCCGCCATTTCTTTGAGTGTCGGCAGAACGCGGCTCACGTGCTCATCGGTGTCCACAAAAATGATGATCACCGGCAGTTTGCCTCCAGCCTCGACCAGATGCGCAGTCTCGACGCGATGGCGTCCGAGAAATCCGGCGACACAATGAATTGCGGTTGCGGCATAGACGTTTTCCTTGCGCAGGTAGTTGAGAATCTCCATGTGCAGCGGCCGATGATGCCACTGGTCGGCTACATTCAAATAGATTGTGACCTGTACCGCCATACCGTTCGCCATTTTACAACGCCCTCGCCAGCGCCATGCCCGCGAGCGCAGCGCCCAGGCACAGCAAGTTGTTGCTGAAGATATTGGTCAGCATCAGAGCCCACTGACCTTGCTCGAAGTACGACATGGTCTCAAACGCATAACTGGAAAAAGTAGTGAACGATCCGCAGAAGCCCACCACCACAAGCAACCTCCATCGCGGATCAACTAACGCGCGTTCCGTCGTCCAGATCACAAAGAACCCAACAATGAAACTGCCCATGATGTTGATGGCGAGTGTGCCGTAAGGAAAGACGGAACCAAATTCACGGGCAGCCAACCGGCTCAGGAAGTAGCGAAAGTTTGCGCCGACAATCGCAGCTACAGAAATGGCAAGGAAATCTTTCACGATGGAACTCCTGCAAAATCAGTCTTGAATTTTGTAGGAGTTATCAGCGCGAGCGAAAGTGCTCGACGCGGTTCTGGCGAACTCCATCGCCTTATCTATTTTCTACCACAGAGCCTGCCTGCGCTGACAGGCAGTTCTTCTGCGTGAATCATTTTGCCTTTTCGTCCGGATACCCGACCCAACGGGGGCCGTCGCATCCATCGGACAAAGACTCCGAGAGTCGATGATCGACATCTAACGCGTCCTTCTCGTTCTTCAGATAGATCACATCATCCACCATCAAGCGCCCGTTCTCCCGTACCAAGATTGCCGCAACGTGCCAAACCCACCACGAACTCGTGTGCGGTGTCCCATTGGCAAGTCTTACGTATACGCGAAAGGAGCCATCCGTCTCCGATTCTGTTCTCTCAATGTGGAAGGTGCGCGGCTCGGTTTCTTCGTCGGAACCTGAGAACAGTCCCATCTCCAGCACTGGTGGCTTCAAATCAGGCTCTGGATGCTGCCGATGCCAATCTTCTCCACATGCGATGTTTAAATCGATTCTATGCATCAGTGTCTTGCTGAGATAGGGTGCGAAGATCTTCCAGTCCGCGCCCGAGAGCATGCCCACCGGGGGACCAGCCACAACTTGTTGGTAGAGGCTCGTGGCCAGAGCCACTGGCTCATTGGGCAGGCCATATCCGGCCCAGCGTGCGCCGTTGCATCCTGCGGATAAATATTCCGATAGCCGCCTGTCGGCGGGCCGCTCCTCTGGCTTGTCGTAGATATTGTCATTTACGTAAATAACATCATCGATGACATAGTGGCCGTTCTCGCGCAGCACGACGGCTGCAACGCGCCAGGACCACGGACCCGCTGGAGGCCTCTCCCAGGTTAGGGTCACATACACACGCAAGGAGCCATCTTTCTCGGATCGGGTTTTCGCCATCTGGAAGGCCCGAGGTTCGGCTTTCGCGCCCGCTCCCGAGAAGAGTCCGTATGTAGAGGCCATTTCCGCCTTCAAGTGGGGATCTGGGTTCTCACGGTCCCAATCGGCGGAGCAGTCCTTGGCTAAATCAATTCTGTGCAGCAAAGCCCTACTGAGATAGGGCGCGAAGATCTTCCAGTCTGCGCCTTCTGGGATGTCGTGCGGGTGCCGAGCGACCACTTCGGTATAGAGGCTCCGCACCAGCGCGGCGGGCTGCGCGGGAAGGCCTGGCGCTTTGCTCTGATAGGCAGTCTGGCCAAGAGCCAATGTCGTCGCGATCTGCAAAACAATGAGGCACCGCAGAGGAGTCATGTCATTACCTCGACGACAGCTCTACTTCTTCCTCTCCACCAGAAACCGTGCCAACTCCTTCAGCGTCTCAGCCCGCTCCCCAAAGCCATCCAACTCGGCTAAAGCCTCGTTGACGAGCGCGTCCGCCTTCTTGGTGGAAGCCTCGATCCCAAACAGCGCCGGATAAGTGACTTTTTCTGACGCCGTATCCTTGCCGGCAGTCTTGCCCAACTGCTCCGAAGTCTGGGTCACGTCGAGCACGTCATCCACAATCTGAAATGCCAGGCCAATGCCCATGCCGAAAGCTCGCAGCTTTGCCACTTGCGAATCGGTGGCTCCGGCATACAATCCGCCGCTGACTAAACTCGCTGTAATCAGCGCCGCCGTTTTCGAGCGATGGATATACTCCAGCATCTCCGGCGTTGGTTTCGTATGCTCCGCTTCCAGGTCGACGACCTGGCCGCCGATCATGCCATCGACTGTGCCGGTGCCGTGCGCAATCTCGGCGATAATCTTTACCCGCGCTTCCGCTGGACACTTCATCCGCGCGAGCACTTCATAGGCCTGCGTCTGCAGCGCATCTCCAGCGAGAATCGCAATCGCTTCACCAAAGGCCTTATGACAGGTTGGACGGCCGCGCCGCAGATCGTCGTTGTCGAGTGCCGGCAAGTCATCGTGGATCAGCGAATAGGTGTGCAGCATTTCCAGCGCAGCGCCGAGTTCGTCGATGCCCTTGGGCAGCGATCCCGCCAGCATGCGCCCGGCTTCCATGCAAAGCACTGGCCGCAGGCGCTTGCCGCCGGCAAACACACTATGCCGCATGGCTTTGTGTATCGAAACCGGATGTTCCGTCTCCAGCGGAATCAGCCGATCGAGCGCCGTGTCGGTCAGGCGCTGACCTTGTTCAAGCGTTTCCTTGAGCATGCAAGGTGTGAGTATACAGGGAGGTAAACAACTCTGCGCGCCCGGAGGATTGACGCGACAGGGGGAACACGCAAAAGAATGCAAAAGAATGCAAAAGAATAAGGACGCCCGCAGACGTCCTCAAGGGAGAGAAACTGCACTACTGCGTTTAAGCTGCCGCGCCGCGCGTACTTTCGACGCTGCGCAACACCGAAGTCAGAACGTTGCCCACATCATCGACGGGGCACACATCGCTGGCGCCCGCTTCCAGGGCGGCCATCCACATTTCCTCGTCGGGAACTCGATGGGTGCAGACGATAGGCATCGCCGGAAAGTCCTGGTGTAATCTTTCCACTTCCGTCAACCGCCATTCCTCGATGTTGACCACGACGGCTTCCGGAAGATTCCTGACCAGGTCATCCCGCAAATCCTCGCGGGAGTTAGTTACATGGACCGAGAATCGCGGGCCCAGTGCTCCGGCCAGCAACAGCGCTACCCGCGGGTCTTTCTCGAGAATCACTACATTTGGACTCATACTTCCCCCGATCACAAGCTTTGTCAACGACGAACGTCAACGTTGGCCTAGGCTGCGAGTACGGGTTTGGGAGAACCCACAACTCTACAGACGCCTGATTTGCGAGTCGCCTCCGGAATCTGCCCTACCGGCGCGCAGATGCCTTCTCGCTCAGCGGCTCGAACGGTTCGGCTTGAAGCTTCCCGTTCTTCTTTAACAAAATCTCCACCTTTCCTTCCGCGTCTTCCAACTCCTTGCGGCAGGAAGAGGAAAGTTGCATGCCCTCTTCAAACAGGGTCAGAGATTTCTCCAAAGGGATCTCTCCCTTTTCCAGTTCCTGAACAATTTTCTCCAGTCGCTGAAGACATTCTTCAAATTTGGGCAACGGAAATCCTCTCGCTCTCTCTATAGTTTAATGTACCTATTTGGATGCGATGTCCATAGTTTTTTATGCATTTGATCGAAAAATGTGCACACGAAGGTTCCACTACGGGAGCGAAACAAGACAGGAAAGACGCGGGTGAAACTGCAATATCGATTTTGTTCGATACTCCACGAACGCTACGAAGAGCTGGTGATGCTTTGAGAAGTCCCCAGCGCCTCCAGCACATCTACTGCCGAACTGTATCGGCCCATGGGTGCGCTGATCTGCGCTCCCTGCACCATCTGGCGCGCGGCGATGAGCATCTCGCGGGCAATCGCAACGCCTTCGGCTCGTGCCGCATCCGGAGTTTGCGCGCGTGCCATCCGCTCCAGAATTGAGTCTGGCACCGAAACCCGCAGCTCGTTTTTCATGAACTCCGCATTTCGAACGCTGACCAGCGGCCAAATGCCGGCCACAACTGGAATGCGGCAGTGTTCAATTCTCCGCAGAAAATTTTCCAGCAGACTTAGATCGAACACCGGCTGCGTTACGGCGTACTCTGCTCCGGCCTCGACTTTGAATTCGAACCGCCGAACCTCTTCATCCAAATCCGTGAGTCCCGGGTTTGCGCCCACGCCAATTACGAAGCCAGTGCCGGTTCCAATCGGATTGCCGCCCAGATCCAATCCGCGATTCAGGCTGTTCACTATGTTCACCAACCCGATCGCGTCCACGTCAAACACCGCGGTGGCATCCGGATAGTTTCCCATCTTCGGCGGATCGCCAGTGATGCAAATCAGGTTTTTGATTCCAACTGCGGCTGCACCCAGCAGGTCGCTCTGAATACAGAGGACATTGCGATCGCGGCAGGTGTAATGCAGAATCGCGTCGATGCCGACCTCGCGTTGAATCAATAGCGACAGCGCCTGATTGCTCATCCGGGCCGAGGCTCGCGGGCTGTCAGGAATGTTGACGGCGTCCACGCCGACGGATTGTAGAAACCGTGCGCCTTCGACTTCCTTGCGGATGTCCGTGCCCTTAGGAGGAACGATCTCGACCATGGTGACGAATTCGCACCTGTCCACGTTTGGTCGCAGGGAAGAGCGGGTCGCGGCAGGGAGGACGGGTGACGGGCAGGAGGCAAG
>VFSW01012106.1_pt1 | contig 12074 bp, 10 predicted proteins | sample 5358111 | NCBI WGS metagenome assembly VFSW01 (sample SAMN11554181, study PRJNA540505) | mine drainage metagenome | isolation source: sediment from site ElyBrook_90M | place: USA: Ely Copper Mine, Vershire, VT | collected 2017 | reverse complement strand
GTTGCGAGCACGCCCACCCAGAGATATTTGGAGATGCGCGCCACTCCGCCGATGCGCCGGTAGACGAGGAATGTGGCGAACGCTGCGGAGAGCATTGCCAGAAGAGTTGCGCCGGAGATCTCGACGTTTAGCGTCACGGTTCCCAGCAGAGGGAATGCAATCGTCGAGCGCCAGAAGACTTTCTCCAAGGCGGGTGCGACGTAGGCGGCATAACCGGCCAGTCCGATGCATCCGGTTGCGATGGAGACTGGGGCGCTGAATACGAGTTGAAAGACGAAGAGGAAGGAGAGCAATCGTCCCAGTTTGTGCGGGCCGTAGATCTCCTTCAGGTACTCGTACGAGCCGCCGGCGCGGGGCATGGCGGCACCGAGTTCGGCCCAGATCAAACCGTCGGAGAGCGCGAGCACAGCGCCCCCAATCCATCCATAGATTGCCTGCGGGCCATGCATGGCCGCGACCATCAGGGGCAGGGTGGTGAACGGGCCTACGCCGATCATGTCCACCATGTTCAGGGCCGTGGCCGGCAAGAGGGTCAGTCCGCGAACCAGTGCGGGGTTGCGGTTGGCCGCGCCTTGCTGTGGGCTCATCTGCATTGCCTCGAATATATAGCCTGCGGCAGTGCGGACGAAACCGGAGATGATGCTCTTTCTTTGCGGGCATGGTTGCATCTACACTCAGACTCGCGTTTCATTTCACATTTTTTCGGACATCATTTCGGAGCGCACCATGAAGAATTCGCTTGCGAACGTCGTGCGTAGTAGCGTTGTGCGTACAGTTGCCATCTTCCTTCTGCTTACGGGTTTCGCGGCCGCGCAGCCGTCCGCGGTTTCGACGCCCGCGCCTTTCGCGCCAGTGCGCGCGCTGATCGTGGTGGCGCATCCGGATGATGAGACCTGCCTTGCTGCCACGGTTTACGAGATCACGCACAACCTGGGGGGGACGGTCGATCAGTTGGTGATCACCAATGGCGAGGGAGGGTATCGCTACTCGCTGCTGGCGGATTCGTTCTACGGCGTCGCGCTCACGGATGAAGCCATCGGGCGCGCCGCGCTGCCGGAGATTCGCAAGCGCGAGTTGCTGGAAGCGGGGCACATTTTAGGCATCGCGAATCACTTCTTCCTCGATCAGCGCGACTTGCGCTACACGCAGGACATCGACGAGGTGCTGGGCGAACACTGGCAAAAGGGCGTGGTGCTGGGCGAGGTGGAGCGCCGCATTGCGGCTGGCAACTATGATTTTGTATTCACGCTGTTTCCGTCACCGGAGACCCATGGCGGACACAAGGCGGCGACCATCACCGCGCTGAATGCGGTGCAGCAGAGCGCGGGCCGTAAGCCGGTTGTGCTGGGCTGCCAGACCGGTAGCGGGGACGAAGCGCAGCCTTCGTGGCAGGGCTTCCAGAGCGCACAGCATCCGTTCCGCGTGCTGCCGCAGGTGTTTGTGACCGATCGCACGGTAAAGTTTGGATTCAGGAACGCGCTGGACTATCAGATCATCGTGAATTGGGTGATTGCCGCCCACAAATCGCAAGGTGCGTTACAGATGGACGTGAACCGCGCGGATCGAGAGGAGTTCGTGATTCTGGAGAGCGGCGCGGCGGATGAGGCGGGGCGCGCCAGTGCGCTCTTCCAGGCGTTGGGCGAGCAGGCGGCGCATCCGAAGCGAGTGGGCGCGGCTCTATTGGAAGCGAAGCCCGAAGCCCGGCCCGATGGAGCAGGGAAGCGCTGAGTAGCGCTGCAAGGCGGGCTTAACGCGGATCGCCTTCGCCGGGAGCGAGGAAGAGATTTTCCTCGAGGCCGTGCTGACGGGTATACAGGTCGTAGTAACGTCCCTCGTACAAGAGTAGTTTGGCGTGGGTGCCGCGTTCGACGATGCGTCCGGCTTCGACCACTAGAATCTGGTCGGCTCGGCGGATGGTGGAAAGCCGGTGGGCGATGACGAAAGTGGTGCGGCCGCGCATGAGGTAGGCGAGACCGCTCTGAATGATGGCTTCCGATTCGGAGTCGAGGCTGGAGGTCGCCTCGTCGAGAATCAGGATGCGCGGATCGGCCAGGATGGCTCGCGCGATGGAAAGGCGCTGGCGCTGGCCGCCGCTGAGTTTTACACCGCGCTCTCCGATGATGGTTTCATAGCCGCGCTCAAAGGTCTCGGCGAACTCATCGACGCGGGCGATGCGGCACGCCTCGAGAATCTGCTGCTGAGTGGCGTGGGGACGCGAGAACGCGACGTTTTCGGAGATGGTTCCATCGAAGAGAAATGAGTCTTGCAGCACCACTCCAAGCTGGCTGCGATAGCTTTCCAGCCGCACAGTGGAAAGATCGGCGCCATCGACGAGCACCAGGCCGCTTTGTGGCGAATGAAAGGCCGCCAGCAGGGAGATGATGGTCGATTTGCCGGAGCCTGAGGAGCCAACTAGCGCGGTCAATGTGCCGGGCATGGCCTGGAAGCTGACGTCATGCAGCACGGGTTTGTCCGGGATGTATCCGAACGAGACGTCGCGGAACTCGACCTCGCCATCGATTCTGCCAAGGCTCAGGGTGCGCTTGGGGTCTTCATCTTCGGGATACTCGTTGAGCACTTCGCGAGTGCGCTCCAACCCGGCCAGCGCCTCGGTGATCTGGGTCCCGATTCCAACCACCTGGAAGAGCGGGGCTGCGAGATATCCGAGAAACATAATGTAGGTCAGGTATCCGCCGAGCGTGAGCCTGCCCGCGAGTATCTGTCGCGAGCCCATGAACATTACGATCGCACCGACGACGCCCATGAGCATGGCAGAGGAGAGGCCCAGCAACGAGGTGGCGGTGAGAGTGCGGAATACGTTTTGCAGAAGACGCTCGATGCCGGTGGCGAATACCTCGTGCTCGCTGGCCTCGGCGTGGTATCCCTTGACGACGCGCACTCCGCCCAGTGACTCGGTGAGCCGTCCGGTGACCTCGGCATTGATCTTGCCGCGCTCGCGGAAGATGGGCCGGATGGTTTGGAAGGCCTTGCGCAGGAAGACGCCGAAGACGAGGAGGAATCCGAAGGCAATGGCGGTCATGATGGGGCTGATGCGCATAAGTACGACGAAGGCGATGCCGGCCGTCAGCAGGCCGCCGGCAAAGTCGATCAACCCGGTTCCGATCAGATTGCGAACGCCTTCTACGTCGGTCATGATGCGCGAAACCAGCATGCCCACCTTGGTGGAATCGAAGTACTTGAGCGGCAGCCGCCCGACGTGTTCCTGCACCTGGCTGCGCAGCTCGGCGATGAGACGTTGGGCAGCCTTGGAGAGCGTCTGGGTGAGGGCGAACGAGGTCAACCCCTGCACCAGGGTGGAGAGCAGAACCGCTCCCACAAGCGGCATGAGGAGGCTGGTCCGATGTTTGCCGATCACGTCGTCGACGAGGAATTTTGTGGATGCGGGGAGCACCAGGCCTGTGACGCGATTGATCACCATCAGGAAGAATCCCAGCGCGAGCAGGCGGCGGCGCGGACGGATCAGAACCCATACTTCGGGCAGAGCTTTGAAGACCGAGATTGGAGGCCCGGTGTGGGCTTCGGAACTGATTCGCCCGCTGTGAGGTGCGGAGTTGTTTCCAAAATGCACACATCTATTGTCTCACTCTCCAGTCAGAATGGAACAGAGCAGGGCGGTTCTTCCCGTCAGGGCCGACGCATCTTAATTACTATATGTGCAGGGTTGCACGCAGGGATGAGATGCGGGGATGAGGACCCCCCTGGACGGATGGACCTGCGATGTGTCCCTGACTGAAGCGTAATGATCCGGTGAGCAGTGTCATCGTGTCGGCAAGCAACTGGAATTGAAAACCTCCATAACTTAATAGCCGTCGTTTGGATGGGTCATCTTGGTTGGGTCGACAACGCGATCGAACTCCTCTTCCGTGACGAAACCGAGCTTCAGCGCGGCGGCCTTCAGCGTAAGATCGTTGTCCATCGCGTAGTGCGCAATCTGCGACGCCTTGTCATAACCAATCACCGGCGCGAGCGCCGTCACCAGCATCAGGGAGCGGTCCACATATTCCTTGATCTTCTTCAGATTCGGCTTCGTTCCCTCAATCAGGAACTTGCGAAAGTTCGTGCACCCGTCGGTCATGATCGTGATCGAGTGGGCGATGTTGAAGATCATCAAAGGTTTGTAGACGTTCATCTCCAAGTACCCCCCGGCACCGCCGAAGCCCACCGCCACGTCGTTGGCCATCACCTGTACGGCAATCATCGTTAGCGCCTCGACCTGGGTCGGGTTCACCTTGCCTGGCATGATTGACGAGCCCGGTTCGTTCTCCGGAATCTCCAGCTCGGCGAAGCCAGCTCGCGGGCCGCAGGACATCAGCCGGATGTCATTGGCGATCTTGTAGAGCGAAACCGCCAGGGTGCGTAATGTTCCCGATAGCTGCACCAGCGCGTCGTGAGCGCCCTGCACCGTGAATTTGTTCGGCGCGGTGATGAAGGGAAGCCCCGTGAGTTTGGCGATCTCGGCAGCAACCGCTTCGCCAAAGCCGGGTGCTGCGTTAATGCCGGTGCCCACCGCCGTGCCTCCCATCGCAAGGCGATAGACACCCTTCAGCGCATCTTCGATTCGCTCGAGATTGTCGGCGAGCATGCCCGCATAACCCGACCATTCCTGGCCGAGCGTGAGTGGCGTGGCATCCTGCATGTGGGTGCGGCCGATCTTGACGATGTCCTTCCACTGCTCGGCCTTAGCAGCGATCGAATCTCGCAGCGCCTTCACCGCTTGGATCAGTCGCTGCGTTACGTTGACCGCCGCCGCTATGTTCATTGCGGCGGGAAAGGAGTCGTTGGACGACTGAGACGTGTTGACGTGGTCATTGGGGTGAACCGGCGTCTTGCTCCCAAGCGGAGTGCCGGCGAGCTGGGAGCAGCGGTTGGAGATCACCTCATTCACGTTCATGTTGAACTGCGTGCCGCTGCCCGTCATCCATACGTGCAGGGGAAACATGTCGTCATGCTGGCCGCTCAGAATCTCGTCGCAGACGTGAACAATTAGCTTGTGCTGCTTGCCGTCGAGCCGCTGGGCGGCATGGTTGGCATTGGCGGAGGCTTTCTTCAGGATGGCGTACGCGCTGATCATCTCGCGTGGCATTAGGTCCTTGCCGATGCTGAAGTGCTCAAGTGAACGCTGGGTCTGGGCGCCCCAGAGCTTGTCGGCAGGAACATCCACTTCACCCAGGCTGTCGGTTTCCTTGCGAATGTCCGGCATCTTGCTTCTCCTTTGAACGTCGGATTGAGCGGTTCGTCAATCTTCCTATGTTCCTACACCAATTCACAAGGCGCCGAAGGACAAACGATCTCCAAAAAAAAGAAAAAACGCATTTACCACAAAACACTATTTGCGAGTTGCGCAAAGGCAGGTAGAGGGAAGGCTATGCCTGAAAAGCTCCACCTACCTATGCTGCAGGTGGTCGCGCCCATTCGGCAGCGAGGTCGAGCAATTCGCGAACCTCTTCATCGCTTGTCTGGGAAAAATTCTGATACCACTGATCGATGGCGACAAACTCCGGCGGTGTGTACAGGCACACAACCCTGTCCGCTTCCTTTGCAAGTTCCGCACAGGTAGAGGGCGGTGCCACCGGCACGGCAACAACAATTTGCCGTGGCCTCTGCAGCCGCAGAGCAGCAATAGCCGCTCGCATTGTTGAGCCGGTCGCCAAGCCGTCATCTACGAGAATTGCGGTACACCCACGAACGTCCATTCGCTTTCGGTTACCTCGATATTCTTGTTCGCGACGTTGCAGTTCGCGTGCTTCCTTCGCCTCTACAGCATCGATTTGCTGCGATGAGATTCGAAGGGCCCGGACGACTTTCTGGTTCAGAACGCGAATGCCGCCAGAGGCGATCGCTCCCATGGCCAACTCTTCCCCCCCCGGCACGCCGAGCTTGCGAACCACAAACACGTCCAGAGGTGCATGAAGCGAATGGGCAACCTCGAACGCGACCGGAACGCCACCTCGCGGCAATGCCAAGACCAATGCATCGCTGCCGGCAAATTCCGTGAGCTGTGCGGCCAGCCGCCGGCCAGCCTCGATGCGGTCTCGGAACAGCATCTCGCCTCCTCTGCGTTAGGTTGGATGCCGAACGATACCTGCTGTTGTTCTGATTTCGCGAACAGACTAAACGCGGGTATCAATCGGGAGATAGAATGAAATGTACTACTCTGGTGTGAGGGATTTTCGGAAAGCCTGGACAGGCAGAGCTGAACTTTCGCAAATCCGTTTTCAGTAATCTGGATTCGAAGACTAGAAGGAGACTATTGTGTCAAAACGTATTGCAATGGTATTGGCGCTGCTGATAATGAGCGTCGCAGGGTTCGCGCAGAGTGCGAAATCGGGAGATCTGTACCTCGGATATTCTTTCAATCGCGCCAGCACGGGGTGGAGCAACACGGGCAATCTGAATGGATGGGAAGCGTCGCTGGAGGGCAGAATCGCTCCGTGGGCCGGACTCGTTGTGGATGCGAGCACGAATTATGGCACGCTGCAGTTGTCCAACCAGCATCTCACTGGGACGCCAGGGTTTATCCCTTCAACGCCGCGGGTGGCAACCCTTCTCTTCGGGCCGCGCCTATCGATTTCGAGGGGAAAGTTCCGGCCGTTTGCACAAGCGCTGGTCGGGATCGCACACCTGCATGAGACAGCGAACGAATTCAGCTGGGCTGAGTCGACCGTTGGCGATGCAATCGGCGGCGGACTCGATTACCACCTGCGTCCGCGGATCGCGTGGCGGGTACAAGGCGATCTGCTGCAGACCCGCTTCCACGGCGAACGGGAGAACGACATACGGATCTCGACCGGGCTGGTGTTCGACTTCTAAAAGTCCATCTCTGGATCGGGGGCAGAATCGCGCTCTGTGCCGGGCTGTTCAGCGCCCAGCAGTGCTCCTTGGTGCGGCGTACCCGGTTGGAGCATCCAAATACCTAGCGCGCCAATCAGGATCAAGACTCGGAGAGCATTGTGCATTCTGAGCAGATCGGCATAGTTGCCACGATCCGAAATCCATGAGCGGCTGTTGCAGCCTCACTTGCGCGATGGAGGATGGAATGGGCACGGACGTAAACACAATTCGAGACCTTGCCGAACGGGAGTACAAGTGGGGTTTTGTTTCCGATGTGGAGTCGGAGAGCGTCCCCAAGGGTTTGAGCGAAGATGTTGTTCGTCTGATCTCGGCCAAGAAGCGCGAACCAGAGTTCATGCTGGAGTGGAGACTTAAAGCTTATCGCCACTGGGCATCCCTGGAAAAGGCGCAGGCTGAACCGAAGTGGGCCAACATCAAGTATGGCCCGATCGATTACCAGGACATCATTTACTACTCCGCTCCCAAACAGAGGCCAACTCTGGAGAGCCTGGAGTCGCTGGACCCGGAGCTTCTGCGGACGTATCAGAAGCTGGGAATTCCACTTGAAGAACAGAAACTGCTTGCCGGCGTTGCGGTTGATGCTGTTTTCGACAGCGTCTCGGTGGTTACGACGTTCAAGGAAAAGTTGCGTGAGGCCGGTGTTATTTTCTGCTCCTTTTCTGAAGCCGTACAGCAGCACCCAGAACTGGTGCGCAAGTATTTAGGTTCGGTGGTCCCATACACCGACAACTTCTTTGCCGCGCTGAATGCAGCCGTGTTTTCTGACGGCTCATTCGTCTATGTGCCTAAGGGCGTTCGCTGTCCTATGGAGCTCTCCACCTACTTCCGTATCAATGCGGCTGGAACCGGGCAGTTCGAGCGCACTTTGATTGTTGCCGACGCGGGTTCCTCCGTCAGTTATCTGGAAGGCTGCACGGCGCCGATACGCGACCGGCATCAACTTCATGCGGCGGTGGTCGAACTGGTAGCCCTCGATGATGCGCAGATCAAATACTCCACGGTGCAGAACTGGTATCCGGGCGACAAAGAAGGCCGCGGCGGAATTTATAACTTCGTCACCAAGCGTGGAAAATGTCAGGGAGTGAATTCGAAGATTTCCTGGACGCAGGTGGAAACCGGTTCGGCGATCACCTGGAAGTATCCAAGCTGCATCTTGCGGGGAGATAACTCGGTCGGCGAGTTCTATTCTGTCGCTCTTACCAACAACCATCAGCAGGCTGATACTGGCACCAAGATGATTCACATCGGAAAGAACACCAAGAGCACGATTGTCACGAAGGGCATCTCGGCTGGATACGGTCAGAATACCTATCGCGGGCAGGTGAAGATCATGAAGGGTGCCACGGGAGCGAGGAACTACACGCAATGCGACTCTCTGCTGATCGGCGATCAATGCGGCGCTCATACCTTTCCTTACATCGAGGTAAGGAATTCTACTGCTCGTATGGAACACGAGGCCTCTACTTCCAAAATCGGGGAGGACCAGATGTTCTATCTGCGGCAGAGAGGGATCAAAGGTGAAGATGCGATCTCAATGATCGTGAACGGTTTTTGCAAACGTGTGTTCCGGGAGCTGCCGATGGAGTTTGCACTGGAAGCTCAGAAGCTGTTGAGCGTCAGCCTGGAAGGCAGTGTCGGATAACGCAGGTTGGATAGCATAGTTATGCAGGAGCAAAAGAGACGAATGAGCCCACTGCTCGAAATCAAAGATCTCCACGTCAGCGTGGACCATCACGAGATACTCAAAGGCATTGACCTGCGGATTGATGCCGGTGAAGTGCATTCGATCATGGGGCCAAACGGCTCTGGAAAGAGCACTCTTGCGCAGGTGTTGGCCCGGCGCGATACCTATGAAGTTACTTCCGGGGAAGTTTTATTCAACGGTAAAGACCTGCTGGCAATGAAGCCCGAGGAGGCCGCCTGGGAGGGCGTTTTCATGGCGTTTCAATACCCGGTGGAGATTCCTGGTATCAGCAACGTGTACTTTCTGCGCTCGGCGCTCAATGCCATTCGCAAAGCTCGCGGACTGGACGAGATGACGGCGATGGAATTTCTGCCGATGTTCCGCGAGAAGCTGGGATTGCTGGAGATGGATGATAAGTTGATGAACCGCTCTGTCAATGAAGGATTCTCGGGCGGCGAAAAGAAACGGAATGAGATCTTGCAAATGGCGGTGCTGGAACCAAGACTTGCAATCCTGGATGAGACTGATTCTGGCCTGGACATTGACGCCTTGCGCATCGTGGCAAAAGGCGTGAACGCCATGCGCGGTGCGGAAAGAGCAATGGTGGTTGTTACGCACTATCAGCGCCTGCTGACATACATCGTACCCGACTATGTACACGTGTTGATGGACGGACGCATCGTGCGCTCGGGCGGCGCTGAGTTAGCGCTCGAACTGGAAGAGACGGGCTACGGCTCCATGGAAAGTAACGCCTCCGTCGCCTGAGGAGCAGAGGGAAACCGACGTGAGCACTGCAACTCAAACGCTGCAGAATTATCTCGAGTGCTTCAACGAATTTGAGGCGGTTGCCGCCGGCCAGGAACATCTATGGTTGCGCGAACTTCGCCGCGAAGCTTTTGCCCGCTTCTGCGAGGTTGGTTTTCCTACGACTCACGATGAGGACTGGCGGTTTACCGACGTTTCTGCTATTTCGAAAACCAGGTTTCGCTTGGCGCGGGAGGAGCGATCTGGAGTTTTTCCTCAGCAACTGGAGCCGTGGCGGGTAGAGGGTGCTGGCTGCCAACTTATATTCATCAACGGACGTTTCGCATCGGAGCTATCGGTCTTAAACAAGCTAGCTGAAAATGTAAGGGTTGCAGGCCTGGCAAATGAATTGAGCAGTAACTCCACTTTGATTGAGCAGCATTTGGGGCATTATGTTGACGTACATCGAGACAGCTTCTCCGCTCTGAATACGGCATTCGCGGAGGACGGCGCTTACGTTCACGTTACCCGAGGGACGATCGTCGAAGAGCCAATCTGTCTGCTCTTTGTCTCGACGCCGGGCGCGTTGCCGGTGATGAACCATCCGAGAAATCTGATTCTGATCGATGAGGACAGCCAAGCCACTATCGTTGAAGAATATGTATCTTTGGGCGACGGAAGCATATTTTGCAATGCGGTCACTGAGGTTGTCGCAGGCGGCAATGCCGTGCTCTCCCACTACAGGATTGAGCGCGAGCAAGTGGGCACTTTTAATATTTCCACGTTGCGTATTCAGCAGGGAAGAAGCGCAAATATTGCATCTCATTCCGTCTTGCTCGGTGGCGCATTGGTGCGTAACAACGTGCATCCGGTTCTTGCTGGTGAGGGTGGCGAGTGCTTGATCAATGGGCTGTTCCTCGGCAGCGACAATCAACACATCGACAATTACATGCTCGTCGAACATGCAAGCCCGCACTGCGGTAGCCGTCAGTTCTATAACGGAATCCTAGACGATCATGCGCACGGCGTTTTTCATGGCAGGATCATCGTGCACAAAGACGCACAGAAGACCGACGCAAAACAGACCAACCGCAACCTGCTCCTCTCCGATGACGCGCAAATCGACACAAAGCCTCAGTTGGAGATTCACGCGGACGACGTGAAATGCACGCATGGAGCAACAATCGGGCAGATTGACGAGGAAGCGCTTTTTTATATGCGCTCTCGCGGAATCGATGAAGCGTCGGCGCGAAATCATTTGCTGCTCGCATTCGCCGGTGAATGCCTTGGGCGCATGAAGGAAGGCCCGGTTCGACGGCATGTCGAGGCCCTGGTCAACCGCTATGTGCGCCGCATCGCGAATACTCCTTGCGACTCGAATCAACGGAACGACATTGGGCAGGAGCCTTCTCAGGAGTGAATGAAGGTGATGGAATGAACGAGCCAATTACGTTGAGCCGCGCGTGTGAAGTCCGGGAAATTCCAAGCGGAACTCGCCATGTGCTCCCGATGGGTACTGAGGTTCGAATCAGCCAATCACTCGGCGACAGTTATACCGTTGCAACGGCCCGAGGCAGCATGTATCGGATCGAGGGTAAGGATGCGGATGCTCTGGGCCTTTCAGTCAATCAGGCAGCGCAGCAGGGAAGATTCAGCGAGGAGGCGGTCTGGGGTGAGTTGCGGACCATTTTCGACCCGGAGATTCCCGTCAACATCGCTGATCTTGGCTTGATCTACTCGTGCGTGATCACGCCGCTTCAGGAGTTGGGCAACAGGATCGAAATCAAAATGAGTTTGACTGCGCCGGGCTGCGGAATGGCCGACGTCTTGAAGGCCGATGTTGAGCGCAAGCTATCGCGATTGCCGGGCGTTAAGGAAGTAAGTGTCGAGGTGGTCTTTGATCCTCCCTGGGACGCAAGTCGCATGTCCGAGGCCGCAAAGCTGCAACTTGGTCTTGACTTGGATTTCAGCCCGAGTCCGCCTACACTGCCTATCTTGAAACCCGGAAGGTGAATCCCATTTTAAGTATTGGCCGCAGCAGCCCGCATGTGCTGGCGGGCTATTTCACGAACCATATTCACCATACCCATTAGTCCGAGAGACTTACCCATGGAGAGTTCATTGCCGAAGATGCGGTACACCACATCGGACGGCACGGAGGCAACTTCATCCGGCGGAGCACCGGAAAGCGAGTCAGCCAAAATTGCTGCCAGTGCCATGGCAGAGATTCCCTGTGGATTCTCCACCGCAAAGTAATACGTCAAAGTTCCCTCATGAGTCGCTTCTGACCAGACGTATGCTTCGGATTCACAGCCGGGAACGCGGTGCTCTGCGGGAAAAGGCCGTTGGGCGATCCCCGACGGCACCGGCCTGAATTGCCCGGCCACCTCGATCAACATCTCGATACGATCACTGCGGTCGAGACTCTCCAGAGTGGCCAGCAGACGTTCCAGGCGATCAGGCAGCGGCTTCATCCCGTGCCTCCGCGCTTGGGTTCTCCACTGGCACATTCACGAGGTTTCCCCATTCCGTCCAGCTACCGTCGTAATTCCGGACCTTGGAGAAGCCGAGCAGATAAATCAGAACGAACCATGTGTGGCTGCTCCGTTCTCCGATTCGGCAGTAGGCAATAATGTCGTCCTCGGGGCGTAGCTTGTTCTCTTCCGTGTAGATCTTCCGCAACTCGGCCGCATCTTTGAATGTGCCGGCTTCCTGGTTGCCCGCCCGGGCCCACGGAATATTGAGCGCTCCCGGTATGTGGCCGCCACGCCGT
>VFSW01012105.1_pt1 | contig 12075 bp, 8 predicted proteins | sample 5358111 | NCBI WGS metagenome assembly VFSW01 (sample SAMN11554181, study PRJNA540505) | mine drainage metagenome | isolation source: sediment from site ElyBrook_90M | place: USA: Ely Copper Mine, Vershire, VT | collected 2017 | reverse complement strand
CATGGCGGGCGCTCGGCGGCCACCTCCCCAGCGAGCGCCGCGTGCCGCGCCTGCGTTAGCCGCGAGCGCAGGCGCATGTCGAGATTGAGGACGCTCTCCTCGAACAGCGCCCGACTGCGCTTTTCCAGGTCCTCGCTCACCACGTCTCTCCCAGTTTGTCCCGCAGCGTATGCACGGCCCGGGAATAATGTGTCTTCACACTGCCCTCCGAGCAACCCATGGCGCGCGCCGTCTGCGCAACGTCGAGTCCTTCGAAATTGCGCAGCATGAACGCCTCCCGCTGCCGTGCCGGCAGCCCGCGCAGCGAGATCTCGAGACGCTGCATCGCCTGATCCTGCATCAACTGCTCGGGCACGTCCGGCCCCGCATCCGCCACGTTGTCGAGCGGGTCGGGCGCCTCGCCCTCCGGGTCCTCCTTGGGACCCGGCAGCCAGACCATGAATCGCAGGCGCACCGTCCTGCGCCGCTGCAAATCCCGGATCGCGTTCTCCAGGATGCGGTAGAACAATGGCCGCCACTCCGCGCTCGGCCTGGAACCGTAGTTGCGCGCCAGCTTCAGCATGGCATCCTGCACCACGTCCATGGCGTCGTCCGGATCGCGCAGCGCCACCTGCGCCATGCGAAATGCGCGCCGTTCGATATCGGCCAGGAATTTATCAAGTTCTCGCGACTGATCCAGAACCGCCCCCTTGGGTTCTGGGGCGGTAACATCCCAGACCGTCCAAGCGTGCGGGAGCGTATCAAAGGCTGACATGCACGTCCTCTGCCTTGCATCGACGATGAATCGCGTCCAAGGTATAAACGCCTGCGCAACGGCCCGGTTGACCGGCACCGGGCATGACGATCAGCGACTTACGCACATCGATCATGACAGCCGCTGCAATATTTGCAGCCAACATCTCCATGTCCCATCCAGAGGCTATCGTAATCTATTGATTTATCAATATTTAATTGTATTTCGGACACTTTTTCATCATTTTGAATGGGACTCGAAACGGAACGGGCACTTAGGTGCAATGATCCCGGCTTCTCAACAGAGTTATCCACATCTTCTGTGGACAAGGGCGCCCGGTTGATTCTGCGCATTGCCCTCGACACGCCGCTGCGCGGAACCTTCGACTACCGCCCTCCCGCGGGCACCGTGGCGCAGACGCAATCCGGCGGCTTCGCGCCCGGAGTGCGCGTCCGTGTCCCTTTCGGTCGCCGCCGCTTGGTGGGCGTACTGCTCGCCACCGCCGCCGATTCTCGTGTCGAAGCCGGCAAGCTCAAAGCCGCACTCGAAATACTGGACGAGCAGCCGGTTTTCGACCCGGTCACCTTCGGCTTGCTGTGCTGGGCGGCGGAGTATTATCACCACCCGGTCGGCGAGGTGTTCGCCGCAGCGCTGCCGGCACCCCTGCGCGCGGGCCAAGCCGCCGTGCAGCGCAGCGAGGCCTGGGTGCCCACCGACGCGGGACGTCGCGAGCTTTCGGCGCCCGGCGACCGGCGTGCGCCGCGGCAGCGCGAGCTGCTCGCCTGGCTCGCCGCCCACGCACCGCTGGCCGCACAAGACTTGATCGCACCCTTCGATCGCTCGCACCTCCGAACTCTCGCGGCGCGCGGTTGGATTTGCTCGATCGAGCGGCCGATCGAGGCGGCCGCGCCCGAGGCAAGGCCCGCCGGCCTGCAGCCCAGTGAGGCGCAGACGGCGGCAGTGCGCGCGATCGCCGCCACTCTCGGCCGGTTCGCGGCGCACTTGTTGCTAGGTGTGACGGGCAGCGGTAAAACCGAGGTGTATCTACGGGCGATCGCCGCCGGCATCGCGAACGGCGGCCAGGCACTGGTACTGGTCAAGGAGATCGCGCTGACGCCGCAGCTGCTGCGGCGCTTCCAGGATCGGTTCGGCGCCGGCGTCATCGCCCTGCACTCGGCGCTCGGCGAGGCCGAAAAGCGCGACGCCTGGCGTGCGGCCCACGCGGGGACCGCCCGCATCGTCATCGGCACGCGCTCCGCGGTGTTCGTCTCCCTGGCCCGACTCGCGCTCATCGTGGTCGACGAGGAGCACGACGCCTCCTACAAGCAGCACGACGGGTTCCGGTACTCCGCTCGCGATCTGGCGGTGCTGCGCGCACAGCGCGCCGGCGTGCCTATCGTACTCGGATCGGCCACGCCGTCGCTCGAGACCCTGGAGAACGTCGCGGCGGGACGCTACTCGCGGTTGTCGCTGCCGCAGCGCGCCGGGGGCGCCCTGCCGCCGCGCATCGCGCTCATCGACATGCGCCGCGTGGCAAGCGAGCAGGGCATCTCGCAACCGGCGCGGGCCGCGATCGCGGCCCATCTCGCCGCCGGCGGTCAGATCATCGTGTACCTGAACCGGCGCGGCTACGCACCCTGCCTGTACTGCAACCACTGCGGCTGGGTCGCACCCTGCGCGCATTGCGATGCACGCATGATTCTGCATCGGCGCGCCGGCCGGCTGCGCTGCCATCATTGCGGCGCGCAAGATCAGGTGCCGCAAGCCTGCGCCGCCTGCGGTCAGGCCCTGGCGCCGGTCGGTCAAGGCACCGAACGAGTCGAGGAGACTCTCGCGCGCTGGTTCCCTGCCGCGCCGCTCGCGCGCCTGGATCGCGACATCGCGACTTCGCGCGCGGCGCTCGAGGCCCTGCTCGAGCGGGTGCGCTCGGGCGAGGCGCGCATCCTCGTGGGCACGCAAATGCTCTCCAAGGGCCACGACTTCCCCGACGTGAGCCTGGTGGTGGTGTTGGATGCCGATCAGGGATTGTTCGCCAGCGATTTTCGCGCCACCGAGCGACTCGCGCAGAGCATCACGCAGGTCGCCGGACGGGCGGGTCGCGGCACCCGGGCCGGCGAGGTGCTGATCCAGACCGCGTATCCGGAGCATCCGCTGCTCACGAAACTGATCGGCGCGGGTTACGAGGAGTTCGCGGCCGCCGCGCTCGCGGAGCGCCGCGCCGCCCGCTGGCCGCCGTATTCGCGGCTCGCACTGCTGCGCGCCGAGGCCCGCGATGCGGACGGTCTGCACGGGTTCCTGGGTGCCGCGGCCGCCGCCGGACGCGAACTCGCGCAGCGCGGCCTAGAGGTGCTCGGGCCGGCGAGCGCACTGATCGCGCGGCGCGCCGATCATTTCCGTGCGCACCTGTTGATCGCGAGCCCGAGCCGCGGCGGCTTGCAGCGTTTCCTCGGTGCCTGGCTGCCGCGGGTCGCGGCGCTGCCGGGGCCGAAGGGGTTGCGCTGGTCTCTCGACGTCGATCCTCTGGAAGTTGACTAAGGTTCACTGCCGGGCCTCGTTTTTGCGGAAGGGCCCGTAGGATACGTCTTGAAAACGCTGATCGTAGCCGTGCTCCGAGACTCCCTCGCGCGACTGCCGGAGGACCTGGTACCCGTATCCGCTCGCGGCGCGGCCATCGAGGTGGAGCGAACCCGCGACCCGACCCACGGCGACTTCGCGAGCAATCTCGCCATGCGCCTGGCGAAGGCCGCTCGCCAGAACCCGCGCAAGGTGGCCGAAGCGCTGGTCGCGGCGCTGCCGGCGAACCCTGCGGTGCTCGAGGCGCGGATCGCCGGTCCGGGGTTCATCAATTTTTACCTGCGCGCCGACGCCTATCACGGCGAGATCGGCCGCATCCTCGCCCTCGGGGCGCAATACGGCCGGTCCCGGCTCGGCGCCGGACATCGGGTGGTGGTGGAATTCGTCTCCGCCAACCCCACCGGCCCGCTGCATGTCGGGCACGGACGGCATGCCGCTTACGGCGCGACGCTCGCCAATCTGCTCGAGGCCGTGGGCTACCGCGTGGGCCGCGAGTATTACGTGAACGACGCCGGGCGGCAGATGGACATCCTGGCGGCCAGCACCTGGTTGCGCTACCTCGAGCTGTGCGGCGAGCGCTTCGCCTTTCCCGCCAACGGCTATCGCGGCGACTACATCGTGGCCATCGCCGAGCGGCTGCGCGCCGACGAGGGCGCGGCGCTCGCGCGCCGGGCGGATCAGGTATTCGACGGCTTGCCGCCGGATGAGCCCGCGGGCGGCGACAAGGACGCCTACATCGACGCGATGATCGGCCGCACCCGCGCGCTGCTCGGCGACGCCGCGTTTCGCCGGGTGCTCGATCGCGCGCTCGGCGACATCCTCGCGGACATCCGCGCGGATCTGGCGCAGTTCGGCGTGACCTTCGACTCCTGGTTCTCCGAGCGCTCGTTGAGCGACAGCGGCGCGGTCGATCGCACCCTCGCGAAGCTCGAGGCCGAAGGCCATGCAGTGCGCAGGGACGGCGCCCTCTGGTTCAAGAGCACCGCCTACGGCGATGAGAAGGATCGCGTGGTGGTGCGCGAGAACGGCGTGAAAACTTACTTCGCCTCCGATCTCGCGCTGGTGCTCGACAAGCGCGAGCGCGGCTTCGAGCATCTGATCTACGTTTGGGGCGCCGACCATCACGGCTATATCGCCCGCCTGCGGGCCGGCCTGATCGCGCTCGGCGGTCCGGCGGACTGCATCGAGATTCGCCTGGTGCAGTTCGTTTCCTTGTTCCGCGGAGGCGAGAAAGCGCAGATGTCGACCCGGTCGGGCGAGTTCGTCACGCTGCGCGACCTGCGCCGGGAAGTCGGCGACGATGCGGCGCGACTGTTCTACGTGATGCGCAGCAACGACCAGCATCTGGATTTCGACCTGGAACTCGCCAAGGCGCGCTCCAACGACAACCCGGTGTACTACATCCAGTATGCACACGCGCGCGTGGCGAGCGTGCGGCGGCAGCTCGAGCAGAGAGGTATCGAATACGATCAGGACCGCGGTATCGCCGCGCTCGGGCGCCTGGCCGAACCGCAGGAACTCGATCTCGTCAGGCGGCTCACCGCGTTCCCCGACACGGTGCAGCACTGCGCCGTGCAGCGGGCGCCGCACGCGCTGGTGCACTACCTGCGCGACCTCGCCAACGATTTTCACAGCTTCTACAGTGCGCACCAGTTCATCGTCGAAGACTCGGCGCTGCGCGACGCGCGCGGCGCGCTCGCGTTCGCTACGCAGAACGTCATTCGTAACGGGCTCGGACTGCTCGGCGTGTCCGCTCCCGAGACGATGTAGCCATCGGCGCCGCACGAGACCCGGCCGTGGCCCGCGACTACAAGGCAAAGCGCAAGGCGTCCGGCGGCTTCCCGGTCTGGGCGGGCGTACTGCTCGGATTGACGCTGGGACTGGCGGTGGCCGCACTGGTGTATATCGGCGACCACCGCCCCGACTCCTCCGCCGCGAAAGCCGCCCGTCACGACAAGAAGCGGCCGCGCGGCGCCGAGCCCGCGCCCGCGCCCGCGCCCGCGGAGCCCGGCGAAGGCGCGAACGCGCCGGCGGCGGCGTCGGGCAAGTCCTACGCGTTCTACGACATGCTGCCGAAGTTCGAGGTGGTCGTCCCGGAGAAGGACAAGGACGTGCGACGCGACATCAGGGCGGTACCGGAGACCCGCCGCGGCACTTACGTGCTGCAGGCCGGCTCGTACAAGAATTTCGCGGATGCCGACCGGGTGCGCGCCAAGCTCGCGCTACAGGGCATCGAGTCGAAGGTGCAGAAGGTGTCCGTCGACAGCGACACCTGGCTGCGGGTCCGCATCGGCCCGATCTCCGATCTCGACGAATTGAATCGCTTGCGCCAGATACTGCACAAGGCCGACGTCGACGTGCTGGTGATCAGGGTCGGCGACTGAACTCGGCACTTCGGCTAGTCGTCCCCCAGGTGCCGGAAGTCGACTCCCAGGGCCCGCAGCTTGCGATAGAGATGGGTGCGTTCCATGCCGACGCGCTTGGCGAGCTGCCCCACCTTGCCGTTGCACAACAGGAGCTGCTGCTGCAGATAGGCGCGCTCGAAATGCTCGCGCGCTTCGCGCAGCGGCAGCGCCAGCAGATCCTGCTTGACCAGCGGCTCGTCCATGGTCCTCTTCGCCGTCAGCTCCCGCTCGACCTCCTCGAGGCGGATCTCCTCGCCGGCGCCCAATACGAGCACGCGCTGCACGAGATTCTTGAGCTCGGCGATGTTGCCCGGCCAGGGATAATTGCGCAGGCGATTCTGTGCCGCGACGCTGAAGCGCCGCAGCGGCAGGTGCTGGTCATCGACCAGCCGGTCGACGTAGTAGCGCAGCAGATCGGGGACGTCCTCCGCATAGTCGCGCAGAGCCGGCACGCGCAGGCTGATGACGTTCAACTGCACCGCCAGATCGCGCCGGAATGGCTCCGGCGTCGCACGCTGCTCGAACCCTTCCTGCGCCGAGCTGATCCAGCGCACGTTGAGCGGCAGCCGCTCACGTCCACCCACCCGGGAATAGCCGTTCTGCTCGATCGCCCCGACCAGCGCCCTTTGCGCCTCGCTCGGCAGGTCCTCGAGACCGTTCAGGTACAGCGTCCCGCCCGCGGCCTGATCGAAAGCGCCGGGCTGCGCCTTGCCCTCGCGCTCGCTGCCGAACAGAGTGCCCGCCGGATCCGGCCCCAGGCTCGCGGCCACCACCATGAAGAAGGGCTTTCCCGAGCGGGCGCTGCAGGAATGCAGATAGCGTGCGTACGCCTCGCGACCGGAACCGAGTTCGCCGAGCAGCAGCACGGGCGAGGAGCTCGCGGCGGCATGCTGCACCTGATCGCGCAGCACCTGGGTCGATCGGCTCTTGCCGACCGGCACGGCAAGCGAGAATCCCTGGCTGCGCTCCGACAGCCGCTTGCGCCGGCCGGCGTCGAGCGCCCGCTCGACTGTCTTCAGCAGCTTGGTCAGCGACAACGGCTTCTCGACGAAGTCGAAGGCTCCGAGGCGCGTCGCTTCGACCGCGGTCTCCACCGTGCCGTGGCCCGACATCATCACCACCGGACAATCGTAACCCTGGGTCGTCGACCATTCGCGCAGCAGCGTGATGCCGTCGGTATCGGGCATCCAGATGTCGAGCAGCACCAGTTCCGGAGGGCTGGACGCGCGCGCCGCCCGGGCCTCGGCGGCATCCGCCGCGACCTCCACCTCGTAGCCCTCTTCGGCGAGAATATCCCTGAGCAGGCCGCGGATGTCCGCCTCGTCGTCCACCACCAGAATTCTCGAAGCGGTCATGCGCGTTCTCTCCTCGGTTCGCCCCTGCGCGGCTCCCTTCCTGCGGTCGCGGTGCGCGCGGTCTCGCCCACCGGCAGGATCACCCGCACCCGGGCCCCGCCCACGCGCCGATTATCCGCCTCGATGCGGCCGCCGTGTTCCTCGACGATCTTCTTGACGATCGCGAGCCCCAGGCCCGTCCCCGTCGGCTTGCTGGTCACGTACGGATCGAAGACCGTGCCGCTCAGGTCGCGCGGGAAGCCGGGTCCGTTGTCGGCGACGAGGAAGACGGCCGCTGGACTGCGTCCGTCGTCGATGAGCTGTGTCTCGATCTGCACTTCCGCGCCGGCACGCCCTTCGAGCGCCTCCAGCGAGTTGGTCAGCAGGTTGTTCAGTATCTGGCGGATGCGCATGCGGTCGGCGACGATCTGCGGCAGATCGGGTGCGAGCTTGAGCTTGATGTCCACGGCGGCATCCTGCGCACGGTACAGGTCGGCCACCTCGACGATCAGTTGGTTCAAGTCGAACCGCGAGAACATCATGTCCGGTGCGCGCGCATACTCGCTGAAGGCATTCACCATCTGCTTCATCGCGTCCACCTGCGCGATGATGGTCTGAGTCGCGCGTTCCAGGATCTGCGCGTCCTGCGTGTTCATCCCCCGCAGCAGCTTGCGCTGCATGCGCTCGGCCGAGAGCTGAATCGGCGTCAGCGGGTTCTTGATTTCGTGGGCCAGGCGGCGCGCCACCTCGCCCCAGGCGGCGTCGCGCTGCGCCTGCAGGAGCGTGGTTATGTCGTCGAAGACCAGCACCATTCCCGGGGCTCCGCCGCCGTCGTTCGGCAGCGCCGTGCAGGCGCACATCAGCACTCGTCTGCCGGAATCCGTCGGCAATTCGATCTGCTCGCGCCAGTCGCGGTCCGTCGCCAGATGCGCGCGCACGCGCTCGAGGAACTGGACGAACAGCGGTGCGGAGCCGATCGACTCGTCGAAGGGTCGGCCGATCGCCGCCTCCAGGTCGACCCCGAGGATGGCGCTCGCGGCCTGATTGGCCGTGCGGATCGCGAGCCCCGGCTCGAGCGATACCACCCCGGTCGACAAACGCGCGAGGATGACCGCGAGGCCCGCTCGCTCGGCCTCAACCGCCTGCTGGCTGCGCCGCGTCTCGTCGCGCGCCCGCGCCAGACGCTTGGTCATGTCGTTGAACGAGGTGACCAGGAAGCCCAGCTCGTCGCGCGAGGGCAGCGGCAATCGGGTGTCGAAGTTGCCCTTCGCCACGGCGCGCGTCCCCGCAATCAGGTCCTGCAGCGGCTCGACCAGGCGCTGCGCGGCGAAGAAGGCGCCGTGCACGGCGGCGATCAGCGACATCAGCACGACGAAGCTGAGGATGAGCACGAACGTCGACTTCAGCGGACGGCGCAGCTGCACCAGGTTCGCGTATTGCGTGTAGGAGCGCTGCACCGTGTCGGCGAGCTGGCTCAGCTGCTGTGGCACGGGATAGAGGCCGATGAGCACGCGCGAACTCGCGCCGACCGTGGGGTCGATGGGCGCGGCGGCGCGGATCACGTAACCGCCCACGGAATCGGTGTCGAGGTTCACATAGGTGTGCCCGCCGCGTATCTGCAGCATCATCTCGTCGGTCGCCGGCGCCGGCAGCGCGTCCATCGGCCGGTCCGAGCTGGTCGCGAGTATCCGTCCATGAGGGCCCGTCACCGTGAATTCGAGCGCCGCGCTTTCGCGCCGTTCGCGGTCCAGCGCGGCGATCAGTTCGAAGCCGCCCATACCGCCGAGCCCTTGGGCGACGATCTGCGTGTGTTGCAAGAACTCGCGCACGCGCACCTCGAGCGCCGCATGGGAAAGCTCCCGGGTGTCCTTCAGTCCCTGGCTGACCTCGAGTTCGAACCAGCTGTCGATGCCGCGATTGAGGAACTGCAGGGAGAAGTAGTACACCACCAGGATCGGTGCCACCGCGAGAGCGCTGAAGATCGCGACCGTGCGGCCCTTGAGCCCGGAACCCGGCACGTGCCGGCGATAATCGCGGACCAGGCGCGTGAGCTTTACCGCGAGCAGCGCCAGCAAGGTGCACAGGCCCGCTGCGTTGATCAGCAGTATCCACGGCAGCCAGCGATCGAAGCCGGCCGAATCCCGCGACACGGATCCGAGCAGGTACAGAGCCGCGAGCCACAGCGCAACACCGGCGCAGGCGAGCACCGTCGCGCCGTGTCGGCGAATCAGGGCCGGAAGATCCATATGTACCAGTCGCTCTCGCGATGCCACTCGCTCACCCAGAACACGAGCATCCGCAGGCTGAAGGGAACCGAACCATAGTCGATCTTCGCGCGCACGCTGATCTCGTAACGGCGACCGTCCGGGACCAGCGACTTGTCGAGCACCGGCAGTCCGCGGACCTCCGACAGCATGTCGAGCGCGGCGTCGAGAGTGCCGAGCGACTCCTGTTGGCCGCTGTTGTCGTTGCGCAGGATGTAGCGCGCGCTGACCGCGTTGTATTGCAGGTGATAGCGCTGCGTGAGCTCGGCCACCCGCGAATTCGGCACCCACTGGCGCACCCGTTCGATGGCGATGGTGAGTTCGAGCGCGAGCGGTACGCCGTCGGCAAGCCCGCGCCGCACGGCGTCGCGCACCGGCAGATCGACGTGCGCATCCAGGTGATAAACGCCGTCCTTCAATTCGAAATTCGCCGATTGGATCTGGAAACGGCCCTCGAGGCCCTCGGCGCGCAGGCCCACGGGTGCCCAGCAGCCGGCGATCAGCAGCGCGGCGAGCAACCAATGCTTTGCGAGTGACGCGTTCATCGTTTCCCGAGAGCAGCATAATAGAAGCCGTCGGCTCCCGCCTCCCCGGGGAGGATCTGCATACCGAGGCCGTCGAACTGGCCGAACCCGGGCCATCCGTGCCACGCGGCGGGCGGCACGACGCGCGCGTCCGGAGTACCCTCGAGGAACGCCGCGACGAGATCGTGATTCTCGGCGCGGGTCACCGTGCAGGTCGAATACACCAGCCGACCTCCGGGCGCGAGCATCGACCATGCGGCGGCCAGCAACCGGGCCTGCCGGCCGGGGTTCTTCGGCAGATCCGCCGCGCACCGGCGCAGGCGGATATCCGGGTGTCGGCGGATCACTCCCAACGCCGAGCACGGCGCGTCGAGCAGAATCCGATCGAACGGCCGCCCGTCCCACCAACCCTCGGGCGCCCCCGCGTCGCCGACGACCAGCTGCGCATGCAGACCGCCGCGGCGCAGGTTCTCGTCGACCCGCTCGAGGCGCGCGCGGTCGATGTCGACCGCCACCAGGTGCGCGATATCCGCCTGACGCTCCGCGATCAGGGCCGTCTTGCCGCCCGGCGCCGCGCAGGCGTCGAGCACGCGCTGGTTCGCGGCGAGCGCCAGCGGGAAGTACACGCATTGCGCGCCGATGTCCTGCACCGAGACCAGCCCCTGCGCAAAGCCCGGCAGCGCGCCGACGTCGCACGGCGTATCGAGCACGACGGCGAACGGAACCTCCTGCGCCGCGCGCGCACCGATTCCGGCCGCTCTCAACCTTTCGGCGTAGGCCTGCGCCGTGGTTCGCCGCCCATCGATGCGCAGCCACATCGGTGCCTGCGCATCGGTCGCGACAATGATCTGCGTCCAATGCTCCGGCCAGTCCGCGCGCAATCGCTCTGCGAGCCAGGCGGGCGTAGCGTGGCGCGCCGCCGGGTCGCGGGCGATCGCCGCGTCGGTCGCTGCGCGTTCGCGCAGATAGCGTCGCAGGACCGCGTTGACCAGTCCGCCGGCCCGCGCGTGCGCGGATTGCTTGACCGTGCTCACCGAGGCATCCACCACCGCGTACGGCGGAGTGCGTGCATCTTCGAGCTCGAACAGCGCCACCGACAGCAGCGCGCGGATCGGCGCATCGAGTTTGCGCACCGGTTGCGCGAGCAAGCGCGCGAGAATGGCATCGTGGCGGAAGAAGCCGCGCACCGCGCCGTAACTCAAGGAGCGGACTGCGGAGCCGAACGCCGCCGCGGAGTCCTGCGAGGCCTCCTGCAGAGCGGCCTCGAGAGTGACTCCTTCCGCGATGACGCGGGTTACCGCGGCCGCGGCGCTCGCCCGGGCGTTGGCGCCGGCACCTTTGCTCGGGGCGCTCACGGCGCGCACAGCACCGCGCCCTCGAGGCGCCGCGAATTCCGAAATTCGCGCGCCGACAGCGGCTTGCGTCCGGCCAGCTGCAACCGGGTGAGGCCGAGCACCCCCCGGCCGCAGGCCACCCGTATGCTCGCTTCGTCGGCCGCAACCACCGTACCCGGAGCGGCCGCTACGCCCGTGGATTCGGCCACGTGCGCCGCCCAGATGCGCAGCTGTGCCCCGTCGAGCCAGGTCTGCGCGATCGGCCACGGATCGAAGGCGCGCACGCGGCGCTCGAGCAACGCGGCATCCTCCCGCCAATCGATCAACGCCTCGCGCTTGTCCAGTTTGTGCGCGTAGGTAACGCCCTCGGCGGGCTGCGGCATCTCCTCGAGCGGGCCCGCGGCAAGCCCGCCCAACGCAGCGCACAGCAGTTCGGCGCCGCTGGCGGCGAGCCGGTCGTGGAGCGCGCCGGCGGTATCGAGCGGGCGGATCGCGATGCTTCGCGCCGCAACGATGGGCCCGGTGTCGAGTCCCTCCGTCATGCGCATGACGGTGACCCCGGTGTGCGCGTCGCCCGCGAGCAGCGCGCGTTGAATCGGCGCGGCGCCGCGCCAGCGCGGCAACAGCGAGGCGTGCAGGTTGTAGCAGCCCAGGCGCGGAACGGCGAGCACGTCGGCCGGCAGGATCTGCCCGTAGGCCACCACCACCAGCACGTCGAGCGCCAGCCGCTCGAGCCGCGCACGCACTTCCGGCGCCCTGCAGTTCGGCGGTTGCTGTATTTCGAGCCCGAGTTGCTCGGCCCGTCGCTTCACCGGGCTCTCGCTCAGATGACGGCCGCGGCCCGCGGGCCGGGGGGGCGGGGGGGATACCGCGCGCCCAACGAAGCGCGCGCGCCCCCGCGCGGCGG
>VFSW01012104.1_pt1 | contig 12075 bp, 6 predicted proteins | sample 5358111 | NCBI WGS metagenome assembly VFSW01 (sample SAMN11554181, study PRJNA540505) | mine drainage metagenome | isolation source: sediment from site ElyBrook_90M | place: USA: Ely Copper Mine, Vershire, VT | collected 2017 | reverse complement strand
TTTTCTGTGAGCTATTTCTTACCCAGATTTTCATACAATTCACGCAGCCGCTTCCCATTAATAGGGCCTGGAACTGGGGCGTGAACTGGGGCGGGCGGCGGAGGTGGGGCAACCGAAGGTGGGACCGGTCCAGGCGGAACTGGTCCGGGCGGCACTGGGCCAGGTGGAACAGGCCCAGGCGGCGCGGCAACCGGGGCTGTACCGGGCGCAGGCTCCTGCGGCGCTTCGCGCAGAAGGGGCTGGGTAGGATCGTCGGTATGCATCACCATTCCTCCCAGGTCCACAGACCCACCTTGCCGCTGGTATTTGTTGTACTCCATCACAGAGCGCTGCAAATAGCTTTGCGAATTCCAGCCCTGCTTACCGGCATATTTCGAAACCTGCTCATCGTAGGTTTGCTGGTTCCACCCCCCCGGGCCCACAATTTTGGGCAGCATGCCGGCGCCTTTGCGCACCGTCTCCTGGTAGGCCGGCGACGACCACTTGGCGGCTTTGGCCGGATCGTTCACCAGGCCGGCAGAGGCCATCCCTGCTTTGACATACCGCCTGGCCGAGCTATACCGGTTTTTAAATTCTGCTTTCTGTTCATCCGATAACCGGTCCATATTCTCACCGTTGCGGTTGTGCAGTTCCTGCATAAAGTCGCGCGATTTGAGCCCCACCATTCTTTCGGCGACAGAACGGTTGATGTGGGACGGCAGACCCACCAGCTTGCCGTTACTGTGGTAATTGACTGTTTTCAGCGCCTCCTGGCGCTTTTGCTGACGGATAGCCTCTTGTTCGGGTGAAAGATTGGTAATGCCTTCCGGTTTATGTAAACCCTCCAACCTGGTTACATTAGCATTGGGTAATAAATAGTCATTGTCGTACCCTTTAGCTTCGTGGGTAGCCGGGTTGATCTTGATATTGCCGCCGTGCCGGTCTTGCTGCCCGGTGATGGCATCATTGAGTTGGATGTTTGACAGACTGCTTTGCGTTTCCGGGTGGCTGAAATCGTGGCGGTTAAATTTGGTGCCGCTCACTTTAAAATATTTCTTACGCAGTCCAAACAGGCCGGACTTCTGCTCCTTAAATTGGCTTTTTTCGCCCTCTGTGATGCCCTTTATAAACTCTTTTTTGCTTATGGGTGTGTTAAACTCGTTTTGAGTAATTTCTTTTCCGGTAACCTCACCCGACTCCGCCCCTTCTTTACCTTTGCCATAATTCTGGTAAGTTTCCCGTGACAGGGCATTGGTTCCCAGGGTCTGATCGATATCTGAACTGATGACAGACCTGGCGCCCATGTTTGGATCGTCTTCCGAGTTGGGTTTAAAATAGCCGGTATTCCCCTCGCGATGATTGACCCGGTAGACGGTATTCATCGAACCGCCTAGTTTTTTCATTTTTTGTTTCTGCCAGGGAAACCAGACCCGCTGGACTGCCCCGGCCAGGGCGGTAGTGTTGGGCTGGCTGGCTAACGGGTGTTCGGCTTCCCCGCGGCTCAAGCGCTCGGCTGCCTGCTCGTGCAGGTCGTTCACCGGCCCCAGGGTCAAGTGGGAGGACGACGCCCCGCCCTGCTGCACCACGTGCGCCAGCTCGTGCTTCAGCACCTGCTTCCCGGACGGCGTGTTGGGATTGTAGGCCCCTTTGCGGAAAAAGATATCCGGGCCTGTGGTGAAGGCGCGCGCCTGGATGCGTTCGGCCAGCGCATCCGCCTGATCATCGGTGTGCACGCGCACGCTGCCGAATTCACTGCCCAGGCTGTGAGCCATCTCTTCACGCAGCACCGGCGGCAGGGGCATGCCCGTCCGGCGCGCTTTGGCGACAATGGCGGAGAACTCTGCGCCCAACGCTCCGCCGGACTGGGCCGGCGCTTCCGGCCGCTCAGCCTTTGCCTGCATCCAGCCTGCCACGGCTGAATTTCCGGCCGTTTGCTGCAAAGTCAGCACATCGGTGGGGGTAACCATCTCGGGATTCTCAAGCGCCTGCTGGACGTTCCCGCTGCCAGATTCATTGGCAGTCTTGATCTGCGGTTTGCGTTCAACGGAAGGATGGACACTTTGTTTAATTCTTACCCGGTCCAATGTCTGCTCCTCATAATCGACCTTTGCGATGAATGTTTCTTAAGACTACCTTCTGGCTAAATTTTCATATATTTCACGCAGCCGTCTCACGTGATCAGTGCCCGGACCTCCATCGTGAACTGCCTCGGGAGGCGCAGGCGGGGGCGCATGCACAGCCGCGGGCGGGGGTGGAGCTGGAGGCGCTGGCGGCCCTTGCATAGCGGGTTGTCGAAGAGCAGGCGCACCCAGATTATCCAGATGGGTGGTCAGTCCTCCACCGGTGATGGACCCGCCCGCTCTCTGTGCGTCGTTGTAATTTAAGACACTGCGCTGCAGGTAGCCTTGATAATCGGTACCGTTCTCCCCGGCATATTTCGAGACCTGCTCATCATAAGTATTCTGGTTCCATCCACCCGGGCCGACAATGTGAGGCACCATGCCGGCGCCTTCGCGGACGGTCTGCTGGTAGGCAGGCGATGACCACTTGGCGGCCTTGGCTGGGTCGTTCACCAACCCGGCGGCAGCCATACCAGCTTTGGCGTACCGCCTGACCGAACTGTAACGATTTTTCAACTCTGAAATCGATTCAGGTTTTAACCTGGCCATATTATCGGAATTGCGAGCCTGCAGATCAGCGATAAAGGCGGATGATTTCTGCCCAACCATTCTTTCGGCCGAGGCGCGATCGATATGTGAAGGCAGGCCGACGAGTTTTCCAAAGTGGGTGTTGACGGCCCCCAACGCTTCCTTGCGCTTGGCCTGGCGAACAGCCTCTTGTTCGGGCGAAAGGGCAGCACCGTCAGCTGGTTTGTGCAGCCCTTTCATCCGGGTGATAGTCGAGGATCCATGAATGTCCATCAGGTCGTTATCGTAACCTTTGGCTTCGTGAGTGACCGGATCGATCTTAATATTCCCGCCGTGCCGGTCATTTTGACCTGTGATGGCATCATTGAGCTGAATGTTGGACAGGCCCTTTTGCGTCACCGGATTAGTGAAATCGTGGGTGTTGAGTTTGGTGCCGCTCATTCTGAAATATTTCTTCCTGAGGCCGAACGGTCCAGACTTTTTCATCTTAAACTTGCTGGGGTCCGCCATATCACCTGTGGTACCCTGTGTATATTCTTCTTTGGTTATCGGCGTATTGAACTCATTATCAGATAATACACTTCCCTTAACCTCACCTGACTCACTCCCTTCCATTCCGGGTCCATAATTCTGGTAAGTTTCCCTGGATAAAGCATTCGTCCCCAGGTTCTGGTCGATATCGGAACTGAGTACAGACCTGGCGCCCATGCGTGGATCAAATTCGGAATTGGGTTTCAGGTAACCCGTGTTGCCCTCGCGGTGTTTGACCCGGAAGACGGTGTTCGCCGAGCCGCCCAATTTTTCCATTTTGTGTTTCTGCCAGGGGAAGAAGAAACGCTGGACTGCCCCGGCCGGGGCGGCTGTGCTGGGCTGGCTGGCTAACGGGTGAGCGGTTTCGCCATAGCTGAGGCGTTCAGCCTCCTGCTCGTGCACGTCGTTGACCGGCCCCAGGGTCAGCCGGGAGGACGACGCCCCGCCCTGCTGCACCACGTGGGCCAGCTCGTGCTTCAGGGTCTGTTTGCCGGCGGGCGTGCTGGGACTGTAGGCCCCTTTGCGGAAAAAGATATCCGGGCCGGTGGTGAAAGCACGCGCCTGGATACGTTCGGCCAGGGCGTCCGCCTGGTCATCCGTGTGCAGGCGCACGCTGCCAAACTCACTGCCCAGGCTGTGCGCCATGTCTTCGCGCAGCACTTGCGGCAGGGGCATGCCCGACCCGCGTGCTTTAGCCACACTGGCAGAAAATTCTGAGCCCAAAACCCCGCCGGCCTGTGCCGGCGGTTCGGGCCGTTCTACGTTGGACTGCATCCAGCCCGCTACTGCCGAATTTCCGGCAGTTTGCTGTAAAGTGAGCATATCGCCTGGGGTAGCCAGCTCTGGATTCGCAAGCGCCTGCTGCATGTTCGCCGGTCCAGACTCATGTGCAGTCTTGTCTTGCGGTTTATGTTCAGTGGACTGATGGATATCTTTTTTTATGCTTACCCGGTCCATTTTATACTCCTCGTGACCAAATCATTCCAATGGCAGTCAAGCCCATCCGGCCGAATCAACTGGCCTTATTGGCATAAAGGTAATCTTCTTCTTTAATAAACCGGCCTATTTTTTGCATTTCACGCCGGGTGGCCTGGAGCAGGTATTTCATGTTCACTTTCTGCCTGTTCTGCGCCGCCAGGAAGGCAGAAGATACCAATATGTTGCGGATATTCCCGCCCGCTAAAGGGTAGGCACGCGCCAAAAATTGCCAATCGATATTCTCTTCGACCGGCAGCGTGGATGGCAATAACACTTTCCAGATCGCCAACCTTTGATTCTCATCCGGAAAAGGAAAATGGACGATAAAGTTCAAGCGCCGCGTGAAAGCCTCGTCCATATTAGCGCTCAAATTGGTCGCCAGGATGGTGATACCATCGTGGGTCTCCATACGCTGCAAGAGATAACCTACTTCGATGTTGGCATAGCGGTCGTGGGCGTCTTTCACTTCAGAACGCCGGCCAAAGATGGCGTCCGCCTCGTCGAAAAAGAGGATGGCGTTGCTGCTTTCGGCTTCCTCGAAGATTTTCTCCAGGTTCTTTTCGGTTTCGCCGATATACTTGCTCACCACGTTGGATAGATCAATGCGGTACAGGTCGAGCTGCAGCTCGGCGGCAATCACCTGGGCAGCCAACGTTTTGCCGGTGCCGGGTTCACCGGTAAACAGCGCCGAGAGACCCTGGTTGGCAGTCAATTTCCTGGCCAGGCCCCATTCTTCCAGCACTATCGGGCGGTAGCGCATCATGCACACCATATCGCGCAGCGTATCAATTTCGTTAGACGGCAGCACGATGTCGGTCCAGGTATAACGCGGTTCGATTTTTTGGGCCAACTGGCCCAGGTGATGACTGGATTGCTGCCGGGCGGCATGGAACAGGTCTTCAGCGCCAAATGGCTTACCGGTTTGGCCGGCCTTATTCCTGACCGAGAAAACCGCATTTTCAATCTGCCCGCTGGTCAGCATGAATTGGCTGGAAAGGTTACGCAGGGTTTCCTTGTCTATGGGGACTTCCGGGCCTAAGGCTTCTTCCCACAGGCTGGCGCGCTCTGTACCGGATGGTTGCTCGAACGGGATCTGGAAGATTGGCCTTTCTCCACCTTTACGCGAAACACGCCAGGGCACCTGGCTGCCCAGGATAAAGAAACCCGAAAAATTGGCCATCTCCGCCAGGATTTCGGCCGGGATAAACCCATCGCCGTTCAACACGCGTTCCCAGCCCTGAATATAAAGGGCGGCATCCAGCAGGCAGGCATCCCGGATCAACAGGCGTAGAATGGATAGATCGAACGGCCCTTCGCCGCAGGCTTCAGAAAGGTTTACCTTCAGCAAAGGTACGTCGAAATAAAAAGCAACTTTCTTGGCTGCCAATTCCTGGCGGTCTTCGTCTGGGCCGTCGAAGGCCAGTAACGGCAGGGTCTCGGCAACTTTTTTCCAATCCAGGTTGAAGCTTTCGGCAAAAGAATTTCCGGATAATTCGTTTTGGATGCCTTCCCACGACAAGAAATTCAGCCAGGTCTCTTCCGGGAAATAATCCCCCATCAGCCATAAAACTACCGCCGGGGAAACTTCGAAAAGCTGGTTGAGGCGCGGTTCTTGCCGCTCATGCGAGCCATTGATCGGGCGCAACAGACGATATTTCACCAGTGTACTGTTCGCGCCAAAAAAACCAAGCTGCTTCAGGCGGGAAATTTCAGGCGTATACGTATCCAGCAAAGTGAGGATCAAATCCACACTGGCCTGTTTCCTGGTTACATCGTCCTGCAAGAACCCATAAATCCGCTCGTAGCGCAGGTCTAAAGCGGGTAATAAGCACACCAAAAAGGCATAATATTCGAAATCGGTCAGGCCGAAGAACTTCCTCAGGTGCAAGAGCCGCAGTCTTTCCCCTTGATTTTCAGCGGCCTGCTCGATGGCGCGGCTTTCTTCAAGTCCTTTTTGCAGGGCCTGCTTCAGCAGCTCGTTTGAATCATTTGTGCTTTGTGGATTGGATAAACGGGCAATATTTCGGATATCTTTTTCAGAAGTATACAATCCCCGAAACCGATCGGTTTGATCTCGCCCGGCGTTGATCAACGAATTTAAAACAAACTGAACCTTAGCGTCAACTTGTGCTACTTCGACAGCCAGGTATTTAACGCTCAGATCTTGTGGGGAACCGTTCGCGTTCATTCTGTTACCTGTAAGCTTAACAGGGAAAAATTAATAATAGCTGCACCAACTTTAAGGTGCCTTTAATTATTCTATAACTTTGCCGTTATTTAATCGTTAATTAATTGTTATTTAATTTGACTTTTTAGCCCGATATCGTCTATCATATAAATTGGACTTATCAATTTTGTAAACTAATTTAAGCAATTTAACATCTTTCTTCAGGTGTTGAACGGGCAGTGATGCCCGCCCAACCCCTGAAAAGAGTCTATGAGGAGGGTATTTTGGCATTCTTAGTTGTTTCCCTGCTCGGTCGAATCCACCTCGAGTTAGACGGAGGTATCATTGCTGACCTGAAAAATAAGCCTCTGGCGCTTCTGGCTTACCTGGTGGTGGAATCAAACCGCCCACACCGGCGCGAAACCCTGGGAAATTTGCTGTGGCCGAATGCAGAACCCGGCAGCGTCTCCAATAACCTGCGCCAGACTCTCTGGCTGCTGCGCCAGGCTATCGACTGTCCCTCTAATCTGGCGGCAGCCAATAGATCCGAACCACCTTTTTTGATCATCAACCGTGAAACGGTGCAATTTAATCCATCCGGTAATTATTGGTTGGATGTTAATGCTTTCCTCACGCCAGATGCAGGGAATATCAAGAACGAAACCCGGATCGAACATTTGATCAATATGGTTAACCTCTATCGAGGGAGTTTTCTGGAAGGGTTTTCCATTAAGGACAATTACCTCTTTGAGGAATGGGAGAATATCAAGCGCGAGCAGATTAATCAAGGCGTGCTGGCGGTCCTGCGGAAATTAACCACATTACTTGAAGCGCGCCAGGACTATGCGCTTGCCCAGGTATATGCCAAACGGCAAATTGAGATCGATCCGTACAGTGAAGAAGCCTACCGGTTTTTAATCCGCAACCTGGCGCTGGATGGACAACGCAATAGTGCCCTGGCCCAATACGAACACTGGCGCGCCCTGGTGGAAAATGACCTGGGTATGCAGCCGGCAGAAGATACCGTGGCGCTCAAGGCTGCCATCCAGGATGATGCACTGACCAGGGACCCATCCGATTATGAAACAGGCGTGGAATTTCCTGCTTTTACCCTGAAAGAGCGACTGGTAATCCCATTTATTAACCGGCAGGATGAGCTGACCAGGTTGGATAGTCATCTGAAGCAGGCCCTGGTGGGCAACGGCCACGTGGTGTTTATCTCTGGCGCAACTGGCTCCGGGAAAACTGCCTTGATGCAAGAATTTGCCCGGCGCGCCATGGCGGTTTATCCTGATCTGGTTCCCGTCACAGGCAACTGCAGTACCATCCCTGAATTCGGCATTCTCTATCTGCCTTTCCGTGAGATTTTGCAGCTCTTGTGCGGTGATTTATCATTATTACAATCCAGTACGATCCTGTCACGCGAATATGGCTTACGACTGTACACCTGCTTCCCGGACGCAATGCAAGCGCTTGTGAAACGCGGCCCAGACCTGATCAATGCCTTCTCAATTTCCATCGACAATTTACTGGAGCGCTCGCGGAAATTCTTTCCCGGCGGTAAAGATTGGATTTCGAGGTTGGAGTCGCTGGAAACCCGCCGGTTCTCCCAGGAACCTCAGTTTCTCCTATCCCAGGCTGCGCTCATCGAGCAGTACACCGGGGTAATCCTGGCCCTGTCGCGCATACATCCGCTGATACTGATGATCGACAATTTGAACTTTAAAAACCCTGACACAAACGCCTTGCTGTTTAACCTGGGTAAGCGGTTAGCCGGAAGTCGTATCCTGATGGTTGCTGCTTTCGAGACGGTTGAGAAGAACAAGAAAAATATTGAAGCCGCCCAAATGATGGAAAAAATGGTTTACGAGTTTCAGCGTGATTATGGAGAAGTAAACATCAATTTAGACCAGGCGGATGGGCGCGATTTCGTCAATTCCTGCTTGAATTCAATGCCTAACGACCTGCCGCCCGATTTCGCCGATCGTCTGTTCCATTTTACCGGCGGGCATGCTTTATTTACGGTTGAACTCCTGCGCAGTCTGCAAGAATCAGGCGTCCTGATCCGGGATGACCAGGGGCGTTGGGTTGAAAGCCAGCAGAACCGATGGGATAAACTGCCGGCCAGGGTCGAAGCGGTGATCGCCAAACGCTTGAGTAATCTCCCCGAAGAATTTAAGCAAACCTTGGCCCTGGCCAGCGTGGAGGGTGAAGTATTCACCGCCGAATTGCTGGCCCAGGTCCTGGATGTGGATGCAAAAGAAATGTCCTTGCGCCTGCAAATGCTCAGCCACCAATACTCCCTGATATCCGAAGAAGGGGTGCAGCGGAACAACTCAAAGCATTTTTCGCCCTATCGTTTCCGCCACAACCTTTTCAAGGTCTACCTGTCTGGGCGGCTGAACAAAGTCGAACTGGCGCTATCGCACGAAAGAATTGCTTTGGCTCTCGAAGCGCTGCACGGTTGGAGTGATGCTTTAACCATTGAACAAGGATCGGAATACGACATAGAGACCGTCAACAGGCTGGTATATCATTTCGAATCAGCCCAAATGCCCCTGAAAGCTGCCAGATACCTGCTGGTGCTGGGTAAGTTGGCTTACCGTCTGCTGACGATAGATCAAGCGATCAGTTATTTTGCGCGTGGGCTGACTGTATTGGATGCATTGGTCGATTCGCCCGAGAGCTTGCGGCTCAAGATCGAGCTGCAGTTCAACCTGGGAGATACGCTGGGCATGCTCAAAGGCTGGGGATCGGCAGAACAGGTCGCCGCATTCGATCTGGCGTTTAAATTGTGCCAACGAAAAAACACCGTCGATCAATTGAGCTCTGCTCTTTACCGGTTGGCGCACATAAATTTCGGCCGGGGAGATTATCGAAAATCCCTGCTTTTTTCAGAAGAATACCTCCACTTTGCAGAACGGGCTGAAAATGAAGCCTGGATCGTCCAGGCTTACTTACTTCTCGGCCAGGCCAATATGTTCACCGGCAATCTTCAGATGGGAAAAAAATACCTGGAACAATTTATAAAATCTCCGGCATTGAAACAGGTAGATGAACGGTTAGAAGAAATAAAAGGCATCGAACCTCAATCTTATGCCCGATTGATGCTGGGACTGGCCATGATTGCCGCAGGTTACCTGGACCAGGCCATGGTCTGTTGCCAGGAAGGGCTGAAAATCGCCCAGGCGTCTGATATGCCCCATGCCGTCGGCTTTATATTGATCTTATACTGCCTGACTCTTTACCTCATGCACAGCCAGAGCCAGGCTGTGCAGCCAATTCTGGATGTTCTGAATGGCATGTGGGAAACGACAGAAAAAAAACTGGACGGTTTTTATCCCTGGATCCGCTTTTTACAAGGAAAAGCGCTGACATTAGATAAGAATTTTGAGTTGGGCATCGACTTGATGAAAAACGCCATCAGCGAAAACGAACAGGTTGGCAGCAGTATTGGGCGTCCACTCCAACTGGTTGTCCTGACGGAGGCATACCTGGAAGCCGGGCAGGTTCAGGCGGGGTTAGATTCTATTGCCGAGTCGTTCATCCAGATGGAAAAGCTCAACGGGCGTTTCTTCGAATCAAATTTCTATCGCCTCAAGGGAGATCTGCTCTTGCTTGGCAGCGATCTCTCTGAATCCGAAGAGCTGGTCGAGGTTGAGGAATGTTATCTAAAAGCCATCGAAATCGCCCGGTGCCAGGAGAGTAAGTTTTGGGAGCTGCAAGCCGTGATAAGCTGGGCTCACCTGCTCCGCTTTCAGGGGCGTTTCGAAGAAGCCCGGCAGGCGCTGCAAAATTGTTATGCCTGGTTCAGCGAAGGGTTTGATAACCCCGACCTGATAAAAGCACGCGCTCTGCTTGAGGCGCTTAATTGTCGCTAATTTCTAATTCTGTGCATCTCCCGAATCGGGAGAATTAGTGCTATAATAGACTCGTGCGGATCATCTCTCGGCGACGACTCGTTGAATTCTGGAAATCACATCCAGATGCTGAACAACCGCTGCGCGCCTGGTATGCGGAGACTAAAAAGGCCAACTGGAAATCGCCGGCTGAAATTAAAGCGATTTATCGAAGTGTGAGCATTTTATCCGACAACCGAATTGTTTTTAACATCAAAGGGAATACATACCGGCTGATAGTGATTGTCGAATATTCACAAGGCAAGATGTTCATCCGGTTTGTAGGCACCCATGCAGAGTATAACCGGATTGATGCGACTACGATTTAGGTTTCGTAAGCCCTTGCCGGAGAAGGAAAGGAAAATTACATGGATATCAAACCCATTCGTACCGAAGCGGATTACGAAGCTGCCCTCAAAGAAGTGGAACGACTTTGGGGTGCTGAACCCGGCACGCCGGATGGAGATCGCTTTGAGGTGCTTTTCACCCTGGTCGAGTCATACGAAGACCAACAATTTCCTATTTTACCTCCCGATCCGATCGAAGCAATCAAATATTACATGGACAGCCGAGGATTAGACCGGCGCGATCTGGAGAGGTATATTGGACCGAGCGGACGGGTTTCCGAAGTTCTGAATCGGAAACGCCCGCTGACTCTGGCGATGATCCGCAAGCTAAACGCAGGGTTGGGTATTCCGGCGGAGGTTCTGATCCAAAGATCGAAAAGTTAATACACAACTAAGAAGTTTCAAACTCCTTCACCAGCCGTTTTTCCTCGCCCTCAATGAGGTAAGCGCTCACTTTTACAAACTTCTCGATCCCCGATCCAAGCAGCTTGCGCCGCAATAACTCGTCCACCTGGAAAATTCCGGCAATGTTGTTCATCCAAATATTGATCAGGATCGGCCTGTTTTCGGCGCCTTCCTGGATCTCAACCTTATTGATGGCCGCCGCCGAAACGGCATGGATGTCGATTTTCCCGGCCTGGTAAGGAATGCGCGACCGGCCTTCACTCATATCCATCGCATCTGCCACCCTGACGATGCCGGCCTCCACCGTGTAGGGAATCCCATCACTGCGATGGGCGATAATGGCGTGCAGGGTCTCCGAAATCACAATCGTTCGCTCTTCAACCGGCATGAAGTCGAGAATGCGGTGCAGGATGGTATTGGAAATGATCAGGCTGAACTCTTCATGCCCCTCGCGGCTGATCGACATACCCAGGTCGTGGAAAAGGCTGGCCAATAAGATCACCAGCTCGGCATAATCGTTGGAAAGGTCATAATTGCGGGTAATCGACATCATTACCTGGTTTTTGGTGAGGATGCGCGCCAGCCGCATGGCAATGTTCGCCACAATTTGGAAATGGACCACGCCATGATCGGTCATTCCCAGCCGGTCGATGGCGTTGATATTGTTGATCCGCCATAAGGTCTTGATTTCTACATCTTCGTTGATCAAAGCCAGGGTTTTTTCCAGCAGGCTGTTCCGATGGGCAGGCACTTTGATGTCTATTTGTGAATACTTTCTGGTCTCCATGCGAATAACACTCCTTCCAGATAATAACTTTGTCCGGTTATTTTTTTGTAACCTACTCAGGCTATGGGCTTTAATCCCCGAATTTTGATATTTTACGGGGGTAAAGCCCCCGCAAAATATCAAAATTCGGGAGTTTACCCATCATAGCTGCGTAGTTACTATTTTTTTGATTATCTCACGATCTGTTGGCTTAATCCCGTGGTGAACAACCTGATTTTAGGATTTACCATTGCAACCGGGTTAGATGCACGAACTCTTAAATAATATTAACTCAGCTATTAATCTATATTTTTATACTAAAGTTGATATTATATATAATTTATGTCATAATACA
>VFSW01012103.1_pt1 | contig 12076 bp, 4 predicted proteins | sample 5358111 | NCBI WGS metagenome assembly VFSW01 (sample SAMN11554181, study PRJNA540505) | mine drainage metagenome | isolation source: sediment from site ElyBrook_90M | place: USA: Ely Copper Mine, Vershire, VT | collected 2017 | reverse complement strand
CCTCTTCAGGTGTGGATCCGCTCACCGTGGCGGAATCATCCACGAACAGAGAATTTCCTGTACCCAGCGTGGGCGACATCTTGTAGACGCGCTGATTCGTGCCGGTATAGGCAATGGTCCAACCGGCTCCGACTTTGGCCCCGTAACCGTTCACGAGACAAGAATCCAGCAGAGCCACCAGGGAACCGGCGGTTCCCGTCAGAATGGGGGCGGATGCATCGGTGCTTTGATACACATTAACGGTGGTGGTCATGATCAGGATTCCGTGGCGGTAGAGGAGGTGGTCAATTCCGGCGTTACCCCATTGGACACCGCAATGCCGGGTGTGATGGGGCCGGAATAGAGCAGCGTTCCTGCTCCGGTGGCGGCCACACCAATGCCCCAGAAAGTTTCTGTCTCTGATCCGGCAGTGGCCGCAGGAAAGACAAGGGTGGATGCAGGACTGACACTATTGCCGGTCACGGTCCAGCCAACGGCGGAGCGCGCCACCGCCACGCGAGCATAGCCAGTGTAGGCTGCTTCACTAGTATTCTGGAATCCCGCCACACCGGGGTCCGCCGTGTGCAGGCTGATGTAGAGGTTGGTCAGTGGGGAGGTCGCAGCATTGTCTGCGAGGTTGGCAATGGGTGTTGACTGGAACAAGAGTTTCAGCAGATCATTGGCCCAAGTGGTGGTTTTACCAGCCATGAGTGAGTTCTCCTTGATGGGTTACGGGTTTGTGGATATGGAAACGACTGCCTGAATTACTGCAATGGCAAGTAACTTCTGATGAGAAAATCGGAATTCAGTAGGGGGCAAGTACGGGGATCAGACTGGTTACAGCCAGTTACTGATGTTAGGGAGCGGCGGCATTGTGGCAGGCAATCTGGTTACATGCATTTCCGCATCGTGCCATTTCCGGACGGTCAGGTGTACTGGTGGGAAGGCTCACTGTTCGGCCTTTGCTGCCGCTCGGCAGTTGATTCAACACAGGCAGCAATTTGCAAGGAAGCAGTCCTCCAAAGATCACAAAATTTCTCACACATTCACCGAAGCTGAGGCACAATACTGCCGGAGGATACACAGCAAGGAACTACCCGTGAGTTACTTAAACTAATTAGCTTCTATAGAAATCAGGGTGACTCAGGACTAAGGCACAGTATTTTTCTGGTACGTTGCATACTGCACTTGTCACATATAACATTTGTAATTAGGAAGCTATTTCAAGGCTAACCAAGGGGGATGCTGGTCATAGTCCAGCGATTGCTATGGCAAACGAGTTTGCTGTCTATAAACGTACACTGCTGGAGCAGCATGCTATTCGTTTCCCAGACCAGCGCCCCCTATACAGGTACAGACTCTCAGACGAACAATTCACGGCGCTGGAGTCTTTACTGCAGGGAAAAGTAAGGAAATATCTTTCTCATGTGCAGCTTGGTGACGTTGCCTGTAATGTCATTGACTTTCCAGGACTTTTCGTTCTGTACGCCTCCGAGTGGTGGCGCAGACGCTATGATGGCACTGGTTGGTCATGGGAACCCATCTTACGTGCCCTCGGTGCTCCTGCAGATGGTTGGAATCAAGCGCAGCGCAGCCAATGCGTGTCAAAAGGACTTCAAGACTGGAATCTGAAGCTGAATGGCAACGCGGGCTATCGTTACCTCGGAACTATCGCCTTGCAGGGCGGTTTGCCTATGCGCTTGCTTGCAGAAGCTCACGGAGCCTTGGGCAACGTACTTGTCCAAGTCCTCAAGTTGGCTTCTGGCGGAGCGTCGATTGTCGACATCAAGGGTTGGGTAGCGAGCCTCGGTGGGCTGTTACCTCGCACCTATCGACAGGACGAAATCTATACGTTGTTGGCCGAGGTTATTGTTACCGTCCTGCAGTTGAAGGAAGAGGCGAAACTGACCGACGCAGAAACCGCCATTGCTTCGTTAAACCAAAAAATCCCCAACTGGAGAGACCGATTCCCTTTGCCCGTTGAGGCGGAACAAGCACAGGGCCTAATAGAAAAGCTCATCAAAGGTGTGATAGCGGTACCTGCGATTCGCTCATCACTCATACTCCCTGTAGCCAGAACGCTCGAACAAACAGGGCCCTCAAGCTGGCAGGTACAGTCCTCCATTGAGCTTCCCTCGTCGATAGGCAGCACTAATCTCGCGAGACTCTTCAATCTAGACGAACAGGAGCTACCTGGCTCCGGCGCGCTAACGCTATCGGCGGGGTCAGTTTCGCAACAGGTATCGCTCCGAAAAATGTTCGGGCACGGGTCGTTTAGAATCGAGCGCCAGCCATGGGTCGTTAACGGGTTGGGCGCCACCGCAGAGCACACGTTGACGCTGTCGGCTGCAAACGGCTCGACTTGGTATACGACAGCATCACGCGGAGACCTGCTAGACGATGACTTGCCATGGGTTTTTGAAGATACAGGTAATCGCCTGAGTTTTGCGAGACAGGGCAGTGGCGCCGTTGCAGCGATAGAGGCAGTCATCGCGGTCCCAAGTGGGTCCCGCGTAACACATGATGACGACTCAAGCTCATGCAATATCGGGCGTCTTTCTGAATCCGGACGGGCCTTATACAAAGTCCGCGGAACTGCTCTGATTGAAGTCGGAGGGGAAGCGCTATTTCGAATTCGCACCGGACAAGCAAATGCGAAGGAAGAGCACTTCGAATGGAAGGGCCCTCCCCGTATATGGGAGAGATTCGTAAAACCTGACGTTGCATTTAAGGGAACCCCGAGTCTCTTTGTCGTCAGGGGGGATGGTGTTGCGGAGCGGGCACAGGGGACGGTGGCATGGCGAGCGCTTGGGGGCGCGCCTCTCGCGGCACCACGTGGGCCAGTAGAAGGCCGATACCCCGCCACAGGACCAATTCAGCACCGGGCACAAATGGTCGTTCTACCGGAGCGCGCAGATATTAGATTCGAGTTCGGCGATTCATCGAACGGTAAAGTGCGCTTTGTTGACTGGGGGGCGATTGCAGTGGAATCGGCCACCCCCGAGGTCGAGCTGAATTTCCAAACGGAAAACGGCGATTTAAGAATTCTCCTCGAATCAAAGAACCCGGTTCCCCCAGAGTGGTTTGAACTTGACGTTTTGTGGCCAACGTCGACCAGGAAGGTCAGAGTCCGGCTTCCGTACCCCGTTGAGGGCGTCCGCGTATTCGACCATCGCAACAGAGAAATCCAGAACAATGCACTACTGGCTGTGAATCAGTTGGCAGGACTCCGACTGCTGGCATTGCTGGGTGACGGATTTCCCCGGCTGGCGCTCAAATTTGAACTGAAGGCTGGCGACGGTAAAGAGCGGACGATTGAGCGTTTCATCCACCCGGCCAGCGGCACACTGCATAGTGAAATTCGATTGCAGGATTACGCTGAGGACATTCAGAGACTTCTGACCACCTCTGAAGAGCAAGACGCCTATGTATTGACTAGCTTGCGAATCAACAACACCACCGGCATCAAACTCCGAATTTCCCGTTACGCGTGCCTTTTGGAACGCGCTGGGCCCAGCATTCAACTGGACGCGCAAGGGATGGTGTTGGCAGACCATGAAACCTTATCAGCCTTGTCTGTCAGGGCCACGCGTCTTGACGCTGCGGACGAGGAGCCAATCCTTTTAATGTCTATCGCGTCGGAGGGAGTCGCAACTGGCAGTTGGGCCTTTAATCCGGACGAGCGCGAAGCAGGCGCATGGCTGATATATCCCGAGGAGAGGTCCAGCCTTCCATTCCGTCCAACGCTTTGGACCGTGCCTGGGGATACCTTCTATCGGACCCGGCTGGAAGAAGCGATTCGCAAAGCAGACCTCGATGAGCGAGTCAGCGCGCTTGATGCTGTCATTTCTTCGATAGCGGAGGATTACCTCGCGCCGGACTGGAATGGTTTCGAACAATTGGTAGCCCAAGTGGGGCATCTCCCCCTGCAGGCACTGGATGTTTGGCGTCGTTTCGCCCATTCGGTCAGCGCGATGGCGGCACTTGCCTTGCGATTCGGGCCGGTGACACATGAGTTTATTCTTCGCTTCGGCTCGGAACTGCCATTCATGTGGGAACTCGTTCCATATCAAGCATGGCGTAAGGCCATCACCATGGTTCTCGGGCAGTGTGTTCAACAATTCGGCGATGAAACGGGAAGGCTAGTAGCGGTCAGCCACTTGAACAGCCGCATCGACGGATTGTCCGGACGCTACCCAGCAATTACAAACATGCTTCATGTTGCAAAGGCAGAAGCGCTTGGTGAAACGCAACGTGAAATTGCGATGTTCAGCAACCCGCAGTCGGCAGCCATCTTCAGTGCCATGTTATTCGATGGGGGAGAAAGCATGGTGCAGCGTCTGATGCAAAACCACACGGATGAAACTTGGCCAACCGGTTTTCAAAGCCTGACAGCCTGGTCTCGAAATGACCCGGACGTTGCCAAGCTCCTGAGTCCGGAACCCCTAGGGTTTAGGGATAGTGTAGTGAGCCTCCCCATCATATTGGCCACGCGGGTCATGAACAATCTCACCAGCGAGTGGCTGCACAGCTCTGAACACATTTACTTGCTTCGGGAACATCAGTCGTTTGACCAGGATTGGTTTACCGAAGCCTACAACTACACCGTAGCAAGATGCCTGGGCCTGGGTCTTGTTCAAGAACCTCAATGACGACCAAATACTTCTCTAAGCTACTTCCGCACCTCAGTCGCTCATCCAAGCAAGCTGCCATAGGCCAGCTTGGTTTTGCGAACACGACACTGCGCCGTTACCTGAATGAAGCATTCGATAACGGTTTGGGTGTTCCCGGAAACTTCGTCGGCGACCCGGCATTTGAGGCCATGTTCGGTTGGAAATCGTCTGACCAGACCATGGAGCAGCTTGCTGGCACTCTCCTTACCGAAGATTTGGTGTTAGCGATGGACTCGCCGCCGCCCGAACTGGCAGGCGATTACCGTTTTGCATCCGACCAAAAACCATACACCCACCAGTTGGAGGCGTGGAGGCTACTCTCGGAATCTGAGCCCAAGTCTGTCGTGGTTGCAAGTGGGACAGGGTCCGGGAAAACCGAGTGTTTCATGGTGCCCATCCTGGACCGCCTTGTCCGTCTGCGCCAGGAGAATAGCGGCAAACTTGTGGGGGTTCGCGCGTTGTTCCTCTATCCGCTCAATGCGCTGATTAACAACCAGCGTGACCGCTTGCGGGCCTGGACGAACGAATTTGGCGACGACATCAGATTTTGCCTCTATAACGGCAACACTCAGCAGGAATTGCCACAGGCCGATAGGGATGCCCATCCCAACGAGGTATTGGACCGCAAGCGGCTGTGGGCTTCTCCTCCGCCCATGCTTGTGACCAACGCGACGATGCTTGAATACATGCTGGTTCGCACGCAAGACGCTCCGATTCTCAACGCCTCGCAAGGCAAGCTCGAATGGGTCGTCTTGGATGAGGCACATACTTATATCGGCTCGCAGGCCGCCGAAGTTGCGCTGCTTATCCGACGTGTCCTCCATGCCTTTGGTGTCACGTCCAACCAGGTCAGATTTATCGCGACGTCTGCAACGATTGGAGACCCTAACGGAGAGGCTGGCCAAAAGCTCAAGGCTTTCCTCGCCCAAGTTTCCGGTGTTGACCCGAGCCGGGTACATCTGGTCGCTGGGCAACGACAAGTTCCCGCTCTGCCATCCAAGCAAAAATTGGAGCTGGAATCGAGTCTCGACGAGCTTGCAAATATCGAGGCTGGCCTTGAGACAGCGCCTGCACGTTACGAAGCCTTGTCTTCTTCAAAAGCCGCGGTTGGCATAAGAGACTTGTTCGTTGGCAACAAGCCGGTTGCGGCACTTGGTGAGGTGGGAAAGCTTGTCCCAGGCACCGGGGAGAGTCTTGAGGACCAGCAGTCACGAGCGCTTCAATGGCTTGACCTGCTGAGTGGCACACGGGACACCAACGGCACCCCATTCTTGCCGCTCCGAGGGCACCTCTTTCACCAGACGCTCACCGGAATCTGGGCTTGTTCGGACCCAGACTGCTCAGACCAGCATGAGATTCTTCGAAACAAATTGGAATGGCCTTTTGGGCAGGTTTGGCTCGAACCGAGGCAGCATTGTTCATGCGGCAGTCCAGTTTACGAGGTCGTGACCTGCGACTCTTGCAGAACCGTCCACCTCCAGGCAGCCGAACGACACGGAAAGCTGCTGCACCCTGCGACGCTGGCGGCAGTCGATGAGTTTGAACTTGAGGTCGAAGCAGAGGCTGAGCCAGACGGAGAAGAGAACCTCGCTGATGAAGAAACCGCAAACGACCCGCCCGTAGTGCGCCAAAACCGTGTTCTGGTGGTCAATCGCGGCCTCCCTCTAGTGGATGCGGTAGGAGTAAATAGAGACACCCGCGCGATTTCGGATAGACCAGACGAAACGCATACCTTGAAACTCCTGGTAAATGAGGAAGGCGAAGACGGGCTCACATGCCCTGCGTGCGGTGAAACGGAAGTTTCTTACAGAGGATTGTTCCAATCCAGTCGAATCGGTGCGCCATTCTTACTCGGAAATATCCTCCCGCTACTACTCGAATATGCGCCAGACGGGACAAAACCCAGTGAACACCCGTACCGTGGGAGGAGGCTACTGACCTTCAATGACAGCCGGCAGGGGACAGCCCGAATTGCGGCACGACTCCAACAGGAATCCGAGCGCAACCGTATTCGTGGGCTGGTCTACCACCAGTCCATTCTGCAAGGTCAGCAGCAGGCAGGGCACGATGCTGAGAAAGTTAGACAACAAATCTCGGGGCTGGAGGCAGCCAAAGCACTGACCTCCGAAGCCGCAGCGCAGCAGGCACTAAATCAGTTGCTCAAGCCGTTGTACGAGCAGCTCGAGGCGCTACTCCAGCCAAAACCCGTCGGTTTTGAGGAACTGGCCCGCAGCCTCACCAATCAGGGTAAAGACTTCGAGCTAATGCTACGGCAATACCGCCGGTATTCTGCAGAGACGTTTGGCAGCACATCGGGCCCCATGCAGTTGGCACAGATGTTTCTAGTGAGGGAATTTGGACGCCGCCCGAAACGGCAAAACAGCTTGGAAACCATGGGCCTTGTGGCCGTGCAGTATCCTGCCCTGAGCAACGTTGGTACCGCCCCCCCCGAATGGACGGCCTCGGGACTGGGCATTTCAGATTGGCGTGATTTCCTAAAAATCACCTTGGACTTCTACGTTCGCGCTCAAGGCTCCATCACCTTCCCTGACGAATGGCGTAATTGGCTCGGAATGCCATTTGCGAAATCGTGGATTGTTGACCGGGACGCCGAGACCGTAGCTCCCAGGCAGAGAAGATGGCCTCGTGCCAAACGCAGCCGTTATGGGACCTTGGTGAGATTGCTGGCCTATGTTTTCCGAGTGGATGTGGAAAACGAGTTGTCGCAGGATAGGATTGATGCAGCCCTGCTGGCTGCATGGAACGAGCTAATCCGCATCGGCCTTTTGGTAAGGGCTGCGGATGGCTTCATGCTTGACTATAGGGGCATTGCTTTTGCGCCCATAACAAAGGCGTGGGTATGTCCGGTTACCCGTCGGTTTCTCGATACCACCCTTCGGGGCGTGACACCCTATCTCCCGAGAAATGCTTCGCCAGCAACGGCGGACTGCCAGCCCTTTAACCTACCCATTTACCCCAAACCCTTCGGTGGACAGATTACGGATGAGTTGGCACAGATTGAGGAGGCGAGAGCCTGGATTTCGACTCAAGATGTAATTGCCGCTGCGCGCGAGGACGGCCTCTGGACAGGTTTAAATGACAGGGTCATAGAACTGTCTCCCTATTTTGTGACGGCCGAGCATTCTGCCCAACAGGACTCGGCGCAACTCGATAAATATGAAAAGGATTTCAAACGCGGCGACCTGAATCTCTTGTCATGTTCCACAACCATGGAGATGGGTATTGATATCGGAGGTATATCGGTTGTCGCAATGAACAACGTGCCCCCGCACCCTGCCAATTATCTCCAGCGCGCCGGCCGTGCCGGGCGCCGGAAGGAGTCCCGGTCTCTCTCTTTGACGCTGTGTAAAGCCAATCCGCACGACCAGTCGGTTTTCTCAAATAGCCGTTGGGCTTTCGACACCCCGTTACCGGCTCCAATCGTTTCGCTGAACAGTCCGGTCATAGTCCAGCGGCATGTAAACGCCCTCGCGCTCGCCAGCTTCCTCGCAGAGTTTGTTTCGGGGCAAGATTTCACTAAGCTCACCTGCGACTGGTTTTTCACGGGTACGCCGTCGCCCTCGGACAAGTTTCTGAGTTTCTGCCGTGGCTATGAATCACAGGCGAGGCCACTTCTTTCCAAAGGTCTCCAGCAATTGGTCAGACACAGCGCCTACGAAGGGATTCCGCAATCAACCATCATTGAGTATTCGGCGGATGCCATGGATAGCGTGGCTTCGGAATGGAATTCAGAGTGGTCTGCCTTGCTTCAGCAGGAACAGGAAACACTCGGCGGCGGAAGAGAAAGTCCCGCACATAAAGCCCTCCTGTATCAGAAAGGGCGCACGGGGGGCGAGTATCTTCTTCGTGAACTGGCGACCCGTGGTTTTCTGCCGGGCTATGGTTTCCCGTCCCACATAACCAGCTTCGACAACCTGACAATTGGTAGGTACAGGCAAGCGCTCAACCAGATAGCCGGCCGAGAGGACAATCGATACCGTAAAAGGGAATTGCCGAGTCGAGACCGGGTGACTGCTCTCCGGGAGTATGCCCCTGGCTCGGAAGTCGTAATGGACGGCCTTATGTACCGGTCGGCGGGCATCACCCTTAATTGGCACATTCCTGCCACTCAGCAAGATGCGAGTGAAATCCAAGAAATCAAATTTTCCTGGCGCTGCCATCACTGTGGCGCCAGCGGCTCTACTCATAGCTTGAGTGGCTGCCAAACCTGCGAAGAATGCAGCGGCGACATCAAGCCTAGCAACGTCCAGAAATTCCTGGAGCCGGCCGGGTTTGCCGTTGATTTCTTCAAGGACCCGACAAACGACGTCACGACCCAGCACTTCGTCCCTGTTGAACAGCCGTGGATTACTGCCCGTGGGGAATGGCAGCCTCTAGCCAATGCGGCGTTGGGCCGGTTTAGAACAACCTCGTCCGGGCACATCTTCTACCATTCTGACGGCATTCACCGTCAGGGCTATGCGATATGTCTTGCATGCGGGCGGGCGGCCCCCATGCTGGGCTCAGGGGATTTGCCTCAAGAGTTTGCCAAACCTCATAAGAAATTGCGCGGCGGAAAACTGGGGGAATCTGATTGCCCAGGGAGCAGCCAGGCATGGGCGATTCAGAGAGGCATCTCTCTGGGCCACGAAGCCCACACAGACGTATTGGAAATTCAACTCAAGAATGAGGTTGGGCTCTGGATTAAGGACTCGGTGACCGTGCGGACTATAGGGATTGCCCTGAGAGATGCGCTCGCAGAATTGCTGGGCGTTCAAGCGAGTGAGCTCGCTTGCGACATAAAGGAGGCGATTCCCGAGGAAGGAAAAGTCTGCCAGTCGATTCTCATATATGACCGCTCCGCCGCGGGATATGCATCCAGTGCATCCCGTCATATCGAGCAGATGTTTCGCTTGGCCAGGAATAGGCTTCAGTGTAAAGCGAACTGCGACAGCTCATGTCCGCACTGTATCCTCGATTTCGACCAGCGCTTTGCTTTTGACGGCATCGATAGATTCTCGGGATTGGGGGTTCTTAGCGACGCCTGGCTGAACATGCTCCGACTACCGGACGAGTTAGCGCTTTTCGGTGAGGCCTCGCAGCCCGAATACTGTGGATTGAATGAGGCCATTCTCCGTGAACGTGGCCAGCGAGACGTACGGAGCGCTCGGCTGTTTTTCAGCGGACGCAATGCTGACTTGGGGCCCTCTCCACTAAGGCGCTTGGCGTATCGTCTCGCTGGAGACGGGACCCGAGTCGACTTGGTCGTAGATGCGGATAGCCTGAATCACATGGATGAGGCTGACAAGTATCTGCTGGCAAGCCTTGCTGACCATCCGGGAATCACCATTAGCAGTGTCCAAGTTTTGCCGGGGGCGAAGGAGGGGGTTGTGCTTGCCGAGGTTTCCAACGCTTCGGGCACGACGCGCTGGGGCGTTGCTGAAGATGAAGCCCTTGAAGCCGGCGCGGCCTGGGGGAGCGCGAAGTCACCCCTGGTTGTAGGGAAATGTCTGCCTCCCTTGACCCTTGATGCCTTGCTCCAACATGAGTCCGCTGAGTTAAGGACTAAAGGCGTCAGCCAAGGTGACATGGAGCTCGAAGTGAGCCAAGAACTGAATGGCCCAATTCAAGGGTTCGGCAAGCGGCTTTGGGACATGCTCACCGAGCACCACAAATCCGCTTCCATGCTCTTGCAAAGCGAGAATGAGGTGATTGCAGACGTTACGTACAGCGACCGCTATCTATGGACGCCTGTTGCTGCGGCTTTGCTCGTGAATATGGTGGAAGCCTTGCGTGATACGGTGGGACAAGATAGGTGGGACTCGTCCAAGGTAGCTGTCAGAACGACCTATGAGCACGACCAGAAATATTCCGGCTATCCAACTATGGTCTGGAATGACTGGAAAGACGGCCAGACGAGAGATGCGGTGCTGCGCGGGGCATTCGACTACATAGGGATTGATGCTGTCGTTCAATCTGACTCAAAAGCCAGTTTGCCGCATGGACGCTCCCTTGAGGTCAGCTTCAAGTCACGAAAGACACTGACTATTCGCTTCGACCAGGGCGTTTCATATTGGAAAGTCCCGATGCTGCACGGCAACCAGCGCAGGCAAGCCGGATTTGGTTTCGAAGGTGATGCGAAGACGCAAGGTGCGAGCATCGCCGTCATGCGCCTTCCGATAGCAGGGTCTGAACTCCCAACAGAAATCTTCGCGAAGGTGCGCGAGTAACGGCTCTAGCGGGCGGAGATAGTGTCGAGCCAGTTTTTGTAGCGGAACTTTGAGAAAGAAATGCCCCGATGACTTTGTTTAAAAGCTTTGCACCAAGAATCTTGGCACTCCAAGACGGCATGACAACTTCGCCCTCAATGCTGATTGGCTCTGAGGGGCGTCGTCATTTGTACTACATTCCATTCGAATTCGTGAATCACGATGCTCGCCTTGTCGTGGTGGGAATTACGCCTGGCAATAACCAGCTCTCAATGGCATACAAGACAGCTCGGCCACTAATCGCCCGCAGGGTGAGTGAGCAGGAAATACTCAGAGCCGTTAAGAAAGAAGCGTCTTTTGGTGGGGGAGGGGTAAGGCCGAACTTGCTTCGCATGATGAAGCACTTCGGATTCGCCAAGCTTTTGGGAGTCCATTCCGAGGAATCTCTGTGGGGCGAGAACTCTGGCCTCATGCACACGACCTCGGTGGTACCTCATGCGGCCTTCATTGGCGACAAGATGTTTGCAAGTTCATTTGACGACGTGTTGCGAAGCAATCTATTCAGGACCTGCTTCGAGGATTATTTCCTGGAGTCGCTGAAAACCATCAATGCCTCTGCCTATTATGTAGGCCTTGGTAAAACACCCGCCGCGGCTCTCGACTGGTGTGTGTCTAAGGGCGTGCTTAAGCCGAATCAGGTTTTGGGTGCATTCGCCCATCCATCAGGCTCTGGTGGAAGCACAGTCGACTACTACTTGCAGGTGAAGCGCCGAGAGAACATGAAGCCAAATGACCCAGTGCTAAAAGGTGGGCGAGCTGAGTGGTTGGATGCCGCCTACGCCCGCATGAAACAGGCAGCTGGGGCCCTTGCCTTTGCCTAGTCGCGGGGGTTACGCGGGGTTTGCTCGGATGGCTGTTTGTTGCAGTATTGCTGCCTCTGATGAATCAACTGCCGAGCGGCAGGAAAGGCCGAGAAGCGGGCACCCATAGAAAACAGTCTGATTGTCTCCAATGGATCGCTTGCTGTACAAGGCGGACGGCTGCATTCTTAGAAGTGAAGTTTAACGGCAGAAATGGGCACGAACCAGTATCTTCAAATCCATTCATCCCCTCACGGCTTCACCATCTCCAGGGTGAGTTTCTTTAACTCCCAGAGTTGATACATAAAATTGTTGTAGTCCTGGACATCCTCGCCAAAGCGCACCCGGTAGTACC
>VFSW01012102.1_pt1 | contig 12077 bp, 10 predicted proteins | sample 5358111 | NCBI WGS metagenome assembly VFSW01 (sample SAMN11554181, study PRJNA540505) | mine drainage metagenome | isolation source: sediment from site ElyBrook_90M | place: USA: Ely Copper Mine, Vershire, VT | collected 2017 | reverse complement strand
GCTCGATATCCCGAAGGTCGAGTCGAAACCTGGGGAGAAGGTCGCGAAGCGGATCTGGAAGGAGCCGGTCATTAACGATTCCGACTGCGTGCGCTGCGGCACCTGCATCAGCGTCTGTCCGAAGGAATGCCTGTTCTGGGGGACTCGCACGTGAGCCCCGAGGAACTGGCGTTCCTCGCCCTCGCCTTGATCGCGATTGTCACGGGCACCCTGGCCCTGCTCGTGCGCGAACTGATCCACACGATCGTCTGGATCGGGGTGTTCTTCGTCGACCTCGCCGCGCTGTACTTCCTCCTCCTCGCGCCGTTCCTGGGGGTCCTCCAGCTCGGCGTGTACGCCGGCGCGGTGACGATCCTGCTTCTGTTCGGTATCATGGTCACTCGCAAGCGGATCTTCTCCCGGGACGCCGCGACCGGGATCACGGCGGTTCCCGTGGCTCTTGCCGTCGTCGCGTTCATCTTCTTGCTGATCGCCTTACCCGAGTTCCCCCAGGGAGAGCTCACGGTCCGTTCCTACGACCCGTCCCTCCTCTCCCAGAACCTCTTCGGCCCCGGGGGGCCGTGGCTCCTCCTGCTCGGTCTCGTGATGCTCAGCGCGCTGATCGGCGCGATCTACCTCGTGCGGGAGGGCCGCGAATAGATGACGACGCTCGCGATCACCGGGTTCCTCGCGCTATCCTTCGCGCTCTTCGCGATCGCGATCTTCGGGATCCTCACGCGTCGGAACTTCATCCTGCTCCTGGTCTCGCTGGAGATCGGGATGAACGCCGCCATCCTGAATTTCGTCTACTTCGCCGCACTGGCGCCCGCGAACGCCGGTTCGACGAGCGGACTCTCCGGTCAGTCGATCGCGGTCGTTCTGATCGGATTCGCCGCGACCGAGATCGCGGTCGGACTCGCGATCGTGCTCGCGCTCAACCGTTCGAAGGGATCGATCAACGTCGCCGATTCAACCACGCTGAGGAGCTGAGGAGGAGCCTCGATGGACCTGTCGATCCTGTTCGGTTGGGCGTTCCTCGTGCCGCTCCTTCCGGCACTCGCCTTCGTGATCATCGGGATCTGGGGCCAACGCCTCGGACGGCTCGAGCACGGAGGCTGGATCGCGGTCCTCCTCTCGGGCGCGGCGATGGTGCTCGGAGTCCTCATCGCGGTCGGCGAGATGCTGAGCCCGAACTCGTACACCGACGTCAGCTACACGTGGTTCCACGTCAGCGCCTCCGGACCGTTCGCCAACGGGGTCTCCTTCGTCGTGGGGACGCTGGTCGATCCGATCTCGGCGTTGATGCTCATCGTCGTCACGGTCGTCGGATTCCTCGTGATGCTGTACTCCGTAGGGTACATGCACCACGACGAGGGACTCCCCCGGTACTACGCCCTCCTCTCGCTGTTCCTGACGGCGATGCTCGGCGTGGTACTCGCCGACAACTTGCTCGAGTTCTTCCTGTTCTGGGAGCTCGTCGGCGTTTGCTCGTACTTCCTGATCGGGTTCTACTGGCGCAAGCCGAGCGCCTCGAGCGCGGCCAAGGAAGCGTTCCTGGTCACGCGGATCGGCGACGTGATGTTCCTACTTGGAATTTTCATCTACTTCTCCGTCTACGCCATGACCGGCCCGAACGGCGGCTGGGCTGCGAACGGGTTCCTCTTCGTCCACGGGAGCACGTCGTTCATCCCGATCGGTGCCTCGGGGAACAGCACGCTGCTCACCGTCGCGGGTCTCATGCTGCTGGGCGGAGCCGCCGGCAAGAGCGCCCAGTTCCCGCTCGATGTGTGGCTCCCGGACGCGATGGAAGGCCCCACGACGGTCTCCGCGCTCATCCACGCCGCGACGATGGTCGCCGCCGGCGTCTATTTGCTGGTGGTGGGGAGCATCTTCCTCGGAGGGTACACTTCGATCGTCCTGTTCGCGATCGTGGCGGTCGGAGGGTTCACCACCTTCTACGCGGCCACGATGGCCGTTGTCAACACCGACATCAAACGGGTGATCGCGTACTCGACGATCAGTCAACTCGGCTACATGGTCCTCGCCGTCGGCGCCGGCTTCGCCCTCGTCGGCCTGTATCAGTTGTTCACGCACGCGTTCTTCAAGGCGCTCTTGTTCCTTGCCGCGGGCGCCATCATCCACACGATCGTCACGCAGGACCTATTCCGGATGGGCGGTCTTGCGAAGAAGATGCGCTACACGTCGATCGCGTTCTTGATCGGTGCGCTTGCGCTCTCGGGGATCCCACCGTTTGCCGGGTTCTGGAGCAAGGACGATGTCCTGGCCTCGGTCTATAGTCAGCTCGGGGCGCACCCGGAGTACTGGCCGTTCTTCATCCTGGCCTTCGTAACGGTCTTCCTGACGGCCTACTACATCTTCCGGGTCTACTTTCTCGCCTTCTCGGGCGAACGCACCCGCGATGCCAGCCTGCCCGAAGCGCACGAGGTCCCCTGGGTCATGCTGGTCCCGATGATGGTGCTTGCCGGGTTCGCCGTCGTCGCCGGCCTCTTCGTCTTCGTCCCGAGCTTCGGGTCGCTCTTCACGGGGGTCCCGGGCCTTGCTACCAACGTGCCCCCGTCGTACGGGCCGACCGATCTCGTCCTCTCGGCGATCTCGGTGACGTTGGCCGGCGCCGGGATCGTCCTTGCGTGGGTTCTCTGGGGCAACGGCCGCGTCTACGAGCTCCCGGCGGGCAGGCCCCCCCCCTCGAGCCGCAACCTTCTCCTCGCCCGGTACCACGTCAAAGCGGCCTACGATTGGGTCGGGATGGTCGGCATGTACACGGTCGCTCGGGCCGCCGATTTCTTCGACCGGTTCGTCATCGACGGAGCGGTGAAGGGGTTCGAACGCGCGTTCCGCTCGATGAGCGACTCGATGCGCCGGATCCAGACCGGGCTCGTCTCCGATTACGCCGCGTATGTCGTCGCCGGGATCATCGCGGTGTTCGTACTCCTGCTGTTCGTCGCGCCGTACCTCGCGTCGGTGTTCGGAGGTGGCTAGATGGATTTCTCCACCCTCCCGATCCTTCCGATCACCCTCGGCACGTTGGCGGTCGGCACGGTGCTCACCTTCGCGAGCGGCCGATGGGCCCGCTGGGTGGCGCTCGCGACCTCGGTCGTCTTCCTCCTCGAGATCGGCCTGATGTTCCTCGGCTACACGGGCTGGCCGGGCCGCTCGCGCACGCTGGTCCCGCAGTTCGGGGAGTACCAGTCCTATCCGTGGATCAGCCTGTCCTGGCTGCAGATCAACTTCACGGTTGGGATCGACGGGATCTCGCTGATCCTGATCCTGCTGACGGGATTCCTCCAGATCGCGACGGTCGTGTACACCTGGAACGAGACGAAGCGCCCCGCGGCCTGGTTCGGCCTCGTCCTGATGACGTGCCTCGGAAGCTTCGGGGTCTTTGTCTCGCTCGACATCCTCCTGTTCTTCCTGTTCTGGGAGGCCGTGCTCGTCCCGATGTTCTTCATCATCGGGTACTGGGGCGGACCCAACCGCCGGTACGCCGCGCTCAAGTTCTTCGTCTACACCCACGTCGCATCGATCGTCATGCTCATCGGTCTGCTGGCCCTCGTCTTCTACTCCGGCGCCAGCTCGTTCGACTTCTCCTCGATCTACTCCGCGGCCCGGGGGCTCGCGGGGATCGTCCCGGTGGTCCTCTTCCTCTCGCTGTTCTTCGGCTTCGGTGTCAAGTTCCCGATCGTACCGTTCCACACCTGGCTGCCCGACGCGCATGTCGAGGCTCCCACCGGGGGTTCGGTCCTGCTGGCCGGGCTCTTGCTCAAGCTCGGGGGCTACGGGCTGATCCGGTGGGCGGTGATCATCCTTCCTACGACGCTGACCCAGGTTGATCCGATCCTCTTCTTCGTCGCGTTCCTGTCGATCGTCTGGGGAGCCGTGCTCTCGCTCTCCCAGCGCGATCTCAAACGGATGATCGCGTACTCCTCCATCAACCACATGGGGATCGTCCTCCTCGCGATCTCCCTGAACTCCGCGCTCGGACTCACCGCCGCGGTGCTGCTCATGTTCGCGCACGGCGTCGTGAGCGCGCTCCTGTTCATGGGGGCGGGGACGTTCCACCATACCTACGGAACGCGAGACATCCCCAGCGTCGGGGGCATCAACTCGCGCACTCCGATCCTCGCCTCGTTGATCATGATCGGGAGCTTAGCCTCGCTCGGCCTGCCGGCGCTGATCAGCTTCCCCGCGGAGTTCGCAGCCCTCCTCGCTACGTGGGACGGGCTCACGTACCTCGTGCTGATCCCACTGATCGGGCTCGTCGTGACCGCGGCGTTCTACATCTGGATGATGCAACGGGTACTGTTCGGTCCGCCGAAAGGGATCCCGAACGACGCCCACGACGTTCCGCCGGCCGAAGGACTCGGGATGGGCATGCTCGCGGCGCTCGCCGTCCTCTTCGGGGTGCTACCGTTCCTGCTCGTGAACGTAATCACGATGTCGCCGATCACCGGGTGGCACGGATGAAGGGGGGCGGCCGATGACCTTCGCCGACTTCGCGCTGCCGTTCCTCCCGGAGATCCTCGTCCTGACCGGGGTTCTCTTCGTGCTCCTCCTCGACGTCCTCGACGTCAAGCGGCTCGAGGTGTTCGGGTCGATCACGGTCGGGGCCACGCTCCTTGCGCTCCTGTTCGTGATCGCGGATCTAGGGTTCCTCCCGTTCGCCGGTCTCGCCACGGTGCCGGCGGGCCAGATCGACGTCCCCCTCGCGGTCGTGGGAACCCCCTTGTACTCGTTCACGAGCCTCGGATTCGTCTTCCAGGCGATCTTCCTCTCGGCGACCCTCCTCGTGAGCCTCGCCTCGATGAGCCGACCACGCTACGAGAAGGGTGCCGCGGTCTTCTACGCGCTCGTGGGGATGGCCACGCTCGGGATGCTGCTGGTGGGCATCGCCTCCGACCTGATCTTCCTCCTCCTCGCGATCGAGGTGACGGCGATTTCGACGTACCTCCTGGTCGGGTACACGCGCCGCGACCCCCGTTCTCTCGAGGCCGCGATGAAGTTCTACGTCATCGGCGCGCTCTCGACCGTGATCAGCTTCTTCGGAGCCTCGCTGCTCTTCGGAGCGTACGGATCGACGAACCTGTACTACATCCGCAGCGTCGGCGGCGCCGTCGGATACCCCACCCTGAGCCTCCTCGGATACGGGCGCTTGAGCGCCGGGCTCGCGGTCACGGTCCCGCGCGTGCCCTGCCACGCCTGGGCCGGCGACGTGTACGACGGCGCTCCGTCGGACGTCTCGGCGTTCCTCGCGGGCGGCACCAAGAAGATCGGCCTGTTTGCGTTCTTCCTGGTCTTCTTGGGACCCGTGCTGTTCTTCTCGAGCACGGGCACCAGCAACCCGTTCAGCGCCGGAGTGCTGAACACGGGGCCGATCTTCCAGATCGTGCTCGGGGTGCTCGCCGTCGTGACGATGACCGTGGGCAACGTGCTCGCGCTGATGCAGAAGGAGATGAAGCGAATGCTCGCCTACTCCTCGATCAGTCAGGTCGGATACATGATGATCGGCATCGTGATCGCCACCTCGCCGGCGATCGCCGGGGCCACGCTGCAGATCTTCTCGCACACGTTCATGAAGACCGGGGCCTTCCTGGTCGTCGCCGCCGTCGCGAGCCTCGGGATCGGCCCGCTCATCTCCGACTGGAAAGGGCTCGCTCAGCGCCGCCCGTGCCTGAGCGTCCCCTTCGCGCTGATCCTCCTGAGCCTCGCGGGCGTACCGCTCACGGTTGGCTTCGTTTCGAAGTTCGTGCTGTTCAGCTCGGCCGTCCAAGCGCAAGGCTACTTCATCTGGCTCGCGGTCGCCGGCCTGCTCAACAGCGCGATCTCCGTGTTCTACTATGGGCGCGTGCTGAAGGTGATGTTCTTCGACGCACCTGATCCTGCGGCGGAAGCCCCGGCGGCCTGCCCGGCCGCGCCGGCGCCCGGATCCCTGCCGGTGGGCGGGCTCGGGTACGCTCGTGCGTGCACGATCGCCCTCGTCGCCGTCGTCATCGTCACCTTCGGCATCTTCCCCCAGGTGATCCTCGGACCGATCCAGAGCGCCGCGCAGCACTTCCTCATCGCCGGACCGTGAGTCCGATGGAGGAGTTCGACGTGGTGGTCGTCGGCGCGGGGCCGGCCGGCTCGCTCGCGGCCCGCGCGGCGGTCGAATCGGGCGCGAGGACCGTACTGCTCGATCGGCGTGCCGAGCTCGGAGAGCCGGTCCAATGCGGCGAGTTCCTGCCTACCCCGGGCGAGCTCGCCGACATCTTCCACTCCCCCGACCTGATCGGGGAGGCGTTCCAGATCCCCCCGGAAACGGTCCTGCGGGAGACCCACTGGATGGCGTGCGTCGCTCCTTCGGGCCGCCGGTTCCGCTTCCCCCTCTCGGGCTACATGGTCTCCCGGCGGGCGTTCGACAAGGCCCTGGCCTGCGCAGCGGAGGGGGCCGGGGCCGAGCTCCGCTACCCGGTGGGGGTCGCACGCGTGAAGGGAGAACGGGTCGAGATGGTGAACGGGACGACCGTCCGCGCGAAGGTCATCATCGGGGCGGATGGACCGATCTCCACCGTCGCCCGCTCGGTGGGCTTCACGCCCGCCCGAGAGATGTTCCGCATGATCACCGCGACCACCGACGGGGCCGGCGGCGATGAGATCGATCTGTACTTCGGGCGTTCGGCTCCGGGGGGGTACGCCTGGTCGTTCCCCCGCTCGACGGATTCGAACGTCGGCCTCGGTGTCACGGAGCTGCCGTCGGGCGAATCGCTCAGTTCACTGCTCGACCGCTTCCTCGAGCGGGAACGGCTCGGCGTCGCCCGCGAGCGGACCCGCTGGTGGGTCCCCATCGGGCCCCCGCCCGCCACGCTCGTGTTCGGCCGGGCCCTGTTCTGCGGGGATGCCGCGAACCTGGTGATGGCCACGAACGGCGGCGGGATCCCGACCGCGATGCTCAGTGGCTGGCTCGCGGGTCGCGCGGCGGCGCACCACGCCCGGGAAGGCGCGCCTCTCTCCGAGTACGACCGCGCTTGGCGCTCGGTCCTCGCGCCTCCCCTCGCCCGTGGCCACCGGATCAAGGAAACGACCGACCGAATCGTCCGTTCGGACCTGGCCCTGACCCTGGGAATGAGATATATTGGGGCGTCGGGCTTGGATGCGGTGATGCGCCTGAGGTGGCCGCGCCGCCTCGGGAGGGCTTCGTGACGAGCAGTCATCCGCTTCCGGACGCAGGGATCGATTCCTCGGCCCTCGAGGCGGTCGTCCGACAAACGATCGGGGCGGAGGCCCTTGCCGAGCTCTCCGCGCTCCTCCCGGTGCTCGTTCGCGATCTCGCGGACGTCGACTGGCGGGTCGAGCAGGCGCTGGCTTCGCAGTACTCCCAACTGGGCGAGGCGGCCCGTTACGCGTGCTCCACCGGCGGCAAGCGGGTGCGTCCGCTCTTGATGGCGACGATGGCGCGCGCCCTCGGCGCCACCTCCACGCAGCCGCTGCTGTCGCTCGCGGCCGCCTTCCAGCTCATTCACACCGCCAGCCTCGTGCACGACGACGTCATCGATCACGCCGATCTGCGCCGCGGGAGACCGTCCATGCCCCGTGCCTATGGGACGGCCCTCGCCATCGTGACCGGCGATTACCTGTTCGTGCGCGCCTTCGAGCTCGCCGCCGAGTACCCGAAGCCCATCATCCTCCGATGCGGGGAGGCCTGCGCGGAGCTGGTCGAGGGCGAAGTGCTCCAGGAGAACACCCTGTTCGATCTCGCCTCCGGCCGGGAACACTACTTTCGTGTGGTCGAACGGAAGACCGCGTCGATCGTGGCGGCCGCGCTCTCCTCGGTCGCGGAGCTCACCGGGGCTCCGCAATCCACCATCGACGCCGCCGGCACGTACGGCCGGTCGCTCGGCATCTCCTTCCAGATCCGGGACGATCTACTGGATGTCTACGGCGACCCGGACCTGCTGGGAAAGCCGCTGTACGCGGACTTCCGGGAAGGAAACCCCACCCTCGTCGCGATCGAGACCTACGCCCGGCTCGACCCGAAGCGCCAAACCGAGTTCGAGCGACTGTTCCAGCGCCGACACAAGAAAGCGAGCCACCTCATCCGCATGCGGGAGCTGGCCGATGCCGCGGGGGTCCGAGAGCCGATCGCCCTCGAATCCCAGCTGTGGGCCGAGCGCGCGATCCGCGCGCTCGCTCCGGTCCCTCCGGGGCCGTACCGCGTGCTGCTCGAGCGGCTGGCTCACGGAGCGGCCGAGCGCCGGTTCTGAGCGTTCCGCTGGAGCGAAACCTACATAGTCGCCTCCGCCGCATCGAACGGTTCGGACGGGACCCCAACGATGTCTCCGGCAGCCCACGGTACGGTCCACGAATTCGACCATCTTCCGGAGTCCTGGGAGACGTTCGCCCACGTCCCACGCCGCCCGATCGGCGTGGCGGTGCTCTCGACCCTCATCGCGGCGGGCGGCATGCTCGCCATCGTGGGAGCCGCCTTCTTCCTCATCTCCCATTACATGGGATGGGCCACGCCGACGGGCGTTCTACCGGCCCCGCTCGACTTCGCCGGAGTCCTCGGGGGAGCCTTCGGCGCTATGATCACGCTCGTCGTGGGCGGAGTCGGCCTCGGAGTGGCGACCAGCCTGTGGCGCCAGGAGGTCTGGGCGCTGTGGACGGTCACCGTGTTCGCCTTCACCGGGGTCGCCTACCTGTTCCTGACCGGCTCCTTCACGGTGCTCTTCGCCCTTCTCGTGCTCTTGGTGGTCTACATGCTCACGGTGCGCCGCTACTTCTACTGACCTCGGGACGCGCCGTCCGAATCGAGCTTCGTTCGACTCCAACCTTGGACTTATAGAGGTCCCTCGTGCCTCGCACTCTCGTGGCCCCGGCCCGTTCCATCGCCGAGCAGTTGGCGTCGAAGCAGCGCGAGATCTCGGTCGCCGAGTTCTTCGAGCGGAACCGCCAGATCCTGGGGTTCGACAACCCCCAACGCTCCCTCCTGACGACGGTCAAGGAAGCCGTCGACAACGGCCTCGACGCTTCGGAGGAGGCTGGGATCCTGCCCGACCTCCGGGTGGAGATCTCCAAGGAGGGCGAGGGCGGCGATCGGCTTCGGGTGGCGGTCGAGGACAGCGGACCGGGGATCGTGCGCCGCGAGATCCCGAACGTCTTTGGCCGTCTCCTGTACGGCTCCCGATTCCATTCCAACCGCCAGGCACGCGGCCAGCAGGGGATCGGGATCTCCGCGGCGGTACTGTACGCGGGACTCACCACCGCTCGCCCGGCCCGGATCACCTCGAAGATCGCCGAGGAGGAAGGAGCGCGCGTGCTCGAGCTCATCCTGGATACCCAGAAGAACCTCCCCCGGATCGTTTCCGAAGAGGTCCAGCTCTGGGACCGGGAGCACGGCACGCGCATCGAGCTCGTCCTGAAGGCCAAGTACATCCGGGGTCGGCAGTCCCCGCTCGAGTACCTTCGCGGGACGGCGATCGTCAACCCGCACGCGCGGATCGTTCTCGTGGAGCCGGACGGGACCAAGATCACCTTCGAGCGCGCGACGAGCGAGCTCCCCCCCATCGCCAAGGAGACGCTGCCGCATCCGTACGGACTGGAGCTCGGCGAGCTTGGCTATCTCTTGAAGGCCTCCAAGCGCGAGAACATCCGCGAAATGCTCTCCCGCGACCTCGCCGGTGTGAGCGTGCGGGCCTCGCGGGAGGTCGTGGCCGCGGCCGGCCTCCAAGGCAGCGAGGCCCCGGCGTCGCTCTCGGGCGAGGCCCAGGAGAAGCTCCTCGCCGGCCTTCGCGGCGTGGAACTGGTGGCTCCCTCGGCGGAGGGCCTCTCCCCGATCGGCCCGCTGCTCATCCAACGCGGACTGCGCAACGTGCTCGGCGAGGTGCGACCGGCCTTCTTCGCGCCTCCCGTCAGCCGACCACCGAAGGTTCGCGGGGGGTTCCCGTTCCTCGTGGAGGTCGGTCTCGTCTACGGCGGGGGGCTGCCGGCCGACCAGCCTCTCCAGTTGCTCCGGTTCGCCAATCGGGTCCCGCTCCTCTTCCAGCAGGGTGCCTGCGCGATCACGAGCGCGGTCGCCGCGATCGATTGGCGACGCTACGGCCTCGATCAGAAGGGTGGGAACGGGCTCCCGGCGGGCCCGTGCCTGTTGCTCGTGCACGTGGCCTCCACCAAGATCCCCTTCACGAGCGAGGCGAAGGAGGCGCTCGCCGAGGACGAGGACCTCGACCGCGAACTCACGCTGGCGATCCAGGCCGCGGCCCGTCACCTGAAGGCCCACCTCTCTCGGGTCGGGCGGCGCCAGTTCGCGAGCGACAAGTTCGCGATCATCCAGAAGATCCTGCCCCGGCTCGCGGAGAAGGCGAGCCACCTGATCGACCAGCCCGTCCCCGATCTCGCCCCGGTGATCACGAAGATCATGGATGTGGTCACCCTCGAACCGACGGTCCTTGCCGACGCGCGCTCGGTGCGGGTCACGGTGAAGAGCACCAACTACACGGCACGGCCCCGCGTCCTCGAGATCTTTCTGGAGGTCGACCCGACGACGCTCGCGCTCGCCGAGTACGCACCGGCTCCCGAGGGGACCGACCGCGGACTGGGACGGGCCTGGTGGACCCTCGAAAAGCTAGCCTCCAACGCGCGCACCCAGATCGAGCTGAGGTTCCCGGCACGAACCGACGTCGAGGCCAACGATCTCGATTTCTACGTGGCCGGGGTCGACGAAGCTCATCTCCTGGGCGCCGATCCGCTCCCCGGCGACTGGGACGTTCGCCTACCCCGCGCCATCATCGAGGCGGCCGAGGCCGCTGCGAACGGACCGACCGACGAAGAGGAGGTGGACTACGATGCCGCGGAAGCGAGCGCCCACGTCTCCGAAGACGAAGGCTGAGGACGAGCCGAAGGTCCGGGCCGATGCCCTGCGGCCCACGATCGATCTCGCACGGCTGATCCACTCGCAGCTCGTCGATGGGGAGATCCCCCGGATGCGCCTGCCGCTCAGGACCAAGCAGAATATCGCCTTCCAGATGCGCGAAGGCGTCTGGCGGCTCGGCAAGGCGACCGGCACGCGGAGCGCGCGCAAGCTCGACGGTGCTCTGATGCTCCTGAGGACGTTCTACCTCGTCGATTTCATCAACGAGATGGCCCGTGATGGGAAGACATCGACCCTGCGGGAGCTCTACTACATCAGCGAGGGCTGGGAGGAGGGCAAGTTCCACAGCGAGGATGAGTCGAACCTCCTCGTCGAGGACCTCGAGGTCCTCTGCTCGCGCCTGCGCGAGGACTTCCGCCTCCACCCCGAGGAGAACGGGGCCAGCATCATCGGCGACATCACGATCCGGGAGCGCAACCGCAAGGGTGCGGTCAAGACGATCAACTGCCGGGAGGACGTCGGGGATGGAGGATACGCGCTCCCGTCCAACGTCGAGAAGGAGAAGATCGAGTTCGTGAAGGCGAAGGCCAAGTTCGTCATCGCCATCGAGTGCGGCGGGATGGTCGACCGGCTCGCGGAGAACGGGTTCGACGAAGCGAACGATGCGCTCCTCGTGCATCTGAAGGGGCAGCCGGCCCGCTCGACGCGCCGCTTCCTCAAGCGCGTGAACGAGGAGCTGAAGCTGCCCGTAGTGGTGTTCACGGACGGAGACCCCTGGTCGTTCCGCATCTTCGCGAGCGTCGCCTACGGCGCGATCAAGACCGCGCATATCTCCCAGTACCTGGCGACCCCCGGAGCCGAGTTCCTCGGTGTGACCGCCTCCGACATCGAGAACTACGACCTTCCGTCCGACCGTCTCAGCGAGGTCGATATCAAGGCCCTGCAGGCCGAGCTCTCCGATCCGCGCTTCGCCACGGCCGAGTGGCGCTCGGAGATCGAGCTGATGCTCAAGAACGGGAAGAAGGCCGAGCAGCAGTCCCTCGCGAAGTACGGCCTCAACTATGTGACGGACCACTACCTGCCGGAGAAGCTCAAGGAGATGGGCGTTCTGTAACGGTCCCCGGGGCGCCCGAGATGCGGCGCGCGTCCCGGGCCGCCCACGCGATCAGGGCGATGAGCGCGGCCAGGACCCCGAACTGGATCGAGGCGAGGCCGAGGGGGATCGCGCCCGAGG
>VFSW01012101.1_pt1 | contig 12077 bp, 10 predicted proteins | sample 5358111 | NCBI WGS metagenome assembly VFSW01 (sample SAMN11554181, study PRJNA540505) | mine drainage metagenome | isolation source: sediment from site ElyBrook_90M | place: USA: Ely Copper Mine, Vershire, VT | collected 2017 | reverse complement strand
GGAGCTTGAGCATGCCACGTCATTTCTCGACCTGATGAAGCGTCACTGTTTTCGAGCCATCCGCCGAATCTACAACGATCCTATCATCCGCAAAATAGAAGGTCAATTGACGCCCCGTGGTGGTGTCGCCAGTTGAGCTATATAAAGTTGGTTTACCTTCCGAAAGAACAAACTTGCCTTCCGAGGCTATGTATTCGGCCCGGTTCGAGGTTCCCCGGCGGTCCTCCTGGTGGACGGTCACATCGCCGCTCGCCACGGACCGCGACAGTTGTTTGGCGCCGCTTGCGGCACCGCTGTCGGAAAAATACAGATCGATTCGGTCGGCTTGGATGGAGCCTTGCTCCGAGTCGACCCTCGCATCCTGCTCGATTCGGCCGCGCGACTCCGTCTCCCAATATGTCAGCAATCCTCCGCGAACATGCCCCAACTGCGTGACAGGATGCGCCGCTTGGCCTGGCGCACTTTTCGATGGCGGTTTTGCTGTTTTGCTCGAAGATTGCCCTGGCGCCTCACCTGCCTTCGGGCTCCACGCCGCCTGAGGGAATACCCCGCGTACCTGGCCCTTCACCAGCAGGATGTGCGTCGGGCTGTCCAATTCGATTGTGTCCCCCTCGATCACAGATTGCCCCTGCCACAATCTTCCTTTTCCGGAGTAGACCGCATGCCCTCGCGCCGTGTCCGCGACGAGGTGTTCCGCCGAAATGTGCGCGGGCTCCTGCGCGAGATTTGAAATACTCGCCTGCGTGGGATGCAAATCCGTGGTCAGTACATGCCCGTCGGCGCGCAACGTACTCGTCCCTTGAGCGAAGGACGCCGATTGCGCCGTCGTCCGCGTCGTCGCATCCGCAAAGATCACAGAGCCGTCCAGCGCGACCGTATTGGTGGCGCGATCCACGTGTGCGCGGTCGCCCTGCCCCGCGTGCTGGCCATCGTGGAAATGGACGTCCCCCGTTTGGTCGATGGTTGTCCATTCGCCCGCTTTGTCAAACTTCGCCGTAAGTTCGCGCGATGCGGTGGTCTCATCGGGCGCGTCGCCAAGTTTGCGCGTTACTTCCACGCCTCCGGTGCTTACCAGCCGCTGCAACTGGTTCTGCCCATCGAAACTCAGTTTCATCCGATTGCCCGCCATCCGCGTCGTTTGCGGAACGGGCTTCCCGTTCACCAGAGCCACGTTTTGCCAATCGACGCGCGCCGGGGCGAGGGTGTTCACGCTTTCCAGAAGGTTCTGCCCGGGGCGGGAATTGCTCGAAAAATGGATTTCGAGAGCGTCGCTCTCGACGTGACGTATTCCCCCATTGAAAGAAGCGCTGGTGGAGGTCAGCGTGACGCCGTTGCTCGCCGTCAACAGGCGAGGCACATTGTCACGTGTAGCGAGGTCCACCTGAACGCGCCCGGCATCGATACCCTCCCCGCCGACAGGAGTGTTGCGCGTGCCGTGCACATTTCCCGTAGCCACGATGGATTCGATCGACCCGTCGGGCCTAACCCTCGAAACAATTTCGTCGGCGCTCAGCGCAAGCGGCCCTTGAGGGCCCAAATCGCGCAATTGCGGATGGCCGCTGGCAACGATCCTCTTCGCGTGAAACGCCGCATCCAGCTCCAGCAACAATTTCTCCGCGTAAAGCTCGTGGGTCAACTGCTGGGCGTGGACATCCCCATCCACCAGCACGGTTCGCGCTTCGCGCTGGAATGACATGCTGTTCCCCGACACGTGCACAATCTTTTCGCCCGTTGCCTCGGTTTTTTCAGGAAGAGCGGCGGACGAAGGAGAAAGATTCAATTCGACGCTCCGATTCAATCGGAGTGTTCCACTGTTGGAGTCGTAGCTCACGCCCACGGCGCGGCCTTCTCCCTCCGGCCAATGGAACGTGACCGGCTCGTCCGTGCGCGCCTCGCCGGAATCCCGGTCAAATGTCACCGCGGACGTCGCGACTTGAATAGCATTTGTGCTGGCCTGCGGAGCGCCCGCGGCCTGCAGGAGGATTTGGACTTCCCCGGCGCAACTGATCTTCCCGGTGTTCGAAATAAAATCGCACGCCTTGGTGCGGAGCGTGTCGTTACGCTCCCCTTTTTTTCCGTACACAACGATGGAAACGTCTTCGAGTAGGTTCCTGTTGCCTTCCTTGAACTCGGTTGCGCGGGACGCCCGCACGGTGTAAATCGTCCTCTGCCCCTCGACTTTGGAATACGCAAACTCGTTCGAACGCTGCTCGACCGTCGCCGGCACGGCGGGCGGCGCCTTCTTCTCCGCCTGGCTTGCCAGCCAAATGTTCCGCAGGTACACCCCGGTAACTACCACGGCCAGCAGCCCCGCCGCCGCGAGCGACCACCGCGCATATTTCTGCGCTTCGCTGTTACGCATCTGTTCGAGAGCCTCGAAGACTTAGACGCCGAGTATAGGGGAGGCGTTGGCAGCGGACAACCGTGGGCTGGGATATCCTCACGCTCAGAATCCACTTGACGGCGGGACCGGCCCGGCACGGACAATCGGACAATGAGTGCGCCCTATGTCGTCGACGTCTTGAATGGCTATCAGGGAGATATCCTCGTCACGAACATCTCCCATTGGATATACTCTAACATTCGAAATGGCCAGCAAAGAGGCAGGCTCTTAATTTCATGATTTTTAATACGTGGGACTATTACCTGTTTTTTTTGGTTCCCTCAGCAGTTCTTTTTCGCATTTCGCGCCCAATTTTGCGTCCGTGGATTATTGTCATCGGCGGGAGCACTTTCTTTATCTATTTTTCCTATACCCAGCTTGGTGGCGCCATCGGCGCAGCGTGCATATTGATATTCCTCTGGGAATCACTTGTAAGCCGCTTCTACAGGCCAGGCTCGTGGTTTTGCTGTGTTGGCATTGTCCAGACCATCTTGTTTCTCGGTATATTTAAGTATCGTAATTTTATTTCCGGACTGATCTGGCCCGCGCCCAGCCACAATCCTCTTTACTGGCAAAACGCTTTTCTACCTCTGGGTATTTCCTTCTTTACCTTTGAATTTATCCATTATGCTTGGGACCGCTGGCAAGACAAAACTGAAACGGGAACCGTTGGCGAGTACATGGCCTTTATTTTGTTTTTTCCCACCATGGTTGCGGGACCGATTAAGCGATATCAAGACTTTTTGCCCAAGCTTCGAAACATTTCAACCGACTGGGTTTTGGACACGCAACGTGGCTTTACTCGAATCCTTGCTGGACTTGCGAAAAAGTTTGGTATCGCTGATTTGCTAACTGCCTTCACAAACCACCTAAATATGCAGGATATCGCACGGGCCGACCGCGGTCTTTTAATACTCTGGCTATTTTCATACGGAATCAAGATTTACGTGGATTTCTCTGCGTACTCCGACATTGCCATAGGCTCAGCTCGGCTCTTCGGCATCAAAGTTCCCGAAAATTTCGACTGGCCATATCTTCAAACTAACATCATGGATTTCTGGCGGCATTGGCACATCTCTCTCTCGTCGTGGCTAATGGATTACGTGTACATTCCTCTGGGAGGATCACGGGTGTCAGTACCGCACATCTATTTCAACTTGTTGGTAACCATGTTCATCAGCGGACTCTGGCATGGTGCCGGCCTTAACTTTATTGCGTGGGGAGTCTTGCACGGGTTGATGCTGGCAGTTAACCGTAGGTGGAGGCATCGATCGCAAAATATGCCTTCAACAAGTGTTGTTGCTCGGTTGTGTTCTTGGTCCCTTACATTTGTTACTGTCAACCTTGCTTGGGCCTTTTTCTGTATGGATATCCACACTGCGTTATTCTATTTCCGACGATTGCTTTGGGGATAAACCTGATGTTGCAGCTTTTGTGGTTTCAACGTGTGCTCGAATACCTCGGTGGAGAAATTGACTTCCCGCCCGACGGTTTCCCCGTGAACCTTTCTAATATTTTATTTTGGGGTCTTTGGTGGGGTGTCCTGGCGGCGATTATTTATATATTCTCGGGTCAAAGCTCCAAATTCATTTACATCGATTTCTAGAATCGCTTGACTATGCTCACTCGTCGCCAACTCGGTATGACTGCTGCGATCCTCGCCGCCTGCTTACTTGCGATGAATTTTGGGATAGCATACCTCACGCGCAATTCAGTTCCTCGTCGCGTAATGCGTCATGCCCTCAACTCGCGACCAGCTCGAGTATTGGCTCTCGGTAATTCCTTAATGGCAGCAGGTTTTGACGAGTCTGTATTCGATTCGTCTGCCGGTTTGACGGCCCCGGAGGGCGCAGTAAATCTCAGTTTAGGAGCATCTTCCCCAGTTGAGCAATTGCTCCTTTTTCGTTATGGTCTCGCGCACGGAATTCGGCCGCGTTTGCTCGTTTACGGATTCTATGATCTTCAATTGTCCCAGCCCACTCGGTTTTCAGCCGCTGACATGATAGGCAACCACGCGATGCTGTATTACCTTGAGCCGACCTACGCTCGTCGGTTCTATTCTCTGTCGACACACGATTCGTTCCAATTCAGTGCTATGCACAACGTTCCTATGTTCGCCGAACGCAGTGCCATTTGGGCGAAGGTGGAAATCCTGCGCAGGTCGATGGCACAGCAAGGCATGCCTGTTCAGAATACGAATCAGTTTGGACGAGCGGCCGACTTTTCCCTTCTCGAACCCGCCAATGCTGATCGTTTTCGCCGTGAATGCGAAGCCGCGATACAGCTACCGCTCGCTTTGCCTGTCAGAGAGCTTTTGCACCAGGCGCACGAAGCAAACATTGCTATCGCGGTTATAGAAATGCCAATGCGCCGGTCTCACCGCAACCTGTTCTACGAGACACAGTCGTGGAGGGAATATATCGCCCATCTTCGCGAACTCCTGAGTCCCTACAACGTGACTTTTGTTGACGCCAGCGATTGGATGGAAGATGACTCGCTCTTCGCCGACTCGCTGCATCTCTCAACGATGGGCGCAGTCATTCTGAGCCAACGAATTGGAAAATTGCTAGGGCCAGAAGCGATGTCAACCGAAACCAATCAACAGAAGAATTGACGCTCTTCTAAAAGATGAGCATCGCAGAATTAAGGACCAAATCGCATCGTGGTCGCATTACCTCGGTCATATAGCGTACATCGGCTCGCTAAGGACGGGGAGGGCAGGTTCAGGGTGCGCTATCTCCTATCCCGACAACTGTGGGCTTGGGTAGCACAGGCACTCTTGCCTGTGCGATTTTTGGAGACCTAGCGAAGTAGCGCCCAGACAGCTCCTCGCAGGGACTCGAAAAGGGAGTAGTTCGAGCCGCTATAACCCACACAACTTCAAAGTCGTTCCGAGCAGTGCCCATCTGTCCGGTGGAATTCAGCAAGTTGCCGTATACTGCTCCGGGCCAAGAAGCCAAATCGGAAGCCGATATGCAATGACGGAGGAACCGATGCTGACGCGACGAAACTTTGTAACGGGAGCAATTGCCACGGGGGCTCTGTTGCGCACCGGAGCCGCATTCGCAAAGGCATCACAACCGTCCACGGCGGTGAACTTCGAAATTCCGCCGCATGCCTGCGACTGCCACACACATTTTTACGGCGATCCAAAAGAATTCCCGCTTGCACCCTCGCACCTGTATACCCCAGAAGCATTGCAGCCCGAGGAGATGTCGGCGCTGCACCGGGTTCTGCACATCGAGCGCGTCGTGATCGTGACGCCGAGCGTTTACGGCCCCAACAACAATGGCGCCACCCTCTTCGGCATGAAGGCGCGCGGCGCGACCGCCCGCGGCATCGCCGTTGTGAATGACAAGACGCCGGACGGCGATTTCGACGCCATGTACCGGGCAGGCTTCCGCGGCGCGCGAATCATTTCGGGAGTTTCCGGCCCAACCGATCCTGCCGCCGCCCGCCCCATTTATCAGGCGGCGATGAACCGGTTCAAGAATCACAAATGGATGATCGAGCTGTATACGAACCTGGCGGTGATCTCAAACATTAAAGATCTGGTCCACTCCTCGCCGGTGCCGACCGTGTTCGATCATTTCGGCGGCGTGCAAGCCGAACTCGGGCTGCAACAGCCCGGCTTCGCCGATCTGCTGGAATTGATTCGCTCCGGCAGCGCCTACGTGAAAATTTCGGGCGCCTATCGCGCGTCCACAAAGGCCCCCGATTATCCCGACGTTGTGCCGTTCGCCAAAGCATTCGTCGAGGCGAATCCGGATCGCGTCCTATGGGGCACCGACTGGCCGCATCCCGCGTCCGCGCTTCCCGGCGGCAAGCCGAGCGACCCAATGCCGACTTTTCCCATCGACGATGGCCGCCTGCTCAACCAGCTCGCTGTTTGGGCGCCCAACCCGGCGATCCGCAAAAAAATTCTCGTCGACAATCCGGCGCGCCTGTACGGTTTCTGAGATTTCGGGAAAGAACGGGCTTCGGTTCCGATAAGTAGCACAGGCACTCTTGCCTGTGCGGGTTTTGCGATCGCCGCCGGGTCGGTAGCCTTTGCGTGCGGCTTACAAAACCGCACAGCCAGCCCCTCGCAGGGGCTCGGGATAAAGAGTGGCTGTGCTACAAGAACGCAACGCGGCGCGGCGCGGCCGTCGTTTGACGTGGTAGAATTGCCGCAATACAGGCTTGAACAACAAGAAGGTTCCCATGATCGAAATTCAATTCTCGCGCAAACATGCGGCCAGCGCTTCGCAAACTGCGAAGTGTGGAGGGAGACGATCCATGAATCGATTTTGGAGTGCTCTGGGCCTTGTCATTTTTTGCGCCGCGCTTGCGTACGGCGCGGCGGATGCGAAGATTTCCGGCGTCGTGAAGGACCCATCCGGCGCGCCTTTTCGGGGCGCGTTCGTGCACGCCCAAAATGTGCAATCCAAAATTACCGTGAACGTCATGTCCGACAATCAGGGCCGTTACCGGATTCAAAACTTGCCGCCCGGCGAGTATCAAATTCGCGTTACGGCGGCCGGATACAAAGCCGATCCGCGCACAGGCGTGAAATTGGCAGCGGGCGATTCCTCATCGCTCGATTTCGCACTGCAACAGGGCACTGTCCGCTGGAGCGACCTTTCCGTGTATCAAGGCAAAACCCTGCTGCCTCCGGGAAAAGGCAAAGACATTCTGACCGGGAACTGTTTTACATGCCACGCATTCCAATCCCGCATGGCCGCCGTGAAGCGCGACCACGACGGCTGGACGCAGGCGGTCAACTTCATGCGCGATACGCGACACGCGCGCCTGGCCAATCACATCAACGATGCGGATGCCGCCGTCCTCACAAATTATTTGAATGACGCCTTTGGCGTCGATGCGAAGCTGCCGAAATCTCCCGCGGACATGCCGGGTTACAAAGCGACGATACGCCCCGTTAGCGATGACGCGTTGAAAATCACGTACGTCGAATACGAAATGCCCGGACCAAATCGCATGCCGTTCAGCGCCGCGCCGGACAAAGACGGAAAACTCTGGATTCCGGACATGGGCTCGGCGAACACCATCGGATGGCTCGACCCGAAGACCGGCGCGATCCAGGAATTTACCGCGCCCAATTCCTTTGCCGCGGGCATTCACTCGGCCATTCCCGCGCCGGATGGTTCCGTGTGGTTTTCCGAGCAGGCCGCGAACAAAGTCGGCCGGTGGGATCCGAAAACAAAACTCATCACGGAATACCAGGACACTTACAAGCCCGGAATGGAAGGGCTCGAGGACGGCGGTTCGAAGCACACCGTGCGGGTCGATTCGAAAGGGCGAGTGTGGGGAACGGCCGTGTTCGCCAATCTGACCGTCTACGACCCCAAGAACAACGAATTTTCTCATTTTCCGGACACCTTTTCGCCCTATGGTGTGGAACTCGACAAGAGCGGCAATGTCTGGTTCGCGGAATTTTACCCGCAAGGAAAAATCGGCATGGTCGATGCGAACACCGGCAAAGTTACGAAATGGGACCCGCCCACAAAGGGCGGCTGGCCGCGCCGCATCGAAATTGACGATGACGGCATCGTCTGGTTCGCGGAATATCAGGGCGGCAAAATCGGCAAGTTCGATCCGAAGACGCAGACCTTCAAGGAATATGAATTGCCCGGACCGAGAGCGACTCCTTACGCGCTCGGGATCGACCGCAATCACAACATCTGGTATTCGTCCGACGAAATGGACGTTATCGGCCGCCTCAATCCCAAAACAGGCAAAGTGACTGAATATCCCTACGCGCACCCGGAAAACATGATGAAAGAATTCTTCCTCGATGCGCAAGGCCGCATGTGGTATGGCTCCGCTCCGAATAATGAAGTGGGATACTTCGTTCCGTCCGACTTGGATTGACGGATTTCGGTCCCGTCTGGAATGAGTCTGGCCCCCGTGCGCCCTATCCTTGCGGTTTGCGCAAGGGTGGGGTTTTTCGGTTGTGATGAGTCAAATCAAAAGACCCACCCTTTGCAAAAGCCGCAAAGGATCAGACCTCGACGAGTCACGCCATTCCTGCTGGTCGGCGACCTTCCATCAGGGGGCGGGTTTGCGGCCCGGGTTTTGAATTGGTCTTGACGTCATGGAACTCGCGCAGTGTATGATTCGTTCAAATTGAAATTGAAAACGGGGACTTGAGACTCGGGAGGAGTTCGGAAATGCGAAAGCACATGCTGGATATTGTGTTGGCCTTCGCGATTTTCTTGAGTTGTTCTTTGGCGGCTTCCGGTCAAACGAAACCCTCTTCCGGAGCGCCGGCTGCTTCGAGCCCCTACGATCCGCACGACTTGTCAGGGGTCTGGTTCGACGACCATCCCCGGCTGATTACCGTTATGCAACGTTACTGGGCATATGCATTCACTAACGAAGAGCCCCCCATGACTGCCTGGGGCCAGGCGCAATTCAATGCCGCCAAGCCCTCTTTCGGACCTCATGCTTTCCCGCTCACGGAAACAAACGATCCCATTTACCACACCTGTGTTCCAATAGGCTTTCCGCGTGTTTTTCTTTACCCGCTTCCGATGCAGATTATTCAGGCGCCCGGCGAGGTCATCCTGCTTTTCGAGTACGACTCCCTCCGGCATCCGATTTATACAGACGGCCGCCCGCATGACACGACTCTCGGCCCATTGTGGATGGGCGATTCGATCGGGCATTGGGAGGGAGACACGTTGGTTGCGGACACCGTGAATTTCAACGACAAGACTTGGCTGGACCGCATGGGGCACCCGCACAGCGAAGCTCTCCACGTTGTGGAACGCATCCGGCGGATCGATCACGACCATTTGGTAGACGACATCACCATCGACGACCCGAAGGCGTACACGAAGCCCTGGACCGCGCATCTGCCATTCGTGTTGAAGCCGAAGTGGACTCTGGCGGAAGTCTTTTGTGAGGATGAGAATTCCTTCCAGGATATCGAAGACAACGAGACCAAGCCGGCGAAGTAGCTGGAGTAGAGTTTGAATTCGCCTTGACGCCATCAAATTGCCGCGGTGTATGATCTCCGCAAACTTAAATCCAGTGGGAGAATTTGGGTGTGGGGGAGGAATTTTGTAATGCGAAATCATTCGCTTGCCATCGCGCTGGCGTTCGCGATTGTCTTGGACTATTCATGGACGGTAAACGCTCAAACCAAACAGCCACCCGAAGCGTCGACGGTTCCGAGTTCGTTCGATCCACACGACTTGTCAGGCGTCTGGATGCAGGACCGTCCTCGGCTGGGCAGGGTCGTGGAGCGTTATTGGATTTATGAGCTCACTCTCGAAGAGCCTCCCATGACCGCTTGGGGCGAGGCGCAATACAAAGCCGCCAAGTCTTCCTTCGGAACTCATTCTTATCCCATCGCCGAAACGAACGATCCCATCTACCGCAGATGTTTTCCTCCAGGCTTCCCGCGCGCTTTTTTTCACGCATTTCCCTTGCAAATTGTTCAGGCGCCCGGCGAAGTGATCATGCTTTTCGAATGGGACTCCGTGCGGCATCAAATTTTTACCGATGGCCGCCCTCATGACACGACCCTCGGCCCTTTGTGGATGGGCGACTCGATCGGGCATTGGGAGGGAGACACATTGGTCGCCGACACCGTGAATTTCAACGACAAGACCTGGCTTGACCGCGTCGGCCACCCGCACAGCGACGCACTACACGTAATCGAGCGCATCAAGCGCGTCGACCACGACCATTTGGAGGACGAAATCACCATCGACGATCCGAAGGCGTACACAAAGCCATGGACAGGGCGCATCGTTTTTGCGTTGAAGCCGAAGTGGACTCTGGCGGAAGAATTCTGTGAGGATATACATAACTTTGAAAACATCGAAAACCAGGAGACTACGCCGGCGAAGTAGCCACTTTGGGATTGACAGATCTCTAATCGAGGTGGGATATTTCCGTCAGTCACTTTCCAAGCGCTGAAGTTCCCGGCAAGCGTGTGTCTAACTTGGTTTGCTATTTGCGGGAGGCATATTAAAAAATGAAAAACTGGGCGCTCTGCCTGACGTTACTCTTCACTGCTCTTTTTGTTTCGGCGCCGATCCTGGCGCATCACGGAGAAACGAATTACGACACGGAAAAACTCGTGACCGTCAAAGCCACCGTGACGAACTTCGAATTCATCAATCCCCACGTACAAATTTATCTGGAAGCGAAAAACGATAAGGGCGAAACCGAAAAATGGACCTGCGAAGCGAGGAGTCCGGCGATGCTCGTCCGCAATGGCGGCTGGGATAAGAACACGCTGAAGCCCGGCGACGTCATCACCGCCATCGGTTTTCGCGCCAAAAACGGAACGAATATTTTGCGCCTAAAGAAGATCGTGCTCGCGAACGGCACGGAACTGCCCGACCTATAGGAGCGCGGAGCAGGGGCCAGGCCGGGGAGCCCAGTGCGGGCGGGCAGATTCAATTTGCGAGGGTGTCGCATGAACCTTAAGCTGGCAACATCCATTGTCTCGATCGCAGGTCTTCTTGTGGTTTGCGGCCCGATTGAGGCGCACCACGGAAATTCGGCTTATGACGAGGCACATTGGATCACCATCTCGGGGACGGTGACGGAATTCGTGTGGGCCAATCCGCATTGCCAGATTTTTTTGGACGTGAAGGACGACAAGGGCGCGGTCGTAAATTGGGCGATCGAAAGCCAAAGTCCAGGCATTATGCGCCGGAATAACTGGACCAGGACATCCGTCAAGGCCGGCGACCAAATTACGATCACCCTCGCACCCGCAAAAAACGGAGCACCGGTGGGCTTTTCCGGAAATCAATTGGGGAAGGTCGTGTTTGCCGACGGCCACGTGCTGAAGATGGATATTCGATAGTAGTAGCACAGCCACTCTTTACCCCGAGCCCCTGCGAGGGGCTGGCTGTGCGGTTTTTGCCGCACGGCCGTTCCATGCAAAGTTAGCTGTTCTACTCGGTCTTTCCGCAAACGGTAGGAGGCGCAAGGTGCGAATTCGCCCGCTGACTTTGCTAATGTATTTTTTGCTGGCAGCCTCGACGGTGGCGATTACCTTCTCGATCGTCGCGCGTGCCCAGGCCGCTCCGCAGCAAGCCGCTTCGAAATCCGCATCATCGCCCGTTCCAAAACGCGACCTGGCCGGAGTGTGGCAGGTTGAAGGAGACATTGGCGCGCAGCCCATCGCCCCCGACGAGGATATTCCCCCGATGTCGCCTTGGGCGAAGGCTCGATTCGACGCCGAGAGGCCCGGATACGGTGCGAGAGGCGCTGCGGGAGGGAACGACCCCATTCTGCAATGCGATCCGATCGGTTTCCCGCGCATCATGTTGATGCCCACGCCAAATGAACTCGTTCTGCTGCCTGACCGCGTGCTCCAGTTCTGGGAGCGCGAACACGAATGGCGCCCCATCTGGACCGATGGGCGGGCTCTTCCCGAAGATCCCGATCCCGCATGGTACGGATACGCGGTTGGCCATTGGGAGGGAGACTACACACTCGTCGTGGAATCCACCGGCTTCAATGACAAGACATGGCTGAGCCCTACGGGCTATCCCCACAGTGACCAGATGCGCATCACCGCGCGCTACACCCGCGTGGACCACGACACGCTCGCGTACGACATCACGATTACGGACCCACTGGCCTACACCAAGCCGATCGTGACGCCGCACCGAATCATGAAGCTGCGGCCCGGCGTGGAAATTCCGGAGTCGCCCTGCGT
>VFSW01012100.1_pt1 | contig 12077 bp, 11 predicted proteins | sample 5358111 | NCBI WGS metagenome assembly VFSW01 (sample SAMN11554181, study PRJNA540505) | mine drainage metagenome | isolation source: sediment from site ElyBrook_90M | place: USA: Ely Copper Mine, Vershire, VT | collected 2017 | reverse complement strand
TCGAACGGCCGGGCGGTCATCGACCAGCGCCAATAGGTTCGCGCCACCGGGTTGCCCGACGCTTCGACCTGCGCGAGGGCGGCCAGCAGCTCTGCGGTCACGATGTCGGTCGAAAACCGGCGGAACAGGGGGCCATAGTCGCGCCAGGTCTCGGACGGCGTCTTGTTGAGCGTGCCGCTGACGGGAAAGAACAGTTCCGAGGGCTTTCGGATCACCTGGTAGAGACCGTTCACCGTGAGCCAGATCAGCACCGCGACTGCGATGAGCACCGCGCCCTGCACGAATCCCGGCGCGTGTCCGAACGCGCGGCGCCATCCCTCGGGGATCCGCAACCGCCGCAGCGGCGAAACCAGGCGGACCAGCCGCCCGGGTTTTCCGCGCGGCCTGGATCGCCGGGCACGTCGAGGAGTCTTGCGCAAGCGCCTGCATTACCGCGGGGTGCGGCGGCCCCATACGCGCTGCAGGAGCTGATCGAGCGAGACCGATCCGGCGCCGGCCACCGCGAGCCACAGAAACAACGCCAGATACTCGAACTCGTCGAAACCAAGCAACGTCTCCAGCGAATCCACGTCGCCCCATCTGGCGCTCTTGATGGCCACGACCATGGTGACGCCGAGAGCGCCTGCCGATATTCGCGTGAGCAAACCCAGCAACAGAAACAAGCCGCCGAAAAATTCCACACCGGAGACGAACGGCGTGAGCAGGTGGGGAAATGGAATGCCCCAGCCGATGAAATTCTCGGTCACCTGCGGCAGATTGTTGAGCTTTCCCCATCCGCTCCATAGGAATACCCATCCCACCGTGATCCGGGCGAACAGCGGAGCCAGCCACCTCAGATGGCGTGCCACGCCTTCCGGTGAATCGATCAGCCAGCGAACCAGAAATTTCATCGACACTCCTTTTTTTAATACACCGTCCGAAGAATTGCTTTGAAGGACAACTGACTGATAAGACCGGCGCAACCGCCGGTCGATTGCAGCAGCCCGTCGAAAATCTGCGCCGTTGGGCCCACTTCGCGGCCGGTGCCGAGCCCGGTGCCCGCATATTGAGCCCCGGGCATCCATTTGCGCTACCATGGATGCCGTGGGATGAGGTCTGGCTCCTGCGCTGCGGCACTTCGAGAAGGAGAGGCAGATGCAACACGCGGTCCGCAAATATCTCAAGGCACTTGAAGCCGGCGACGCCGACAGGGCGGCCGCGCTGTTCACCCCCGATGGATGGGTCAGATCGCCGTTCCTAGGCCGGATTCCGGTGCGCCATTACGTGACCAAGGTGGCCGAGGCGTCCGGTCGGAGCGAATTGACGGTGCACGACGTGCTGGTGAGCGCCGAAGGGCACATGCGCGCGGTGGCCTACTACCTGTACGACTGGCGGTTGAAGGACGGCTCACGAGTGTCCTTCGAATGCGCCGACGTGTTCAATTTCGATCTGGACACCGGCCGCATCGCCTCGATCGTGCTGGTGTACGACACGCACCTCGTCCGCGATACCGTACAGAACAAGTACCCGTAGCCCGAATCACCCGCGAGGCGACAGTCGCCGGAAGCTGCCGGCGGCACGTCGAGCGAAGAAAATCGGCCGCTCTTGAATGGATCCCGCCCGCAGTCAGGTGGCCTGGCGCGATCCGATCGGTCGCGGACCGCCGCCGCCTGCTATTCCACGCCACGCAGACTGGTGAGATCGAGCGCACCGCTCAGCTCGAGATACGTCACCACGGGCAGCAGCAACAGCGTCAGCACCGCGCACACCCGCACCAGCCGCCGTCCGGAGACGGTTTTGCAGCTTCGCGCGCATTGATAGGTGGCGATGGTCACGTACAGGCTGTACAGCATTCCGCCGAGCGTGTAGATGCGCATCCAGCGCTCATCGGCCGCATCGACCAGCAGGCCGAGCAGGCTGTACGCAATCGACCCCAGAATTCCGTACAGCCAGATGACTTTTCCGATCGAGGTGCGCCCCTCGAGCGGGTCGAGCAGAACACGCCAGCGATTCATTCGGACGGCTCCAGTCGCCGACAGGATGCGCAAGCGTAACTCCGATCGAACCGCGGCGCTAATGCCCCGGCGCCGTCAGGCGGCGGTATTGCCGCCGTCGACCAGCCACGCCGCGCCGGTCACATAGCTTGCGGCATCCGATGCGAGGAACCCCACCACCGAGGCGACTTCCTGCGGCTGTCCCACGCGCCGCAGGGCGAAGGCGGCACCCTTGCGCGCGAGGCCTCCGGCGACCGTCTCGCCGGCGGACTGAATGCCCTCCAGCAGCATCGGTGTTTCGACATCTCCGGGGCACACCGCATTGACCCTGACGCCCTGGGGTCCGTGATCCAGCGCCATTGCGCGGGTCAGCTGCAGCACCGCGCCCTTCGAGGCACAATAAACCGCCTCGCGCGTGCCGGCGACGACCGCGAAGTCCGAGGCGATGTTGACGATGCTGCCCTTCCCGGCAGCGACCATGTGCCGCAGCGCCGCGCGCGAGCAGCGCATCAACGCCGTCACATTCGTGTCCATGACCCGGGCCCATGCCGCATCATCGGTATCCAAGAGCGTGCCGCGATGCGTGACGCCGGCATTGTTGACCAGGATATCCAGCCGGCCGAAGGCCGTCAGCGTCCGCGCCACCAGCCGATCGGGGAAATCGGGATCCGCAATATCGCCCGCCAGAAAATTCGCGCCGAGACGGCCTGCGAGTTCCAGGCCGGCCGCTCCGTTGCGGCCCGTCAGCATCAAGCGCGCGCCCGACCCGGCGAAATGCTCGGCGATCGCGCGACCGATGCCGGAGGTCGCGCCGGTGATCAGCGCCGTCATTCCGGCCAGCGAATTCGCGGATGGTCCTGCCATGGCGGCGCAACCTTAGCATGGCGACGCGCGGCGGCTCAATGCGCTGCTCACTTGCGGCGATAGGCCGCGAGCTTGCTGTGCGTGCGCAGGGCATCCTCTTGAGTGAACGGCTGGGAATCCGCCGCCTTCGCGCGTATCAGGCGCTCGAAATCGTCCGCCGGCAGGGGTCGGCTGAAGTGATATCCCTGGTATTCATCGCAGCCGATCGCCTGGAGGAACTCCAGTTGCGCCGGGGTCTCGACGCCCTCGGCGACCACTTTAAGCCGCAAACTGTGGGCGAGCGAGACGATCGCGCGGACGATGGACGCATCCTCCGGGCGGCTGGCGATTTCGCTGATGAATACGCGGTCGATCTTCAGCTTGTCGATGGGGAACCGGCGCAGATAGCTCATGCTCGAATAGCCGGTGCCGAAGTCGTCCACCGATACGAGCACGCCCATGGAGCTCAACTGCTCCAGGATCGCGATGGACTCCTCCGGATCGCTCATCACCGCGCTTTCGGTGAGTTCGACCTCGAAGTACTGCGGATCGAGCCTGGCGAGCTCGAGCGCACCGCGAATGGTGTCGGTGAGTCCGCTGCCGCGGAACTGCGATGGCGACAGGTTCACCGAGACGCGCAGCGGCGGGAGCCCCCGATCCTGCCACGCCCGCGCCTGGTTGCATGCCTCGTGCACCACCCAGTCGCCGATCGCGCCGATCAGGCCGCACTCCTCCGCCAGCGGGATGAAGGCGTCCGGGGAGATCAGCCCGCGCCGCGGATGGATCCAGCGAATGAGCGCCTCGGCGCCGCGCACGGTGCCGGATTGCGTGTGCACCTTGGGCTGGTAGTACAGTTGGAATTGTCCGAGGGCCACGGCGCCGTGCAGATCGCTCTCCAGCCGGACGCGCCGCTCGACGCTGGCGCTCATTCCGCTTTCGAAGCGCTGGATCGCCCCGCGTCCCCGCTGCTTCGCGCAATGGGTCGCGGCATCCGCGTGCGCCGCGAGCAGCCCGACCGTTGCGCCGTCGGCGGGATACAACGCGATGCCGATGCTCGCAGAGGTGCGCACGTCGATGCCGCCGATTCGCACCGGCTTCTGAACGGCGTCGACGATCCGCGCGGCGAGCCGGCTCGCGTCCTCTGCGTGCTGCAAAGAATCAACCAACAGCACGAATTCGTCGCCGGCGACACGCGCCACCGTGTCGATGGGTCCGACCAGCCCGGCGAGACGGTGCGCGATCTCCTGCAGCAGCTCATCGCCCGCGCCATGCCCCAGCGACTTGTTGACGAGCTTGAATCGATCGAGGCTGCAGACCATCAATGCGAAGGGTCGCGAGCCGCGATCCGCGTGCGCCGCGGCCTGTTGCAGCCGATCGTCCAACAGAGCGCGATTGGGGAGGCCGGTGAGCGCGTCGTGCGTGGCCAGATGCCGAAGCTGCCGGTTGGCGGCCTCCAGTCCGTGGGTGCGCAGCTCGATCTCCTGCTCGAGCTTGTCCACGTGTCGCCGTACGAGCCGCTCGTTCTGCCACTTGCGGCCCAACGCCGTGGCGCATTGCAGAATCTCGATGGGCTCGGCCGGCTTTCTCAGCACCAGCAGCTTGTCCGAATAATTCAATCCCTGCACGACTTCGGACCAGTCGTAGTCGGCGTGCGCGGAGCAGATGACCACCTGGATATCCGGATCCGCCTTCCATAATTGCTCGATGGTCTTGAGGCCGTCCCACCCGGGCGGCATGCGCATGTCGACGAAGCTCATGGCGTACGGATTGCCGCACGCCACGGCGGCTCGCGCCATCTCCACGCCGTCCTGACCCTGATACGCCGATTCGATCTCGAAGCTCGGGCGAGGGGTGTTCTGCGCCGCATCACCGAAGATGCCCGCCTCCAGCAGGGCAAGTGCCGCCCGCTCGGAATGCTCCGGGCCGCCGCTCAGCACCTTGCGAAAATCCCCGTGGATCGCCGCGTTGTCGTCGATCAGCAAGACGCGGTGCACGGCGGGATTGGGCAATGGCTCAGGCACGGGTGTCCTTTGGACGTTGACTTGCCCGAGCATATCGGCCCGCGGCCGATAAAACTGAACCCGGGCCGCCGGTTACTCCTTTCCCTCACGGGAGACGTGCCATTTCCCCCTCCAGATCCTCGGCCGCCTTCTCCACGGCCGCGGCCGCCCGCTCGATGGCCTGCGCAACCTGGGGCACCTGCGACTCGGCGTCGCGCCAGCGTCCCTCGTCCATATATTCGCGCACCGCCGCGATCGGCTTCGCCCCGTATCCCGTGTAAGCCCCGGGCGCGTAGATCTGATTCTTGAACCAAGGGCGGTCCGGCAGACCGTGCTGATCGAGGAAGGCGCGCGACACGCGCATAAGGTCGGCGTTGACGAGCGCGAGCGAGGATTGCGGCAGCGGCGGCGAACCCTTGGCGGCGAACACCGTCAATGCCGCCGAATACCGGTCCGCACTCTTCTTCAGCTGCGTGACGGCGTTCTTCATGGGCGCGAAATTGATGTACGGCGGTACCGCTTCGGCGCGCGGCGGCAGCATCGGTCTGCGCGGATCGAGAGTCGCACCGAAGACGCCCTCCTGCAACTGCAGGGCGCGCTCGGCGAGCTCATCCTGCTTGTCCTTGAGGAGCTTTTCGAGTTCCGCCTGATACTTCTCGATCGCGTCGGCCTGCGGGGAATAATCGACCGGAATGAGATCGGCGTCCGCCAGGCGCATGATTGCCGTGCCGGCGGTCTGGGACAGCGCCCGCCCATAGGCGAAATCCGTGTCCATGAAATGGGAATACCAGAAAAAATCATCGTAGATCGAATGGTATTGCGAGCCGTCGTCCTCGCCGCCGAACTCGACGCTCAGCGTGGAGATCCCGGCGAAATCCTGAAACGCGGTGAAGTCGGACCCGTCCCCGAGCGCCTCGACCTCCAGATCATGACGTTTGCGCACGGCGCTGCGCCGCTCTGCGTCCGGCGCCTTCGCGATGCTGTACAGATGCGAGCGCTGATACACGCTCATGTGCGTCTCCGGATCCTCGACCGCGCGCGCCACATCGCTGATGACGCTGCCCAGATCCTGCGTGCCCCCGGGCAGCATGTAGCCGCGTTCGTTGGTATCGGAGTTGATATAGGCGATGGCGTGCCGCTGCAGTTCCTCGAGGTGGGTCTCGACCCACTCGACCGAGCCCAGCAGCCCCGGCTCCTCGCCGTCCCAGGCGCAAAAGATGATGGTGCGCGCCGGCATCCAGCCGCGGGCGTGCAGCCGGCCCATCACGCGCGCCTCCTCCAGCATCGCGGCCTGCCCGGAGAGCGGATCCTCGGCGCCGTTGACCCAGGCATCGTGATGATTTCCGCGGATCACCCACTGATCGGCGGCGGTCGAGCCGTGCAGCGTCGCGATCACATCGTAGATCGGCTTGATGTCCCAATTCGAGCTCACCGCCAGATGCACGAGCGCGGGTCCGGGACCCACGTGGTAGGTGATTGCGAGCGCACCGCGCCATTTGGCCGGCGCCACCGGTCCCTGCAGGGCCGAGAGCAACGGTAAAGCGTCGGCGTACGAGATGGGGAGCACCGGGATGGTGGTGATCGTCTTCGCATCCTTCAACGCGAGCCGCTTCGCATTCGCCGTGGCGCCGACACTCGGTGTCAGCGGATCCCCGGGATACTCCGTGTCCATGACGCTGCCCCGCTGAACGCCGTCCTTCGGACGCCAGCCGCCGCCGGGATACGGATCCCCTTCGCGGTAGCCGTCGCCTTGCGGATCGGAGTAGATGATGCAGCCGACCGCGCCGTGCTCGGCGGCGACCTTGGGCTTGACGCCGCGCCAGCCGCCGCCATAACGCGCAATCACGATCGCGCCCTTGACGGAAATTCCGAGCCGGTCGAGCTCCTCGTAATCGTCCCGATTGCCGTAATTCACATAGACGAGCGGCGCCGTCACGTCGCCGTCCGCGGAATACGCGTTGTAGGTCGGCAGCTGCTCGGAGACTTGGCCGGAGGTGGGGTCGCCGGGCACGGGCGGTTCTTGCAGGCGCGCGCGAAACTGGGTCGGTTTCAGCATCTCGATCAGCCGGGTCTTCGGCGTCGGGAACAGCACGTGGAAAGTCTCGATCCTGGCGTCGAACCCCCACTCCTTGAAGCGCGCCAGGATCCACTCGGCGTTGTCCTTGTCGTACGGAGAACCGACGTGATGGGGCCTCGCCGAGAGCCGCCGCATCGACTCGCGGATGTGGTCCGGCGATACCGCGGCGCGGAACTCCCGCTCCCACTGCTGTTCGCTCACCGCCGACGGGCCGGCATAACCGAGCAACGCGGATGCCGCGGCGGCTGCGTCGGGCTCGGACGGGGCGGAAATGGTCGGTACCACCACTGCGAGCGAGACCAGCGCGCAGCACGCGATATGGCGGATCGGCATGCACATCCCCTCGACGGGACCAGCCGGCCACCCCTGCGGAGACCGCCGAAAGCGGCCGAGGGAAGGTCCGGTGCGGCTGACCCGATCCGGGCATTCTCACCGAATCGAGAGGGAGGCGTCTATCTGCGGCAGCGCGTCGAGCCGGTCCCCGGGGGCGGCTGCAGGCTCCGGAACGCCCCGCGCGGAACGCCGGGGCCCTGCCCTCGGCGGCGGCGTCCTGCCGCCGCCGGCGCCTCAAGATCCGGCGGCGCGCTCCGGCGGCGGGCGCTTAATCTACGGACGGTGATCCTTCGAGTCCTGCCGGGCGTCATCCTGGAGTCTTTCCTTGGCGTCGCCGAATCCGGCCTGCGCCGCGCCGACCACCTTCTTGACCTTGCCCTTCAATTCCTGCGTGGCGCTGCCGGTAACTCGGCCCGCGACTTCCTGCACCTTGCCCGTGCCTTCCTTCACGCGGCCATCGACCTGATCTTTGTTGATGCCCATATCCGGCTCCTGCGTAATCATCGGCGAGCGGCCGACCCGCGCAGATCGAAGACCGCGGGCGCCTCGACCATGCGCGCTCAATATCGCATTCGCCGCGTGCCGCTCCTGTAGGCGGGCGCAGCATCCGGCTGTCAGAGCGGCGAGCGCGGGCGCACTCAATTATCCGGACCCAGATTGCGCGCGATGATGGCGTCGGCGGCCGCGTTTGCCCGCTCGAGATCCTGGGTGTACACCTGCGTATCGCCGACCGGTTTGTCCGCCGATTTGCCGGCGAGCACCGGGCCACTCCGGTCCGTCGTGTCCACCGTCACCGTGGCGGACAGGCCGACCCGCAGCGGCGCCTTGGCCAGATCCCGGTCCTCGATTTCGATCCTGACCGGCACGCGTTGCACGACCTTGATCCAGTTTCCGGACGCATTTTGTGCCGGCAGCAAGGCGAACGCCGCTCCGGTTCCGGCCGACATGCCGGTGACGCGGCCATGAAACATGTGCGCGCCGCCGTACAGGTCGCTGCGCACCTCGGCCGGCTGGCCGATGCGCAGGTCGCGCAACTGTACTTCCTTGAAATTCGCGTCGACCCACAATTGATTGAGCGGAATCACCGTCATGAGCGCCTGGCCCGCCTGAATGTGCTGACCCAATTGCACGCTGCGGTCCGCGACGTAGCCGGTGACCGGCGCAAGCACGGCGTTGCGCTGCTGCGCAATCCAGGCATCGCGAAACGCCGTCTTCGCCTCCAGCACCGCGGGATTGTCCTTGACGTCCACGCCCTCCACCAGCGCGCGCGCCGCATTCGCGGCGCGCACCGCCTGTTCGAGCGCGGCCTTCGCCAGCTCGACCGACTCGCGCGCATGCCGCACCTCCTCCGGCGCGATTGCAGCGGCCTCCAGGAGCGGTTCGCGCTTGCCAAGGTCCTCGAGCGCGCGCGCCAGTTCGATCCTGCGGGTCACTATCAACGCGTCATATTGATGCGCGGTCGAGCGCTGCTGCCGCACCAGCCTGACCGTCTGCGCGAGCGCGCTTTCGGTGCGCGCGAGATTGATCGCGGCGTCCGCCGGATCGAGCTTCACCAGCACCTGTCCCGCCTGCACGAGCTGCGTATCGTCGGTGAGCACCGCGACCACGGTGCCCGGGACCTGCCCGGACAGCACCACCTTGTTGCCGTTGATGTAGGCATCATCGGTGCGCTCGCGCTTGGACAGCACCAGCAGCCAAAAGACCGCCCACAGCGCGCCGATGACGATGAATACCGCCGCCATCGACCAGAGGATGCGGCGCCGGCGGCCGTTCTGCGGTGCCGGCGCAATGGGTTCGACAATCGCGTTCATGGTGTTGCCTTCATTTCGTAACCACCCCCCAGCGCCCGCTTCAGGCCGATGTCGGCCGAGACCGCCGCCGCGTCGAGTTCCATCAGCGCGTCGCGCTGCTCGAGCAACGCCTCGGCGGCACCGAGTTCCACTCGCGGGTCGACGACCCCCTGCCGTACGCGGGCCGCCGCGCTCATCTCGAGCGCCGCGGCGGCATCGAGGCTCTTCTGCCGCTGCGTGCGTTGCGCCGCGATCTGCCGGAGGCTCGAGGCCTGCGTCGCCACGTCGCGCGCCGCGCTCACCACCGCATCGCGATAGCCGGCCACCGCGGATTCGACTGCGGCCTGCGCCGCTCCATAGCGCGCCTTGAGATTGCCGGCATCGAAGATCGGCAGGTGAATCGCGGCGCCGGCGCTCGGCACGCGGCTGCCGTAATCGAGCAGCTTGCCGACCTCCATGCTCTGAACCCCGATCAGCGCGTTGATGGTGATGTCCGGAAAAAATTCGGCGCGCGCCGACTCGCGGCCGTGCTCGGCCGACTCCACGCGCCAGCGGCTGGCCACGATGTCCGCGCGGCGCGCGACCAGATCGATGCGCACATCGTCGGGGATGGCCGCCGCGACCGCCGGCAGCGGGCGCGGCTTGAGCTCCGGGAGCTCCGCGGGGGCGCGACCGGCCAGCGCGGCGAGCGCGATCACGCGCAGCTCTGCCGAGCCCTCCAGAGCGGCAATCTGCTCGCGCTCTTGGGCGAGGGTCCCCTGCGCGCGCTGCAAGTCGTCCCCGGGGTCAAGCTCGGCCCGAATGCGCGCCTCGCTGATCGAGCGTTCGCGCTCGAGCGTGCTCTCGCGCTCGCGAGCGAGCCCGATTCGGCCCTCGTCGGCCTGCCATCCGAAGTAGCTGTCGGCGATCGCACTCTCGAGTGCCAGCGCGGCGGCGCTGCGCTCCGCCTGGCTCGCGTGCGCCTGGTCCATCGCCGCCTCGACCGCCTGGCGCTGCTTTCCCCACCAATCGAAGGTATAGCTCGCCTGCAGGCCCAGGTCCGCCTGGTTGTACCAGTTGAATCCCAGCAGGGAGGGCGAGAACAGTCCGTTGTCGCTGAGCCGCTGCCTCGAATAGTCGCCGCTGGCTTGCAGATGCGCTCCGCTCGCGGCGCTCGCGATCCGCACCGACTGCCGGGCCGATTCGAAACGCGCGTGGGCCGCGGCGAGCGTCGGTGAAGATTCGAGCGCCATGTCGATCAGCCGGTCGAGCGTCGGATCCCGATATTGCCGCCACCAGTCCTGCGGCGGCCATGCAGCCGCGCCGCTCGGCGGCTCGGACAGCGGCGCCTCCCCGCTCAGAGTCGCCGGCATGGGCCGAGGCGGCAAGCCTGCGCAAGCGGCGCAGAGCGCGCAACCGGCCGCCGCCAGTGAGCAGCGCCGCACGACACGGCGCAGGCTCCCGGGGCGCGGTCTCACGAGGCGCGCTCCGCAGGATCCGTCGCCGTCGGTTCGCGCGGGCGCAGGCCGGGCCTCACCCCCACGCGCTTCAATTGCGTGATCAGCTCGAGCTGCTCGCCCTGCGTGAAATCCTCGAACATGATTTTCAGCGGCTCGAACAGCCGGGGCAGCAGTCGGCGCACCAGCTCTTCTCCGGGGTCGGTAATGCGAAGCACCATGCGCCGCCGATCCTGCGCGCTCAATTCGCGGGTGATGAGCTCGCGGCGCACGAGCGCATCGCCGATGCGGGACATGTTCGCGGGGGTCTGTCCGGTGCGCTCGCACAGCTCGCTCGGAAAGGCCGCTCCCGCCGGCTGAGAAAACAAGGCGCTCAGCACCCTGAACTCCGGCTCCCCCAAGCCATGGGGCTTGATTTCGTGCTCCAGGAGGCCCGACAGCTGACGGCCCAGCTCCACGATCACGCGGCTCAACATGATGGTTGCCGCCGGGGCACCCGGCATGCGCGCGCTCAGGCACTTGAGGCTTGCCTCGAGCAACTCCAGCCGTTTGTTGGGATCATTATTCATTCGATCACTAATCATTAATACTAATATATTTTAGTGCTAGAATGTCATAGTCGCAAATACATGTTGCTTTGGAAAACGACACATGTCATTTTTTAGGGGATGGATCCATCCAAGGCACACGCCGATTCGCCCGAATCCGCGCCGGCGGCTCGAGTCGGGCGGCCGCGTCGCGGCACCGAAGCTGCGCGAGTTGACATAATGATCGCCGCGGCCACCCGGGTGTTCCTGCGGGACGGCTTCGGAGCCGCCAGCATCGACAAGGTGGCGCACGAGGCGGGCGTCTCGACGCGCACCATTTATGAGCGCTTCAGGAATAAGGCCGATTTGTTGACCTCGGTCATCACCCGCCTGGTCGAGCGCGACATGGTGACCATTTTCGCAACGGCGGAGCTCGATCGCCTGCCGACGAGACAGGCATTGATCACCATCGGCGAGACCATCACGGGCCGCGCCTGCGCGCCCGATGCGGCGGCGCTGTTTCGCATTGTGACCGCCGAGGCGCAGCGTTTCCCGGACCTGGCCGCCAAGATGCGCGCGGGCACCAAGGCGCGCGTGGTCAACGCCATCGCCAACTATTTTCGCGGACAGGTGCTGCGCGGCAAGCTCGCCCTCGCGGATCCCGACCGCGCAGCGGCGCTGTTCATGCAAATGGTCTGCGCGGAGCTGCACGAATGTCTCCTGTACGGATCGCCGGATGAGATGGCCAAGCTGAATTTCGCCGCGCACCTGCACCAGGTGGTGGATATTTTCCTGAACGGCGCCGCTCCGCGCGGCGATCCCGAACTCATGGATGCGGGTTAGCGCCGATGGCCCGCAACTCCAACCGCCGCATCGCACACCACGGATCCGATCTGGCGCTCTACCTGCTGATGCTCTGCGCGCTGGCGCTCGGCATACCGGCCGGCTGTGCCGTGGGGCCCGATTTCAAGCCGCCGCCGCCGCCCGCCAACGCAGGGTACACGCCGGCCGGAGCTGCCCATCCCGACGCCACCTCCAGCGCGCCGGGTCCCGGCGGCGAAGCCCAGCGCTTCGTCGATGGCCTGGACATTCCCGGCC